>Ga0209536_100001941_pt1 | contig 33839 bp, 33 predicted proteins | sample DeeMarSeWOR28_12_FD_187461 | JGI IMG/M metagenome (GOLD analysis project Ga0209536, IMG submission 187461) | Marine sediment microbial communities from White Oak River estuary, North Carolina - WOR-2-8_12 (SPAdes) (version 2) | ecosystem: Environmental > Aquatic > Marine > Intertidal zone >...
TCCGCCGGCTTGGTAAACATGGAGCGCTCCCAGAACGTGTCCGGCAGCCGGTGCATGCCCAGCGATACGTAGAAGTTCTCCGCCGATCGCGTCATCTCCTGCGGCGAGTAGTCCTTCTTTTGCAGCGTTGCGTCGACGTCGAAATCGGCGGCGCCTGGATAGGGCTCCATGATGTCGTAAAGAAAGTCCCATGTCTGGGCCCACATGTTGCCGAGCAGGTGCGCGGGGATCGGCTGATCCTGCGGCACCTTGTCCTCGCCGTAGTAATCGCCCAGCCTGGCGCGCACGTGGCAGTGCAGCTCGTCATAAAGCGGCTTCACCTGTTCCCAGAGGCGGCTGGTCTCGGCCTCGAAAGCGTCCGGGCTCATGTCGTAATTCCTGCGCCACATTTCGCCGAGGTCGCCGTAGCCGAGTTCCCTGGCGCCTTCGTTCGCGAGCTCGACGTAGCGCTCGTACATGTCGCGCATCGGCGGCGAGATCGTTCTCCAGCCCTGCCAGGCGTCGAGCAGTTCGTCATAATCGCGGCTCGTCTGCATCAGCGCCTCGAGGTCGGGACCGCTGAGGCAGTCGTTGCCGTTGCGGCAATACTTGCCGGCGCCATAAAGACCCTTCATCTCGGTTGCGATCTGCGTGAGTTCGCGGCGCTTGTCCGGGTCGGACGGCGACGGCAGCGATGTGCCCAGCTTCAACAGGTCGAGGGCCCTGCGAGTGTCGGCGGCGAGGTCCTGGCCGTCGTACTGCAGTGCCTGCTGCACCGTCCTGCTGTGCCACTCCGCGTAGCGTTCACGTGCGCGTGACTGCAGCAACGCGGTATCGGGTGTGATGTAGGTTGCGCGGACCCAGCCCGCCGCGCCGGATTCCCGGCGAAGCTCCTCGAGTTCCGCATTGGCGCGTGCGACGAACTCGTCGGCGGTCTCCGCGGGTTCCGAACTCGCGAGGTCGGGAGGCGGCGTTGTTTTATCCGGACCGCCGCACGCGGCGAGTGCCAGTGCGACGGCAATAATCGACAAGTAATTCATCAAGACATCACCTTCGAGAAATTTGCAACGGGCAGTCAGCCCGTCGCGGGTTACAGACGAATCAGTTGAACAGAGCTACGGGCCGTGCGCGCTCCGCCACTGACACCCTCACTTGATTCCGTGCGTCATGCGGTTGATGAGCGACGAAAACAGGACGAACACGAAACCGGCGCCGATCACGATGCTTGCCACGACCGAGAAGAGTTCCTGTGGCGGCAAACTCTCGATACGGCTCGCAATCAAGCCGGCGACCAGGTTGCCAAGCGCGGCACCCATGAACCAGGTTCCCATCATCTGGCCGACGAGGCGATGCGGTGACAGCTTGGTGACACTGCTGAGACCCACCGGGCTTAGAGCCAGCTCGCCTACCGTGTGAAAGAAGTAGGTAACTACGAGCCAGGTCATTCCCACACCGATCGTCGGATCGGTTGCGGCATTTTCGGGCACGTATATCGAGCCCCAGGCAAGAACCAGGAAGCCCACACCGAGCAAGACCAGGCCCATGCCGAACTTGAGCGGGATGGACGGGTTGCGTGCGCCCAGCTTCACCCATAACAGGCCGATCACGGGTGCGAGGAGAATGATGAAGATCGGGTTTACGGACTGCAACCAGGTCGTCGGAACCTCCCAGCCGAACAGCGAGCGGTCGGTAAAGTCCCGCGCGAAGATGTTCATCGACGACCCTGCCTGTTCGAAGCCGGACCAGAAGACCGCGGCACCCAGGAACAGCAGGAATATCACGAAGACGCGCTGCCGCTCCACGTTGTCCTGGCAGCCGATCGCGATAATCGCGGCGAAATACAGGACCGCGACGACGACGATAATGGCGCCGGTCATCTGGGCAAAGCCGACAACCGAAAGATTGATCGCGCCCGAGGTGGTCAGAAAATACAGCGCTGCCACGGCGACGGCGGCGGCAAAGATGCCGATGCCGAGTTGACGGCGTGCGACGGCAACGCGTGCCGGTAGGGCAGCTTCACCGGTCAGCTCCCCCGCGCCTCGCAGGTAATGCTGGCCGAGTTTGTACTGGATCAGGCCCAGGGTCATGCCGACCCCCGCCAGGCTGAAGCCCAGGTGCCAGTCGACTCGCTCGGCGAACCAGCCGCAGATCAGGGGCCCGATGAACGCGCCGATATTGATGCCCATATAAAAAATGGAGAACCCGGCGTCGCGACGCTCGGGCGAATCGTTGGTGTAGAGGTCGCCGACGATGGCGCTGACGTTGGGCTTCAACAGGCCGGTACCGAGGACGACCAGGATGAGGCCCAGGTAGAACGACCAGAGCTCCGATCCGGGCACGAACATGGGCAGGCCGAGCGCGTAGTAGCCGGCAGCAATTATCACGCCGCCGACGAACACGGACCGGCGCTGTCCGATCACCCGGTCGGCGATCCAGCCGCCCGGTAGTGCGAGCGCGTAGACGCCGAACGTGAACAGGCCGTAAATCGCGCCGCTTATCTCGGCGTTCATGCCGAGGCCGCCGCGGGCCGTGTCGGTCATGTACAGGATCAGGAGCGCGCGCATGCCATAGTAGCCGAAGCGCTCCCACAACTCGGTAAAGAAGAGGGTCATGAGACCCCGCGGATGGCCGAATACCTCGTCGCCGTGCGATGTTGTCATATGAATATTGCCCCCGGATCCGCCCTCTGCCGGGCGGCATTATTTGTTATTGGTTCGGCGCCCCGCGCGTGCAAGCTTGTGAGCTGACGGGCTAGGCACGTTACACAAATCGGTCCGTCAATGCCAATGGCCTGTTTGACCGCCACGGGTGCTGCGGGTTTCAGTTAATAATCAGTATATTGGCGCCCTAAGTCCGGCCCCCGTCAGTTGTCGGCGGCAACGGCTTCGTCCCCACTCTGCGCGCGCTTGCGTACGAACAGCCGGGACATAATGATGCCGAGTTCGTAGAGCAGGTATACCGGCACCGCCAGCAGGGTCTGGCTGATAACGTCCGGTGGTGTCAGGAACATGCCGACGATGAAGGCCGTGAGGAACACATAGGGCCGTGCCTTGCCAAGTTTTTCGGGCGTCGTCAGGCCGGTCCAGACGACCAGCACGGTGGCGATCGGCACCTCGAACGCAAGGCCGAACGCGAGGAAGATCTTCGTGATGAAGTCGAGGTAGGCGGCAATGTCGGTCATCATTTCCACGCTCTGTGGCGTGATCGACGCGAAAAAGCCGAATACGAGTTCGAAGACGACGAAATACGCGAACGCGATACCGGCATAAAACAGCAGGATGCTGGAGCCCAGCAGCGGGAACGCGAAACGCTTCTCTTTCTTGTAGAGCCCAGGCGCCACGAACGCCCAGACCTGGTAGAGGACAACCGGCATGGCCACGAACAGCGCCACGAAGAACGTGAGCTTGAACGGCGTCAGCAGGGGCGACGCGACTGCCGTCGCAATCATCTTCTGGCCCGGCAGAACCTCGACGAGCGGCTTTGACACCACTACGAAGATCTTCTGGGAGAACGGCACCAGGATCACGAACACGCCAATGACCGCAATCGAGATTTTGATCAGCCGCGAGCGCAACTCGATGAGATGGGAAAGCAGTGTTCCCTCCGCGAGCTCTTCCTCCCGCTCTTTCTCGTCCTGGTTGCCGGGTTCGTCGCTCACGCCGGCTTCTCTTTCGGCTGTTCTTCAGCGTCCCCCTCGTCGTCCGGCTGAGCTTCGTGTTCGACGGGCTCGACGTCTTCCTCGACGTTCATGGCCGCGACGGAGGGCCCGGAATCCTTCTCGTGTAACGGCGAATACGTATCGTCGTCGCGCGGCACATGTGCCGCTGCAGGTCCGATCGTGAGATCGTCTTTCAATTCATCGCCGAGATTCTTCAGGTCCTTGAAATTGTCGCCGAGATCGAGTTCGTCTTCGAGCTGGCGTTTCATGACACGGGTCATACGCCGCGCCTGGCCTATCCAGGTGCCGAGTTGATTGGCGACTTTCGGCAGGCGCTGGGGACCGAGCACGACCAGCCCGATCATGAACAGAATCACGAGTTCGAAAAAGCCGACACCGGACATAGGTTAGGGTCAATCAGCTGTTTTTGCGGGGCTCATCGACTGGCGTGTTTTCGAAGTTGGCGTCTTCCTTGGTATCGTCCTCGAGCTTGTCTTTTTCTTCTTCCGCCTCTTTCATCGCGCCGCGAAAACCCTTTACTGCACTTCCCAGGTCGGAACCCAGGGTGCGCAGACGCTTCGTGCCGAAAATGGCAAGTACGATAACCAGGATGATCAAAAGCTGTGGCCAGCTAATGTTGGCAAACATCCGATTCTCCCGGGGCAGAGCCCCTAAATTCCTCTCAAAGGCCCGGCCAGAACCGGGCGCGCATTATGTTCATGATACCGATGAAATGGCAATAAAACCGTACCAATATCACGTATTACGAACCTTCAGGATTCGAGCCAGAACGTTACCGGACCGTCATTTACGAGCGCGACCTGCATGTCCGCGCCGAACCGCCCCGTCTCGACGGTACCGAGGCGCTCCCGGCAGATGGCAACCAGCTGCCGGAAATACGCGTCGCCCTTCTCCGGCGCCGCGGCCCGGGTGAAGCTCGCCCGCGTACCCTTCTTCGTGTCGGCGGCCAGCGTGAATTGCGGCACGAGCAGCAGGCCGCCACCCTCGTCCAGAACGCTGCGGTTCATGCGCCCCGCCTTATCCGGAAATACCCTGTAGGACAATATTCGTTCCGCCAGTCGGGCCACGTCACGTTCGCTGTCGTCGCGGTGCACCGCCACCAGAACGAGCAGGCCGCGGCCGATTTCGCCGACCGTCTCGCCGCCGATATCGACCCTGGCGCTGCTGACACGTTGTAGCAAACCGATCATTTGTACGCTATGCGGAGACTTTTATGCGGCCACGGTCCTTTATTAATGCATCAACCAGTAACAAAGGCCATAGCCTCGCGGGCGCCGTGTGACATTGTCGATACCGCCCGGCGGGCACGCAGGCCCCGGCGCACAGCGGTGCCAGGCGTGCCGGGGTCCATGGACGGCGTCCCGGTGTCCCGGCCCGGCGGGCGGTCCAGGGAAGGACGGGCCCCGGTCGAGAGATTGGGGCCCACTTTTTTTAGAGTAACTCGACTTCTGGATCTAAAAAACCCACTGACTAAAAATAAGAATCATAGTGGGGATTTATACATCTTTTTAGACTCATATCAAGCCTGTGGTGGGGTTAAATTGCACTATGGTTGTCCGGCACAACGCCGGGATGTTGGCGCCTCCGGCAATCGCCGCATACACTAGCGGCTCATTTGACCTGCCGTGCGGTGCGAGCAATGAGAAGACGACAATTTGTGGGCGGCCTGGCGGCTGCGGCCGGCCTGGCGGCCTGCTCGAAACAGGATGCCGGCGGCGAAGCGCAGGCTGCGCGCTCCGGGGAGACCTTCGAATGGTCCATAGCGACCTCGTGGCCGCCGAAATACCCGGGCCTCGGTATCGCGGTCAACAACCTGGCGCAGCGCATCGAGGCCGCGTCCGGCGGCCGGCTGAAGCTCAAGGTCTACGCGGCCGGGGAGCTGGTGCCGGCCTTCGAGGCCTTCGATGCGGCAAGCCGCGGCACCGTGGAGATGGGCCACGACGCGGCGTACTACCACAAGGGCAAGGTACCCGCGGCGCAGTTCATGACCGCGATCCCGTTCGGTATGACATTCATGGAAATGAATGCCTGGCTGTATTACGGGGAGGGGCTCGCGCTGTGGCGCGAGCTCTATGAACCCTTCAACCTCGTGCCGTTTCCCTGCGGCAATACCGGTGTGCAGATGGGTGGCTGGTTCAACAAGGAGATCAACTCGATCGCCGACCTGAAGGGTCTCAAGATGCGAATTCCGGGCCTCGGCGGGGAAGTGCTGCGCCGTGCGGGGGGAACCCCGGTGACGCTGCCGGCATCGGAGATCTTCACGTCGCTGCAGACCGGCGCGATCGATGCCACGGAGTGGGTCGGCCCCTACAATGACATAACCCTGGGACTGCACACCGTTGCCCGGTACTACTACTATCCCGGCTGGCAGGAGCCCGCCCCCTCGCTGCAGGCCTACGTGAACCGGCAGGCCTGGGATTCCCTGCCGCCGGACCTGCAGGCGATCATCGATATTTCCTGCCAGGCCATCACCACCGACATGCAGGCCGAATATACGCACGGCAATGCGGTGGCGCTCGAGCAGCTCACGGCGGACCCGAACGTCGAGTTGCGCCAGTTTCCCGACGAGGTACTGCAATACCTGAAGTCGATCGCGCAGGAGATCGTGGAAGAAATGGTGGCCGACGATCCGATGGCGGCAAAGATCTATAAGTCGTGGTCGTCGTTCCTGGCGCAATCCATTCCGAATTCGCGCATCACGGAGCAGGCGTTTCTCGCGACCCGGCGCTGATCCATACACTCCCGCAGGAGCGCATCCCGGCGCGCGATCGCGGCTCGCGAACCGCTCCTGCGGCAGAATCAGTTGCCGTAAATCTGTCCGGGCAGCCAGGTGACGAGGCCGGGAAACAGCGCGAGCAACAACAGTGCGCCAAGCTGTATGGCGACAAACGGTATCACCCCGCGATAGATCTGTTGCGTCGTAACCGACGGCGGCGCCACGCCGCGCAGGTAAAACAGCGCAAATCCGAACGGCGGGGTCAGGAACGATGTCTGCAGGTTGATCGCGATCATCACGCCCAGCCACACGGGATCCAGCCCCATCGACAGGAGTGAGGGCCCGACGATCGGCACGACGACAAACGTAATCTCGATGAAGTCGAGCACGAAACCCAGCAGGAACATGACGAGCATCACGAGAACGACCGCGCCCACCACACCGCCGGGCAGGGATTCGAGAATTGCGTGCACGCCGTCGTCGCCGCCGAAGCCGCGGAAGACGAGCGAGAAGACAGAGGCCCCGATGAGAATGAGGAATACCATGCTGCTGATCTTCAGCGTGGCCTGCATGATGTCACGCAGGCGTGCAAGACCGATCTCGCGCCGCGACAGGGCCAGCAACAGCGCGCCCATGCCGCCGACGCCGGCGGCCTCCGTCGGCGTTGCGAGCCCGGCGAGGATCGAGCCCAGCACCGCGAAAATCAGCAGCAGCGGCGGCAACAGCGCGCGCAGGATCTGCAGGAACGAAACCGTGTCCTCCGCGCTGCGCCGATAAGCAGGCATCAGCGCGGGCTTGAAAAACGCGGCGCCGAGCAGGTAGAGGACATAGAGGACGACGAGCAACAGCCCGGGGATCAGCGCGCCCGCGAACAGGTCGCCCACCGACACCGTCTTCGGCGAGAAGACGCCTGACTCCACCTGCGCCTGTTGGTAGGCGCTCGACATCACGTCGCCGAGCATCACGAGGATGATCGACGGTGGGATGATCTGCCCCAGCGTCCCGGATGCGCAGATCGTGCCGGTTGCGACCTCCGGGGAATAGCCGCGCCGCAGCATGGTCGGCAGCGACAACAGACCCATCGTCACCACGGTCGCGCCGACAATACCGGTGCTCGCGGCGAGCAGCATGCCCACCAGGGTCACCGATATCCCCAGCCCGCCGCGCAGGCTTCCGAAGACGCGGCTCAGCGTGTCGAGCAACTCCTCCGCGATGCGCGCCCGTTCGAGCGTGACGCCCATGAAGACGAACAGCGGCACCGCAACGAGGGTCTCGTTGCCCATGATGCCGAATACCCGGTTCGGCAGGCTGGACAAAAGCGCCTCATTGAAGATGCCGGTAACCGCGCCTATCGCGGCGAACAGCAGCGCCGTCCCGCCGAGCGTGAAGGCCACCGGAAAGCCGGCAAGCAGCGCGATTATCACCGCGGCGAACAGCAGCAGCGCCATCCACTCCATCAGCGCCGCCCCCGCAGTGTCCGCAGCGCGCGGATCAGTATCGCCACGCCCTGCAGCACGAGCAGCAGGGGCATGACCAGCAACACCGACTTCAGCAGCGGTATGAACGGATACGGCATGCCGCCGGGCTCGCGCGAAGACTCGGCGAGCTGCCACGAAACCACCACGAAATCCCAGGCCGTGTAGCCGAGGAACACACACAGCGGCAGCAGGAACAGCAGCGTGCCGAGGAGGTCGATAAGGGCGCGCCGGCGCTCGGTCATGTCGCGATAGAAGATATCCACGCGTACATGTTCGTCCTGCTGCAGCGTATAGGCGGCGCCGATCATGAACACGACCGCATGCATCCAGACAACGGATTCCTGCAGCCACACGGCACCGGCGTCGAATAGGTAACGCATGACGACGACGATGACCGTCACGATTACCATGGCGAGAGTCAGCCAGGACGTAATACGCCCGGACACGATACTGATCCTGTCCAGGACGTCCGGGACGCTATTCTGGTCCGGCCGTTCCTTCAACGCTCAGCGCCGCCAGAACGTGGGCGTGACCAGCACGAGCAGGGTGAAGATTTCGAGACGTCCGAGCAACATGCCGGCGATAGCTATCCATTTCGCGACGTCCGTGAGCGACATGAAGCCCTTCGATACGTCACCAAGGCCGGGACCGAGATTGTTGAGGGTGGCCGCAACGGCCGAAAACGCCGTTACCTGGTCCAGGCCGGTCGCCATCATCGCGAGCATCATTCCGGCAAAGACGATGACGTAAATCGAGAAGAAACCCCAGACCGCGTCGACGACCCGGTAAGGGACGGCCTTGTTGCCGAGTTTGACGGGGATCTCGGCCGAAGGGTGCACCAGGCGAACGATCTCGCGCACGCCCTGCTTATAGACCAGTAGCCAGCGAATGACTTTTATGCCGCCGGCGGTCGAGCCGGCGGAGCCGCCGACGAAGCTCGCAAATATGAGCAGCACCGGAATCGCTGTCGGCCACGCGGAAAAGTCGGACGTGGTGAAGCCGGTCGTCGTCGCAATGGATACGGCCTGGAACAGCCCATTGACGATGGCGTCGCCCGGCGTCCCGAACGTGCTGAAATACAGCAGCGCGGCGATAACCAGTACCGAGATCACGCACAATATGAAGGTGTAGGCGCGAAACTCCGGGTCCTGGGAATAATGTTTCACGGACACGTAACGCCAGGCATAGAAATGCAGTGAGAAATTGATGCCGGCGAAGAACATGAACACGATCGCCACGAGATCCACGGCGGCGCTATCGAAGTAGCCGATGCTCAGGTCATGCGTCGAGAAACCCCCGATGGCAACCGTCGAAAAGGCATGACAGAGGGCGTCGAACCAGCTCATTCCAGCCAGCATGTAGGAGCCGAAGCAGCCCATCGTGAACGCAAGATAGACGTACCAGAGCGCCTTCGCCGTCTCGGTGATGCGCGGTGTGAGCTTCGTGTCCTTGACCGGCCCGGGCGTCTCTGCGCGATACAGCTGCATGCCGCCGACGCCGAGCATCGGCAGCACGGCGACTGCGAGGACGATGATGCCCATACCGCCGAGCCACTGCAGTTGCTGCCGGTAATAAAGTATCGATCGCGGCAGCTCATCAAGCCCCGTCAGGACGGTGGCTCCCGTGGTCGTCAATCCCGATATGGACTCGAATATGGCATCGGTCATCGTCAGCGACAGGCTGTCATCGAAATACAGCGGTGCAGCACCAAACGTGCCGAGTACGGTCCAGAAGGATGCAACCACGAGAAAGCCGTCGCGCAGCCGCAACTCCCGCCGTTCCCGGCGTACCGGCAGCCAGAAAATGACGCCCGCTACGAGCGTGAGGCCGAAACCCTCGACAAACGACAGCCATGCGTCATCGGCGTACAGCAGGCTGAAGAAGATCGGCGGCAGCATCGTCAGGCTGAAGACCATCAGGAGCAGCCCCAGAATGCGTTGTACGACGGTCCAGTTCATCCCGCGGCAGGGCCCCTAAACGAAAGAAACGCCGACCTGGAACAGTTGCTCGAGGCGCTCTATCTTGCGTCGATCCGTCATGAAAAGAATGACGTGGTCGTCGGTCTCGATAACCGTATCGTGGTGCGCGATGATGACCTGGTCATTGCGAACGAGGGCGACGATGGCCGTGCCCTTGGGCAGATCGATGTCTTCGATCTTGCGGCCCACGACGCGTGACTCTTTTTCCGTGCCGTGGGCAATGGCCTCGATGGCTTCCGCGGCGCCCCGACGCAGTGAGTGGACCTTGACGACGTCACCACGGCGCACGTGCGCGAGCAGTGAGCCGATCGTGACCTGCTGCGGCGAGATGGCGATGTCGATACTGCCCGCCTCCACGAGATCGACATAGGAGGCGCGGTTGATCAGCGCCATCACCTTGTGTGCGCCGAGTCGTTTCGCCAGCATCGAGGAGAGGATATTCGCTTCCTCGGAATTGGTAAGCGCACAGAACACGTCGACGTTGTCGACGTTTTCCTCGAGCAACAACTCTTCGTCGGCCGCGTCGCCAACGAGCACGATGGCACGATTGAGCTGCTCCGAGATGGTCCGGGCGCGGCTCGGGTCGCGCTCGATGATCTTGACCTGGTTGGTCTGTTCGAGCGCCAGCGCCAGGCGCACGCCGATATTGCCGCCGCCGGCTATTACGACCCTGCGTACCGGCTCTTCCAGGCGCCGCATTTCGCTCATGAAAACGCGGATATCCTTGCGGTCGGCGATGAAGAAGACCTCGTCACCTTCCTGGATCACGGTTTCGCCGTCCGGCAGCATGGCTTTGCCGTGCCGGTAGATCGCGGCGATGCGACCCTCGGTGTTCGGGACGTGTTCCTTGAGCGTTGCGATGCGCTGGCCGACGAGCAGGCCGTCGCGGTCCGCGAGCACGCCGACGAGCCGGACGCGGCCGCCCGCAAAGTCGAGAACCTGCGAGGCGCCCGGGTACAGGATGAGCTGCTCCACGTATTCGCATACCAGCTGCTCCGGGCTGATGCCGACGTCGATGGGTATCGCGTCCTGCGAGAAGAGCTGCGCCGTATTCATGTATTCGGCCGAACGGATACGGGCGATCTTCGTTGGCGTATGAAACAGCGTATAGGCAACCTGGCAGGCGACCATGTTGGTTTCGTCCATGTCCGTCAGGGCGACGACGATGTCCGCATCATTGGCACCGGCGCGTTCGAGCACCTCGGGGTAGGCGGCGTGCCCGACGACGGTGCGGATGTCCAGCCGGTCCTGCAGTTCGCGCAGCACGTCGGCACGAACGTCGACGACGGTAACCTCGTTGGCTTCTTCGCGCGACAGATGGTAGGCGGCGGAAGAACCAACCTGACCTGCACCGAGTATTAGAATCTTCATTATTGTCGACAGGCTTTTGGCGCAACACGCAAGTGTTGCTGCGGTGGCGTTAGTCTACATCAGATCGAGATTGGCATAGGAAAGAACCAGCCATTTTGTGCCGGCCGTCTCAAAATTGACCTCGACGCGGGCGTGCGCGCCCTGCCCTTCATAATTGAGTATCACGCCGTCGCCGAACTTCCCATGGCGGACACGCTGGCCCAAACGCACGCCCATCTCGGCGTCGGGGGACTTCCGGAGCGAACTCGCGCCACCGGAACGCGCTGCGCGAACCGGTCGTGAGACCTGCACGCGCGGCCGAATCTCTTCAACATACTCATCGGGAATTTCGGAAATGAAGCGCGAAGGCTGGGAAAAACTGTCCATGCCGTGCAGGCGCCGCTGCTCGGCATAGGTGACGTAAAGGGTCTGCTTCGCGCGGGTGATGCCGACGTAGCACAGGCGCCGTTCTTCCTCGAGGCCGTTGGGATCCGCGATCGAGCGCTGGTGCGGAAACAGCCCGTCCTCCATGCCGCAGAGAAACACGAGCGGAAATTCGAGGCCTTTTGCGGAGTGCATGGTCATGAGCTGCACGCAGTCCTGCCAGGCTTCGGCCTGGCCCTCGCCGGCTTCGAGCGCGGCATGTGACAGGAACTCGTCGAGCGGAGACATCTCACCCGCCGGGTCCGGCTCGAAGCTCTTCGCCGCGCTGACGAGTTCCATGAGGTTCTCGAGCTTCGTCTCGCCGCGCTCGCCCTTGTCGTTCCTGAACATCTCGACGAGGCCGCTGGCATGAATGACGTGGTCAACCATGTCCTGCAGGTCGAGCCCGGTCGTTTCGCGCGCCATGCGTTCGATGAGATTCATGAAACCCAGTACCGCTTTCGCGGCACGCCCGGCGAGTTCGTCGCTCGCCACCGCTCCGGCGGCGCGCCACATCGTGCAGCTGTTGGCACGTGCATAGGCGCGCATGATCTCGACGGTGCGGGCGCCGATACCGCGCGTCGGCCGATTCACGATGCGTTCGAAAGATGCGTCGTCCTCGCGGTGTGATATCAGCCGCAGGTAGGCGAGCGCATCCTTGATCTCCGCGCGCTCGAAGAAGCGCAGGCCGCCGTATACGCGGTAGGGGATGCCGGCGTTGATGAGACCTTCCTCGAGCACCCGTGACTGTGCGTTCGAGCGGTACAATACCGCTGCATCGGCGCGCGCGTTGCCCTGGTCGATCCAGTCGCGCAGGCGGCCGATGACGAAGTCCGCCTCGTCGCGCTCGTTATAGGCCGCGTACAGCCTGATCGGCTCGCCTTCGGCACCCTCGGTCCAGAGGTTCTTGCCCATACGGTCGGCGTTGTTCGCGATGACGGCATTCGCGGCGTTCAGGATCGTAGCCGTGGAGCGGTAATTCTGCTCCAGCTTCACTACCGTGGCATTCGGGAAGTCTCGCTGGAAGCGGTGGATATGCTCGACACGAGCGCCGCGCCAGCGGTAGATCGATTGATCGTCGTCCCCGACCACGAACGGAATGGCCGCTTTATCGCCGGCCAGCAGCCGCAGCCACGCATACTGGATGGCATTGGTGTCCTGAAATTCGTCGACGAGCAGGTGCTGAAAGCGCTGCTGGTAGTGCGCCAGCAGTTCGGGATTGTCGCGCCAGAGTTCGTGCGCGCGCAGCAGCAGTTCCGCGAAATCGACGAGTCCGCCGCGCTCGCACACTTCTTCGTAGGCGGCGTACAGGGCGATCATCTGCCTGCGGTTCGGATCGCGCTCGTCGTCGAGATGCTGTGGCCGCAGACCCTCGTCCTTCTGTGCATTGATAAACCACTGGATCTCTTTCGGCACCCAGCGACTATCGTCGATCTCGAGGTTCTTCAACAGCCGCTTGATGAGGCGCAGCTGGTCGTCCGAATCGATAATCTGGAAGTTCTGCGGCAGCTTGGCTTCCTGCCAGTGTCGGCGCAGCAGGCGATGGGCGAGGCCATGGAACGTGCCGATCCACAGGTGGTTGACCGGCATGCCGAGCAGCGCCTCGATACGGCCGCGCATTTCCGCCGCCGCCTTGTTGGTGAACGTGACGGCAAGCAGGCCCTGCGGCGAGACGCCCTCGACATCGATCAGCCAGGCGGCTCGGTGTACGAGTACGCGGGTCTTGCCGCTGCCGGCTCCGGCGATAACGAGCGTCGGCTCCGCGGGTGCCGTGACGGCCTGCCGCTGCGCGTCGTTAAGGGATTCGAGTATCGGGGTGACGTCCATGAAGCGCGCAAGTTTAGCAGGATTGCGCGCAGATTCGGGCGGGTCTACTCCTGGCGCCAGACGAAGCCGAGCGAGTAGCCGCCACGGTCGTATTGGATGCGTGCGTCGTTGGATACGAACTCGTCGAAGCGCCCTTCCAGCCTGACTGTGAACCGGGGCGTTATCCGGTAACTGATCGTGGCGTCGGCCCTCGCGGTCTCCAGGGTCTTCGTCGGCAGCGCCGGGTTATTGAACGCAAACGCGTTCTCGTAATTGTAGTTGCGGTAGTACCCGGAGAGCTCGAAGTCGAAGCGCAAACCGGGCGACCAGTGAAACTCGAATTCGTAGTGATCGCGGACGTAGTTGTTGTAACCGGAATAGCGATCCTCGCGATCGACGCGCTCGTACTCGAAACCGAGCCACATGCTTTTCGTCAGGCGCTGCCTGGCGAGCAGGGAGAGCCCGAGATAGTCATAGCGAACGCCAGGATTGCCGATCGGCTGCGTGCCGTCGAGGTCGAAAGAAGGCCGGTCGCTGTAGCGCCGGCTGGACTTCTCGGCCGTAATGCGCAGCAGCGACGTAGGTGTGAACGTGTACTGCGTGTGCGCACTGAAAAGGAAGTATTCATGATCGTATGACGGCACGACCTCGACCTCTTCGTAGTCATACAGGTAGCCCTTGGCGACCAGGCCCAGGGCCAGTTTCCCCCAGCGCTGCCGAAAGCGCATGTCCGGCCCGTACCGTGTGTAGTTCATGCGGTCGCTGATATCCACGCCGTCGATGGTGCGCGGCGTGCCGTCGTCGGGGTCGTAATAAACGCCTTCACGCTGTGCAATGCGGAAGGAGCTGTAGACCTCGCGCTTGCGATCCTCTTTCTCGCGAATGTACTCGTTGCCGACGCGTAGCTCGTGCCGGAACTCGTCCGCGTCGCTCAGTTCCCGGTCTTCGTAATACCTGCCGGTGGCGCGGTACGCCGCATAGAATCCTTCGAACCGGTAGGTGTTGATCATGTACTGGGCGCCGATATCGTACGGCAGGAAGCTACCGGTCTTCACGTCGGGCACGATCAGCGGCAGGTTCGGATTGGCAAAGTCGATGTAAGGCTCGGCCGGCGAGCGGAACACGTTGGTGTCATTTCCATAACCGACGCTGCCGAAATAGCTGAAGTCGAAGATGTCGCGCTCTTTTTGTTCCGCCACCGTGTGCTGATAGACAGGATCCTCTTCGCGCTCGCCGCGCCGGATGCGGCCGATCGCGGTGCGGGAAAGGGCGGATATTTCCTCGTTACCACCCTCGTCGCGGGCGCGGCGAAACCACTGCAACGCCTCGTCGCTGTCACCCGCAGCGTATGCGTTCAGGCCGAGGTTGTAGTGTGCGAGCTGCCGCAAAGATGATGAACTTGTCGCCTTCTGCAGCGACTCCCGCGCCCGGATGTGCTGCCCTGCTTTGTAGTGCGCGACGCCCGCGTTGTAGTGCAGCAGGGGCGTATCCAGCCCGGCTTCCGCGGCCTGGTCGTATCGCAGCAGCGCGGCCCAGTAGAGATCGTCGCGAAACAGCCGGTTGCCGTCCGTGAAGAGATCCTCCGCGCTCATCGCCGCCGCGGTGCCGCCGGCAAACAGGCACACGAGCGCCAGGCCGACGGCCATGGCTCGTGCCGGTCTGCGGATTCCCGGTTTTCTGAGTACGGCGGTAATTCGCGGAGTTCCCGTGTAGCGTTATGTCAGGCGGCCAAAATGCCCGATATTCGTTGCGAAAACTATGACGTAGCGCAAGAAAATCCCCCTGGGTGGCCTGCACCCGGGGGGATTGGCGTGGATCAGGCCTGATTTAGGGCCGGCGGGAGGTCGTTCACCGTGACGCTAGTCGTCCGTCGAGTCTTCGCCGTCATCGAGATCGTCATCCATGTCGTCCTCTTCGTCGAACTCGTCGTCGTCGATGTCTTCGCCTTCCTCGTGATCGTGTTCGTCGTCATCGATCTCGTCGACATCGTCGATTTCGTCATCGCTTTCGAAGTCGTCATCCATGCCGTCATCGTCGAAGTCTTCGCCGTCGTCCCCGGACCTGTCCTCGCCGAAGTCGTCGTCTCCATCCTCTAACTCGTTCTCGACACTGTCGTGATCCTCGGACTCTTCCTCGTCCCAATCGTCCTCATCATCGTCCTCCGGACCCCGCATCTCGGCCATCTCCGCGATGTCGTCGTCAAGGTCGGTATCGTCATCGAGGACTTCCATCATGACGTCGAGATCGTCAAGGTCATCGTCGGCGCGCACGGCGGCCGGCAAGAACGCAAGGCAGCTCAGGACCAGCACCGCAATAAACAGGTTGAAGGGTTTCATGGCAATACTCCGTCAATATCTGGTGGACATCCCGTCCAGCCGTTGAATCAGGAAACGTCGACCCGCAACCGGAATGTCCGGTTACGGTCCTTGTGTTCGAGGCGGGCGAGCACTTCACCGCCGGCCGGCGTCAGCGCGATGAGCGTCAGCGGCAGCAGGTTCCTGCCTTCCTGCAGGCTGGTCTCCCAGGTTATCTCACGCTGCCCCGGGAAGCCTGCCAGCTCGATGCCGTCCGGCAGGGAGACCGTGAGTGTCGCCGAGTCCAGCGCTTTTGCGGAGGCGAAGACGAGCCGCACGGTGTGCTCCTGCTCCATCGCAATGGTCACGCCGGGTATGCTTGGCTCCGCCTCCGGCAGCTGCGGCGTCGTCATGAGCATCGCCGTGACGACCCAGATCGCGAGACCCGCGGCCACCGCCGAACCGAAGCCGGCGAGTATCCAGCGGTTGCGTTGCCGGCGCGAGCCCTTGTGTACCGCGCGGACCAGCGCCCGGTCGTAGAAGCCTGCCTCGGCCTCGGGCACCGGGTAATCCTGCAACAATTCGAGGAGATCCTGCTCCTTCATCACGCGTTCTTCGTTCATGACATTAATCCTGCCTGTGTCTATAACACGCTCAGCGTCAGGAAATGGTTCCATCCTCTTCGAGGATTTGACGTAACCGGGCCCGTGCCCGGTGGAGCCGGGACTTGATGGTGCCGACCGGCGTTCCGGTCAGCTCCTCGATTTCCTCCAGTTTGTAGCCTTCCGTGTCGTGCAGCAGCACGACGTGGCGATGATCCTCGCTCAATTGCCGTAATGCCGCATCCAGCCGCCGGTACTTCTCCAGTCTTTCCCGGTCCTCGACGGGGTCGAGGTCGCCCGCAAGGTCAGCGAGCCCCTGTCCCGGCAGGTGGCCTTCGTCGACGAGATGCATGCGCTGGCGTGCGAAGCGCCGGTGCTGATCGACGAACAGGTTATACATCACGCGGCACAACCACGATCCGGGTTCCTCGATATGGACGAGCTGGTCGAGCATGCCGAAAGCCTTGACCAGGAGTTCCTGGAACAGGTCTTCGGCTTCGGCCTTCGCGCCCGTGAGCCGCCACGCCAGCCGGTAAAGGCGGTCGAAATGCGGCCGCACCACGCGCTCGAAGACTTCGGTTTGTCGAGGATCGGTCATCGCACCGCAGAGTGTATAGCCGCAGCTAACCCCTGCCGCAAGGACGTGTCCTGCTATTCTTGAAGAAAAGCAGTGCATTCCATGAGAACGAATACCCTGATTCTGACGGCGGCCGCCATGGTCGCTTTTGCCGCCAACTCGGTCCTGTGCCGGCTGGCACTGGGCGCCGGGCTCATCGACGCCGCGAGCTTCGCGACGGTACGCACGATCTCCGGGGCGCTCATGCTCGCCGGCATCCTGCTCGTCAGGCGCCGCGCGGTGACGGCAAGGCCGGACTGGCGCTCCGTGCTTGCGCTGTACCTGTACATGGTGTTTTTTGCGTTCGCGTACCTGTCGTTGAGCGCAGGTACCGGCGCATTGATCCTGTTCGGCGCAGTGCAGCTGACAATGTTCACGGTCGCGCTGCGATCCGGCGAGCATTTCTCTGCCGTTTCCTGGACCGGGCTGGCCCTCGCCATCGCGGGACTCGTCTACCTGGTGTCGCCGGGCCTGTCGGCGCCGGACCCGCTCGGCGCCGCACTGATGACGGTCGCCGGTATCGCCTGGGGCGCATATTCGCTCGTGGGGCGGTCGGCCGCGGACCCGACCGAGGCGACTGCGCACAATTTCCTGTACGCGGTGCCGCTGGTGGTGGTGACCAGTCTCGTCTTCATCGCTGATTTCGAGGTAACGGCCGCTGGCGCGGGTTACGCCGTCGCGTCAGGCGCCGTGGCCTCGGGAATCGGTTATGCGATCTGGTATACGGCCCTGAAGGGGCTCAGCGGTACAGGGGCCGCGACCGTGCAGTTGTCGGTGCCCGTCATTGCGGCGATCGGCGGCGTATTGCTGCTGTCGGAAGCCGTGACGCTGCGGCTCGTCGTCGCGTCCGCCGCGACGCTGGGCGGCGTCGCGCTGGTTTTGACGCAAAGAAACCGGTCGCGGTAGCAGGCTGCTAGAGGCTGAACTGCAGCAGGAAGTAGTGATCGACGAGCAGCGCTGCGAACAGGACGGCGAGATACGTTATCGAGAACTTGAACGTGCGCATTGGCAGCTCGCCGTCGCCCGTGTCGCGCAGCATGCGTACCGCATAGTTCAGGAAAATCGCCCCGAGCGAGACGGCTGCGGCGAGATAGATGAGGCCGCTCATCCCGGTGAGATACGGGATGATCGTAATAACGACGAGCAGTATCGTATACAGCAAGATGTGCAGTCGCGTGTATTCCTCGCCGTGTGTTACCGGCAGCATGGGAATACCGACTTTCGCGTACTCGTCCTTTCTCGCAATCGCGAGCGCCCAGAAATGCGGTGGCGTCCAGACAAAGATGATCAGGAACAGCAGCAGTGCGCTGCTGGTAATTTCGCCCGTGACCGCGGTCCAGCCGAGCACCGGCGGGGCCGCCCCGGCAGCGCCGCCGATAACGATGTTCTGCGGCGTCGCACGCTTCAGGAATACCGTGTAGATCACCGCGTAGCCGATCAGGGAGGCGAAGGTCAGTACGGCGGTCAGTGGGTTGACCAGGAACCACAGCACGATCATCGACAACACGCAGATTGCCGATGCGAAGGCGAGTGCATTGCTCTCGCTGACCCGGCCCTCGGGCAGCGGCCGGCCGCGCGTGCGCAGCATGTGGATGTCGATTCTGGCATCGAGGACGTGGTTGAATACTGCCGCGGCCGAGGCAGCCATGCCGATGCCGATGGTACCGAACAGCATCGCCAGCCCGCCGGGCCACCCGGGCACGGCCAGGAACATGCCGACCACGGCCGTGAACACGATAAGCATGACCACACGAGGTTTCGTCAGCTCGTAGTAGTCGCGCCAGTCTGTCAGTCTTTCTATATTCGCACTCAAAATCGTTCCTCGTTCAGCCGATGCGCGAGAGCTTCAGCAGGCGCTTTATGTCGTCGACCATGTCGCGCGGGTTGATGTCCGGGCTGAAATAAAGCACCAGGTTGGCGTGCGGATCAATAAGGTAGAAGCCGCCAGCCGGCAGGGACCCCGGGCGCTTGCTCTCGAGCACGGCGCGCAATGCCGGATCGTACAGCGACACCAGTCCACGGTGCTCTTCGGCACCGAGGAGGTTATCGGGAGCTTGTTCTCCATGCAAGAAGACGCGCTCCACCCGGTCCATTTCCTTGCCCAGCATGAGCCGTGACTGCCGCAGCGTGTACAGGGCTTTCCGGCAGCTTTCGCCGCACTCGCCGTCCTCTGCATACAGCAGCCGCCACGCGCGGTCTTCATGTATCGCCGATTCCGGCACGGCCTCGAGCAGATTGACGATAGGCTCGAGCAGCGTGCCGTGATTGGCGCGCTCCTCCGGCTGCAGGGTATCGCCGCTGTAATACAGCCACCCGGCAAACAGCAGCGGGCCGAAGAATATCGCGGCAATGAGCAGAAACTGCAGACGCCCTCTCGTGCGTTGTGGGTCGCTCACCGGCGTTGTCCTCGCTTGCGGAAGTTCCAGGCCAGCAGCGCAGCGAGCACAATGGCCATCGCAAACCATTGAAATGCATACGCGTAATGGCGGCCGGGACCGATTTCGGCGGGCTCCCAGCGCCGCAGCAGGCCGTAATCCTCCCCGGGCGCCAGCAGTAACACGAACGGCTGGACCTCGTGTCCCAGGGATGCCGCGAGCTCGTCCAGCGTCGGGTACACCGCGTGCTGCGGCCATCTCGACGGTGACTCGATGGCAGCCCCCATGCGATAACCCGCCCGCGGCAGTGCGCCGACGCGGCCACGAACCGTCAGGCGCCTGTCGGGCACCTCGAGCGCAGACGGGTCGACCGACTCGCCGGACCGCTCGACCCAGCCGCGATTCACGATCAGCAGCGGCTCGTCGGAGGAATACTCGAGCGGGGTCAGGACATAGTGACCATTACGGCTGTCGACAATGATGTTGTCCAGCAGGAACTGGTGGTCGGTATCGAATACCCCTTCGGCCGCCAGTTGCTGGAACGGCTGCACGTCCATGCCGTCGACGAAACGGGTGAAGCCCGTTTGCCGGTCGAAAGCGTCCTGCGCGGCGCGCTTTTCCTGCGCGCGGCTGATCTGCCATACCCCGAGGCCGGCGAACTGGGCAACGAGCACCGCACCGAGCGCATAAGGCAGCCAGCCCGTTGTTGATTTCTGCAGCGGTGTCTCCACGTTATACTGTTCGATCTCGCGCTATTGGGTATTCAATGAAAGCCATAGTCTTGATTTTGCTGGCGGCCGTCGTGGTCAGCCTGTTCTCCGGGCTGTTCTTCCTCGTCAAGGACCGGGACTCGCCCGGTTCGACCCGGATGCTCACGTCGCTGAAGATCCGCGTCGGGCTGTCGATCGTCCTGGTCATCTTCCTCGTTACCGCGTTTTCGCTGGGCTGGATCGGCCCGTAGGAGCGAGCGTCGCGCGACCCTTTCCCGGTCTGCGAACGGGTCATTTATCTCCCTCATGGCTCGCTGCGCTGCGCTTTACTTCGGTCGACAAACGCCCCGTTCGCAGACCTGCCTCAGCGCGGGTTCGCTTCTCGGAGCGCGCCTACATCCAGTAAACGAAGACGTACAGGCCGACCCAGACAACGTCCACGAAGTGCCAGTACCAGGCTACGGCCTCGAACGCGAAATGGTTCGTGGCCGTGAAGTGCCCCTTCATAACGCGCAGCCAGATAATCAACAGCATGATCGCGCCGATCGTCACGTGCATGCCGTGGAAACCCGTGAGCATGAAGAACGTCGAACCGTAAATGCCGCTGGTCAGCTTCAGATTCAGATCCTCGTAGGCATGGACGTACTCGTAGCCCTGCAAGCAGACGAAGATGAAGCCCAAAACAAAGGTCAGCGCGAGAAACGTTTTCAGGATGCCGCGCTGCCCCGCGATAAGTGCATGGTGCGCAATTGTGACTGTGACCGAGCTGGTCAGAAGAATCGCCGTATTGATCAGCGGCAGGCCGAACGGTCCCATTACCTTGAAATCACCGCCGACCTCGCCGGGCCCGTTTGTCGGCCAGGTTGCCTCGTAGCCTTCCCAGAGAATGAGGTTGGTGAAGAAGTTGTTGCTGTCGCCGCCGAGCCACGGCACGGACATGTTGCGGGTATAGAACAGGGCGCCGAAAAACGCCGCGAAGAACATGACCTCGGAGAAGATAAACCAGAACATACCCATGCGGAAGGAGTGGTCGACCTGGTCGTTGTAAAGCCCGCCCTGGCTTTCGTTGATTACCGCGCCGAACCAGCCGACGAGCATGTATATCATTACCGCGGCCCCGGCCAGCATGACCCAGAAGCCGCTGCCGGCGCCGTTCAACCAGTTGGAGACACCCACCATGAGAAACAGCAAGCCGATCGAGCCGACGATCGGCCAGTGGCTGTCGTGGGGGACGTAATAGCGGTCTTCAGCGTGAGCCATGTTTATTCTCGATACGTTGTCGTTCAGGATCAGTCGTTCGCCGAGACGCGAACGGTGTCGTAAAAAGTGTACTGCAGCGTAATCGTATCCACGAATTCGGGCAGGTCCGGGTCGACGATGAACTGCAGCGGCATGGCGCGCTCTTCATTCGCCTGGAATTCCTGGTTCGTGAAACAGAAGCATTCGATCTTCTGGAAGTGCCCGGACGCGCTCACCGGCGCAACGCTCGGCACGGCCTGTGCGATCTTCTTGTCGCCGGTGAGGTTCTTCGCCGTAAAAGTGGCGTAATACATCTTGCCCGGCGTCACTTCCATGCTGTCGCGATCTGCGGCGAACTCCCACGGAGCGTACTCGTTGACGGTCGTCACGAACTCCACGCGGATCGAGCGGGAGAAGTCCGGATTCTCCTGGGTGCTCACTGCCTCCGTATTGGTGCGACCGCCGAAGCCGGTGATCTCGCAGAACACGTCGTAAAGCGGCACGAGCATGTAGCCAAAACCGAACATCGCGACCGCGAGCAAAAGCAGCTTGCCGGTCAGCGAGCGGTTGTCGTTTCCTGGTTTGTTTTCAGTGCTGTCGTTCATACGTTTCAGGCGCGCAATACGCCAATCATGATAAAGCCGAGATAGAAAGCCAGCGCAACGGCTATGAGTATGATCGCCGTTCGCCGTACTCCTTTGCGCCGGTCCTTCTGCTCATCGGTCACTCGAAGGCTTCCTGCGCGATACGGGCCTTGGGCGGCGTGTCGAAGGTGTGATACGGCGCCGGCGACGGCACGGTCCACTCGAGACCCTTCGGCGCCTCCCAGACACGATCGGTCGCCTTGGCACCCTTCTTCGCCGTGAGCAGCACCCACACGAAGATCAACTGCGAAAACCCGAAACCGAGCGCGCCGATACTTGCAATCATGTTGAAGTCGGCGAACTGGGTCGAGTAGTCCGGGATGCGCCGCGGCATGCCGGCAAGCCCGAGGAAGTGCATCGGGAAGAACGTCACGTTGACGAAGATCGTCGACAACCAGAAGTGCAGCTTGCCGAGCGACTCGTTGTACATGTGGCCGGTCCATTTCGGCAGCCAATAGTACGCTCCCGCCATCAGGGCAAATATCGAGCCGGGCACGAGCACGTAATGGAAGTGCGCGACGACGAAGTAGGTGTCGTGGTACTGGATGTCAGCCGGCGCGATGGCGAGCATCAGGCCCGAGAAGCCGCCGATCGTAAACAGGAATACGAACGCCAGCGCAAACAGCATCGGCGTCTCGAAGGTCATCGAGCCGCGCCACATCGTTGCTACCCAGTTGAAGACCTTCACGCCCGTGGGCACCGCGATCAACATGGTCGCAAACATGAAAAACATCTGGCCCGAGAGCGGCATGCCTACCGTAAACATGTGGTGCGCCCAGACGATGAACGACAGGAACGCGATGCTCGAAGCAGCGTAAACCATCGAGTCGTGGCCGAAGAGCGGCTTGCGCGAGAACGTCGGGATGATCTCGGAAACCACGCCGAAGGCCGGCAGGATCATGATGTAGACCTCGGGATGGCCGAAGAACCAGAAGATGTGCTGGAACATGACCGGGTCGCCGCCGCCGGCAGCCAGGAAGAAGCTGGTGCCGAAGAACTGGTCCGTGAGCAGCATCGTAACTGCACCCGCCAGCACGGGCATCACGGCAATCAGCAGGTAAGCGGTAATCAGCCAGCACCATACGAAGATCGGCATCTTCAGCAGCCACATGTCCGGCGCGCGCATGTTGAGGATTGTCACGATGATGTTGATCGCGCCCATGATCGACGAGATGCCCATCAGGTGCACCGAGAAGATCAGGAACGGAAACGCGTCACCGGTCTGCAGAATCAGCGGCGGATACATCGTCCAGCCGCCGGCCGGGGCGCCGCCTTCCATGAACAGCGTCGAGAGCAGGATGCCGAACGCGACCGGGAGGATCCAGAACGACCAGTTATTCATGCGCGGCAGCGCCATGTCGGGCGCGCCGATCATCATCGGGATCATCCAGTTGGCGAGGCCGACGAAGGCCGGCATGACGGCGCCGAATACCATGATCAGTGCGTGCATCGTCGTCATCGAGTTGAAGAACTCGGGATGCACAAACTGCAGGCCCGGCTGCATCAGCTCGCTGCGGATGACGAGCGCCATCGACCCGCCGATGAAGAACATGACCAGGCTGAAGATAAGGTACAGCGTACCGATATCTTTATGGTTGGTCGTAAACAGCCAGCGCCGGAGACCTTTCTCCGGGCCGTGATGCTCGTCGTGTGCGTCCTGCGCCTCTGCGACTGCTGTTGTCATACCGTTTCTCTCCGATCACGTGCCGTCTTGCGGCACATTGGTAAATTCGTTTACTGGCTGGTGGCGACGCGTTCGCCGGCTTTCTGGTTGGTCTCGACCCAGGCGACGTAGGCGTCCGGTTCAACGACCTCGACGACGACCGGCATATAGCCGTGGTCCTTGCCGCACAGTTCGGTGCACTGGCCGCGGAACGTGCCTGTCTGCTCGGCGCGGAACCATGTCTCGTTAATGATGCCGGGTACCGCATCCTTCTTGATCGCGAGCTGAGGTACCCACCAGGAATGGACGACGTCGTTGGACGTTATCAGCAGGCGCACCTTGGCGCCCTTCGGCACGACCAGGGGACGATCCACTTCGAGGAGAAAGTTCTCCACCTCGAAGGGATCGATACCGGAGTTTTTGGGACGTGCCTCGACGCTGGATCGATCCAGGCTGGAATAAAACGCGATGTCCTCGTCCTGGTACTTGTAGTGCCATTTCCACTGGTACGCCGTCACCACGACCGAGATGTCCGGATCCCTCGAATCCTCCAGCTTGATCATCGTCTTGGCGGCAGGCACCGCCATCAGCAGGAGGATGACGACGGGAATGAACGTCCAGATAACCTCGGCCGACGTGCTGTGCGAAAAAGTCGCGGGCTTGGCGCCCTTCGATTTGCGGTGCTTGAACAGCGAGATGATCATGACGCCGAAGACGACAACGCCAATCCCCACGCACCACCAGAACACCATCATATGCAGGTCGTAGGTCTCGGCGCTCAGCTCGGTAACGCCCCTGGGCATATTGAGGGCCCAATCGGCGCTCGCTGCGCCGGCCCACAAAGTTCCGAGTAAGCTGAGAAGCAATTTTCGAATCATTGTGTATCCACTCCACAGACCGACGTGGGCCCGCGCTCTTTTTTAACAATCAACAGGTGGCAGAAATGAGGTTCGGGACAGCCGGACGCCCCGCTCAAGAGACTCGGAAGTTTACTGAAACGTGCTGGCGCAGGCAATCCTGTACCTGCAAACCGGATTTTGAAACCGATTAGATTACAACGGCTTATCGTAAAGCATCGAGAAGCCGTCGAGAAAGAATGTCACGAGTGCACAAGTCATTGCCGACGCAGGGGAATTTCGCCCGCGTCCACGGCGATTTCGGTGCCGCCGCGGCGGACGCCGCTGCCCCAGCAATGGCCGTAAACGAGTTCCAGCGTCAGGGAGCGGTCGCCACCCGCGGCAAATAACGTGTCGGTGAAGCGCCTGAACCGGCGCCGCCCCGTCAGGCCGCGCTGCCTGTTACGCAAACTGTTGCGCGCGCCGGCGGCGGTCAGATCGCGAAACAGCACGCCGGCGTCGCGGTAACTTATCGACAGGCGATCGACATCCAGCACGGGATCCCGCAGCCCCGCCCGGACGAGGGCGTCGCCGACATCGTGCATGTCCGGGAAGCGATTCACGTGCTCGCCCGCATCGACCGTCTGCCATGCCTGGCGAACTTCCAGCAGGCTGTCCGGGCCAAGCGCCGAGAAGACGAACAGGCCGTCTTTACGCAACACGCGCGCAATCTCTGCGAAAACGGCATCGAGGTCATCGATCCACGGCAGCATGAGGTTGGAAAAAATCACGTCGATACTCGTATCGGCGAACGGCAGCGACCGGGCATCGGCCTGCACGGCGTAGCGTCTGGAGAGCAGGCTTCGCTTGCGGCGTACGACTCGCAGCATCTCCGCGGAGAAGTCGACCGCGATCACCCGGGCGCCGCGAAAACGCTTTTGCAGCTCCGGGATGGCCGTGCCGGTTGCCGAGCCCAGGTCGATGACCGTGGCGGCGTCGATGGTCATCGGCCGCAAGCGCTCCAGCAGGCCATCGCGGGTCACGCCGTGGACGAAGTCGGCTTCGTGAAAGCGATCCGCGGCCTGGTCGAAGTGTCGTCGAATGTCCCGGGGACGCAGTTCCGAAATGTGGTTCGTGGCGTTCATTGCATACGGGCAACTGCAGGACGCGACAAGGTAGCACGCTTTGTGCCGAAATCGCCCGGATTCGGGGGCTGCCGGCCAGTGACGCCTGCGCCACGATGGCCGCATGGGAATTCGCCGATTCGCTCTGCCCCCCTGGCAGCTCGCCTGCCGCTCGGCCCGCGCCCTCGAGCACGCACTGATGCCGCGCTGCTGTGTCTTCTGCGGAATGAAAAGGCAGCACCAGGAGTCGGCGATCTGTCCGGGCTGCGAGCGGGATCTGCCATGGATTCGCGAACAGTGCCGCGGCTGCGCACGGCCCCTGGCGGCAAAGCCGGGGCCTGGCGTGGTGTGCGCGGAGTGCCAGGATCGGCCCCTGCCCTTCGCGGCGGCCGGCGCGCCGCTGGCCTTCGAATTCCCGGTCGACGCGGCCATACGGCTGTTCAAGTTCCACCGCAGGCTGCAATACGCTGACGCGTTCGGCGAACTGCTGTGCAGGTCACTCGCCGAATTGCCCGGCGACATCGACGCCCTGGCGCCGGTTCCCCTGCACTGGCTGCGGCATGGCGTTCGCGGCTTCAACCAGGCTGCCGAAATCTGCCGGCCTTTGCAAAAGGCGACCGGCCTGGCGCTGGTCCGCAATGTATCGAGGCGACGGCGCACTCCGTATCAGTCCGGTCTCGGCGCGCGTGAACGGCGCCGCAATCTTGCCGGCGCTTTCGAAGTGCGGGGCCGTATTCGGGCAACGCACGTACTGCTGGTCGACGATGTAATTACGACCGGGGAGACCTGTGCGCAACTGGCGCGTGAACTGCTCGCTCACGGCGTGCGCAAGGTCAGCGTACTGGCAGTTGCGAGGGCCTGAAGTCTACGCGGTCAGTGGCGGCGTTGTTGCCATTGCCGCCACAGCAGGGTCGCGGTAAGTGCGCCCGTGAATCCAAACAGCAGGTGTGTGGTCAGCGGATACGGCAGGGCGTGCGACATCGATCCCAGGTGCGGCGTGCTGCCACCCAGCGCGACCCACTTGAGCAGTGGCTTGGTGGCGTGGCCCAGTCCCGCGAACAGCGGCAGCCACAGGACGCTGCTGCGCCAGGCCGGTACCAGCATGACACCGACATCGATAACGATTCCGGGCAGCATGTAAAACACGGGCACGAGGCCGCCATGTCCTGCGCCCACGGCGACGGCGGTCGTCGCCGCGCTGACGGCAGCGATGGTAGCGGCCCAGCGATAATTGCTACAGAGCCTCGCCGTGGCCAGCAGGGCCATGGCCTCCAGGCCATGATGCCCGGGCATGCCGAGGGAGAAGCGGAACATCTCGCCCAGCACGACGATGCCCGCGCCCAGCGCGAGCAACAACATCAAGAGCCGGAGCGTCAATTCGCTCGAAGGCTCAAAAACGCCTGATGTCCTCCCGGGGGAGGAGTTGCCAGTGGAAGCCGACATTTTTGTTCTCCGGTCTTTGCACCAATAACACGGCGCGCCCCTCGACGAGTACAGCACGCGGCCATGGGTCGACGCAAATCGAATCGGCGGGCGAAACAGCCTGTCCGTCGCGGTCTTCGATCGCATCAATTCCTGTATTTTCAATAAGTTCCGACGCCGGCGCCACGCCAGAAAGTTCGCGCACGCCTTCGAGCCAGACAAAGCGTCCGTCCGTTCCCGAGTGCCGCAGGCCCACGCTCGCCAGCGCCCCGATCATGCCGCCGTGATCGCCCGTGAGCCCCTCGAGGAAGACGCCGGCGTCGCGTGCCACGTCTTCCGCCTCGCTGCGCACGAGCACTTCCTGTTTCGCCCGCACCCCGAACGACATTACCTCGTCGCTCAGGGTATCGAAAGCGGCAATGCAAAGACCCGCGTCCGAACCCTCGGCACTCTCGCGCAGCAGGAAATCGCGGCAGAACGCCCGGACATCGTCGATACGCCCGTCCGGGACATGGGCGTCGAGGCACAGGGCGCTGTTGTGCGACGTGTAAGGGATGTCCGGGTGCACGAGCAGCTGGTGACGGCTGACGCCATCGACCCGGGCAAGCCCGGCTTCGGCAAGATCGGCGCCGAGGCAGCGGGCACGAAAACCCGTGCCCCGGCTTTCCAGGTTGTCGGTGTCGTCGATGCCGATCAGGTACCGCAAGTTTTCATCCCCTGGGGGTGCCGTTCCATTACAGCCTGAACTCGGCGCCGACGTAGAACCGCCTGCCGGGCTGCGGGAAGCCGAAAGACTCCTGGTAGTCCTCGTCGAGCAGGTTCTCGACCCGGCCGATCAGGCGCACGCGGTCATTCCAGAGCGACTGCGATACGCCGAGGTCGAATACATTGTAGTCGCCTACCTCGGTAGTCGTTACGGGCGTGTTTCTGGACAACGCCACCGCACCCGCCACGTACATGTACGCGCCGTAGAGACGTGTGCCTGTGGCGAGATCGTAGTCCATGCGCAGGCTCAGCTTGTGCTCCGGCCGGTTCTGCAACTCGCTGGTTTCCGCGTCCGGGGAGCGGTTTTCGGCGTCGAGATACGTGTAAGCCATGCGCAGCCGCAGTTCCTCGCTGGCGGCGTAGCTGCCGTTCAGCTCGACGCCGCGGAACCTCAGCTCCTCGAAATTCTCGGCGACACCGCTCAGGCCGCGCTCGATGAAGTCTTGCGCATCGACCTGGTACAGCACCAGTTCCACGGTCGAACGGCCATCCAGCAGGTCGTGCTGCAGGGCGAGCTCCAGGTTGTCGGTCTTCTCGGGCTGCAGCTCCGGGTTGCCGCGATCAATCTCGTACAGGTCGCGCAACGTGGGGAAGCGGATCTGCCGCGCATAGGAGCCGCGTATCCGTGTGTTGTCGCTGAACGAATAGCGTGCGCCTGCCAGGTAGGCCCACTCGTCGGCATTGGATGAATCGTCGCGTTTCTGCTGGTTCCAGCTGGTGCCGGCCACGGCAGACAGGTTGTTGGCGAAAGATTTTTCCCACTCGGCGGCGAGGGAATAAAGCGATACCTCCCGGTCTTCGTCCAGCAGTACCTCGGTCACGGCCGTGCCGCCGCCACCGCCGCCGCCGCCACCGCCGCCGCCGCCACCGCCGCCGCCGCCACCACCACTTTCGATGGTGAAGCCGGTAGCCTGCCAGCGTTCCTGGCGGCCGGAGGCGGACAGCGTCAGCAGCCCCAGGCCGGAGGTGTCGAAGGCCAGCTGCAGGCTGCCGCCCTTGATGGTCGTGGTCGCATCTTCACTGAATGCGCCGGCGGCGTCCTGGGTGTCGTAGGTGTCGTCGTCGTAGCGGTCCGTCAGCTCGTCGCGCTGGTTGTAGAAGACGGCGGGTCGGATGCTCAACGCATCGCTGAATGCGTGGCGAGCGACCAGCTGGCTCGTGTAGCCGTCGTACTCGGCGCGTTCGTAACGCACGCGGTTCGCGAACGGGGAGTCGTTGCGATCGATCGTAATCGGCGGCTTGCCGTATTCGCCTGCGCTGTAGCCGACATTCAGGCCGACGCTGGTTGTGTCGGTGAACTCGTACGACAGGCTGGAGGATGCCGCCTGGTCCTCGCGGTCGCTGGCGATGCGTTCGCCGGCCGGCTGCAGGCTGGTCGCCTCGAAGTCGTCGGACAGTTCCCAGTGGTCCTGATCCCGGACGGAGCCGGAGACGAACCACGATAACTTGTCGCCCCGGACCGCGAAGCGCCCTCGCGCATTGAACGCATCTTCGAAGGTCTGTTCGGCAAGCAGGTAGCCGCTGGGCTGTTCCGCCGCATCGAGCGTGATGATGTTGATCACGCCGGCATTGCCCCCGGGGCCGTACAGGACCGAGCTGCCGCCCCGGGTGAAGTCGATTCGTGCGATGTTCTCGGTGGGTATCGCCGAAGGATCGAACTGGCCGTCGAACGTCGAATTGACCGGGACGCCGTCCACCAGCAGCAGGATATTGCGCGTTCGCAGGCCGCGCACGTCGATGCGCGGAATGCCGTCAGCGCCGTCGCGGAGGTACAGGCCGGGTAGCTGTACCAGCGCTTCGTCGAGGGTGCGTGCGCCGGAGCGCACAATGTCATCGAGCGTGATTTCGCTGACGGTGCTGACGGATTTGACGACACGGGGCCGCTCCGCCGTGACGATCAGTTCGCCGAGCTCGTAGCTGGCGGCTTGCGTGTCGTCTGCGGCCGCCGGCGCCGCCAGAGCCGTGCAGGATACGAGCAAGCCAACCAGCCAGACGTGATTTCCCCGCACCGGGAAATGCCGGGTGTGCGACATTCTGTCTGCTCTCCTCTGCTGAACAGCCGGGTTATTGTGTGTTTTTTCTACAGGACCTCAGAACATAGTCCAACTTCCCGCGATTCGCAAAGTAGACGTTGGTCGTAGCGCAGCGGCGGAACGACTAGGCAGGAAACGCCCTGCGCCAGGCCGACAAGCCGCCTTCGAGATTGTGCACCAGGGTGTGGCCGCGCCGAATCAGCGACTCCGCCGCGAGCAGGCTTCTGCTGCCCGACGCGCAATAGATGACGAGCTTCGCCGACGCGGGGAAAGGCACGCCACTGTCGATCAGTTCGTTCAGCGGAATGTGCTCGGATTGCGGCAGGCTGTCGACGAGCCGCTCGTGGGTATCGCGTACGTCGATGAAGACGGTGTCTGCTGCGTCGAGCAGTTCGGCCGCCTCGGCCGGCAACAGCTGCGGCACCAGCGAATCCGCCGCGGCACCGGCGCCGCAAAACAGGTCGTAATCCACGAGCCCGGTGATTTCGGGATGGTTCCCGCAGATGGCACAACCCGGGTCCCTCGACACGTTAAAGCTCGAAAAGCTGAGAGCCAGCGCGTCGTAGTGCACGAGTCTGCCGCTTGCGATTTCGCCGAAGCCCAGTACGAGCTTGATGACCTCGGTTGCCTGCAAGGTGCCCATCACGCCCGGCAGGATGCCGAGAACACCGCCTTCCGCGCAGGAGGGTACGACCCCGGGTGGCGGCGGCACCGGGAAAAGGCACCGATAGCAGGGTCCATCTTCATGGTTGTAAACCGACAGCTGGCCCTCGAACGCGAGTATGGACGCCGAAACCAGGGGTTTTCCCTCGAGTACGCTCGCATCGTTGACGAGATAGCGCGTCGCGAAATTGTCGGCGCCGTCGGCGACGACATCGTATTCCCTGATGATTTCCCGCGCGTTGTCGCGCGTCAATGCACAGGCATGCTCGTCGATGGCGATATGCGGGTTCAGGTCCCGAAGCCGCTCGGCGCCGGCCGCGAGCTTGGAACGCCCAACCTGGCTGCTGCCGAAGAGCACCTGGCGATGCAGGTTTGATGCGTCCACGGTGTCGAATTCGACGATCCCGATCCGGCCGATGCCCGCCGCCGCCAGGTACATGGCCAGCGGTGAGCCGAGACCGCCCAGCCCGATCAGCAGCACGGACGCCCCCTTGAGCCTGGCCTGCCCCTGCGGCCCGACCTCGCGCAGGTTCAGGTGCCGGCTGTAGTGCGCCAGCTCGCGATCCGTGAACGAATCGAAGTTTCCCGGCACTCGCTCCTCTCACAGGTATGGATGAATTTCGATCATAGCAGCAGACGCCAACGGCGTTTCTGATACTATTTTTCGATGGCCGATTCCGATACTTTCGACAGGCGCAAATTCATCAAGGCATGTGTCGGTGCCGGTGCGGCGGTGGCCGCCGACCCGTCGCTGATGGCGCAGCCGGCCGGCGAACTCGTACCGGCCGAACGGGTCAGGCTGGTCGATCCCGGCGGCAAAACTCTGCAGGCCGATGCACTGACGGTGGGCCGGAGCTACGTCTTTCACTACCCCTACGTCACGACGCCGTGTTTCCTGATCGACCTGGGCGCGCCCGCGGAACCTGGCGCCGAGCTGGAGACATCGGACGGCCGCCCGTATCGCTGGACCGGCGGCGTCGGGCCCGGCCGCTCTATCGTCGCGTTCTCGGCGATCTGCGCCCACAAAATGAGTTACCCGACGCGCAACGTCAGCTTCATCGACTACCGCCACAAACCCATGAACGCGGAGGCGGCGGGCGACGACTGGTGGTCGCGCGGGCAGGTCATCTACTGTTGTTCCGAGGGCAGTGTCTACGATCCGAGCGACGGTGCGCGCGTGCTGGCAGGCCCTGCGCCGCAGCCGCTTGCCGCCGTGCGCCTTGAGTATGCCGCTGCCGACCGGGCGTTGTACGCGACGGGTGTCTACGGTGGCGAGATACTCGAGCGGTTTCTCAAGGAGTTCGGTTTCCAGGTGGCATTGGCGCACAAGAGTGACGACATCCGGCAGCCTGCCAGCAAGGTGGCCACCGTCTGGCCTATGAGCGAGTATTCGCGCACCGGCGCCTGCTAGTTACTGTCGGCTCCCCCGAGGTACGCCGCGATTTCCGCGAAGCCCGCTGATCGCGCGATTTCCGCTGCGGTACTACCACTACGGTTCGCGACAGTCCGGTCTGCGCCATGCGCAATGAGCAGACTGACGATCTCGAGGTCTCCGGTCGCGGCCGCAATATGCAGCGCGGTTGCGCCGTCCTCCTGGCGGACGGCCAGGTCGGCGCCGGGGCTTTCGAGCAAGAGGCGCACGAAATCAGTGCGCCGCCTGTCCACGGCGCGCATCAAAGGCGTCCATCCGTACGCGTCGCGCACGCCCTGGTCCGCCCCGGCATCGAGCAGCACTTCAGCCACTTCGGTGTAGCCCTTCACCGCCGCCAGCGCGAGTGCCGTCCAGCCCAGCTTCGCCTTGTCATCGGTACGCGCGCCCGCCCTGACCAGCAGGCTCGTAACCAGCGGGTCGCCGCTGAGGGCCGCGAACATCAGCGCGGTTGCGCCACCGGCATTGCTGGCATTGACGTCGGCGCCGGCCGAAATAAGCCGGGTGACGGCCGCCGGATCGCCCTGCCTTGCTGCCGACATCAGCGGTGTCTTGCCATTCTCTGGCTCGCCCTGCAGCAAGGGGTTGCCGATGGCGGTAAAGGGCAGGCCGAGAAACAGCAGCGCAACGAAAAACCGGCCGGCAAATGCCGGCCGGTTTGTTAACGGTCTTCTGGCCCGTTGCGGATCAGGTCGTAGCGGCACTCGACGCGCCCGGCGCTGCCTCGCTTTTCGCGGGTGCGCTGCCGCCTTTGACTTCTTCGTACCAGACGCTGTGATGCTGCTTCGCGAAGCCTTCGTCGACGTCGCCGCTTACCATGCCCTCGAGCACGCCTTCGGTGCCGATGCTGCCAAGGTACATATGGCCCAGCGAGACGGCGATCAGGAACAGGCCGCTGGCAGAGTGCACGATATGCCAGAACTGCATGGACTCGCGGACCGTTTCGAGGTTGGGGAACAGCAGGAAGAAGCCCGATACGGTGAGGGCCACACCGCCGAAAAACACCAGCCAGTAGAAGACTTTCTCGCCGGCGTTGAAGAAACCGGCCGGCGGATGACCGTCGCCGATGGCCCCACCCAGGGACTTGAGCCAGTCGAAGTCATAAGCCTTCGGTACGTTCTTGCCGAGCCACATGAGTAACAGCACGACAAGTCCGGCTGCAAACGGCAGCGAGAGGTAATCGTGAATCGGTTTCGCGAGCTGCGCCCAGGCGGCGAAACCCTCCTTGCCCATGAGCGGTATCAACAGGGCCCGTCCAAAGATAAGGCTCAGGCCCGTGATCGCCAGGATGATGAATGAAATGGCGACATACCAGTGCATGATGCGCTCGAACGCCGACCAGCGCGTGACCGTGCGACCGGTGCGCGATTCGAGTTTGTCCCGGCCCTTGACGATGTGTTTGGCGGCCAGCGCCAGTAGCACGATGATGATGAAGGACCCACCGTAGAAGGAGATCGGGCCGTTGCGAACCGCGCGCCAGTTCTGGCCCCCGTTCTGGATCAGCACGCCGGCCTCCTGACCCGTAACAGCGGAGTAACCTTCGACGCCGCCGCGCACGGCGCGCCAGTATTCGGCGCGAGGATTAACGGCTTCGTCATCCGACTCCTGGGCGTGAGCGGTTTGCATCAGGCCGGCTTCGTGGGCCAGATACCCCGTCAGCGGCAATGCCATGGCTACCATCAGCGACACTGCGACGGTCACGAGGACGGCACGTTGGCGGCCTCGTGGTTTGCTAGTTTGTTGTTCGCGCATTGACCAGGCTCCTCTTTGCGCCACGACCCATACCGGGTCGCGGCGTCCATTCGCTTCACTGGACCGGGCTGGTTACCGGTCCGACTGCCCCTTTGCAAAGCGCTCCTGCAGTGTCTGGATCTGCTGTGGATTCTGCTGCTGTGCCAGCAGCGGATCCACACCGCCCTTGTAGACACCCGGTTCGTGCAAAGTGACGTCCGCCCGTTCTGCACAGGCGGTCAAGCTCATCGACATAACAGCAAGGGCCAGCGCCATTGCGAGC
>Ga0209536_100001942_pt1 | contig 33831 bp, 31 predicted proteins | sample DeeMarSeWOR28_12_FD_187461 | JGI IMG/M metagenome (GOLD analysis project Ga0209536, IMG submission 187461) | Marine sediment microbial communities from White Oak River estuary, North Carolina - WOR-2-8_12 (SPAdes) (version 2) | ecosystem: Environmental > Aquatic > Marine > Intertidal zone >...
CCGCGCTGGTAATCCGGCCGTCCCGATTGAAGGACCCGGAGCCGCCCTGCGGCTCCGGGCCTTTTTCATTCTACGGCCGGATCTGGAAGCGGCCTTGGGTGGTTCTCGAAGACCTTACCCTCCCTCCGAGCCCTCATCCGGCCGTACCGATTGAAGGACCCCGACCGGTACAGACGCCTCTTGCGCCCCACCCGCCTCGGCCTACTGTGTAGCCCCTCGGTGTGAACAGATGTTTACGCCTGCATGTGCATCAACGCGGGGAGGGAGCGATGCGCACGACAGAGAACGCGGCCGGCCTGGTGAACTGGAAGCCGGCCGAACGCCGCCACCGTAGCGGCCTGGTGACGTGGTCGCAGGTTGGGGCTCGCACATGGAAAGACCCGTCTCTCCTCCGTCATCCTGCCTGATCGATAGCAGATCGCTGCCCGCGCGCTCGTGGAGGGCGACGGGTGACGTTCACGAGGCGGCCTCGACGACGTGCACCGGCTCGAGCTTGAGTGTCTCGAAGGGCATCTCCACCCCGGCGGCCGTGAGGGCCTTGAATACCGATTCGCGCAACTCCGTTCGACGCGGGATGTGCGCTCGCTCATCCTTCAGCCACGCGCGCAGCTCCAGCTTCACATTGTAGTCGTTCAGCTCGGTGACCACGGCGACCGGAGCCGGATCGCGCTTGTACGACGGGTCTTCCTCGACGAGGGCCAGCATGATTCGGCGCGCGCGATCGATATCCTCGTGGACCGCGATGGTCACGGGGATGTCCAGACGGAGACTCGGGAAGTTCGTGTACGATGCCACGGTCGAGTTGATGATCTGGGTGTTCGGCACGGCGAGCATGCGCCCGTCGGGCGTGACGACGCGCGTGGACCGCAGCGTGATGCGATCGACCTGCCCGTAGGAGCCGGCGACCTCCACGAGATCTCCGATCACGAACGGCCGATCCCAGTAGATGAGGAGCCCCGAGATCAGATTGGAGAGGGCGTCGCGCGCCGCGAAGCCGATGGTGAGGCCCGCGATCCCGAGCGAGGTGAGGAGTGACGCGGTGTTCACGCCCACCGCCGAAAGGGCGTTCACGAGCGCCAGGGTCAACACGACGAACTTGAGGATCGTCAGGCTGAACTCGCGCGTGGTCTTGTCGACATCGACCCGGTTGCTCAAGTAGCGGGCGACGCGATCCGCCAGGCGCCATAGCAGGTAATACGCCAGGAATGTCGCCGCCCCGATGATCAGGTTCGCGAGCAGGTTGGCGGCCGCCTCCCCCAGGGTCACCGGGTCGAACAACAGGAGGAGTCGATCGACGATGCTCGATACGAAGTCACGCATGGCCCGCGTCTCCAGTCAGCAGGGTGTGGATGAGGACTCGATGAGGACGGCGGCTGAAGTCGAGCCTAGGGCAAGCGGAACACGAAGAGCATGTTTCCGCCCGGCCTCTGCCGGATCTCTCTCGTGAGGGTCAGGTAGTTCGGCCCTCCACCGGCGGCGATCGCGATGTATTGGGTCCCGTCGACCGCGTAGGACACGGGAAAGCCGCCCGCCGTCGCATTGAGAAGCTGTTCCCATAGCACGCGGCCGGTGTCGGCATCGAACGCTCGAAAGCGACGCGCGTCGTCACTCGCGAAGACGAGACCGCCACCGGTCGTCAGCACCGAGCCACCGAAGCCCGCTCGCTGGCGGACCTCCCAAAGGGTCTCGCCGGTCTCGACACTCACCGCAGTGAATTGCCCCACCTGCTCGTCCGAGTCGGGGACATGGATCCGCGGATATTCCGCCGATCCGTGATACATGCCCTGCATCGCCTCGAACTCGTTGAGCACGTAGTCCATGCAGGTGTTGTTGCTCGGCACGTACAGGGCGTTGGTCTGGGGGCTGTAAGCCACGGCCTGCCAGTTCGTGCCTCCGCGGAGGTCGGGGCACACGATGATCGGCTCGCCGATCCGCGGGTGCTTCAGCTCGGGGTTGGCGACGCCCTTCCGGCCCTCGACGTCCACACCGATCAGGACGTTCTGGTAGCTCGTGGTCCGTGCCCAGAGGAAGTCACCCGTTCGGGCATCGAGCGTCCACACGATGCCCGGCTTGCCCGGGACGCCGGTCACCACCTTTCGGCGCTCGCCCCGTGGCAGATCGGGAGCAATCCACTCGACGGACGCGGCGTCCGGTGCAACCGTGGTCTCGACCAGAATGCGCTCGAAGGGATGGTCCTGGTCCCACTCGTCGCCGGGCAGGTGCTGGAAATACCACACGATCTCGCCCGTCTCCGCATCCAGGGCGAGCGTCGAGTTCGAGAACAGCGCGTCCCCGTCGCCGGTGCCTCGTTGCACCGCACCCCAGGGGATCGGCACCGCCACGCCGACGTAGATCAACCCCAGGTCGGGGTCGTAGCTGGGCGCGATCCACGCGGAGCCACCCCGGCGCTCTTCGTTCGGGATGCCCCCCCAGCTGTCGCCGCCGGGCTCGTCGTCATAGGCGATGCCGTGGGTGCGCCAAACCTCCCTGCCGGTTTCCGGGTCGTGGGCGGAGATCCAGCAACGGGTGTTGATGTTGTAGCACCCGGACATGCCGGCCACCACGCGACCCTCGATGATCTGCGGCCCGCCCGAGTAGTGATGGCCGACCGTCCAGTCGCCGACCTGCTCTTCCCACACCACCTCCCCGGAGCGTGCGTCGAGAGCCACGAGGAAGGCATCGTGTGTGGCAAGGAAGAGCCGGTCCCCGAGGAGCGCGGCGTTGCGGTTTGCGCAGGCCAACCGGCCTGGATGCTCCACGCGTCTCCGTCGGTAGGTCCACAGCAGCGTTCCGTCACGCGCATCCAGCGCCTCGACGAAGTCGCACGCCTGGGGCAGGAACATCACGCCGTCGTGAACGAGGGGCGTGGTCTCCTGCATTCCCCGCTCCATCGTCCAGGCCCAGGCGAGCCGAAGGCCGTCGACGTTGTCCCTGTCGATCTGATCGAGCGGGCTGTAGCCCCAGTGGTCGTACGTACGCCGCCACATCAGCCACTCGTCGTCGGGCGGGTCCCGAAGCTGCGCTTCTGCGACGGGCGTGTATCGCTCGAGGATCGACTGGGCGGCGACCGGTGCGGCCGCGGCGATCGCCGGCACACAGACGAGAACGAGGGTGGCGCGAGTCGAGATGCGTGCCATCGTGCGCGCTTCCTCCTTTCCGGTGCTGACCATCTCCGGTGTGTGGGCAGCGGTCGGACCTGCCGAGCGCCGGGTTGCCGTGCGGCCCGGAGCGAGAGCGCGACAATAACCGCTCCACCCCGAGGCAAAGAAGAGGGCTTCGGGCCCGAATGCTGCAAGTACCATCTCATTGGCGAACCCTCGCGCACACGAATACTGTGCGATGCGTGCAACTCCCCGAGACGAGCCCTGATCGATGAGCGAGCAGCTGAACCCCGGCCACATCATGGAGGTCGCGACCGGATTCTGGTCCTCCAAGGTCCTGTTGACGGCGGTCGAGTTCGATGTGTTTTCCACCCTCGCTGACGGAGAGCTGACCGCCGCGGAGCTGGGGGATGCCCTCGGCATCCACGAGCGTGGGCGCTTCGACTTCTTCGACGCGCTCGTCGCGATGGGCTTCCTCGAGCGGCACGGGGACGGCGCCGAGGGCCGGTACGCCAATACGCCGGAGACGGCGGCGTTCCTGGTCAAGAGCAGCCCTCGGTACATCGGGGGCATGCCGGAGATGCTGAACACCCGGCTGTTCAGCTTCTGGAACGACCTGGGGGAAGCGTTGCGCACCGGGGAGCCTCAGAACGAGGTCAAGATCCACGGCAAGCCGATCTTCGAGGAGCTGTACGCGAACGAGACGACGCTCGGCACCTTCCTGAGCGCGATGACCGGGCTCCAGGCCGGCAATTTCCACATGCTCGCGGAGAAGTTCGACTTCTCGCGCTACCAGACGGTGACGGACGCGGGCGGCGCGCTCGCGCTGCTCTCCCGAATCGTCGGCGCCCGGCACCCGCATCTGCGGTTCAAGTCGTTCGATCTTCCGCCCGTGGCACCGCATGCCCAGGGCCACATCAACAGCGCGGGACTGTCCGATCGGATCCAGGTCGTGAGTGGTGACTTCTTCGAGGACGACCTCCCGAAGGCCGATGTCGTGACCATGGGCAACATCCTCCACGACTGGGATCTCGAGAAGAAGAAGCTCCTCATCTCCAAGGCGTACGCCGCGCTCCCGGAAGGAGGCGCGTTCATCGCGATCGAGAACGTGATCGACGATGCGCGGCGCGAGAACGTGTTCGGCCTCCTGATGTCCCTGAACATGCTGATCGAGTTCGGCCAGGGGGGATTCGACTACACCGGTGCGGACTTCCGCGAGTGGTGTGCGGAGGCCGGATTCACGAGCTTTGATCTGATTCCGCTGGCGGGGCCCACGAGCGCCGCCGTTGCCTACAAGTAGAGGCGTCGTCCGCGAAGGACCGACGCAACGCGACATGCTCGGCGCGAACAAGACTCCTCTCCCCGTCGTGGCGGCTCTCGTGCTCGTGGCGGCGGCCGTTCTCGCCCGGCCGGCTCTCGGGCAGGAGCGCGCGGAGCCGATCTACGAGGACCTGATGGCCCTCGTCACCCACGATGCGTTCACGGTCGGGACGCTCTTCCAGGCCGTGGTCGATCCTTCGATCGACAGCGACGACCCCCAGCCCGCGAATGTCTCGGTGGCGGCTGCCCGTCTCCTCCTGAGTGGGGCGCTGGACAACGGCTTTCGATACTTCCTGCAGACGAATTTCGCGGCGTCCCCGACGGTGCTGGACGCCCGCGTCGGGTGGGTTTACGACGATCGATTCGGGGTCTGGGCGGGGCGCTTCAAGACGCCCTTCAACCAGGAGCTGATCGACTACGCGGGCTCGATCGACTTCGTGAACCGCGCGCGGGTGGTGTCGCAGCTCGGTACCGACCGTCAGCACGGCGTGCTGGTCGCCGGCCAGATGGGCGTCACCGCCGTTGCGGTGGGGGGCTTCACGGGCCCGAGCGCGTCGCAGGCGGGCGACGACCTCGCCGGAGTCGCCCGGGTGGCCGTCACGCCCGATCTCGGCGCCGGGCACTCGCTTCGCGCGGGGGTGAGCGGTGCGATCGGCCGGGACGGTGCGGTCGGGGGCCGCTCCCTCGGTGCGGGCTACGACGGGAGCGCATCGCTCCTGGAGCTCGATGCCCGGTATGAGCGCGGACGGCTCCTGGTCGCCTTCGAGGGCGTCCTCGGCTCGTACCGTCCCGACGTCGGCGACGACGCGGACGGCTCCGGCTTCTACCTCACCGGGGGCTGGCGGCCGACGGAGCGGACGCAGCTGCTCGCCCGCTGGGACCGGTTCACCGACGTAGCAGCCGACGAGGCGGACGACAACCTCATCCTCGGATTCAATGTGTGGCCCACTTCGGCTTCGGAGATCCAGGTGAACTGGGTGGCGCCGGTCGCGGGGAGCGCGTCTCCGCACAAGCTCCTGGTCAACTTCCAGGTCGGGTTCGGCGGCCCGCAGACGCTCTTCTGACGGACGCGCACTCCGCACGGGCCGGTCGAAGTCACCTACCGACACCCCACTGGAAGGGCCGGAACACGGGCAAAATAACGCTGCCGTAACGCACCGGGGCACAAGCTGCGATAAACACCCGTTTACCGTTCAGCGCCCGAGGCGTGTCCGCCATGGTCCACATTTACAGATGCGTTCGGAAGAGCTCCGCGCCCTGGTCGCTCGGCGATCACGTGGCCTATGCCCCGTTCGCCGACGAGGAGTGTGTCACGGTCGTGAGCCCCACTTTCGTCGCGCAGAAGTTCGGCACGGAGATGGTCCCGTCCGTGCATCGTGCCGTGTTCGGTGGGTCCCTCTCGCTCATCTGCGACCGTGTCGATGACGACGACGTGAGAATCCTCCTCGCGACCCAGGGCGATCACGCCTGAGCCGGCGGTTGGGTGGACGACTGCCGGTCAGCTCCGCTCCACCCGGTCGCGCCCTTCCTGCTTGGCTCGGTAGAGGGCCTGGTCGGCGCGGGCGATCACGCTGTCCACGCCGTCGCTTTCCGGAAGCGCCTCGGTCACGCCGCAGCTCAGCGAGCAGGAGAAGCTGCCCTCGGTCCCCTGATGCGTGAGTACCGAGAACGACTGACGCAGCTCGTCGAGGACCGTCGCGGCGTGGTCGCCCGGAGTGTCGGGCAGAAGGACGATGAACTCCTCACCCCCGTACCGTCCGATGACGTCGGACCGGCGAAGGCGCTGCGTGAGGATGCGCGCCAGGCTCCTGATCACTTGGTCGCCCACCGGGTGGCCGTGCGTGTCGTTGACGTCCTTGAAGTGGTCGATGTCCAGCATGGCCACCGACAGCGGCGACCCGGTCCGACGCGCCCGCGCGAGCTCGGCCTCGAGCGACTCCTTGGCGTGCCGATGGTTGAGGAGCCCGGTGAGGCCGTCCCGCTGCATCGAGGAGCGGAGGGTTCGATACCGTTGAGCTCGGACCCTCACGGACGCGGTCAGGTGATCGAGGTCGACCGGCTTGGTGATGAATGCGTCGCCTCCGTGGTCCAGCGCGGCGATCTGCGTCGGCTCGTCGTGCTCGGCGGAGATGAAGACGATGGGAATGGGCAGGAGGGACGGATACTGCCGGATCACCTGCGCGAGCTCGTCGCCCGAGATCTCGGGCATGTAGAGGTCGAGGAGGATGATCTCGGGCCCGAAGTCGTCGATCGCCGCCATCGCCTGGCGCGCGTCGCCGGCCACGCGGGTCACCATGCCCCCGTCCTCGAGCGCCGCGGCGTAGAGCTTCGCGGTCGACACCATGTCGTCCACCACCAGAACTCGATAGGGATCGGCCTGGCGGTTCCGGGTGACCCGGTCGAGGAGGTCGACGATCTCGGTGATGTTCGGTGGCTTGGTCAGGTAGGCGGCGGCTCCCGCCCGGACCGCCTCCACCCGGGAGTCGAGATCTCGATGCGCGGACAGGAAGACGATCGGAACGCTCTTCCGAACGTCGAGCGGAAGCCTCCGGGCCGTCGCGGGGCCACGCTCCGTCCCGGAGAGCCGGACGTCGAAGATCAGGGCCGACGGCGGATGGGAGCGAACGGCCTCCAGTAGCGACGCCGAGTCGGAGAACGGCGTGACGGCGTAGCCGTACGGTTGGAGCTGCTCCGCCACCAGCTCGGCCATCTCCGGCTCGTCCTCGAGGAGATACACGGCCACGGAGCCGGCCGCCGGCAGGGCGCTCTGCACACCCGGGGCAGCCCTGCGCGGACTGGCCTGCTCGGCCTCGTAGATCTCCCGACGCATCAAGCCGAGCAGGCGGCGTGCGAGGCGGGGGTCGACCTCCTCGCCGGCGCGCCAGTTGCTCGCGACATGCTCCAACGCCTGAGCGACCCGCCCCACTTCGGAGTATCCGTAGCTGCCGCAGGAACCGCCGAGGTTGTGCGCCTGTCGCCGAAACTCCGAGAGCTGATGCTCCTCGCCGTCTTCCAGGAACGCGGTCAGGCAGGCCTCCAACTCGTCGTACCGTTCGGAGAGTCTGCCCAGGAAGGTCTGCTGGAGCTCTCTCAGCTTGTCCGAGGATGAGTGCAAGTGTCGCTCTGCGCTGGGCTCATTGAGGGCGCGGTCTACGGAGCCAATCTCGGTACCGAGGAAACCCGAGGCCAGTGTCATGCGCACCAGCCCGGGGTGGGGCGAGCCCATCTCACCGGGGACTGGGAGCGCGGCGCGAGGCTCCCGGCTCGCCTCAGAAGCGGTTCAGACGGCTCGACAGCAGGAGGTCGACGTCTTCGTCCTCCACCCGGTCCCAGAGGAGCTTCAGCGCGCCGTTGAACACGTCGCGGTGGACCGAAGGGATGATCTCGGTGCCGAACTTTCGCCCCCGCGACTCCGAGGTCACCAGGATCACGCAGTCGCGCGAGTCGAAGACCTGGTACACGACGTGGTCGCCGATCGACCAGGGGGCCGTGGTCTCCGAGACGCACAGATAGACGCGAGTCATGTCGGGTCGGGCGCGGTCTCTCGGAGCGTGGATGGTCAGGAGCGCCGAAAGATGGCGGGCGCCCGTTACGGCTTCGTTATGCCGGGTCGGCCGAGCCGGGGCGTCGCCGGGCACCGCAACCGATGGCCCGCCAGCCGTGTCCATCCCAGCGACGCCGATCACTCCCCGGACGGACGATCATGAAGAACCTGGCTACGATCCTCCTCCTGATCTCGAGTGCCGTCGCCTGCGCTCCGGAATCGTCACCGGACGAATCGCCGGCTTCGGCTCTGGCCCGGCTCCTGCGCTGCAACGACGAGGCCGTGGGCGGCGATGCGCTGAGGCGTGTCGCTCGCGTGGAGGTCGACCTGGCCATCAGCGAGCCCACCTTCGATGTGGAGGCGACGTACGTGGCGACCCGGGAAGGGATCGCCCGGATCGACGTGTTCTCGGACGGCGTACGCGTCTTCTCCGAGGGGTGGGACGGCACGACCGGCTGGCAGCAGCCGCGGGGAGCGCCGGCTCCTGTGCCGACGAGTCCCGAAGGTGGCGAGGCGCTCCGTCACGGCCTCGAGCAGCCGGGTCACCTGTGGACTCTCAGCGACATGGAGGGCAACGGCCACGCGGTGACCCTGTCCGACGAGGCCGAGGACGCGGCGGACGGGGCTCGAGTGGTGCAGCTCACGCTGAAAGACGGCTTCGAAGCATGGTACTGGGTGGACACGACGACGTGCCTGGTGGAGCGGAGCCGCAACTTCCGGGCGTTCCACCCGGACGTGCAGCCCGACGAGACGTGGATCGAGACCCGCTTCGCGGACTACCGCCGCACCGACGGCGTCGTCCGGGCGTGGCTGTCCGTCTCCGTCGATCTGGCAACGGGGGATACGCTGGGCCTCACGCGAGTCGAAGCCGTCCGTCACGCCCCCTCGTCGACAGGTCCCGCCGGGGGCAGGTGAGTTCGCGGGGCCTGATGAGGCTGGAAGCACACCGGCTGGGCGCTCGAGGACCGCTCGCCCCGTGGGCTCGGGGATAGTGCTTCCTGCCTCGTCGCGTCGCTACGATATTTCCTCACCGCTCCGGGCTGGAGCGATCGCCCGCGGAGTCCGATCGGCTCCGGCATTGTCCCGGGTCTTCCCCGATCCACTTCATGGCTTCCCATCGCGAGCCTGCGCCCTTCGAGTATCAGGGGATCGAGGTCCACCAGCAGCCCGACGACGTGAGTTGCGGACCGACCTGTCTCCAGGGGGTCTACCGCCTGCTCGGCCACCCGCTCTCGCTCGAGGAGGTCATGGCGTCGGTGCGACGCCTCGACCACGGCGGCACGCTCGGCGTTCTACTCGGGCTCGACGCACTGCGGCGGGGACTTTCCGCGACCCTGTTCACGTACAATCTCCACGTCTTCGATCCGTCCTGGTTCGGCCACGAGCCATACCCTCTTCTCGATCTCCTCGAGGAGCAACTGACGCATAAGCGGGAGCCACGTTTCGTCGCGGCTGCCGAGGCATACGTCGAGTTCCTGGAGGCGGGTGGAGACATTCGGCACCGGGAGCTCACGCCGACGTTGCTGTCGAAGCTGGTGCGGTCCGGGTCTCCTCCCATCACCGGGCTGAGCGCCACCTACCTGTACGGTTGTGAGCGCGAGGTGTTCGATGGCCATCGATCCCGCTACGACAGCGTTCAGGGAGAGCCGACGGGTCATTTCGTCGTGATCTCCGGCGTCGACGACAACACGGGCAGGTTCCGCGTTTCGGACCCTTCCGGTGACAATCCACGGCACCGTTCCGGCACGTACTGGGTGAGTCCGCACCGTTTGCTCGGCGCGATCCTCCTGGGTGTCACGACCTACGACGGCAACATCCTCGTCGTGCGAGGAAGGCACGGAGTATGAGGCTGATCGTCGTGGAGCGGCCGGAGCGTTGGCCGTTTCAGGTTCCCGGGGTCGAGGTCGTGGCCGCGCGCGAATACCTCACGTCCGAGAAGTGGGCGAGACTCTCGCGGGTGAGCGTCCTCAACTTCTGTCGCAGCTACGGGAAGAACACGACCGGCTATTACGTGTCGTTGCTGGCCCTGGCGCGCGGACACCGGCCGCTGCCGTCGGTGACCACGCTCCAGGGGCTGCACGTGGATTCGGTCGTGCGACTCGTGTCCGAGGACCTCCACGAGCGGATCCAGTCGAGCCTCCGCCCGCTCAAGTCCGCTCGGTTCGACCTTTCGGTATACTTCGGCCGCAACCTCGCCCAGAGGTACGAGGCGCTGTCGCGTGAACTGTTTCGTCACTTTCCGGTCCCCTTCCTGAGGGCGCGCTTCGAGCGCGGTGCCGAGGGCGCGTGGGTGCTCGCCGGAATCCGGGCGATACCCGCGAGCGACGTGCCGGACGAGCACGCGCCCTTCGTTATCGAGTCGGCGGAGCGCTTCTTTCGCCGCTCCTCCCCGGCGGAGGCGCGGCGTCGGGATGCACGATATGATCTGGCGATACTGTGGTCGGAAGGCGACCCGCAAGCACCCTCGAACGCGGGGGCGATTCGCAAGTTCGTGCGGGCGGCCGAACGGGCGGGCATCAGGGCCGAGACCATCGAGCCGATCGATTTCGCGCTGCTGGAGCTCTACGACGCGCTCTTCGTTCGGGAGACCACGCAGGTCGGCCACCACACGCACCGCTTCGCGCTTCGCGCCGAGGCTGCCGGCCTGGTGGTTATCGATGATCCCGAGTCGATCGTGCGGTGCACGAACAAGGTCTATCAGACCGAGCTGTTTGCGCGCCACGCGATTCCGACCCCGACAACGATGATCGTGCATTCGGGGAACCGCGGCGAGGTGTCGGCGCGGGTCGGCCTGCCGTGCGTGCTCAAGGACCCGGCAGGTTCCTTCTCGGTGGGCACGGTCAAGGCCGAGACGGAGGCGGAGCTGGGCAGTCTTCTCGACGGGCTGCTCGAGGAGTCCGAGCTGGTGATCGCCCAGACATGGACACCTACTTCGTTCGACTGGCGCGTGGGCATGCTCGGAGGGGCCCCGCTCTTCGCGTCACGATATCACATGGCGCGCGGGCACTGGCAGGTCGTACAGGCGGGTGCGGGCGGCTCTCCGCGCTTCGGTCGGGTGGAGGCCGTGCCACTGGAAGCGGTTCCGGAGGAGGCTCTCCGGGTAGCGACCGCGGCCGCCGGGCTCATCGGGGACGGCCTCTACGGGGTCGACCTCAAGGAGCTCGTCGACGGTAGCGTCGTGGTCACCGAGGTGAACGACAACCCGAACATCGATGCGGGGTGCGAAGACGGGGTGCTGGGAGAGGCGCTCTACGACGCCATCATGCAGCACTTCGCGGCCCTGCTCGAGGCCCGAGGGCGGGGCCGGGCACCGTGAGTCGGCTGCGCCTCTTCGAGGCGATCGGTGTCGAGATCGAGTACATGATCGTCGACCGGGCCTCCCTCGATGTCGTGCCGGCGTGTGACCGCCTCCTGGCGTCTGTTGCCGGCGCACCCGTCTCCGATCTCGAACGGGGGGCAATCGGCTGGTCGAACGAGCTGGTTCTGCACGTGCTGGAGCTGAAGACGAACGGACCCGCGCGAGACTTGGGGCGCCTTGCCGACGACTTCCACCGGGAGGTCCTCGCGGCGAACGAGGTGCTCGCAGGGCTGGACGCCGAAGGCGGCACGGGCGCCATGCTCCTGCCCGGTGGCGTCCATCCCTGGATGGAGCCGATCCGCGACACGAGGCTGTGGCCTCACGAATGCAACGAGGTGTATCGGGCGTTCGACCGGATCTTCGGGTGTTCGGGTCATGGGTGGTCCAACCTGCAGAGCACGCACGTGAACCTGCCGTTCCGGGACGACGACGAGTTCGGTCGCCTTCACGCGGCGATCCGTGTCGTCCTGCCGCTGATCCCCGCCCTCGCGGCGGCGAGCCCGTTTCTGGATAACGCGGTGCAGCCCGTACTCGACGCCAGGCTCGAGGCGTACCGGAACAACGCGCTTCTGGTGCCCGAAGTCGCCGGACTGGTGGTGCCCGAGCCGGTGGGATCGGAGCAGGAGTACCGGGAGCTCGTTCTGGAGCCCCTCTACCGCGCACTCGAGCCCCATGACCCGGACGGCGTTCTGCGTCACGAGTGGGCGAATGCGAGGGGAGCGATTGCCCGCTTCGAGCGCTGTGCGATCGAGATTCGGTTGATCGACTGTCAGGAGTGCCCGAGCGCGGATCTGTCCGTGGTGTCGCTGCTCGTCGCGGTCGTTCGGGCACTCACGGAGGAACGCTGGGCTCCGGTCTCCGCGTTGAACGCGATCCCGACCGAGCCGCTCGCCGCGCTCCTCGGGGAGGCGGGGCGGGTGGGCCACGGAGCGAGAGTCGAGATCGACGGGCTTCAGTCGGCTTTGGGCCTGCCGGGGTCGGTTACGTCGGCGGGTCGCGTCTGGCAGCTTCTCGCAGACAGGATGGCGCCCGACCACGTGCCCGCGCGGTATGGGGCCACGCTCGAGCGGCTCGTGGCACTCGGCCCGCTTGCAGCGCGGATGACCCGCGCGCACAGGGGCGGTGCCTCGATCCGCGACATCGCGCGAGACCTCTCTTCCTGCCTGGCGGAGGATCGCCCGTTCCTTGGTTGAGCGAGCCTCGCTCGTCCTGAGTTGCGAGCACGGCGGCCGCGAAGTGCCACCCCGGTATGCTCATCTGTTCGGATCTCGGGCCGCACGCGAGGCCCTGGACAGTCACCGGGGCTGGGATGCCGGGGCGGCTGATCTCGCCGCCGGCCTCTCCGAGCGGCTCCGGGCACCGCTCGTCGTGCAGAGCGTGACACGGTTGCTCGTCGAGTGCAATCGCTCCATCGGACACCCGCAACTCTGGTCGGAGTTCTCGCGACGCCTACCGGAAGGCGAGAGGGAGACGGCCCTGTCGGACCATTGGCATCCCTACCGGGCCGAGGTCGAGCGTGTCATACGGGACCGGCCTCCGGGCCTCGTCGTTCATGTGGGCATTCACACGTTCACCTCCGTGTGGAAGGGGCGCCGGCGGTCGACGGAGATCGGCCTGCTGTGTGATCCGTCGCGGTCGGTGGAGGCGCGGCTCGTCGGAGCGTGGCGCTACGCTCTGGAGCGGCACGAAGGCTCCCGTCACCTCACGGTGCACCGGAACCGACCCTACCGCGGGTGGACGGACGGGCTCGTGAGCGGACTCCGAACGCAGTACCCGGACCGGCGCTACGCCGGCATCGAGCTCGAGGTCTCTCAGGCTCTCGTCCCCGTCGGAGTTCCCCTTGTCGAGGCCCTGGCCCGTGGGCTGAATCGGGCACTGGGACGGCTCGACGCGCCGAGTGCGTGACCGGCGCCCCGCACCGGGGGTCTAGACGAGCAGCGCGATCAGGATGTCGACCGCGATCAGCACCACGATGGCGATCTCCAGATACTCCGCTCGCGCCGAGGTCGCTTCGTCGTTGAGGGCGGAATAGGCATCGCGCACGAGCTCCAGGCTCCGGTGCACGCCGGCGCTCCAGGTCGGCACCCGATACTGCTCGAGCGCGGCCTCGTAAACCTTCGCCAGATACACGTCTTCGGTCACCACAAGGGCGTTCTCCACACGCTCCGAGACGGAGGTGATCTCTGCGTGGAGTCCGTAGAGTGCATGGGCGAGTGCGGCGTAGCGTCGCCGAGCGAGGGCGCCGATGCCGCTCCTCGCCTTCTCCACCCGCGCGTGCATGGCGATCAGCTCGGTAGCAAGTAGCTGGTCGTACGAACGCAGCTCCAGGAGCTGGGCATGGGCCACACCCAGCACGTCGGCCACATCGGGCTCACCACCCGGCTCCACGATGAGGGACCGGGACGGACCGATCACCACCAGGTCGTCTTCGTAGTACGTCAGCGCGTTGCGCAGCACGTCGGCTCTCGCGGCGAGCGATAGGGGGCGGTGCTCTCCCGTGAGGAGGGGTACGAGATCCACGCGCTCGAGGATCTGCTGAGCCTCGAGCCGGGGCACAAACCCGAAGATGGTCGCGAACGTGTGGTCGATCTCGAGCACGGGAGCGACCGGCTTCTCGATCGCAGGCGCAATCCACGCGAGAACGCGGGCGAGATCTCCGGTCCACGGATCGGGCTGCTCTGCGATCGAGTCGAACTCGTCGACACGCGTGACTACGGACCGCCAGTCGGTGCGACCGAGATCGAGGCTGTACGACAGGCGAATGGCGCCGAAATCGAAAAGTCGGGCGCTGGCGGTGACCGGGCAGGTCCGGCCGCCGAACCTGACAGTGGTGGGGCCGAGGTCGAGGTCCACCGGTGGCGCGGCGTAGGCGATGGACCGGGGGCGGGCACGCGCGAGCTTGAGTCGGGTGCGATGCGTGTGCACGTGTCGCTCGACCTCATCCAGATCGATCGCGTACGCAACGTCGTACAGGCGCGTGACCGCGACGCGCCCACCGGCGATGTTCGGGGACAGGTCTGCGCCGTTCATTTCTTCCTCGCAGGGAATAGCCAGCCGCGGCGTACGGTTCTGGGCTCATCGACGACCACGAAGGACTCGGGCGCCCGCTCGTCGATGACGGCGAGGCAGCGCTCGACGCGCCTTCGGGGCAGCACCGAATACAGCACCTCCACGGTACCGTCCCGCCCGCGCCCCAGGGTTTCGGTCACGCCGAAGCCGGCTTCTCGGAGCTCCACGGCGAGTTTTGCTCCGCCGTGCCGGACCACGGTGCGTACCGTGGCCGCTCCGAGCGCGAGACGTTCTTCGATCAGGAGCCCCAGGAAGTTGCCGGTCGCGAAGCCCGCGGCGTAGCCGACCACATGCGGCAGGCTCTGGAGATGCTGAACGACGATCCCGATTGCGGTCACCCACAGAAGGATCTCGATGAATCCGATCAGCGGAGCGAGATATCGATGTCCCCGCATGATCATCAGCATGCGGATCGTCGCCATGCTCACATCCGTCGCGCGGAGGAGGAAGACGACGACCGGGCCGGCCGGGCCGGCAACCAGTTCCTGCAGCATGGGCCTTGAAGCCACGGGTGAATCTGCGACAGCGAAGGAAGGTCGCGGACCCGGGGAGGAAACGGGAGGGGGAGGGGGGCGGCACCCCCGCGGGCTCACTCGGCGAGGCTAGCGAATCGGCGTCTGTTTCCCGTCACCCGACGACTTGCCGAGGCGATCTACGAGACGCGGCAGTCGCGCCGAGATCGCCAGGAGCCCCGACAGGACGAAGAAGGACATCGCCACGAACAGCAAACCGGCCTTCAGCATGACGCCCGTTTCGGCCCAGGCGGCGAAGCCCAGGAAGTACGACACCCACATGAACCACAGCGGGCGCAGCTCGCCGGATTCTGACGGACCGTCGACGGCGAACAGGCGCAGGTACTGATCGCCGACGCCGAACGCTGCGATCCCTCCGATCGTCAGAACCGTCACGCGCGCGCGCGCGGGCCCGAGAGGGAACTGGGAGCCGGCCACCGCCGCAGCCAGGAAGCCCATGAGCGCTCCGGCGAGACACATGACGACCAGGTGCCGGTCTTCGGAGATCTGAAACTGCCTGTGTTTCGGCACCCGCCTGGACTCCTCAGGAGTTGAGCTGCGCCAGCACGGCGAGGTTCGCGGCGAGGAATGCGACGGCCATGACCACGACCGCGAGCGCGCGCAGCGGCCTCGAAGATTCCGGGCGGTCCAGCGTCTGGGCCCCGACCGCAAAACTGATCGCTCCGGCGAGCAGAAAACCGATGTTAGCCATAAGCCCAAAGTCCTCCGTAGAGCGTTACGGCGCCGTTACTCGCCGCGAGCGGGCGACCTGTAAAGGCCGTTTACGGCCGATCGGGTAATCGGCAAGAACGTTGACACTCGCGAGGTGGGACCCCTGCACTCTGCAAGGCGCTTAACTCATTGAGAAACTTGGGGTTGACGCAGAATCACCACGGATGGCCTGCAAACTGCAAGTTTTTCCGGCGAGCCTCGAAGCATTGCGGTTCGACCGACTGCCCCATGCAGAACAGGAGCCCCCCCATGGTACTCACGTCGATCATCTTCTGGACCTTCGTCGTCGGCCTCGTCGCGCTGTTCGCGGGCGCACCGCTCGTGGACCGAAGCCAGCACTTCGACATTCGACGCCCGAGCCACTTCCCTCCGCTCGCGGCGTACTTTCCGACCTTCACCAGCGTCGGCCCGTGGCGCCGGCCCTCCGGAGGGACGGCCGACCGGCCGGCTCGCTAGGACGCCGCCCTCCCGAAACTCCTTGGAACATTTTGTTTCAGGCTGTAACGTGCGAGTAAGCCACCGGGTTTTCCGATTCACCTGAGTTGGCCGTTGGTCTGGTCGCCCTGGGGAGGGCAGCCAGCCAGACCTGCCCTGAACCCGGTTCCGAGAGGGACCGGGTTCTTGCGTTGGGGGAGAAAACCGGAGCGTTCCGGGCCCGACGCCGAGGGGTCGTCCGACCCCGCGGGACGTGTGGAAAAATTCGTTTCGCGGAGTAACGCAAAAATAACGCCTCGGGTGGCAACTTCCCCGTGTAGTTCGTGATCGGCCATCCCCCCCAGGTCGTGAGCGCGAAGAGGTGGTCCCGAAAGGGGCCACCTCTTTCGCTTGTGACCCCTCTTCCACGGCCGACCCGTAAAGTTCCTTTCCACCCGCCGTCGCAGGTGTAAAGGCGCGGTACCCGAGTCAGCGGTGCCCGAATTGCGGCCGATACCCGGAAGTCGTTGTCGGATAGGCCGTTGAGAGGAACGCTGCCTCCTGGCACGGCCCGTGCATTTCGGTGCGAGTGAAACACGGGATCACGCCGCCCCCCCCTGCGGCATCTTCTGCTGGTAGGAGACACGATGAAGGCGAAGACTCTTTGGGCTCTGCTGGGACTCTCGGGCCTGCTCGGCCTCGGCTTCGTGGCGTGGCGGCACCGGGACGACCTCCTGGCCTGACGCCGCCTGATCGGAGCTGATGCGAGCCGCCGCCCCATCCGGGGCAGGCGGCTCGTTCGCGTGGTGGGGCGGTGTGGTGTGACGCCGCGGTTGCGCGTGCCATCGGACGCAACCTGCGAAGCGGATGCGAGTACAAGCGTCGATCCCGTTTCACCGCATGTTCAGGAGTCCCGATATGAAGTCGCTCAAGGCGCTCGCCTTCCTCGCGACAATGGCCGGCCTTTCCGGTCCTGCCGCCGCCCAGCAGACGCTGGAGATCCCGCCCGAGATCATGGAGGCGATTCAGGGTGACGTCGCGACGATCCACCAGGAGTTGATGCAGTCTACGATCGTGCTCCAGCCCGGCCAGACGGGCGCGTTCTGGTCGATCTACGACGAGTACCTCGAGGAGGTGAAGACGCTCACGGCCGAGCGGACCGAGCTTCTCAAGGACTTCGCGCTGGCCTTCGACACGATGACCGACGAGACCGCGACGGAGATGGGCCGCCGAGCGATCGCGTTCGATGCCCGCCGAAACGACCTGGTGTCGCGGTACTTCGATCGCATTTCGAGCGAAGTCGGCGGTATCGTCGCCGGGCAGTTCCTCCAGATCGAGACCCGGATCCAGACGTTGAAGGATCTGCGCTTGGAGCTCGAAGTCCCGATTATCGGAGGATGAGGCCGGTAGCCCACGGGGGTGGGGTACGACCGCCCTCGTGGGTGCTCGCCGCCGTGGTGCTCGGCCTCCTCTTCACGGTCGGCCCCGGCGAGGTCGCAGCCCAGGAAGAGCAGGAGGACGCCGGGCGATCGTGGTGGTCGCTCTGGTCCGTGCCGGCCGGCCGGGATCGGGTGATCCCGTTCATGACCTCGGCGCACGTCCACTCCGACACGCGGGAGGGGTGGTCGAACGACCTCGCTTTCGCGTTGATCTACCGGAGCGTCTACGGAGCGACATTCCGGACGTCGCACGGTCCACGTGCCTGGACCTTCGGCCTCGAGCGGAGCTGGCTCTCCCGGGACTCCGGCGCGTTCGGATCGATGCTCGGGTTTCGCGCCGGGCTGATGTACGGCTACGACGAGGACCTGGGCTGGCTCGCCGGGGACGTGCCGGTCCTGCCCTTCTTCCAGCCGATCGTCTATCTGCAGGCAGGCCCGCTCGCCATGGACGTGGGCTACGCATGGGTCGTCCTGTCGGTAACGGGCGCGGTGCGGTTCTGATCGGTCCGTCCGGGAGCGTAAAAGAGCGGGGCCCTTTCGACACGAGACTCAGGTTTCTCCCGACAGATCGGTACCTCGATTCCGGTCAGCTTGGGGTCGGCTCGGGGCTTCGCGAGGCGCGCAGCCCGAGCGACGAGGACCGGGCAAGGGAGGAACCATGTCGATATCGCTTCGCTTCGCTGCCGTCACCGTGCTGCTCGTGGCGGGCACGACCACCGCTCCGGTGTTCGGGCAGGAACCCGAGGTTCCGGGCGTCGAGGGACCGGGCGAGGAAGGCCGTGCGTTCTTCCAGGCGGGCTACATCGGCCTGGACCTCGATGATCTGAACGGCCGACTGGCCGACGCCGGGCTCCCCGGCGTGGACGGTACGGTCCTGACGCTCGGGGGAGCCGGGTACGGGAACCGGGGCAACATGATGTTCGGCCTCGAAGGTCACGGCCTGCTCGGCGGAGACGAGACCACCGCGAACGGCTCGACGCAGGTGGCCCTGAGCGGAGGATACGGCCTGTTCCGCTTCGGATACCGCGTATACGCGCAGGGGGACTTCGAGGTCTATCCGCTGCTCGGCATCGGCGGCGGGAAGATGAACCTGAAGCTGCTCGAGCGCAGCGCTCCCGTCTTCGACGACGTCCTCGAGGATCCGGAGCGGTCGTCGACGCTGTCGGCGTCGATGTTCCTGCTCGACTTCGGCGTCGGGCTGGACTACCGCTTCGTGATCGAGGACGAGGAAGGCGGGCCCGGCGGCATCGCGCTGGGCATCCACGCCGGCTACACGCTCGCTCCCGGCAGCACCTCCTGGAAGCTGGACGGCATCAACAGCGTCGCCGGGGGGCCGAAGGGGCAGATCGAGGGCTTCTACGTCCGGGCTTCGATCGGTTTCTGGGGGCGTGACGACGGCGGTGAGGGCTGAGGAGTCCTAACCCAGGGCGACCCCGAGGTAGTAGGGCCAGATCAGCAGCCCGAGTATCCCCTTGCCCCAGCCGAGCTGCGCGAACCCGATCGTGAACAGCCAGCCGATGAACCAGATGATCCCGGTCCCGCTCTCCACCTTGACCTTCGTCTCGGTGACTTCGGACATGATGCCCCCCTGATAACGAGTTCTGCTACGCGTGCTCGGACGCTCCCCGGGATGCCGCCCGCCTTTCGCGGATCACGAGCGCCACCGCGCCGAGGCCGATCCACGTCGCGACAGCTCGCGCCACGAAGCCGATCCACGGCAGGAGGATCGCGATCGCGACGATGCTGCCACCCACGAGGAACAGGGTCGGCACGTCGCGCCGCTCGGTGAGCGTTCGGTCCGACATGATCGCGCTGCCGACCCAGAGCGCCGGAACCACGGGCGCGAGGTACAGGGAGATCAGGTAGACCGCGAGGACGATGAGCGCGAGCGGCCCTCCCACCAGCGTGGCTCCCACGACGAGCGCCACGACCGGGACGAGGAAGAAGAGCAGCGCCCCGGCGCCCAGCGCGGCCGCGGGACGTGCGCTCATCGACTCTACCGACCGCGCCAGCGATCGCGGCGCCATGCCCGAGAGCGCGAGACCTGCGAGCAGGAAGGCAGCGAGCCTCGCCACCAGGAGCCCCACGTTCGGCCCCGGATCCGCGCGTGGCTCGAGCTCCCGGACCCCGCCCTCGACCTCGGCGGACGCGGGGATCTCGGCGGTTTCCTCCTCGTCGATCCGATAGCGGAGCTCGCCCGTGATTCGCGCGCGCGGGCCGAGGCGCAGGGTGCCCGCCTCGACCCGCACGTCGCCGCCGACCTCGCCGTCGATCACGACGACGTCCGCACCTGCGTAGACGTGCCCGTCGACCGTACCCTCCACGCGTACCTCGCCACCCGCGAGGTAGGCGTTCCCGTCGATCCGCGCCGCATCTCCGATCGTGACGCTACCGCCGGCCGCGGTGACGTTGCGTCCGACCGCCGCGTCGACGATCACGGAGCCGCCGGCTCCGCGGACACTCCCCTCCACCACGCCGGCGACGATCACTTCGCCACCCGCGCCCACGAAGGAACCTCCCGCGCGTCCCCGAAACGTCGTGGAGCCTCCGAACAGCATGACGTCGCCCGATACCGTGTCGGCGACCTCGAGGTCCTCTCCCGTGGCGAGCACGTCACCGTTCGGCCGAAGGAATCTCTCCGCGTCCCACGGGACGTCCTCGGGGACACCGGGAACACAGGCGGTGGCCATCAGCGTCAGTGCGGCCAGGATCCATCGTGGTGCAGTCGTTCTGAACATCATGGCCTCGCGTCGGCGGTCGGGGACCCTGTCCCCGTGGAACTGAACGATCGCCCCGCCTGGTGCTCGGGTCAGTCGGTCACGTGCTGACGCATCCGTGCGGGGAAACCCGCGGGACGCGTCGGGCGATTCAGCGACGGCTTTCGTCCCGGATCGCCCGGAACTCCGTCCCCTCGTTCCAGTTGGGCCACACATCGGAGTCGATCACGGCCGCGCCGATCTCGTAGTAGAGCTGGACGTCGGGCACCGCGCCGCTCAGATCCCACGTGTCGTCGAACTCGTCGGTCACCATGTGGTAGCGCTGCGAGGTATAGCGGTCGTTCATCTCGCGGCCGTACTCCTCGCCTCGCTCCACGTGGTCGATTCCGTGCTCGGGGTAGATCATCGGCACCCCCATCTTGGCCAGCTCGAAATGGTCGGACCGGAAGTAATAGCCCTTCTCGGGCTCGGGGTCCGGAACGACACGGCGGTTCTGCCCCGCCACCGAGCGGTCGGCGATCGCGTCGAGCTCGGACATGCCGTAGCCGATGACGACGAGATCGTTGGTCGGCCCGAAGTTGCTCAGACCGTCCATGTTGAGCCCGGCGACCGTGCGCGAGAGTGGAACGACCGGGTCGGCCGCGTAGTGCTTCGACCCGAGGAGGCCCTGCTCCTCGGCGGTCACGGCGAGGAAGAGGATCGATCGGCGCGGCGGCTCGGAGCGAGCGGCGTACGCCTCGGCGAGCTCGAGCAGGGCGGCCGTGCCCGAAGCGTTGTCGAGCGCTCCGTTGTAGATGCCGTCCTCACCCGCGGCCTCCAGGGCTTCGTCCGTCCCGAAGTGATCCCAGTGAGCCATGTAGACGAAGAACTCGTCGGGAGCTTCGCTTCCCTCGATCATCCCAACGACGTTGCGGGATTCCGAGAATCGCAGGGCGTTCTCGACCGACGTCGTCAGGCTGAGCCCCATCTCCACCGGACGTAGGGTGCCGGACTGCGCCTGCTCGGCGAGAGCGTCGAAGTCGAGCCCGGCCCGCTCGAAAAGGGTCCGGGTCGTCTCCTCGGTGATCCATCCTTCGATCGCGACGCGGCTCGCGTTGCCGTCCGGGCTCTGGAGATTGAACTGAGGCCCGGTCCAGCTGTTGCGAACGGTCTCCCACCCGTACGCGGCGGGGGCCGTCTGGTGGACGATGAGTGCCGCGGCCGCCCCCTGGCGTGCGGCTTCCTCGAACTTGTAGGTCCAGCGCCCGTAGTAGGTCATCGTGTTGCCGGAGAAGACGTCCGGATCCTGGGTGGCGAAGCCTGGATCGTTGACGAGGATGACCGCCGTCTTCCCGGTCACGTCGACCCCCTCGTAGTCGTCCCACCCGGCCTCGGGCGCCACGATCCCGTACCCGACGAAGACCAGGTCGCTGTCCTCGACGCCCGACGCCTCCACCACGCGCGTCGTCCAGGTCACGAAGTCGTCGGCGTAGTCGAACGAGAGGGTGCCTTCGCCGTCCGTGACCGAGAAGGGGGCCCGCTCGGGATCCGCCGTGATGTCGACCAGCGGCACGTTCTGGAACCAGCTGCCGTCGTTGGCCGGCTCAAGACCGGCGGCCTCGAACTGCTCGGCCAGGTACGCGACCGTGAGCTCTTCTCCGGGCGACGAAGGCGCGCGTCCGCCGAACTCGTCGGACGCTAGGATGGCGAGGTGCTCCGCGATCTCGGCCTCCGTGATGGACGCTGCGCCCCCCGTTGCGGGTCCCGCGTCGTCGGCCGAGCCGCACGCCGCGAGGATCAGGACGACCGTGATCGCGATCGCGGTGGGCGGGATCGTGCGTGCCTTCATGCTCTTCCTCGCATTCCTTCGTGTCCGTTGCCGAGTGGGCCACGCAGGGATGATACCGCACCTCTACTCGCGAAGCACTCGGGCCGGATTCAACCTGCCGATTCGGGCCGCGGGGATGAAGCTCGCGCTCGAGGCCAGCAGCCCCACTCCGGCCACGAGTGCCACGATCGTCACCGGGTCCGCCGGAGAGACGCCCCACAGGAGGCTGGTCAGGACGCGCCCGGTGAGGACTGCACCCAGGCCGCCGGCAAGGAGACCCCAGGCGGCGAGCCGGACGCCGGCGAGTCCGGTGGTGAGCACCGCGCGGATCGGCGAGACTCCGAGGGCCATGCGTACGCCCATCTCACGCCGGCGCCGCAGGACCTCCTGGGCCACGATGCCGTAGAGGCCGACACCCGCGAGGAGCGCCGAGAAGATCGCCACCACGATCAGGAAGACCGCCTGGAAGCGGGACTGCGCGAACGCTCCGGCCATCACGTCCTCGAGTGCCGCGGCGCGCGCGACCGGAAGCTCCGAGTCTTCCTGCGCGAAGACGCGCGTGATCTCGCCCATCAGCTGGGGCGAGGGATTCGGAGCGCGAATGATCCAGCTGGGCGAGAACCAGATGTGCACCTGCTGGAAGAGCGCGTCGCTCCACTGCGCCGCCGGCACATAGAGGGTCGGGGCGGCCCAGACCGGCTGACTCGATCCCCACCCGCCGCCACCCTGCTGCACGTCACCCACGACGCCCACGACTTCGAGCGGGGCGCCCCCGAGCCCGAGCGGCACGCGTGTCCCGAGTGCTGCCCGTCCCTCGAGATGCGCGTCCACGAATGCCTGATTGGCGATCACCACGGGGGGCGTGTCCGCGCGGTCCTCGGTGCCGAGCACTCGCCCCTCCCGGAGCGGAATCTCCAGCGCTTCGAAGAACCCTGGCGTGACGTACACCAGGTTCGTCAGCCTCGGCCGACCCTCGTCGGCGTCTCCCTCGAGCCGGAAGGGCACGTTGAGGGGCCGCTCGTACGGCAGGGAAAGCGCTACGGCGGCGTGCGTGACGTCGGGAAGCCCGCGCAAGCCGTCGAGCGACGTCTCGAAGAGCCGGTTCACGGCGTCCGCCGTCGCGTAGCGTGCGTCGTCCAGCGAGAGCTGGACGGTGCGCACGCTCCGGGCGTCGAATCCCGGATCGAGCGAGGCCAGGTGCCCGTAGCTCCGCGCCAGCAGGCCGGCCGAGAAGAGCAACACCGTGACGGTCGCGACCTGCGCCACGAGGAGGAGCCGGCGCGCGACGTGGCGGCCGCCGCCTGCCACGCCGCGCGTACCGCTCACGAGGACCCGCAGGGCGTTGCCGCGACGCACGTGCAGCACGGGCACGAGGCCGAAGAGAAGGGTGGCGAGGCCGGTCAGGCCCATCGAGACGACGAGCGCGCGCGTGTCGATTCGCAGCGCCGCCGTGGTCCCGAGGTAGAGGCGGAGCAGCTCCTGCAGCCCACCCACCGAGAGAACGGCGATGCCCAGACCGACGATTCCGCCTGTGAGCCCCAGTAGCAGGTTCTCGGCGACCAGCTGGCGCACGAGCGCGCCGGTCCCGCTGCCGAGCGCCTGACGGGTCGACATCTCGACCTCGCGTGCGATCGCGCGCGACACCTGGATGCCCGCCAGGTTCGCACAGCCGACGAGGAGCATGAGTGCGACGGCGGCGACCAGCACCAGAAGAGGAAGCCGCGAGCCCGAGGTCAGGGCGTCCTGAAGCGGCACCAGCCCGAAGCGGAGGTCCGAGTCTCCGGAGTCCGTCCGCGGCGTCTCGATCGCGGCGAAGCGCGCCTCGGCTTCCTCCCAGGTCATGCCGGCGGGCAGTCGGACGAGGGCGGTGTAGTTGACGCCGCCACCCTCGGCGCCCGACGTGGATGGGCGGAGCGGGGTCCAGACGTCCACCTCGGCGTCCGTTCGAAAGCCCTCGGGCATGATGCCGACGACCGTGTGCAGCTCGCCCTTCAGTCGCACGGTACCGCCGAGGATCTCGGGATCGGCTCCGAAGACGTCGTGCCAGAGCTCGTAGCTCAGCACCGCACGCGCGGGCCCGTCGGGCACGTCCTCGTCCGGCGTGAAGCCGCGCCCCAGCAGGGGGCTCACCCCGAGGGTCGCGAAGAACCCCGTGCTGACGCGCTGCTGCATGACATAGCGGGCGCGCTCGTCCGTGGAGAGGTTCACGCCCTTGACCCATCCGGAGTAGACCGCCGATCGGAAGCCTTCCGCCTCGTCCCGAATGCGGATCCAGCTCGCGGCGTCGACACCCACCCTGCCCGTGATCGCGCCTCGGGACGGGTCGTGCAGGCCGGCCAGGGCAAGCCGGTCCGCCGCGGGGTAGGGAAGCGGCTTCCAGAGCACGGCGTCCGCGGCGCTGAAGACCGCGGTCCCGAAGCCGATGCAGAGGCCGAGGGTGAGCACGAAGGCCACGCTGAGCAGGGGGCTTCGCACCATCGTCCGCCACGCGAACCGGAGGTTGCGGGTCATCTCGTCGAGGTGCCCCACGTCGAGGGCGCGGCGGGTATGCTCGTGGACGCGCTCTTCATGACCGAAGCGGCGGCGCGCCTCCCGACGCGCATCGTCGGGGCTCATGCCCTGCAGCATGAGATCTTCGGCGAGTCGCTCCAGATGGAACGCCATCTCCTCGTCGAGCTCACGCCGGATGCTGTCTCCGTGACGAAGCGCACGCAGGACCGAGCGGAATCTCGTGAACATGATCACACCTCGCTCGGACGGGCGACGAGGACGTTCGACACCGCCTCGACCATGTGAGCCCACCGGGTCGTCTCGCGCTCGAGGCGCGCCTCACCCGACCGGGTCAGGCGATAGAACTTCGCGCGACGGTTGTTCTCCGAGGTGCCCCACTCCGACTCGATGAGTCCCCGGTGCTGGATGCGCTGGAGGGCGGGGTAGAGCGAGCCCTGCTCCAGGCTGAGCAGCCCGCGTGACGTCGCCTCGATCCGGCGCAGGACGCCGTACCCGTGCATGGGCCCCAGCGAGAGCGCCTTGAGGATGAGCATGTCCAGCGTTCCGGGAAGCAGCTCCTTCGTACCGAGCATTCGGCCGAATCTCCTGTCCGTGGTCCGACGTACTCCTAGATAGACGAGGGGAGTCTTCTCCTAGTTTCACTAGGAAAGCTGCGTGCGTGCTCGGCCGTCGCGGATTTGCCACGGAGGGCATGAGATCGCACTCTAGGCGCGATCGCGCCCAAAGGAGGCCCTCATGATCAGACGACTTCCCGTCCTGCTCGCCCTGTGCTCCGCTTCGTGGTCCCCTGTCGCTGCACAGGACGGGCCCCTCCGGATCTACACCGCGCTCTACAACATCCGCTACAGCGACGTACCGCAGTGGACGGAGGATTACTACCAGCACTCCGTGCCCGTCCTCGAGGCGATGGTCTCCGAGGGTATCCTCAACAACTTCAATGTCCGCATGCACCACACGGGCGGTGAGTACACCATCCGCCAGGGCTTCATCGCGGGACCCGAGACCAACTACGAGACGGTCTGGAATACCTACCTGGGGCGGCTGGCCGAAGCGGACGCGGCGGCGTTCGAGCGGGGCAACCGCATGATCCTCGCCCACGCCGACGAGATCTGGAATCTCTCGGTCCTGAACATCCCCGACGGGGCCGACACCCGGTACATGTACTCGGCCATGTTCAGGATCAACTTCGCGGACATGGCGGCCTGGAATCAGGCGTGGGCAGACGAGGTCTTCCCCGGGCTGGACCAGGCGATGGCCGACGGTCTCCTCCAGGGATACGTCGTGCAGGAGCACAACACGGGCGGCCAGTACAACTGGAAGATCGCCTACCTGTACGACGAGTGGGACAATCTCGACGAGGTCGAGGCGCGCATCTTCGGCGCGGTCCCGCTCGACCACCCACTCTGGGCGATGTTCACGGCGCACCGTGACGAGTTGTGGCAGGAGCTGGCCCCACCGAGCTGACGGACCGGCGAGGCGCCGGGCAGGGGCTCAACGCCTCCTGCCCGGCGTCCACGGCGCGCCGGCTGCGATGAGCGCCTGCTCGACCGCGGCCAGCTCTCCGTCGATGAGGGCGGCGAGGTCCTGCTCGAGCCCGATCAGATCGCCCTCGGCGATCTCGATGTTCCTGCGCTGTGTCAGGGTCGGCTCCATTCTCGTCGACCAGTGACCGCCCACGACGTTGCCGATCCGGTTGGAGATGGTCGGCACCGTGGACTCGTTGAGCGAGCCCCGGATGGGATCGCGCTGCAGGCGGAGTGACAGCGCGTCGAGCTCGTTGTCGATGGCGTCCATCCGGCCGCGCAGCGCAGGGTCGGCTGCCGGCGTCCGCACGAGCGCCTCACGCATGGCCCGCAGCTGCTCGCGCACCCGTCCGAGCTCACGCGAGGCGGCGCCGGAGCGGCGGGAGAGCTCGCTGGTCCGGTGCTGGAACTCGGCCACCACGACGAAGTCGGTGCCGGGGGGCGCCGTGGGCACAGGCTCGAGCTCGAAGGACCGAGCTGCTCCGATCTCGCTCACCCCCTCCGACGTCACGAGCAGCAGCTGAACCGAGTACGCCCCGGGAGCCACCAGCGGGCCGACGGGGTCCGAGGCCCACGGTGGGCGGAAGGCGGGCACACTCAGGTCGATCGGGTCCGGGGCCGGGCGCCGGAGGTCCCACGTGACCCGGTGGACGCCCGCCCGCGCGGTGCCCTCGACGCGACGGACCGGCGTCCCCGATGCATCGGACACCTCCAGCCACACGGAGGGCCCGCGCTCCGCGGCCTCGGCCCGAAGCGCGTCGTAGCCGGGGAAGGGCGCACTCTGTCCGCCGTCCCGGAGGGCGCGCTCGGTCTCGGCGCGCGCTTCGCTCGGCCGCTGGGGAACGCTCGGCAGCAAGTACGTGAACGTCGCCCCGAAGTCCGGATTCGGTGCCGCGTACGCCGTGCTCCCGAGCGTCGGCCGCCCGACGGCCTGGTTCGGCACGCTGGGGACGTACCACCAGGCGTCGCGCACCGGCATGACGCCACCCGCGCTCTCGAGAGCACCGTTCGCGATTTCCCGCAGCGGCGAGTAGTCGTCCAGGACGTAGAAGCCCCGACCGAAGGTCGCACCGACCACGTCGTCGTCGCGTCGGTGGAGCTTCAGGTCGCGGAATGCGATGGTCGGAGCGCCCGCCGAGAGCGGATACCAGTTCTGGCCGCCGTTCATCGACACGTAGATCGCGTTCTCACCGGCAAGGAAGAGAAGGTCCGGCTCCACGTGGTCCTGCTGGATCGCCCAGCCGATGACCCCGCTCGGCAGGTCACCGCGGATCGAGGTCCAGCTCCTTCCGTTGTCCGTGCTCCGGAAGAGGTAGGGCGTGTAGTCGCCCACCTTGTGTGCATCCGCCAGCGCGAAGAGGGCGCCCGAGGTGTGCACGTCCGCCTCGACCTTGTTGATGAACGCGCGCTCCGGCACGCCGGGAAGATCCGCGGCGCGCGTCCAGGTCGCCCCGGCGTCCTCCGAGACGTGGATCAGTCCATCGTCGGAGCCGGTGTAGAGCAGCCCCTCCGTCACGGGCGACTCGGAGATCGTGGTCAGCGTCGCGTACTTCGACATCGCGCCGTTGTCGTGCATGGCGTCGACCGACCACACACGACCGAAGTACGGGAGCTCGTACCGGTTGGTGTTGGTGGTCAGATCCTGGCTGATCACCGTCCACGAGTCACCGCGATCGTCGCTGCGCCACAGCCGCTGTGACGCGAAATAGAGACGGTTGGAGTCGTGGGGGCTGATGATGATCGGTGAGTCCCAGTTCCACCGCTCGGGCGGGTCGCCGGGCGCGGGCTGGGGCTGGATCTGGATCGACTCTTCACTGCGCCGATGAGTCCGGTACAGGTTCCCCTGCTGGGTCATGAGGTAGAGGATGTCCGGGTCCGTCGGGTCGATCTGTACCCCGTACCCGTCTGCGCCCATCGGGAAGTACCAGTCCGAGTTGCGCACCCCCTCCACGTTCGTCGTCCGCGCCGGGCCCCACAGCGTCCCGAGGTCCTGGGCGCCCCCGAGGATCTCGTAGAAGGGCTCGTTGTTCGAGACGGCCACCTTGTAGAACTGCGAGATCGGCATGTTGGGGAAGTGGCGCCACGTGTCGCCTCGATCGAACGTCTCGTAGAGCCCCGCGTCGGTGCCCGCGAGCATGTGGCGCGTGTCGTCGGGATCGATCCAGAGCGCGTGGTTGTCGGAGTGCTTCTCCCGTCCTGTGCCGAGGTTGGAGAACGTCGCGCCGCCGTCCCTCGTGATCTGGAAGAAGACGTCCATCTGGATCACGATGTCCGGCTCGGTCGGGGACGCCTCGATCTCCTGGTAGTAGTGGGGCCCGGTGCCGCCCGAGATGTAGCGGTTGCGCTTCTCCCAGCTCTCTCCCTTGTCGGTCGATCGGTAGAAGCCGCGCTCCTCGTCGTTCGCCTCGATCGTGGCGTACACCAGATTCGGATCCGCAGGCGTCACCGCCAGCCCGATCTTGCCCATGTCGCCGCGAGGCAGCCCGGTCGACAGCTCGCGCCACGTTGCTCCTCCGTCCGTCGACTTCCAGATCCCGGAGTGCTCGCCGCCGGACATCAGCCCCCAGATGTGACGGCGGCGCTGGTACGCTGCGGCGTACACGACGTCCGGATCGGAGGGATCGAACTCGAGGTCCGTTACCCCCGTGTCCTCGTTGATGGAGAGCACGTTCGACCACGTCTCGCCTCCGTCCCGCGTGAGGAAGACGCCGCGGTCTCCGCCCGAAGACCAGAGCGGACCCTCTGCGGCCACGAGCACGGTGTTTCCGTCCTCGGGATGCACGAGGATTTTGCCGATGTGCTCGGACGCCGCGAGCCCGACGTTCTGCCAGGTCCTCCCGCCGTCCCGACTCCGGTACAGGCCGGTGCCCCAGGCGACGTGCCGGCCGCTGACGTTCTCGCCGGTGCCGACCCACACGACGTCGGGGCTGCCCGGGTCGATCGCGACGGAGCCGATCGAGTAGCTCGGCTGGTCGTCGAAGATGGGCGTCCAGGTCGTCCCGGCGTTCGTCGTCTTCCACACGCCGCCGGAGCCGACGGCCACGTACCAGGTCGAACGATTCGTCGGGTGGACGGCGATGTCCGCGATCCTGCCTCCCGCGACGGCCGGACCGACCTCCCGGAGGGCGAGGGCGCCGAGCGCATCGGCGACGGAGACCTGCGCGCCGGCCTCCGTCGTGGCGACGGCCCACAGCGGAGCGAGCGCGATGAGCAGGGCGAGGGTCGTACGTGCGGAGGCGAGTGTCGACTTGAGCATGGACTCGGTGGGTTCGTCGGATCGGGGCTCGTTCGAGACACGGGCACCATGCCCGGCCCCCGGTCTTCGGGCAAGTGGGATTCGGAGGCGTGCGAGGCAGGGCCCCGACGCAATCACGGGGGGCTCGACGCGTACGGTTACGGGCGAAGGACGGTCGAGGAGTGGCGGACGAGAGGAAGGGGGTGGAGGGGTGAAGCATCGGATGTGGGGTGGGGCGTCGCGGATCTCCGCGGGGATCGCGACCGTGGTCTCGCTGCTGGGGTGTCTGGGAGGTCCGACCGACGTCGAGCCGCCGCCGGAGGACGTGCGCAGCATCCTGTTCATCGGCAACAGCCTGACCTACGAGAACGATCTGCCGGGCATGCTCGAGATCCTCATGGAGGAGGGGCTGGGCGAGGACGTGTACGTGGCGTCGGAGGCCCGCCCGAACTTCGGGCTGCCGGATCACTGGGCCAGTGGCGCGGCTCGCGAGCTCGTCGCCCTGGGGGGATGGGAGCTGGTGATCCTTCAGCAGGGGCCTTCCGCCACGGAGGGTCGGCCCTACCTCCTCGACTTCGCCGAGCTGTTCGCCGAGGAGATCCGGTCGGCGGGTGCGGAGCCCGCGCTCTACATGGTCTGGCCCGCGCTGGCCCGCTTCTTCGACTTCGACGGTGTCCTGGACTCGTACCGGACCGCGGCGGAGCGCGTCGACGGCTGGTTCTTTCCGGCCGGGGAAGCGTGGCGGGTGGCGTGGGAAACGGATGCCGAGCTTCCGCTTTACGGCTCCGACGGATTCCATCCGAGCGTCCTGGGTACATACCTCGCCGCCCTCGTCATGTACGAGCAGATCACCGGCCTCGACGCCCGGGCACTCCCGGCGGTGATCACCGGGGCCGCGGGGTCACTCGAGCTGGACGAGGAGCTCGCGGCCGCGCTGCAGGCGGCCGCGCACGAGGCCAACCGCCGGCACGCGCGTCGGGTGGGGGCGTGAGCGGCTACCGGACCGGTCCGGACGCCGCACCCCAGATCCAGCGCGGATCCGCCGCGCCGGTCATCCTGCCGTCCGGATCGATTCGGATCACGTTGAGGCGGGCGAAGAAGGTGCCCGTGGGTCGGACGACGACCTCGTAGCCGGCACGGCGGGCGGCGGAAGCTCCCCGGGGCTCGACCGCGTCCTCGGTCTGCTCGAAGATCCATCCCGAGGTGGAGGGATGGAATCGAGGCTCGGCCAGCGCCTGCTCGATCGGAAGGCTGTCGGCTTCCACCCGGACGAGGGTCTGGACCAGCGCGGAGATGATCCGGCGGGCGCCCGCGCCACCCATGACGTAGGCCGTGCGTCCCCCCTGCTCCGCGATCAGGGGCGACTGGGACGACCAGGGCCGGTCACCGGGCTGGAGGGGGCCTAGATAGCCTCCCAGAGTCGTGGCGTAGAGGAAGCCGAGGCCGGGCGTGACCACCCGTGAGCCGGCGGTCGGTCCGAGCGACTGGGTGAGCGCGACGGCCATTCCGCGCGCGTCGACCACGGAGAGGTGGGTCGTGTGGGCAGCCTCGGGTCGCACGGAACCGTCCTCGCCGCCGCCGGGGCCGCCGGAGTCGTCGGGGGCGCCGCCCACGAGCTCCGTCGCGCGCTCGAGGGCGCGCTCCGCGGAGGTGATCCAGGCCGCGTCGTCGACGGGTGCCCGCTCGTCGTTCCACGCCGTCTCCCGATCGTCGAACGCCATCAGCAGCGCGCGGCCCACCGCGAGGGCGCGTGCGTCGGGGTCCAGCGAGCCCAGGGGCACGCGATCCAGAATCTGGAGCGCCTCGATCGTGGTAGCCCCCGATGCGGGGATGTAGGAGCCGACGAGGTCCAGATCGCCGAACCGGCCCCGCACCACGATCGAGGGCGCGGCGGCGTAGGTGGCGAGGTCCTCGGCCGTCACCCAGCTCCCGTTGCGGGCGAGGTCCTCCGCGATTTGGTTGCCGACCCACCCCTCGTAGAAGACGCGGGGGCCGTCCTGCGCGATCGCACGCAGGACGCCCGCCAGGTCGGGCTGTCGGAGGGTGTCCCCGGGCTCGTACGGTGTCTCGTCCGGCGCGAGAAAGACGGAGCGCGCGGCGTCGTGGAGCACGATGCGGTCCCGCACGCTCGCGAGTCGGGCCGCCTCTCCCTCGCTGAGGGGGAAGCCGGTCTCCGCGAGTCGGATCGCGGGCTCGAGGACGCGGTCGAGCGGGAGGGAGCCGGCCTCTTCGAGCAGGTGGCCGAGGCCTGCCACGGTCCCGGGGACGGCGATCACCGCGTAGCCGTCCTCGGCGTCCGCGGCCGCGTCCGGATCGTAGGAGCGGGGCACGGTCGTGGTCGCGTCGATGCCGAAGGCGCGCCCGTCGGGCAGGCGCACGAGCGCCTGGGTGCGCCCTCCGAGGCCCGACTGCGTGGGCTCCGCCACGGCGAGCGCGAACGCCGAGGCCACGGCGGCGTCGACGGCGTTTCCGCCCTGCTCGAGGATCGAAACGCCGGCCCGCGTCGCAGGCTCCGACCCCGACACGACCATGCCCCCGGATGCACGGGCCACCATGCCGAATTCGGCGACGGGCCCGACGTCTGGTGCGCCCCCGCACGCCGCGGCGGCTGCGCACAGCCAGATCGCCGCGGCGCGCCGGCGGACCCGCCCGTCACGGGGCAGGCGAGCCCTCATCGGAAGCCGTCGGGCGGGACGCGTCGCCGCGTCGCCTGTTCGAAGGCGTACGCGATCTCGATGAGTCGTTGCTCGCTGCACGACCCTCCGTTGAACCCGACGCCGAACGGAGCCGGGCGGGGCTCGAATCCTTCGGGGAAGTCAGGCCCGCCGTCGTTCGCGACGAATCCGAACGGCACGACGATGATCGGCGTTCCGGCGCGTGCCGCGAGGCCGGCGCCCCGGCTGCCCGGGGTCAGGATCGCATCCAGGTCGTGCTCGGCGAGGACCGCTTCGATGCCGCGCGTGAAGCTCAGCTCCTCGTCCCTGGCCATGTCGGCCTGGTTGCGTGACCGGTCGGCCTCCACGTCCATCTCGTCGGAGATGTCGAATCGGGACTGCTCGTACTTCATGGAGCCGGCCTCGCGGTGGCGGAGGTTCCACTCCCTCAGCTCGGTGAGCGTGCGGACCGGGGCGGACGGTCCGAGCGTCTCGAGCCACGCGTTGAAGTCGCGCTTCATCCCGTACTTGAAGTTGATCGAGCAGCCCTCGTCGGCCCCGCGGCCCTGCTCCCCTCCGATGCACAGGCCCCAGGCGGCGAAGTTCCCGACCGGGTCCGGGTCCACGAGGCTGGGCACCTCGGCAGGATCGACCACGATCGCCCCAGCCCCCTCGAGCGCGGCGATCGCCTCGTTCATGAGCGCTGCCTCTTCCTCGTCGAGGCCTCCGTACGTCCTGTCACCCAGGGTGATCTCGTCGTAGTAGAACGCCCGAGGGATCCCGATGCGCGCGCCGACGAGCCCGTCCTCCCGCAGGTGGGGCGTGTAGTCGTTGCCCGGAGGGGGCGTGCAGGCGCCCGTGGCCGGATCGTTGGGATCCGGCGCGCTTCCCTCCATCGCGCCGAGGAGGAGGGCGGCGTCCGCGACGTTCCGGGTCATCGGGCCCGCCATGTCGTGATCGAGGGTCACCGGGGCGATGCCCCAGCGGCTGAGACGGCCGAGAGTCGGTCGGATCCCAACCAGCATGTTCGCGTTCGACGGGCTGATGATGGAGCCCCCGGTGTCCGTGCCCACGTTGCCCTGCCAGAACGACGCGGCCGTGCCGATTCCGGAGCTCGACCCACCCGTGCTCAGCACCGGCCGGCCGTCGAAGCGTTCCGGGCGGGGGTCCCGCCGCGGATCGTACGGGTTGAACCCGAATCCGGTCAGCGCGTTGTAGTTGCCGGGCATCGGATTGGGCGTGCCGGCCATGAAGTTGGCGAACTCGGTGAGCCCCGCCTTCGCGATGATGATCGCGCCGGCGTCACGCAGATTGCGCGTGACCGTGGCCTCGTACGGAGGCACGTAGTCCGCGAAGGCGAGCGCTCCCGCGGTGGTCGGCAGGTGGGTGGTCTGGATGTTGTCCTTGAGCGCGACCGGAATGCCGTGCAGCGGGCCGCGCACGATGCCCCTCGCCCGCTCGGCGTCGAGCGAGTCCGCCTCCTCGAGGGCCGCGGGGTTCACGGTGATCGCCGCGTTGAGCCGATCCTCGTAGCGGGCGATGCGCGTCAGGTAGGCGGTGACGAGGGCGCGCGACGTGAGCTCCCCTCGCGCCATCCTCGCCTGGATGTCGCGGATGTCGGACTCGACGACGGAAAAGGAGCCGGTCTCGGAAGGGGCGGCGCGGCAACCTGCGAGCGCGACCAGGGCGACGAGGATCCGCCTTCCGCGGTAGGGTGCGAGACAGCGCACGAAGTGGAGGCAGCGCATGATGGGGCGTCTCCGTCGAGGTTCGGTCGCTCGGGGCGTGGCCCAAGCTACGGGCGGCCCGCCCATGTCGCAGGCGCTCGCAGTACGCGCCCGGACTCAGTCGTCGTGGGTGGCGACGTCGCCGTTCCCGCTTCCGGCCGTGGGACC
>Ga0209536_100001943_pt1 | contig 33824 bp, 37 predicted proteins | sample DeeMarSeWOR28_12_FD_187461 | JGI IMG/M metagenome (GOLD analysis project Ga0209536, IMG submission 187461) | Marine sediment microbial communities from White Oak River estuary, North Carolina - WOR-2-8_12 (SPAdes) (version 2) | ecosystem: Environmental > Aquatic > Marine > Intertidal zone >...
GGCCTTCGGCAATCCGCTGGTCCTGCCACTCTCTCAGGTAGTTGATGTCGGCGAGCTGGCGCTTCGTCATCTTCTTGACGCTGAACTGCGCGAGGTATGCATCGAGCATTGCGACAAAACCGCCGGATCGCTTGCGGCCCTCCTTCTCTGCTCTGATCGCGTCGGCGCGGTCTGCCTTTGCGAGCTTGTCGCGGAGCGGTCCTTTCTTTGCGGCCTTTCGCAGCTTTTCCATGTGCTTGACGCCGCGCTCTTTCGCCTTCTTTGTTGCGCGGTACATCGCCATGTGGATCGTCTGGTAGAGCTTCTCGTCGTAGGCCCCGCCAAGATCCCCTTTCTCAAGAAGCCTGCGGCACTCTCTCGCATGCTTCTCTGCCTGACGTTGATGCTTGATCGGATCGAGGTCTTTATGTTGCACGCTCAGGACTTCAAGTGCTGCCTTGCGTCTTATGACTGATGGATCGAACTGCCTTCTGGTCTGGGCGAGCGTGGGATCGAGCTGGCGCCTGATGAAGCGCAGCTCGGACAGAAGGAACTTGATCGCGTCTGGGCCCTGTACTGCATCGAACGAAGCGAGCACCATCGCGTCGTCGTTTTTCATGAGGTTGCCAAAGCGCACGTCGAGCTGCCTGTTGACCTCCTTCTCAAGGATCTCGTTGTAGCGCGGGGCACGCCGGAGCGCCTGCACCATCGCGTCCGCGGAGTCGAAGCCGAACGACTTGGCGATGTACTCCGGCGATGCGTTCTGACCGAGCAGCCCGCGTTCGGCCTTCGAGGTGACGGCTGGGAACACGGAGACCTTCAGGTCGCGCTGGTAGATGTACGGGTCCTTCTCGTTGCGCGTGCGCTGCCTCGACGGGATCTCGTCGACAACGTCCTTGCCCCAGCCCTCGATGAGTGCGTCGAGCGAGATCCGCAGCGGCCTGCCCTGAGCATCCTTAAGGGAGCCTGGTAGCTTCTCGAAGCCGTGCATCGAGGCGTTTGTCAGGTAGCGCAGGAGACGCATGAGCGGATCGCGGGACAGCTCCGCTTCGACCTTCTCGGTGACGCGGGCCTTCTCTTCCTGCCACCACTCCTCGCGCTGCATCTTCTGGTCCCTGAGCAGCCGCGAGCGCAGTCGCCCTCTCGATGCTTCCTTGTGTCGCTCCGACGCTGCGATGTAGGCCTCGACCTCGCGCCGGGTCATCTGGTCCTTAAGGCGCTCCATCGGCTGCAGCGCGAGCTGCGCGTGAGCTGCCTCGATCTCCCGGTCGCTGGCGAGCATGCGGTCGAAAACGCCGCGGACCTCGTCACTGATCTCGATCAGGCCACTGATGTTCTCGTAGACTTCAAGCATCCACTTGCGAATCTGCGAGAAGATCCCCTGCAGCTCGACGCTTGGTGCGCGCCCCTCGAAGAGGTAGGTCTCCCACGCCTTCGCGTAGACTTCCATCGGACCCTTCTCCGATGCGCCCTGTCGTGCAAACTCTCGCTGTACGGCCTTCATGTCGGCGCGGCTCGTGATCTTCGGTCGCGCCGTGCCGTCCGGGTACTCCTTCGGCGTCTTCCTCTCGACGAACGAGATAAGTGACTCGTAGTCCTTCTTGACCTGCTTCGACGCGCCGTCCGACTCGTACAGGTCAGATAGCATGTCGAAGTAGAAATGCCCCATCTCATGCAGCGGCGTCGTTGGATCCGAGGCCTTGAACAGCTCGATCATCGCCTCGGTGCCGCCGCGAGACATGAGATACGCCCCCCTTGGCATGTTCTCTTCCTCTGGGAGCTTCGGCTGTTCGAGGCGGTCAAGCTCCTCGGCCTCGGTGACGATGCCGGGACGCACCGGCCTGATCTGCGGGATCTGCAGCTTCCTGAACCTGCGCTTTGCCCTGAACTTCTGCCCGGCCTCTGTCTGCGTTTTGCCGTGCCTGATTCCGAATCCCGTGACCTCTTCGGCGAGCCTGTACATGTAGCTCGCGAGTCCCTTGCGCTGGGCTACAGGGAGAACGAGCACCTGCTCTGGAAGAAGCTGCCCTTCTCCTGGCCTCACGACCGTCGGCAGGACGAACGTCACGTCTCCAACCATGCGCCCCATGTCGTCTGTCGCAAGGATCTCGAAGCTGTAGTCGCTCAGGCGGTTCATCGTGTAGTTGAGAGAGGCAAGCTCCTGCGTCGGAGCTGCGGCCTTCGCGATGGAGCCGAAGTCCCTGGTGGGCTGCGCTGCCTGCTGCGCGCTCTCCTGGAAGAGTGCGAGCTGCTCGGCCTCGTCGGTGCGCGTCACGGCGATTGGATCAGGCGAGCCCATGATGTCGTAGCCCGAGGATGCCCTCGTGCCCTTCTGCGTGACATCGGAGTCGAGCACCTCGCCTTCGACCTGCACCGAGTCGAAGATCGCGACGATGCTGGCGTCCTTGTTCCAGTAGCCCTTGTAGCCCAGGTCCTGGATATCGGTCTCGATGTCGCGGTAGATCGTCTGCTGGTCCTTACCAGCGTGCTTCTGCGCGAGCCCGAGCGGATCCTCGATGATGTCGTAGACCTCGCTGGGCGAGATCCTCACGAAGTAGCGGTGCTGCCCGAGCCCTCTCTCTCTCTTATAGCCAGGGACTCCGAAGAACGTGCGGCGAGGCGCACCGGCATCGACACGAGCGCGCTCGGTCGCGTTCGCGATGTCGGTGCCGAAGAACTCGGGCTCGATGGATTCGAGTCCCGACTCGTGGCTCCAGTGTGTGAGAGGAACGAGCCCGTCGTTCCCTATCGGGAGCCCCGACTTCGCATTCCAGAGCGCATCTGTTTCTGGATCTCTTCCGAAGCCGGGTGCGACTTGTTGGAGCGGAGGGAGCGGCCCTTCTTTGGCGAAGTACGGGCCAGCTCCGACTTTGAACCTGTGTCGGAGGTACGCTCGCCAGATCGGTTGATAAAGCTCACGGACGGCGACTCGCTGTAGATCGGGTCGTCCGGCGAGACCTCCCCGATCCCATGTCGCTTGAAGATCGCTCTCGCTCTTTCCCGAGAGATCGACGTAGTCGCCTTCTTGCGCGAAGAACTCGTAGCCATAGCCCTCTCCAACAGCCGCCGCCAGTGTACCAGCGAAGGCTTCGAGCTGCTCATCTCCGTACTGATCTGCCTCAAAGAACGAGCCGTCCAGGAAGCGGACGCCGCTCCTGTCGCCGTCGACCGTGAAGTTGATGCCGTCGGCCTTGGCCTCGGGGTTCACCTTCTTGTACAGCTCCAGGATCTCGTCGGTCGTGAACTTGCTGCCGTCCGGCTTCGTGACGCGCACGCCGAATTGCTGGCCGTCGTACTTCGGCTGCCCGGTGACGATGGCGTCCTGCAGGAGCGCGTGCCCCATCACCTCGCCTACCTGGGCAGCCGTCTCCAGACTCGCGCCGGGGAGCTTGATCTCGATGGTGGGCTCCGCGCCCTCCCAGGTGCCGATGGTGACTCGGGCGACGTGCGGGATCCCGGCTGCGCGCAGGAACTTGATCTGGCCGTCGCCGTCGGTGATCCCGTTCAGGATCGCCTCGTTGTAGCTCATCAGGGCTTCGAGGGAGGTGCCCTCTGGGAAGCCGAAGCCCCTGGCGTTCCCTGGCTTCGTCGAGACAAGGATCGCCGGTCCACGAGCCTCTGCGCGCTCCTTCAGGGCCTCGGTGAAGGTGAGCGTATCCCAGGGCTCGGCGTGCTCAGACTTGAACGACGGCGGGTCTGCGGACGACAGCGCGGCCGTGAGCGAGTTCTCCTTGTCGAAGCTGCCCTCGGCCACCATCTCCTTGATGGTCTCGATCTCCCGGCGCGAGCGCGTCACGGCAGACTTCCACGTCCCAGCACGTTGCTTGCCGGTTCCCTTCGCCGGGCTGAGGTTCTTCCTCGACCAGAACCAGAGCGCGGCCTGCATCTCTCGGGGCTGCACGCCGAATTGCTCGGCGAGCGCGGTCGTCAGCCACATCGCGTAGCGGATCTGATTCGAGCGCCGGAAGCTCGCGGCGTCGCGCTCGGTGCCGCTCTTCTTGTCGATGTCCCTGTAGTTGAACCCGAAGAGCCGGGCCATGTGGACATCCTGCACCGTGTAGGGCGTGAACTCGTTGAGCCCGGCGACGCGCACCGTGTTCATGTAGGTCGAGACCTTGAGGCCCATGCCCGCCGTCGTTTTGAACGTGCCGGTGGTGTACGCCTTGATGATCATCTCGACCTGTCGGCCGGTGACCTTGAGCTTGGTGCCGTCCTTCTTCTTGATCGCGTTGGGCCCGAGGAGCGCGGCACCAAACTCGTTCCACTGCGTCACCGGATCGATCTGCCTCGCGATGGCCATGACGTGCAGCGTGTCGCTGAGGTTCTGCTCGACGCTGTTCTGCTGCGAGGTGATCCCGAAGATGATCGCAGCCTCCTGCAGGTTCGCCTGACCGACGAGGTCCGCGAGGCCCTCACCGAAGTCCTGGTACCAGCGCATCGCGGCTCGATCTTCGAGCGCTTCCTCGGCGGCCTTCACGAGGTAGTCCCAATCGCGGGCCTTGACGTTGCGGTCGAGAGTCTTGGCTTTGCCTTTCCTGGCGCGTGGCGCACCGGGCAGCCGTGCGAGCATGCGGGAGGTCAGCGTCTTACCGGCACGCCTCGCTCGTTGCAGTGCCTTCTCCAGTTCGATCTCGACGTGCCCGAGCGGGAGGTTGCGAACGTCTTCCTCGACCTCGCCGACGCGGTACTGGTACGCGCTCGTCTGGTAGTAGCGCTCGACCGACTCGACGCTCGACTCCGACGGCGGCTGCTGCAGCGAATCCATCTCCCCGGTGTGCTGGGCGTAGGCGATGTATGTCGAGTCCGGCAGCCCCCGCATCATGCTCGCGATGCGCGCCCCCGAGGTCCTGACAGCGTCAATCACGACGGCGCCCTTCGGGGCCTCGCGCACCTTCGGCACCGGGTGCTGCGCCTCGGCGATACGTCCCTGCAAATCGACCATCTCGCGCCACAGGGCCCGTCGCTCGTCTGCCGGGAGAACGTCCTTCTGCAGCACGCCCACGCCCTGAGCGGTCATGTCTGTGGCGAGGCGAGACTCGATCTCCTCGGCGCGGTCCTTCATCGCCTGGATCTCCTCGGTCTCGGGGACCACGAGGTCCTCGCCTGGAGTCCAGTGCTTGTAACCCATGTGCTCCAGCTCACGGGCCAGCGCCATGTTCGCGCCCGTCATGTCTGGCGCCGCCACGATGGTCGCACCTCTCGCGAGCTGGGTGGCGACGAGCTTCGCGGCCTTGGTCGCGGCCATCTGGTTTCCGGTCCTCAGACCATGGACAACCTCGCGGGCCTCTTCGTCGTACCGCACCATCGCCTTGCCCATAGGCGTAGAGGTGGGCTGCGGCCTTAGGAGCTTCGCCATCCTGACCTTGTATGCGCGGATCATGGCGGCGGCCTCGCGCCCACTCCTCTGGATCTGCGTCCCCAGGACCTTGCCGTGAACCATCGCCGCGACGTGCGCCTGAATCTCGCTGCCGGTTGCGCGCAGCGCCTCGGGCCACAGCGCGTTGTAGGCGCGGCGTTCGTTCTCGTCGAGCCCGGCCACATCCTTCTCGATCTGCTGCGCCGCCTCCTCGCCTTCGAGCGCGAGGACCTCCTCGACCTTCTTGTCGAACGTCTGCTCGATGGCCTCGTTGACTTCCTCGGTCGCAGCCTGAAGCTCGGCGATGGTCGAGTCCTCCTGGTAGAGCTTCGTGTGGTTCATCAGGGCTGCTTCCATCTCTGTGCCGGACAACTTCGTGAGCCACTGAGAGAGCGGGATCACGAGGTCGCCTCTTCCACCCAGGTTGGAAGCCTCGTCGAACTGATCAGTCGAGCCCATGATCTCTTTCCATGCGTCTCGTGGGCTCACTGCTTGATGCGTGCCTTTGCGCTTTTTATTCAGCGCCTCGACGGCCTCGACGAACTCCTGGAACGGGACGAACACGTCGTTGCTCGCGCCGTCCTTCTCCATGGTCTGTTCGAGGAGGTGGCGGTGGACCGCTGGCAGCTTCTTGCGGATCTCGACGGCCTCGGCAATGTCAGAGTACATCGAGAGCCTAGCCTTGTTGATCGCGGCGCGGCGCTGTTGTCGCCTGATGTTAATCGGGTCGGTGACGGTCGCGCCGAAGCCGCCGAAAACGGCACCCGTCAAAATGGTGCCCTCGAAAGTCGACAGCGCGATGTCCCAAACGCGAGCGAGGTTTTCTTCAAGCGTTGAAGTCTGCCACTCCGGCGAGGTCCTCTCTTTGACGTATGTCTCCTGCGCGATCTGCAGAACCTCTTGTGCTATCTCGACTGGAATCTCGGTGACGATCATCCCGGCGTGGCCGATGCCGTAGCGCTTCACGGCCTCCTGCCAGCCCTCGCGAAGCATCGCTTTCTTGATAGATGTCCCTGCGATTCTTTTCCAGACGTTCCTTCCTCCGAGAGCGCGGAACGTCGCTCCTGTCGGGATTAGCTCCAGCGCACCGATTGCGGCGCCAGTGAGATGCGAAGACCTGTAGGCGACATCAGGGTCGACGCGCTCGCCGTTTGGGCCGACCATGTTGATCGTGTCGAGGTAGATCGTGCCGCCTTCGATTGTAGAGCTGAATCCGAAAGCCAGGACCCCTCCGGCAGCCCATGCGATGACATCGTCGATTGGAATCGGAGTAAGAGCTGCTGCAGCAGCAGGAGCAGATCCGGCAGCGATAGCGCCAAGGGAGAACGGCATCATCTGGATGCCCTTCGTCCAGATGCGCTTGAATTGTGTTTCGGCGCGCTCGCCAAGACCAGCCAGACGACTGATGTCTTGAGTGAACGGCATCAGCAGGTCACGCCAATGAATGCCTTCTGCGAGTGGGTCGACGAATACCTTCTCTTGTCTACGCTTCAGTCTCTCGGCTCGCTCTTGCATCTCAGGAGTGCCGAAGCCCTCTCTCGTGATCGCACCGATTACACCGTATTCGAGTTGCGCCTCACCCTTGAGAGCCTCGCCTACACCGGCCTTTCCCACCCACTCAAGCAGCGAGAGCTTTTCGAGATCCTTGTCGAAGATCAGCGCTCCAGTCTGCGGATCCTCGTGCATCATTCTGACCAGCTCTGGCGACTGCCTGATGATCTTGTCGAGGTCTTTGGAGTCTCGCTTCTCGATCTGCTCCAGCCGGTCGATGTTCTGCCTGACGTATGTCGCGTTGTAGTCTGGGTGATTCTCAAGGATGCGCCTGACGCGCATCTCCATCTCTGGATCCTGCGACGCTGAATACGACAAGACGGCACGCAGACGATCTTGCGTTCTCCCGCCTACCCGCATTGCGTAATCGCGGATTCTGTTTGCTCTGCGTCTGGTATCTGGCGTCGGCGGGATATATTGCGGCAGCTCCCTGCTCTCGGTCATCTCCGTGGAGACGTTCTCGGGAACAGGCGCGTACTCGCGGGTCTCCAGCTCCTCGATGGCCTCTTCACGCTTTCGGCGTGCGCGTTCTATCTCTTCAGGGTCAGTGACCTCTTGGATGTCGCGAAGTTCTCGAAAAACGCTCATGGGCGCAGCCCCGTTCGCTCTTCGAGCACGCTAGATCGTGGCGACCAACCACTCAGTGCTTCGGCTTCATCGCCCCACCCGTTCTCGACCGCGTACAAGTACATCAGTTCCGGGTCCGTGTACATGCTCGTGCCCTTACCCTGGAGGTCCTCTCGTTTCCTGAACTCTTCGAGCTGCTCGTCGAGGGTGCCACGCTTGAACATCTCGACCACGTTCTGTTCTGTTGGCGGGATACCGTTGGCGTTCGCGATTCCCTCGGCCCAGGCGATGTCAGCGGCGCTCATTCCAGCATAGAAGGTCGCGGTGTCCACGGCCTGAACTGCATCTTGCTCGCGCTGCAGAGTCGTGCCGATGATCTCGTCCTCTGACTGCGCGATGTCGCTGATCAGGAAGCTCAGGCGATCCTCCGGGTCCGGCTTCGACATCGGATACAGGTAATCCTGCGCGTACTTCTCCTCGATGCGCCTCTTGTCCTTTCTGGACAGCGATTCGCTAAGATCGATGTCCAGGCTCTTCGCGACGACCACCCTGTGGTGCTTCGGAATCTCGTCATACGGCTCGTAGAACTGCGTGACAGTGATATCTTCTGGGGCTGGAACTCCGGTTCTGAACTGCAGGTGGTACCGTCGCGGATCTGCTCCGACTTGTCGTTCGAGCCAATAGCCAGCAGCTTTATCGACGCGCTCGTAGATCTCGTCGAGAGTGAAGCGGCCCTTGTCGCGGTCCTTCTCCTCCTGTGCTATATCCGCGACAAGTCTCTGCGTCCAGACTTGTATGGTATCGACAGTGATCTCTTCATGTTCGGCGAATGGGAAATTGACTTCGAGCCTTGACTGCACCGAACTTTTAAGCTGCTCGATAGGCGTGATCGCTCCACGCATCTTCCTGGCTCGATCTTCCCACTCCTCGAAGTCCTGGTCGCTAATTTCACCGGAGTCCGATGCTAGCGTACTGCCGTCTGGCGCTCCGCGGCCCTCGACGTAATCCAGGAACTCGTCTGGCCCCAACGACTCGACCCTGTGTCTGACGTTCCTGTCTGTGTACTTCGGCCCGCCATGACCGGCTTGCTTCGCGAGCAGGTTCGAGTGGTAGGACCGCATTGCCTTGCGACCCTCCTCGTCCATGCGATCCCACAGCTCTGTCGGCACCTTGTCAGGCGGAATGCCCTGTTCGATGAAGTCTCTGAACGTCGTCTCTCGCGCATCGCGCATGTCGGCGGCGACGTTGGCGTCGTGCTCGTTGATCCTGTTGTGCCACGCATCGAGCGCGAGGTCGGTCTTCTCTGGGTCGACGCCGGGCGGGTACTGTTTGCGGATCGCGGCCTCGCCCTCCTGGCGCTGCTTGCCGGTGACCTTCGCTTCGAGGCTCCACTTCTGATTCTCGACCTGCTTCCCGATGAAGTCCCGAGTCTCGGCTGCGTCGGTGATCCTGCCGAGCGAGCGCTCCAACGTGGCCTCGTCGGCCTCGGTTAGCGCCGGGCCCCACTTGTCTCGGTTGTCCTCCTCCTTGAGGCTGTCGAACTGATCGTTCGCCCACGAGACGAAGCCCTTGTTCGCGCTTCTGATCAGGCCCATCATGAATGCGTTCGAGCGCGCAATCACGATCTCCTGCCCTATGACCTTCTCGTCAGTGATGCCCTGCGCGACGTTGTAGTCGTAGACCAGCTCCTCCAGGTCACCCTCGGCTTTCATCATCGCTTCGCTGTCGAGCGGGCCGTTGTTCGCGAGCCTGACGATCTCGTTCGTCTTCTCGGCCTTGGCAGCATCGAACGACGCCTTCTCGACGACCCTGTTCTGGGCCGCCTCGTGACGATGCACGCTCAGCATCGCGTTGCTCGCCATCGTAGGAAGGTACTTGTCTATCGCTGCGAGCTGGTCTGCCGTGACCGCGCTTGCGCGATGCTCCTTTACGATGTCGTCGATCCGCTCCTTGGTGATCTCGCTGACCGACCTCTCGTCTTCGCGCTCCCCTGTCATGTCCGCCAGAGCGTCGGAGCCCTTGCGCTGCTCGGCGTCGAAGACGGCCTTGTTGATCTCTACGCCCGCGGTCGACAGCGCCCCGTTGACCACCGCGTTGTCGGTCCTGGCCTTCTGCTGCTGCATGACCTGCATGTTGATGCTGGAGATGCTGCTGGTGGTCCGCTGCAGCAACGCGCTCGCAGCCAGCGCAGCCTGGCCGCCGCGAGGCACGGTGACAGCCGGTGCGCCTTGACTCTGAACGCTGCCAATCTGGTAGAGGGGTACCTTCGGCATGTCTACCTCTTGACCTTCTTGTCGTCTGTGTCCGCTGGCCCGCCGCCCTGGCCGAGCTTGTACATTCCAGCGGCCGATGCAGCGCCACCGAGCAGCGTCATCCAAGGCATGATCTGCCCCATGAACTGCGCGTCCTGCGCCTCCGACCTGAACACGCTAGCCTGGATGTCGTGACCCCTCGCGGCAGACGCTGCGTTGTTCTGCAGCGTGCGGGCGTCAAGCTCACCGAGATGAACCGTGCTCTCCATCACGCGAGCAGGGTCTCCCCTGCCGATGATGGCACCGCCACCGGAGGCGGCTGCTTCCTGCCTCGCAGTGAGCTGGCCGACCCTCATGCGGTGCGCCGTCTCTTCTTTCATGCCGATGGCTCGCGCCCGGTCTGCTCTGTAGCTGGCCTCCCTCTCGTTGAACTTGGCAGCCGCTTCGGCTGCCTGGGAGGCACGCCTTTGCATATAGGCCTGAGTCATCGATGACGCGATCATCAGCGGGACTGCGGCTGCGCCCATCACATTCTCCTGATCACTGCGCCGACGAACGGTCTGCCCGTCACCTGGTGCGGCGCGGGTGGAGCCACCTCGAACCCGAGCCACTCGGCCCAGCGGACTGCCTTGCAGTAGTCGGCGTCGATGAAGGCGAAGAGGCCCGCTGGGCATCGCCTGCTGAACTCTGCGATGACGCGACGCGCCGTCTTCAGGAACGTCAGCTTGTTGCGCTCGATCCCGGTGCCGGTCAGCAGCCACGCCGACCCCGTGAGGCTCATCATGGGCCCGAGCACGAGCCCCCAGACGGCCACCGGCTCGTCGTCGATGATCGCGACGTAGCTCAGGTCGCTCATCTTGATCGACTCGCTGAGTGCGTGAATGCCGCTGTTGAACCCGGCACGGATAGCCTCCTCGTGATCCTCGTCTCTCATGAGCGCGGCGAGCGCGACCAAGTCAGACCCCGCTGGCTCGCGGACCTCCATCGTCACCTCTCTTCGGTCTCAACGTCGACCTCGATGCTTGCCGCGAGGATCGTCACCGGCAACGGGTCGTCCTGCCTGAGAGCGATGGCGACCTCGCGCTCGATCACGTTGAACGGTCGAACGACGACGATCCCGCGGGCGGGGTTGACCTCGCCGTAGCCGCTCCGCACGTCACGCTGCTGGATCGGAACGAGAGATCCGAGGTGCTGTCCGACCTTGAGCCCGCGCCAGTTGTCAAGCTCAAGACCCACCTCGACTACGGTCTTGTTCCGCTTGCGGATCTCGCCGGGGTCCTGCGGGAACGACACCGGCAGCGTCTCGATGTCTGCCTGGATCGGCAGGCCAGCGCTGAGCCGCACGTAGTGGTCATCGAAGTTGAGGGCATTACCGGAGACCGCAGTCGGCGTGACAACGCCGCCGTCACCGAGGACGTTCAGCGTCTCGCCTTCGAGGTGCGCGAAGTCGATGAACTGCTTGTAGCCGAATGCCCACTCTGCGCTGAAGGCGTTCTGGAGATCGGCGTGGACCGAAGTTCCGCCGTCAGCGTTGTAGAACGATTCGATCTCGCAGGTCACTCCGTTGCCTGCCGGGCTCATGCTCGTGATCTCCAGGCGAACCCAATGGTCACCGGAGACGATCTCGACCACCGCGCCGACCTCGGCCCCGGTCGGATCTGTCAGCCACGGGTCGCCATCTGGGTTGTCCCAATCGACGAGGTACGGGCTGTCGCCGACCTGCCACGTCGGGCTGCCTCCACCGGAGTAGTCCACTCGCGCCCTCGTGCTCTCGTAGCCATCGAAGAGGACGGGGTCTGCTGCGGCCCTTGCAGCCCACCTGCCGTCGTAGTGAACCGCGCTGTCGGCGAAGACGTGGTCCGCAACGTCGCCGAGTCCCTCTCGCGCCGCGAGCCTCTCGATGTAGCGCACGGGCTCGCCACCGTTGACGCCTGGGATCGTGCGCTTCACGACGACGTAGACCGCGTCCTCCCCGACCTCGGGCACGGTGCAGATCGACTCGAACTCGTCGCGAGGCGTCACCTTCCTGTAGCCGGTGACGCTTTCCTCCTCGGTGATCGGCCCGGTCGTGTGGCGGGACCACGCCCACACATCGTGATCAGGCTCGTAGGTCATGCCGAGAAGCAGGCCGTCTCCGCGTACAGCCCACAGCACGGAGTGAGGCGTCTCTGCGTAGGCCCACTCCCTAAGACCGCTCGACTCGAACAGGTGCCGAGTCATAACAGTCAGGTCTTTGCCCTGGGCCAGAGCGCCAGTGAGCGGGTCGTGCTGAAGGTCGCGGACGATCCTTCCACGCTCGGTGCAGAAGATCACCGACCTACCGATGACGACCGGCACGACCCACGACGACCCGTACCAGCTATTAGGCCTGAGCGAGTAGTTGGTGGGCCCGATGGCCGCGTCGTCGACACCCTTCACGGTCCACTCCGCTCCAGCCGTGAAGCAGAGCAGGGAATTTAGTGGAATGAGTGCGCGCACCTCGTCGAGTCTGAGCGACGACAGCGTGAGGACCATCGCGTCGTTCGCCTTTGCGATCAAGCTCTGGTCGAAGTTGTAGATGTCTCCGATGCGCGAGGTCTTGATGGTCGACGGCTCGCTGGCATCCGGCCCCTGGAAGTTGGCCATGACGAGGCGCTGCTGGAAGAAGCACACGGCGGACGGGTAGATGTTGGTCACTTCAGCTTGCGGCGCCGTCGGCTGCTCGATCCAATCAACGCGCAGCGGGGTGGTCGTCTGGGTGCCATACAGCGGGGTGACCGTCATCCTGAACAGCGTCCCGAGACCAGCGCCCGTCGGGATGTCAGGCGGGAACGGGATGTTGATCGCCTTGAACTTCTCGCCGACGTAGCGACCGCTCTGGACGTACTGCGTGACCGGACCCCAGACCGGCTTGTAGTCGTCGCCGACTCCGGTCACGTCGACCTCGATCAGGACGGTGGCCGCGCACTCACCGACGAGGTCGTAGGCCCAGTGGACCTCGTACCTGCTGTCGAACGCCTCGTCCGTGGTGTCCTTGGTCGCGACGCTCACTCCCGCTACTGGAGCACCGAAGTCAACGGTGCGAGGCACGGGAGCCCCGATGCCTACAGACTGCTCAGTCACAATGAACGGGTCTCTCCCCTGTGGCGGCGTGTCCGTGTAGTCGGGCGCGTTTCCGCGGTCCTCGACATCCTGGCTCGCACCGGCTTTGATGGCTGCGTCTTGGATGTACCCGACGACGCCTTCCTCCCCACGGTAAAGGACATAGGTCGACGGGGTCTTGCCCTTCGCTGGGGGAACGATGGTGACTGAGTCACGGGTGTCCGTGGCTCCGGGGTAGATGGCCCTTGGACCGGCAGGCGTGTAGTAGCTGGGTAGCGACTCGTTGCCATCGGAGTCGACAGCAGTCGCTGCCCATGTGTGCTGGCGCTTATTCCCTCCAGTGCCAGTATCGCTCACAGCCGTGATCTGTGGCGGTGAGACCGGGCGCGTGATCGACAGCGCGGTCAGCGTCCAGCTATCGGTCGCGTACCGACGCAAGACGTAGGGCGGGTAGGCCGGGTGTACGAAGACCATGATGTCGTTGAACTGCGCGTACTGCAGCCGCTCCAGGTCGCCATCAGCCCACGGCGTGGGGATCTCGTTCCAGCCCTGGATGAAATAGCGGTCCGCGTCGTCCCACGTACCACCGGGCTCGTCCACCGTTGTGATGTTCTGGGAGGTGTTGGCAGCGATCACCGAGAAGTCGCCGAGGTCGGTGAAGTTCGACAGCGTCTTGCCGACGAGGGAGCCCGGCACCCAGAACCTGTTCACGTCGGTCATGCCGTCGTTCATCCAGTCCTTGGAGTCGCCACCGTTGTGGCGCCCCTCCCAGCCCCACACCTGAATGCCGTTGTTGATGAAGCGCATCCATCCTGGAGTGATCTGCAGCACGTAGGACAGGTCCGAGTTGAACACGAACGGCACGAGGCGCGTGTACTTCGTATGGTCCCTGACATCGGAGACGTACAGCGTGCCCGGCCTGTTCTTCGCTGCTCCTCCAGGCGTCGCGATGAAGTTGAGCATCGTGCGGAGCGACACGCCGTAGCGTGCGATGTCGGTGCGCCCGTAGATCTCGGGCGAGACCTCGCCCCCTGCGAAGTGCTGGCGAACGGTAGGCATTACTCCCTCGACTCGACGGTGGGCCCGTCGCGGTAGACCCCGATGTCCATGCCGAGCCACTGCACCGGCTCGCTCACGATGTTGAACCGTAGGGCCTCTTGGAACGCGACCTTCATTCCCGAGGCAGCGTCCTGCCGACGTTTGGTGTTGTTCGCGAGGGGCATGGCGATCTCGAACGCGATGAACCACGCGAGGTAGTTGGCGAACATCGGGTCGAGCTTCGTCTCGTCGGTCACGTTGAAGGTGTAGATCAGCTCCGCGTTGGCCGGGTCGATGTCGGAGTAGATCAGCTTCTTGTTGGTAGCGCCTTCCTCGATGGTGAACTTGATGATCGAGCCCTGCCGCGCCTCCTGCATCTTGTCGACGAGGCGAAGGGGCGTGAGGCAGTCGGCGGGCCACAGGTACTGGTACGCCCACTCCGCTGGCGGGTCACCGGCCTCCTCGACCAGAGCGGCGCGCTTCCTCGCGAAGTTCCAGTCGGCCTTGGTGAGGGCCATCTGGAGGCAGTGCGCGTAGTAGAGCTTGCACATCGCCGCCTCGGTGCCGTCGTCGTCGATGGACGAGATGAGGGTCTTCCACCCGATTCTGGTCAACGCGAGGTTGCAGATGTCGGTCTGGTCGAGGGCCATGGTCTACTCCTCGGGTTGTCCGGCCGAGCCTGTCGCCCGGTGCGGCAGCTCCTCGGGATCGACTCCCGCTGCGCCGAGTCGCTCGGCCTCCTCTTCGTTCTCGATGTCCTGTGCCTCGGCCATGGTGTCGGCCTCTGGCGCGGTCGGCACCGAGGTCTTTGCCATGGCGCGTCGCGTTGACGGCGGCGGAGGGGCCCCGATTGCTGGCAGCGCCATGACGCGCTTCGGCAGCCCGCCGTGATACGGCACCCAGCTCTTGCCCGGCTTCTCCTTGGGGTTGAGAGGAGTGAACACCACCTCTGCCGGAATGAGCAGCCCGGCCCTGTAGATGCCGCCCCTGCTCGTGTAGTACCGCTTCTTCGGCGGATTCGGATTCCTTTTCGCCATCAGCTTCTAGCCTCCATGCCCCAAACAGGGCCCCGCCGCACACCATGCACGACGAGGCCCTCGCGTAGGGGTTCTTGCCTACCTTCCGTTCTCGGCGGCGAAGCCCGCACGGTTGGTCTGGTGATCGAGCACGACACCGGCCTGCACGCGCCCGGCCGTGAGGTCCGCGCCCGTGACGGTGGCGCGGATACCGATGAACTGCTTGGCCACGTCGGCAATCGGTACGGTCAGGTCGAGGACCTTGCCGAGCGTGAGAGCGGTGATGGCGATGGGATCGGTCGTTCGCAGGACGACGGGAGCGTTCGCGAGCGTAGCGTCAACGTCTTCGACCAGCTCGAACTCGATGCTCGCGCCGACGCCCACCGGCTGTTCCGTGATCCTGATGTCGAACTTGACCTTGTTCCCGTCGCCGAGGTGCGGTCGGACGCTCCCCATGTCAAGGCCCGTGCCCTCGTATGGAGAACCGGCCTGGGTCCACGGAAGATCCATGTCACCGTTGCCGTCCTCTGCACCATCAAAGCAAAGCAACAGGTTGTCGTAGTACATGCGTCAGTCTCCTTGTGCGTCGTCCACCGTCTAGGTGACGATGGTCTCCGCGGTCTTGAGTGCGTCGCAGGGAACGATGGGGATGCCCCTGAACGTGGTGACGGGGCGGCCGTGCCACTCGCCCGGCGGGAACCAGACGTTGCCCTTCTGGACGATCTGGCGGTCGAGGGCGGTCAGCACGACGCGGTTGCAGTAGATGACGGTGTTGCCGGTGTCGAAGTCGCGGATCCGGTTGTACGCCTCGATCATGGCGTGGATGAGCCACTGCGTCGGAGGCACGCTGCCGTCACCGGCCGGGTCGAACTCGCTGGCGAGGACCTCGGGGTCGATGTTGCAGATGCGAGCGTGGTACCGCCAGTCCTCGATGCAGAGCCCGGTCCTCCAGGTGAAGTCCGTGCGGTACGCGAGGAACTGGCTGTTCGTGTCGGTGCCGTCGTCCTCGTACTCCAGGCCCATGTCGCGGATCTGGATGCCCGCCTGCGTGTTCTTCGGGTAGATGAGGTACGCGGTATCCTCGCCCCAGGTGACGAACCAGATGGAGTACTGGTCACCGGACGCGGTCCCACCGGAGATCCCGCCTCCACCGCTGGCAGAGTACGCGATGACGTTCTCGCTGTTGACATCGCCGGAGAGCGCGTCGAAGCGAGGAGTGAGCCCGAGGATCTGCTCGGGCGTGACATCGGTCGACGCGAAGAACAGGGCCTCGGCCACCGTGTTCGACATCGACGACATGAACGAGCGGTCGTTCTTCAGGCGGTACGCCGGTCCACCGGAGATGCGCGCCAGCTCCTCGTCGAGCACGGAGCGGCCCTTCAGCCGTCCGCACGTCTCGGTGATCTGGTCGTGCGTTCCCTTCGAGGGCGGCGTGCCCTGGTTGATCCGCACCCACGACACGGACGGCAGCGCGGACTGGCCACCGAAAACGTGGCCGGTGTCCTGGTTGCCTTCCATGACCGGCGCGTCCTTGAGGATCGGGTTGCGCTGCATGAGCGTCTCGACGACCTTGAGGGTTCCGCCGTCGGGTCGCTTCATCTTCAACGCATCGATCAGCGTCGGGTACTGATTCGAGTCGAGTGCCATTGTTCAGATCTCCTCGTGGAGGACGACTACGGGTTCTTGAGTGAGCCGTCCTCGTTGTACATGGAGTCCCCGTAGAGTTCCCTGGCCGCGTCGGCGTCGGAGAGCTTGTCGCCCTTGCCGCCGCCCTGCTGGCCTCCCTCCCCGGAGACGTTGTCCTCGATGGCGAGCCCCTTCGCGGCGAAGTCGAGTAGCTTGACCAGACCGGGATTGCTCCCGATGCCGTAGTCGTCGTGCAGCAACTTCGCGACCTGCGCGGTCACCTCGGCCCCAACCTCCTTCGAGAACCGGGCGAGCATTCCGCTGATGCGCTTCTGCGTCGGCTCGTACTGATCGCCCAGCTCCTCTCGGAGAGCCTTGTCCTCCGCGGCTCGCTTCTCGATGAACGCTTCCGCCTCTGACTCACGCACCTTCTGGAATGCGTCGACCATTCCCTGTGCTTGCTCCTGCGACAGGTTGGCCTCCTTGAAGAAGGGTACTGCCGTGTCGACAAGCAGAGGGTCGAGTTCAACGCCCTCGGGTAGCGTAAAGTCCGTGTAGCTCTCGGGCGCACCGTCACCGGCCGCGCCCTTGTCACCACCTTTGTCACCGGCATCACCGTCGCCAGCCTTGCCAGCGTCGCCGCCAGCCTGACCGCCGTCACCGGCATCGCCGGTCTGTCCAGTCTTGCCTTCGCCTTCGCCTTCGCCTGCGCCGTCAGCTGCCGCTGCCGCCGCGTCCGAGACGATGCTTCCACCTTCTGCCGCTGCTCCTTCACTCATCACTTGCCTCCTTGGGCGTGCCGCCCTTCTTGACCTGAGAGACCTCGCGCTGCACCTGAGCCTCGCGGGTCAACCCCTCGTTGATCACCTTCATCAGCAGGGCTGGCGACGCCTGCTGCACTCGCTTCATCTGCCAGATGCCCAGGTTGCGGGCACCCTCGCGGTGCATCGACTTGTGCGTGTTGCACTCGCCGCTCGATGTCTCGGCGTAGATCCCCTCGAACACCCTGGCTCGGTGAAGGAGTCGGAAGACGAGTCGCCTACCGGCAGGGAGGGCCAGCACCTCCTTGATGTCCGCCTCCTCCTCCCTCACCAAGAGTTGCTCACGCTTCTCCGCTCGCTTCAGTAGCTCCTCGTTGACGCTGTCGCCATCGGTGCCGTCGGCCGGGAACTCGAAGCTGTCGGCCCTGCTCATGCGGCCTCCTCAATGACCTGCGAGCCGTAGGCCTTCGCGAGCTGGCTGAGTGCGTTGTCGCCGGACACGTCGGCCTGCGACATCTGGTTCGCCGCGCTTCCCGCGTCCTTCGCGGCGGCGGCCATGACCTGAGCCTGCTGCGCGTCGATCTGCTTCTGACGCTGCACCCTGATCTGCTCGACCATCTTCTCGGCGCGGATCAGCTCGGGAGGCGTGCCCAGCATCTCGGCGTACCTGCGGGCGACCTCGTCGAAGTCGATGTTGTCGAGCACATCCGGGTTCGCGGCCGACAGCTCGACCAGGAACTGCGCCAGCCGCTCGATGGCAACGGTGCCGAGGAGCTTCTGAGCCTGCGCGAGGATCGAGATGTACTCGGTGCGGAAGGCCATGCCCTGGATGTCCTGCGGTGGCGTTGGCAACTCGCCGGTCGCCTCCAGCAAGTCGAGGATGCGCTCCATCATCGGGTCAAGCAACTCGTCGTGCATGCGCTCAAGCACCGGGCCGAGCTGCAGGAGCTTCTCTTCGTGACGCTCTTCGACTTCCCTCGCCGTCACGCCGGGCCGCATCGGGCTCGACGCCAGCATGAGGAAGAGGTCGGCGAAGAACGCGCCGTCGATCTTGTTCTGGGTGCTGAGGATCTCTTCGCGAGCCTCGCGCATCGCCGTCGGATGGATCTCGAAGACCGGCGTGACCTTCGAGTTGGCGTTCGAGTCGTCGGTCGGGTTGACGCCGCCCGGCAGCAGGGTCGCACCGCCACGGCTCATGAGGTCGGCTGGCGCGTTGACCGCGGGATCGACCACCTTGTCGAACATCTGGAGCTTCTTCTTCTCCAGGTGCTGGAGCTGCTTCATGTTGCCGAGCGCGCCCATCGCGGGCGAGTCACCGTAGGCGTTGTTCCCGGTCACCGACCAGCGAGCGATCATGCAGGGGAAGGTGCGGTAGCCCGACTCGCGCAGGAACTTGCCGCCTGACGCCTGGGGCTGCACCTCGTTGACGTTCTTCTCGTACCACACCGAGCGGTACTGCCAGCCACGGAAGACGCGGCCTGGGTCTCGCTCGTCGTTGGGCTCGACGACGTGGACGACGGTCTGCGGCTGATCCAGCTCGTTGTTCGCGTACTGCGCCTGCACTCCGCGGCTGCAGTTGCTCAGCCCAAACTTCTTCACGAGCTGGTCGACGGTGTACTCCAGCTCACGGAAGATGGTGCGCGGTCGCTTGTTCTTGTCGAGCGCGATGAAGTACGAGCCGACCGGCAGGTTCTCGAACCTGATGCCGTCCTCCTCGTCGGGCTCCACGAACACGCAGGTCGTGCCCCAGGCCCCGAGGTCCTCGTAGCACGTCGGCAGCGCGTTGTAGGCGTTCGACCTCGCGAGCGCGGTGCGGACGATGTCCTCGACCTCGGCCAGCCAGAGACGCACGTCGCGACGCTTCATCAGCTCGTTGGTGTCGAAGATGAACCTGAACCACGGCCTCGCCGGGCTCGTGATGCCAGCGTGCATGCCGGACGCCATCGTCCGGTGGGCGCGTGTCGGGTGGTCGTTGATCAGCCACTGGTTCTTCTTGCCACCCTGGTTGTAGTCCGAGGAGTCGAAGCGCACCCGGCGCGGCATGAGGTAGCGAGAGATCTCGCGGAGGTGACCTCTCCAGCTACTGAACTTCGTCTGCAGGTCCTTCAGCCGACGGTCGTATCGACCTCGCCGCGTGTTGACCGAACCGGCACCATACGGGTTGGCCACCGCCCTCTGAGCTGGAGCTGGCACGTCAGCCTCCGAGGTTGGCCCGGCCACCGCCGAGCGCGGCCGTACCGAGGAGCGAGGGCGGGCCGGACTGCTGCGCGCTCTGCGGCCCGCCCAGGATGGTGGACTGGAACCCGCTGCGGCCCTTCAGCCTCTGACGCGCTCGACGCCGGGCATCCAAGATCGCCGGGTCTGTGATTGTCGGGACGGGGAGCGGTTCCGGCTGCTTCGGTGTCGGGGGAGTGCCCATCTCGATCTCCTTACGCTGCCTCGCCGTCGGCGAGCGGGTCGTAGTCTGTCTTCGCTCTCTGCGCGTTGCGCTTGACGAACTTGCCGTCGTGGATCTTGCGCTTCGCGACGTGCGAGGCGAACGTGCATGCGAGCGCGTCGGCACGGTCGGGCGAGTCGTTGCCCTCGGCCTTCATGATCTTCTTGGACTCCAGGTACATCTTGTCGGTCGGCGTGAACTCCTTCTTGCGGCCGGTCAGCTGGTCGTGGAGGATCGGGTCGTCGGGGATGCGCCCGCCCTCCTTCATCCACTCGCGCATGGCGACCCACATCTCGGCGCCCTTGTAGAGGTAGGTGCGGGCCTTGCGCGGCGTGCCGCCGAAGCTGACCTTGAACACCGGGTGGCCGCGGTGGCTGAGGAAGTCGTAGACGCTGGCGCCGATGCCGGTGTAGTCGACGAAGATCGCGTCGACCGGGTCGCCGATGAGATCACGCTGCCTGCAGAACTCTGCGACCTCGCCCCCGAGCTGGTTGCCGTCAAGCCCGCGGTGGAACTGCCACTCCAGGCTGTAGGCGTCGACACCTCGGCGGAACGCGACCACGCTCTCGTCGTCGCCTTCGCGGGCCACGTCGACACCGACGATCAGCGGATCGAGGCGGTCGGCCCTGCCTTTGTTGTGGAACGCCGCTGCGTGGACGACATCGTTCGGGATCAGCTGCGTGGCAGCGCTGCGAGGGAACAGGCCACGGATGCGGACGCGAACGTAGTCGCTGTCGATGCCGTGGTCGTCGATGTCCTTCTGGATCTCGCGCTTGTTCGTGATGCGACAGGTGCGGGAGTCAACGTGCAGCGTGGACCAGCGGTGGCGCAGGCGCTTGAAGATCTTCTTGAAGTAGCCGGTGTTCGAGGTCGGGTTGCCGAAGACCAGGAACATCGGCTCGCCGGTCTTCATCGCACCGTCGCACACATCGAAGACGGCCGCGGGAATGATCGACGCCTCGTCTAGGATGATGAACGCGGTGGAGTGCTTCGCGTGCAGGCCCTGGTAGGCCTCGGTCTTCTTCTCCTCCCAGGCCAGCCCGTCGACCCGCCACGTCGCCTTGTAGTGCTTGTGCCTCATCCACAGGTCCGCGAGCGAGATCTCGAACCAGTCGCAGCCCGTGTGCTCCTTGAACATGTTGTTCCACTTGATCAGCTCCTTGAACGTCTTGCCCTTCAGCTGCGGCTTCGAGTTCGCGGAGATGACGCCCTGGCACTCGGGCCGGGTCGCCATGATCCAGTGGGTGATCATGCCGACGAAGGCGCCCTTGCCGATGCCGTGGCCTGACGCTGTCGCCTGCCTGATGGCCTCGACCGGGTCCTTGCCGTTGAAGTCGTTCTTGGTGACCTGCTCGCCGATCTCGACCAGCCGGTCGCGCTGCCAGTCCTCCAGCTGCGCGTCGGCGAGGTGCGTGCCCTCGACACCCCACGGGAAGCACGCGAGCACGAACCCGAGAGGGTCGAAGAAGTATTGCGAGAAGAACTCGGACAGCTCCTCGTCCTTGCTCTTCTCCTCGGCGTAGACGGCCTCGGCCATCAGTCCCTCAGCCCTGTCGCTCGGTCGACAGCCCAATCCCAGGCTCGACCGAGGAAGCTCCGGTTGCGCTTCTTCTTCTCGCGTGGCCTCGCACGCTGCGCCTCGACGACCATCGAGTGGTACAGCGCTCTGATGTCTCGCCCGGTCGTCGTGTCGTCGCCGTACTTGTAGTCGTGCTGCGCCGCCACGGGCCCACCCTGACCACTGACCTGTCGCTCGGCGAACATGGCCGCGGCCTCGGCGACCATCGACGCCTGTCCTCGCCTCTTCGCCTTCGCCCTGATCGACTCAGCCACGGGCCTTCCTCCTCGCGTGCCTCCGAGCTGCGCCCTTTAGCGCCTTGTTCGCTGCGATCACTGCGTCGGCTGATGACCCACCCTTCGACTTCACGCTGTCGTAGACGTGCTGCCACTGTCTACGCTTCTTCGGCGTGTTGGCCCTCTTCGTGAACTTCTCGGCTGGCATCCCCGTTGCCCCCGTTGCGTAGTCTGCGTTCGCGAGCGCGAGCTTCGCGCAGGAGTGTCGCCACGTCCTTGCCACGGTGCTCGTGGACCTCGGTCCAGATCTTGAGGTACTTGCCGAGCAGTTCGAGGTGCTTGTCCTTCGACCAGAAGCGGAGCTTCTTCGTGGTCGACACCTCGGGGAACTCCTCGGAGCCGATGCTGCGCGTCTCGATGTCGATCCCGCTGATCGCCTTCTTCACGTCGAGCGGCAGCTCGGACAGGGGCTTGAGATTGCCGTGCTCGTCGAACGCCTCGGTCACGTCAACGAACGCGATCCGCATGCACTCGTCGAGGATGCGTCGGGCGGTCACCTCGCCATGCGTCTCGATGCGCTGCATGCCCTGCGCCAGGAGCTTCCGAACTGAATCTTTCTGAAGCAGCTGGTACGCGCTCTGGTGCGGGTTCTTCCCGGTGCCCCCGGCCTCGGTGTAGGCCTTGCCTGCGTTGAAGTGGCTGAGGTAGTGGCGGACGAACGCCCGCTGGAAGTCGGTCGGCTTGCCGCTGCCAGGAGCTGCCATCGAGGCCCCTAAAGCGAAGCCCGCCCCCTCCCCCTGGCCAGGAAGGGGCGGGCGTCGGGCCTCCGGTTCTGGTGCCGGTCGCGACCCCGGCGCTATCAGGGTGCCTCAGATCCCTCCGGGCTGTCAAGTCCAGACTCGGCCCACCTCGGTGCCTCCTTCCAGGGGATGTCGGCCATGATGGGGTTGGGCTCGCTGAAGATCCTCCTGGCCTCGTCGAGGATCGACTGGTACTCGATGCTCACCTCTCCTGGCTGGATGATCTCGGTGATCTCCACCCACCGGACGCCGTCGGCCTTCTCAGGGAGTCTCTTCATCGAGCGCCTCCCTCATGACCGTGCTGCACATGTCTGCGGCCTTGGGGTACAGGATGAAGGTCTTCTGCTGGCCCCAGTGAACGAACCAGATGGACCTCTGCAAGGGCTGTAGCTCGGGGAGCCGGTACCACGGTGTGACCGGGATCTCATTCCAGATCCCATTCCGAGCCGACTGTAGCAGGGTCTCCGGCATCGCGGCCGTGCCCAGCGCCGCGGCGGCTGCCAGACCGATGAAGCTACGGCGTTTCATGCTCGACCTCGAAGTAGATCCTACCACCCACAAGGTCATTTGATCATCCCCATCTGTCTGGCTGCCTCCGTGGTGTACATCCTGAAGTCCTTCACCGCCCGGCCAGCGCGTCGGTCTTCCTCCCTCAGCTGCTTTGCCAGCTCCAGCTGTTCGCGCTGCCTCGTCGGGAGTTCCTTCAGGGAGGTGCGGCGAGTGCGCGCTCTCTCTCTTTCACCTGATTCTCCTGATTCCCCCTGATTCTCTTCTGTGGCCCTCGGTTGGCCCTCAGTTGGCCCTCGGTTGGCCCTCCTCGTGCCCGACTGTTGGCCCCGGCTGTTGTTCGGGGACTGGTAAGCGTCGTAGTTCAGCCACGTTATGATGGTATAGCGGTTGGCCCTAGTGTTGGCCCTCACGGTGCCCGTCTCGACCAGGATCTCAATCGTGCGCCGGACCACCTTCCGTGACACCTTGCAGGCGGCGGCCACCTTCTGGGAGCTGATCACGGCCTCGCCGCGGTTGATCTCGATGGTCTCGTGGCCGTCCCACCACTTCGCCTTGCCGGGCTTCCACCGGGCCCGGTAGAGCAGCCAGAGGAAGACCTTGATCTGGGCAGGGGTGAGCGCCCAGGCCCACCCCTGGAAGAACTTCCTCGACAACGTGATGTAGCCGCCCTCGTTCATCAGAATCTGCTGTCCATCACTACCCCTCGTCCAGCGCGGCGAGGGCACGGCAGCGCGGGCATCGTTGCGGACGCTTGCCATAACAATCAACGGGCTCGTTTGCTTGCTCTTCTGAGCCAGCCTCGTACGCACCTCCGCAATTTCCACAAACGGTTATGCAGGGCATCACTCCTCCTTTTCCAGCGCGGCGAGGGCGCGCACCGCGTCCCAGAACTGCTCCTCGACGTGGGCGTGCGCCTCAACGACAGGATCAAGCCGCTCCATTGGAACGCTCTCTGCTGCTTCCATCAAACGGTTCCAGCGTAGCGCCGCCTCCACCACCCGCACCACGGCATCCTCGTTCTGCACAACATTCACCTTCGCCGTCGCCCCCGGCTGCCTGTCCCGTGTCCTGTCGGTCGTGTGGACGTTGCAGTGCTGCGGCTCGCCCTTACCGCACGGACAGGACTTGAACTCGTCACTCGGCATCGCGGGGCTCCTTGTCGGGATATACAGGACCACATTGGACGGGCACGGGGCAGTACCGGCACGTCCCATCACACGCTGGATCGTGCTCGCTTGCGGTATGCCATCCAACGTCACCGAGCATCCCTTCGATAGCTACCCGCTGACCGCAACCAGCGCATTTCCCATCAGCCATCACTCCCCCTTGTCCAGCGCGGCGGCGGCACGGCAGCGCGGGCATCGTTGCGGACGCTTGCCATAACAGTCAACGGGCTCGTTTGCTTGCTCTTCTGAGCCAGCCTCGTACGCACCTCCGCAATTTCCACAAACGGTTATGCAGGGCATCACTCCCCCTCGTCCAGCGCCTCGCGGTGACTGGTGAGCATCTGAAGGTAGACCTCAGCACCGTGCCGCTCTAGCATTTCGTCCAGTCTCTCGGCCATCGCGCAGACCTTTCTCATAGCTCGGTCTACCCGCTCGTCGTCCTGTGACGCTCGTGCAGCCGTTAGCACACGCTCGGCGCGCCTGACCCGAATTACCTGGGCCACAATATCCTCCGCCGCCTCGGCGCGGGCTTCGGCTTGCTCAGCACGATCATGCTCGTCGGCTGCATTTGCGTGCTGCTGTTCAAGCTGCTTGTCCAGTGACGCGACCCGCTCCCGCAACCTCTCGCACTCCTCGCGGGCATCGTCGCGTTGCTTGCGGATCTCAACCAGACCCCCTTTGACAGAGGCGTGAGCATCCCTGTAGCGCTTTGATTCCCTGCGGTCGGCGGCGAGGTCGGCTTCGAGTTTCCCGTACCGAGCAACCACAGTGTTCCATGCGCCTTTCCAGCCGAAGCGGCTCATGTCGTCTTCACCAAGTAGATTTTCACAGCATTGTCGGAAGAACGTCTCCCGCTCCCTCACCACCGGCTCGACGGCGCGGAGGATGGCGTCGGCCTGTCGCCGGTTCGCGGCCTCGACCTCTTCGCGCTTCTCGCGCTCGATCTGCAGCTCGCGCCTCGCGTCGGCCAGCAGGCCACGGCACTTCCCGAGATCGCCGAGCCTATCGAACAGTCCCATCAGCTTGTACCTCCTTGACCAGATCCTCATCTCTCGACCGTAACGTACTCGAACACAGACTCGCTCCGACCTCCTCTGTTCTTGCGCTTGAGCTTCAGCCACCCGGCTTCTCTCGCACGCACGATACCCTGGCGCGCTCCCTCGTTCGTCATCTTGAGGGCCTTCGCGCACTGGCTCGTGGTGCCCGTCTTGTTCCGCTTGAACCAGTCAACGACGCGGCTGGTGGTCGGGCCCGCGTCCTTCTTCTTCACCTTGGCCCGCTTCTCGCCGGGGATCGGGAAGAGGTTCAGTGGCGTGTGACTCGGCGAGTACCTGGTCATCGTGCGCCCGTCGAGCCACGCCTTGAGGTGACGCTGCACGCGGTCGTAGACCTCCAGCGTCGTGAACGACAGCCCGAAGTTGCGGCCTCGCATGAGGCCCTCGACGAGGGCGAGGATCCCGGCATCTCTCTTTTGCTTCGCCTCGCCGGTCACCATGACGTTCGCGAACCTGAGCAGATCCTCCTTGTCCTGGGTGTAGAACGCCCTCGCGATCACGGCCTTCGTCGCCACGGTGGTGACCCGGCCGCGCTTCCTGGGGAATGCGGCGATGGCAAACCTGACCGCCTCGATGTGCTTCGCGAGGAGCTTGTTCTGCTCGACGGGCCCGAGCTTCTTGGTCTGCTTGCACCCGTGGAACACGCGCAGCGTCACGGACGCGACATCGTTCGAGACCTCGCCGAACTTGCCGGTCAGGGTGGCGCGATCAGCGAAGGTTCTCTGGAGGTTGCAGTCGATGGTCTCCTGCGACTCCAACGGGAGGCCGGTCATCACCACCATCGGGAGCGTGACGCCCGCCTCGATGATGGCCCACAGCCGGTGCTGCCCGTCTACGAGGGTGCCCTCGCAGTTGAACGCGATGCCCTGGTGATTGAGGTGCCACTCACCTCGACGCATCTGCTCGGCGTAGTGGTCGACCGTGCCCTGCGTCAGCTTGCGATTGTGGACGTTGGCCTCCAGCCACTTCGCCGCAATCTCCGGGCTGACCATGATCAGCGTGGGCTCCTGCGGCGTCTTGGCTCGCTTCAGCTCTTTCATAGTATGCTCCTGCGCCTCAGTGGGCGCTGTCGTTTATCGATCCAGACGACTGCATCTCTTCCGGTTCTTGTCCTCCTTGTGAGCCCGCTGTCGACTACAATGCCTCGATGGCACAGGTCGATCCTCCTGGGCCGTTGCGTGCTTGGGTTCATGTCAAGAGCTACCTGCATCTCGTCATCCGTAGCTCCACCCTCTCCGCGCTCCACGATGTACGCGAGCACCCTGGCCAAGCAGGTCTCGGCGTGAGCCTCGATCTCTCGCGCAGCCTTCTCGCTTGTGTCGCTGTCCCTGACCGAAGGCGTCTCAGCGTTGACCTCCTCGTCATGCTCTGCAACCAGCGCCCGCGTCGGGCACTCGTGCCCCGCGAGCCCTTCCTTCAGGCACCACATGCAGACGCTAGTCCGAGTCGGGGGCTTTCTCGACATGGGCGATCTCCTCGTCGATCCAGTCCTTGTAGAGCATGAGGCTCTCGACCTTCTCGTCCTTCGTTCCACGAATGCCGCGCCACCTCCAGAGGAAGGTGTCGAACGCGGTCTTGTAGTGCTCGTACATCACGGGGCCCAGGACGGTCACGGATTCTCCTTCCCGTGAGCCTTCGACTGCGAGTAAGTGACGCTACCGTCGCCAAACACGTTCGCGACCAGCTTCTTGGTGCCGCACGTCCTCACGGAGACGTGGTCGCGTGTCCCGTAGTACCCGGTCGCGTTGATCAGTCGGTGCGCCTCGGAGATGGCCTCCGCTTCGGTGCCAGCCTTCGCGAGCATGACGAAGTAGATGTTCTTCTCGGCTATCACTCGTCCTCCTCGATCTCGATGAGGATCCCAGGTGCGCGCACGGTGGGATCGTTGTCGGTGTCCCGAGCGAGCCTCTGCCTCGGCGGCAAGAGCGTGACCTCCCTGTCCGAGTCGTCCGCGATCAGCTTCGCCTTGACGATGCCATCGAGCGCGGACTTCATCGCGAAGATCAGGTTGTCGGGATCCATGCGGTTGCGGTTGCTGGGCCAGAACGCGGTGTACCGCAGCCTGACCTTCTTGAGCGGGCCGTTCAGCCTCGGCACCGCAGGGCTCTTCGCTGCGGTGAACGCCATCTTCTTGTAGGCGGCCTTCGCCTTCGAGACCTTCCAGTGCGAGCCGTGCTGTCGGCCGTAGTTGGCCTTCACCTCTTTCGGTGGGAGGCCGATGAACAGTGCGATCTTCATGCCTGCGTCTTCCGGCCTGGGTCACGGAAGAACTCGCCGCACCAGTCGTCGTCGGAGACGTAGGGCCAGTCCTTGGCGTACTCGTTGATCTCGATGGGACCGCGTGGCGAGTTGCGCCTGCACTGGTTGAGGTCGTTGGGCACCGTCGCGCAGAACACGCAGTCGAGGCACTTCGCCTTTCCGGTCAGCACCTCCATGCTTGGTATGTCACTCATGTCGGTTGCTCCTGCGCCGGGGGCCACACTCGCAGCCCCCGGCCGGTGATCAGTGAACGATCAGTAGATGACCTGGACGAGCTTGCCCAGCTCGGTCTCGGACAGCTTCTCCATCAGGTAACCGGCGACGCGCTCCGCGGCGTCTCGGCGCCACGCCAGCCGCCCGGCGTCCGTGGGGAAGAGGCCGACCTGCGGGATGTCGCCGCGGCCCGGCCGCACCCGGAGGACGAACTCCACCGGGGGCTGCGGGATCTCGGCGAACGTCGCCATCGGATGGAGCTTCACCGGGTTCGGCACGGTCGCGTCGCCGACCAGGACGGCGCCTGTCTTGGTGGTCACTCGCTGCGTGACGCCGTCGTCGTTGGCCTGCTTCACGTCCTCGTTGACGATGTTGCCGATGACCTTCTTCAGCTGTTTGAGGTCGCCCTTGTCGGTGAAGACCTGCTGGATGTACAGCATGAAGTCCTCGTGCTCCATGAACTGCTCGTCGTCCCACTCGTAGGGCGCGTGCGCCGTCGCCGAGAGGTACATCGGACGCGACATCAGCCCCATCTCTGGAACGGGCTCAGTCGTGACCGACGGGTTCTGCAGTTGCGGCGCCTGCTGCGCCTCGCCGAGGAGCAAGACCTCGGTCGGGCTCGCGACGTGCGCCATCACCTTCGCGCTGATCGGGTTGAGGTCGTCGATGTTCGCACGAACGTAGCCGACGAACCCCGTGAGGGTCGCGACGCCGAGGCTCGGGAACGCCGGGGGCGTGACCCTGGTGTCGTAGAGCTTCTGCGTCGCGTAGTCGATGCCATTGACGTGGACGAGCTTGCCGTCGGCCGCCCGCGTCAGCCTCTCGATGGCCTGGATGAACTCGGCGTTGATCATATCGGGATGTCCTCCTTGCCGCCCTCGATGACGGCGGGCTTGTTGGCCTCATCGAACTCCATCTGGACCTGCTTCGGGTTGTGCTCGACCATGACGTACTGCCCCTCGGTGCGAACGAAGTACGCCTCGGTCTCGGCGCCGGTCATCGGGCCGAGCTTCGAGCCGGAGAGGATGGTGATGGCGCCCACCTCTCGCTTCCCGGCGAGCGGCTTGAACCTGAACTTCAGGTTGATCTCGCGGGTGGCGTTCGCGTCCGTGTTCGGGTCCGCGATGTTCTCCAGCACCCGCTGCAGCTCGTGCTCGAACAGCTCGGGGACCGCGCCCCCGGCGATGTTCGAGATCGTGACAATCGGTCGCTTCTGCTCGGTCAAAACGATTCCTCCTTCTCCGCGGGCATGTGCCCGGCCTTGATCAGTTGCTCCTTCGCGGCCTCCAGCTCTTCGAGGAAACGCTCCATCGCCTTCGACAGCGCGGCGATGTACTTCTCGTCCCTGTTGACCCGGACGAGAGCGGGAGGCAGCAGGGGGTTGTACGACAGCGTGTCCCACCACTCTCTCTCGGTGATCCACATCGCGCCCTGCACCTGACCCTTGTACTTGTTGTCGATCATGCCGCGGCGCAGGTAGCCCATGTGGACCTTCGCAGTCGGGCACTTGATCTCCAGCCCGCCGTCGTCGCCGACGAGCCGGTCAGGGCTGCAGCCGATCTTGCCGTCGTCCGTGACGCAGAGGCCGACTCGCGTCGTCTCGCAGTCACGCTGCAGCTCGTAGAACTTGATGGCGTCGGGCTCCAGCTCCATGCCGCGCATGATCGCTTCGTCCATGTAGTCGTCTAGCGATCTGTTCAGCATCCACTCGGCGAGCAGCTCGTCGATGTACCCGACGGCCTGCGTGCTCAGGCTCAGCTTCGTCGGCTGGATGATGCGGCCGAATTGCGACGCGGTCGGGAGCCCTATCCGGTTGGCGAGCCACGTCGCTGTTCCCTGTTCGCCCGGCAGGATCTTCATTCGTTCACCGCGACGACCGCGCCGTCTTCGATGACGATGCCGACCTTCCCGCTCTCGTCGACCTTCTCGATCCAGACTTGGTAGTCCTTCTCGGTAGCGAGGTCACCGAGCGCCTTCATACTGTCGGAGTCGAGAGCCGACCCGTCCTTGATGCGGATCACGCGGAGCTTCGGGTTCGCCGCCATGGCGATGGAGGCGCTGACGCGGAGCTGCTCGCTCGTGGATGCCTGCTCGAACGGGATCCCGTTGAGCGTGACGTAGCCGTCGCCGAAGCCGAGACCCTCGACCGGCATCGGAGCGTTCGCGATGGCCTGTGCCTTGTCGTCGTCGCGCTGCCGCATCGCCGAGGTGAGCTTCTCCGACTTCTCTTCCTCCACCCTGGCGCGGCGCATGTAGTCGGCCTTCTTGTTGATCTGGTCGACGATGGCGTTCTGTTCCTCGGCGGCGTCGAGCTTGGAGCGAAGTTCTTCGACATCGACGGCCTTGACCGGCGTCGGCATCTCGACGAGCTTGCGACGCAGCTCCATGGCGAGCTGTTCGTGCTTCGTCTGTTCATGCTCCTCGCGCTTCGCTGCCTCTCGGAGGTCGGCGGCCTTGCGCTTGCAGCCCTCGGCCAGCTCCTCGACTCCCTCGATGCGGGTGGCCAGCGCGTTCTTGTCGGCCTGCTGGCGCTCGCGCTTCGAGTTGATCTCGGCCGCAGCCGCCATCGCGTCCTTGATCGGGCCCGTGTCGATGGCCACGGCCTCGGTATCGGCCGGGACCTCGATGGACTCGGCCGACGCACGCAGCCGCTTCGCCTCGCGGTTGATCTCCAGCCGCTTCATGTAGTCGACCTCGTTTGCTGTGTCGACCTCATCGAAGTCAAGCCCGGCGATGGCCTTGAGCTGTTCGAGCTGGTCGGCGGGCTTCTCGTTGACAAAGGCCAGAGGGTCGAACGTGAGGGCCCCGAGAAGCTCGTCGAGCATTCCCTGGGGCGAGGCGTACTTCGCGCCGTCTGCGCTCTTCACGGTGAGCTGGGAGCCGCTCTTGCTGATCTTCCGCTCGACCACCAGCTCCCCGAGGTCGAGCTTGATGCGGGCCTTCGAGGCACCCTTGCGGATCGGCACCGCCTGGATGTGCTTCGTCCCCGCGAGCGCCCACCACAGGGCGTCGAGCACGGACGACTTGCCCGCGCCGTTCTTCCCGGTGATGGCGACAACCGCACCGTCGGGAGTGATCTCGACGGCGCGGAGCTTCTTGACGTTCTCGGCAATCAGCGTGACTACCTTCATGCGTTGTCCCTCTTCGCTTCGAGCGCGACGACCGCCTTGCGATGGTCGACAGCTCGGATATCTTCGTACTTGCCGACGCCCATGTAGACGAGGAACTTCTTCTCGTCCGCGCCGACCTCGACGGCGAGGGCCCGTAGGTCCGCGGCCTCGCTCTCGCTGATGGTCTCGGTGGATGGCGCGTCGTCGTCCGGGTCGCACGTCGTTAGTCCAAGGACCTGAACGAGCGACTGTCGGCGACCGTAGGAACCGGCCGAGCCGTACTTCTGTTGCGGGCTCATACCCGCCCTGCTCTCCAGTGGAGCGGAGAACGTGGAGCTGGTGGAGTGTCCGTTGACGTGGCGCAGCGTGCAGACCGTCGTCATGCTGCTCTCGTCGTGAGTGCTGTCCCAGGTGTACGACAGCCCGACGGGGTGGAGGTACGGCGCGATGTGCTTGGCGATGTCTGCCAGCTCCGCGTAGCTGTACCTGACGCGAGAGCCAGCCGCGCTGAAGTCGGCCTTGCTCTTCTTCGGGACGGGCGGGCAGTCCTTCTGGAACTTCGCGAGCGCGTCGGCGAACTCCATCGCTGCACGTCGCATTGAAATCCTCTCTTCGAGGGCGACCAGCCGCTCCAGCGTCTCGACGGTTGCGTCCTTGTCGAGCGCCTTGTGGAGTAGCTGAGTGATGTCGGTGTCGCCACTGGTGGGGGCCAGCGCTTGCGTGCCAGCCCCCTCCGTGACAACCTCGCCCTGAACAACGTCCGGCTCGGTTGTCTTCTCCATCAGAGGTTCGCTCTCAGGACACCGAGGCGTCCCTGCGCCCACCGGATGGCCTGATCGAGCTTCCGACCGGACAGCTCGGGATCGCCGACCTTCATCAGCTTCGTCCCGTGCATGATCTCGGCCGTCTGCATGTCCTCGATGAGCTTCTCCAGCTCGACCTGCAACGGATTCTTCTCGGGCATACTGCCTCCTTGCACCGCACTGCGGCGCTCATTGAAAATGAACCTGACGGTTGGAAGTCCTGACCTAACGACTGGCCTGTCTAGCCACGGTAGCTTCATCGCGAACCCATCCAGTCCCCTGGCATGTGACACACCAGATCGGCTGACGGTTGAGGTAGAGAGACGAGAGCGTGGGATCGCTCGCCTTGAGGTACTCGACCACCTCGGCGTCAACGACGTACTCTCCCTTGCCATCACAGGTCGGACAGTCGCGTCCAACCTTGTCCCTTGTGTGCGCGATGAACCCGAGGGCGACCTCGCGAAAGCTCTTGCTTCCGGTAGCGATCTCGGCGTCGAGCGAGCCGATGCTTGCATCGGTGTAGCTCGACCTCACGGTCTCGACGATCTCGTTCGTGTGCGGCCTGCACATCTTCGTCGCTAGCGTGACGGCATCGCGCACTCGCCCGTACAGCCGACAGCCTTCGCGTCGGATTCGAGCGAGCCTACTCGTCATAACACCACTCCTGAAAGATTGGGGCGGCCACGTCTTGCCGGGTGGTCCCATTGACCTGTTCCGCAGCCGCCCCAGAGAAGGCTAGAACGGGGAGCCGTCGTCGAGGATGACCCCGGCGATGATCTTGATCCCGGTCTCGCCCCACTCGTAGAGGCGAGCCCCGATCTCCCCGACCTCGATGATGCCCTTGGTCAGCGGGATCGCCAGCCAGGGCGGTAGAACGATCATGGATCCCTCCTTTCATTAGATGTTCGCGATCCAGATCCCGAGAGGGATCCCGACTGCCAGCCCGATTGCTGCGCCGATGGCGAACGTCTTGAACACCTCGAACCACTCGAACGGGTAGGCGCCGAGGATCATCTTCATTTGAAGATCCTGAACAGCGCCGTGATGCCGAAGCGCGTCTGCGGCGGCACGTCCGCGGTCGCGAACGGCTCCGGCCTCGCGCACCGACCGCCGCCGCACATCGGGTAGATCCAGTCGATGCTGGCGTTGGGATCGAACTCTTCGAGATCCCGCGTCACATCGACGACGAGGCTGGGAACCCAGGCACGCTTGTGCTGCCACTTCGGGTGCCACGCGCCCATGATCTTGAACGCGCTCGCCGAAGTCAGACCGCTGTCCCAGCCCGCACCGAGGCTCGCGCCATGCGTGGGCTTGAACTCCTGCTTGATGTTGATCTCGACCTCTTCGCAGTAGAAGACCGGGATCTCCACCTCGGGCCCTTCCTCGGGGTGCTCGGTGTGCGAGAAGAAGCAACGCACGTTGTCGCTCGTCTCGATCTTCACCGGCACCGGATTGCAGATGCAGTCCGGCGCCTCCGGGCAAGGCGGAACCTCGGGGCACGGATTCGGACACTCAAGGTTGATGTCCGGGTGCGAGCACGGCTTCGGCTCGTAGTACACGAGCTTCGGCTCGTCGCCCGGCGAGCCCGCCACCGAACATGTGACAAGGTTGCTGATCACCAGCAACACCGCGAACACGAACACCAGACCGAACTCTCTTCCCGTCATGGCCTGCTCCTTTCCCCCTGTGTAAGTTGATGCCCGCCCGGCAATCCCGAACGCGGCCTCCCACCATGAAAGATTACGTTAGAACTTGCGGGCGGGCACAACAGTGTTGTCGAGGTGCGCTCGAACCGGAGGGTTCGGACTGAGGGGAATCGACAGGCGCGGTGGAGGGAACCGCGAGGCAATAGACAGGTGGCCTGAAACGGCCGGGCGTGACGCACCTCGACAATGTTCATGCGCTGACTCTATCGTTGCGAAGGAAGTAGCCCGCGTCTCGGTTGAGACGCTTGGCAATGACCGCGAGCTGCGTTGCGTTGGGCTGGGTCTTGCCCCACTCCCAGCGCTCGATGGTCGACAAGCTCACGTCGAGGTGGACCGCCAGCTGCTCCTTGGACATGCCGATGTGCAGCCGGGCCCGCCTCAGCCTCTCGTGATTGAACTTCGCCACGTTCACCTCCGTTGTGCTGACCCGCCAGGGAATCGAACCCTGGACGCCCGAGCCTCGAATCCAGAGCGAAGCGCCTCTCACCCGTAGGATTCGAGGGGCGCGCTCCGGCGCGCACCAGCCGAGCCACATCGAATATACAGGCGAAACGGCGTCAGGTCAAGCCTTTTTGGCCCTCATTTCTGAGGTTCATTTCTGCTTGACAATTATGTCTGGTGACGCCATACTGTCCATAGACATGATTCACACGGAGGAACCCATGGCCAGAAAGATCACCCAGACCACCAGGACCACGACGAAGATGCACGCCGTCGAGGCCGCGAGACAGGCCCTCTACCATC
>Ga0209536_100001945_pt1 | contig 33807 bp, 16 predicted proteins | sample DeeMarSeWOR28_12_FD_187461 | JGI IMG/M metagenome (GOLD analysis project Ga0209536, IMG submission 187461) | Marine sediment microbial communities from White Oak River estuary, North Carolina - WOR-2-8_12 (SPAdes) (version 2) | ecosystem: Environmental > Aquatic > Marine > Intertidal zone >...
TCAACAGAAGCTGGAGAGTGATTACAGGAAGGAACTCAAGAAGAAGTTCGATATTGAGTTCCACCAGCTTTTGACCATCGCCAATATGCCGATCAACCGATTCGCTCGCACGCTCAGTCGGGACGGCCAGGCCGAAGAGTATATGAGACTCTTGGTGAATCAGTTCAATCCGGGCACGGTGGAGGAGGTCGTGAGGAAGAGGCTGGAGAGCCTCGGGCCAGACGCCCTGACCCTGGTAGAGTACGCCTCCTGCATAGGCAGGGTGTTCGAGCTGGACATGACCACGTCCTTCGACACGGTCCGGGACGCACCCGCAGCCCTGCGGGCGCTCCAGGAGACCGGGGTGATGACGGCGCGCAACGGCACCGTCGAGTTCAGCCAGAGCATATTCAGGGACGTCATATACGGAGACATCGGGGAGCGGTGGAAGGGCGCCTACCACAAGAGCATCGGCGAGTATTACGAGCGCGGGTTCGCCAACCGCGAGGACGAGGTCCTGTACGAGCTGGCCCGCCACTTCTCCCGGAGCAGGGTGCACGACAAGGCCTTCGACTACTGCGTGCGGGCGGGGGAGAAGGCGGAGAACTCCTTCGCGCCGGAGCAGGCCATCGGGTTCTACAACGACTCGCTGGAGGCCTTCCGGCACTTGCGGCTCGGCACGGGCGGCCACGCAAGGATGACGGAGATAACAGAGCGGGTCGGCGACCTTCACGCCCTCATCGGCGAGTATGACAGCGCCATCGCACAATACGCGAAAGCGTGCGATGAATCCGCGGACCCGGAGGTCAGGGCCAGGAACCTGAGGAAGACGGGCGGCGCGCACAGCGAGAAGAGCGAGTTCGAGAGGTCCCTGGAGGTCCTGGGCGAGGCCAAGGGTATCATGGGAGACCGCGGGAAGGCCGAGTACGGCAGGATCTGCCTGGAAGAGGCTCACACGCACATGAAGCGGGGCGAGTACGAGGCGGCCAAGTCATTCGCCCTCGAGGCCCTGGAGATACTGGAGGGCAGCGGGGACAGGAAGGACGTGGGCAACGTCCACCGCGCCATCGGCAACATCTACTGGAGCATGAGCGAGTTCACTGACGCGCTCGAACACTACGGCAGGAGCCTGGCCCTGATGAGGGAGATAGACGACCAGCAGGGCGTGGCCCTGACCCTGCACAACATCGGCTCGGTGCACAACGGCAGGGGCGAGATGGACCTGGCGCTCGAATACTTCGAGCAGAGCCTGGAGATGTTCGAGAGGATCGGCGACAGGAAGAGCATCGCAGTGACGGTGACCAGCGTGGGCATCGGCTACTGGCACAAGGGAGAGCTGGACAGGGCCCTGGAACTGTACGAGCGCGGCCTCGAGATCAAGCGGCGCATCGGCGACAAGAGGGGCGTGGCCACGTCACTCGCCAACATAGGCATCGTGCACTGGAACCACGGCGAGCTTGACAAGGCGCTGGATTATTACGAGGAAGGATTGCAGATCAAGCGGGAGATAGGCGACGCCCCCGGAGCCGCCATCGCCCTCACCAACATGGCCATCGTCTATTCCAACAAGACGGAGTACGACAAGGCGTTCGAATACCTCCGCGAGAGCCTGGAGCTGAAGGAGTCCTTCGGGGACAAGGCCGGCATCGGTATATCGCTGAGCAACATGGGCCACAACTACAACGAGATGGGCCAACTGGAGAAGGCGCTCGAGCACTACGGGAAGGGGCTGGGCATATCCCTGGAGATCGGGGACCGCCAGCTGTCCATACACGAGCGCTGCGGCATCGCCGAGGTGAAGCTGAAGCAGGGGGATATCGAAAGCGCCCGGGAGCAGGCCGGGGAGGCCCTGAGGACCTCGGTGGACATCGGCGCCAAGCGCGAGGAGGGCCTGGCAAGGTGCACGCTCGGCAGCGTCCTCAGGAACGCGGGAGAGCTTGAACTGGCTGAGGAAGAGCTCGAAAAGGCCAAAGCCCTCCTCGAAGAGGTGGACGACAAGAACAAGCTCGGGCGGACCCATTACGAGTACGGCCTGTTGCTCAGGGCAATGGGCGACCCCGCAAAGGCCGGGGAGCATCTGGAAACCTCCCTGGCTCTGTACGAGAGGATCGGCATGGTACACTGGATCGGGGTGGTGCGGGAAGAGCTGGAACGGCCGGGCTGATGCCGGCCGCCCTATGAAAAACTTAATTAGGATGGCATCATTCAACTGATGATAACCCTTGGAGGGGAGCTGATGAAGGAGTACATAAAGAAGGTGATACTGCTGGGCGACGGAGCGGTGGGCAAGACGTCGCTGATAAGGCGGTTTGTAGAGGACGAGTTCGACGACGATTATATTTTCACCATCGGGACGAAGGTCACCAAGAAGGAGGTGACGGTCCAAAAGGATGGCCAGGATGTCCTGGTGACCATGATGATATGGGACATTCTCGGGCAGACCGATTTCCATCGCACGCAGGCCGAGGCGTTCTCCGGGGCGACCGGCGCGCTACTGGTCTGCGACCTGACCCGGAAGGAGACGCTGGACAGTCTCGGCAAGTACTGGATCCCCGAGTTCGAGAAGGAGGCCGGTGCCGTGCCGCGCATATTCCTCGGCAACAAGGCGGACCTCGCCGAGAAGATGTCAGCCGAGGAATTCAACAGCACGGCGAAGGGGCTCTCCGCCGACGCGCTCACCCTCGAGACCAGCGCCAAGAACGGCCAGAACGTGGCCGAGGCCTTCGAGGCGCTTGCGAAGCAGTTGGTCGGCGCCTAGGCACATCCCAGTTGGAGGGATCGGGTGGAAGATGAGGCCTTGACGCTGGCCGACGTCGCAGACATAATCATGGTCGAGTTCAGCAAGTCAATGGGAGGACTGGTGGAGGCCTCGCCCTACATCGAGAAGGCCTACCGCGGCGCCGGCCTCAACCTCTACCACCCCACGAAGGAGCAGCTGGAGAGGGCCATCCACAACCTCGCCGACATCGAGAAGGAACTGTTCGGCGAGGCAACCGCGGAGAAGAACAGGAAGGCGAGGCTGGAGATGCTGGCGAGGATCGACCCGATCCAGTGAGATATTGTTTGGAGCCCGAGGGGGAGCCCATTTTTCCGGGACTTCATACAGCTACACCCACACCAAACAATGGTTCGCAAACGGATGAAAGATTTAATTAGTGCAGAACCATTCAACCGGAGGCAACCCGAGATTGGCAATCCCGAGGAGGGAGCAGAATGGACAACGAGGTCAGGAAGAAGGTGATACTGCTGGGCGACGGCGCGGTCGGCAAGACGTCGCTGATCAGGCGGTATGTTGAGGACCAGTTCGACGACGATTATATCTTCACCATCGGGGTGAAGGTCACCAGGAAGGACGTGACGATCCGGAAGGACGGTGAGGAGTTACAGGTCGTCCTGATGATCTGGGACATCCTCGGGCAGACCGATTACCATCAGATACAGACCGAATCCTTCAAGGGGGCGTCCGGCGCGCTTCTCGTGTGCGACCTGACCCGGAAGGAGACGCTGGACAGCCTGGGCAAGTACTGGATCCCGCAGTTCGAGAAGGCGGTGGGCAAGGTGCCGCGCGTCATCCTCGGCAACAAGGCGGACCTCAGGAAAAAGAAGATGCCGGCCGAGGAATTCACTAGCGGTATCCAGAGGATGTCCATGGGCTCGCTGTGCCTGGAGACCAGCGCCAAGACCGGCCAGAACGTTGCAGAGGCCTTCGAGGCCATAGCAATGCAGCTGGTCGACGAATGAACTTCAAATCCCGGTTGGAATGAATGAGTGGAAAGTAAGGTTGGCCAGCGAGAACGATCCAGGGATCGCTTCTTACATGGAGTAACCTAACCCCAAACCTCTCCCGGTTCCTCAGGGTCCTTCCGTAACCTCATCCATCCATTTGAAATAGTCCTCCGAGCCCGCTGTTATCGGGACCATGATTATCTCGGGGACCCGGTAGGGGTGGTTGTCCTTGATTGTCCTCTCCACCTTTTGATAAAGTATAGATCTGGTTTTGATCAATAGGAGGCGCTCCTGCTCCAGGTTGATCCTGCCCTGCCAGCGGTAGTATGAGTCTATGTTCGTAATCTGTATGCAGGCGGCCTGGTTGCGCTCGAGGAGCGCCTCGATGATCTCCTCGGCGGACTCGTTGTTCGGACACGATGTCATGATTATGCAATACTCGTCCTCGCTGTCCTGGTTTCCTCCCCCGTTCTCGTTCATCGGAAGCTCCCCATGTCAGTACAATAATGTACAGGGAGTATTAAAGGCTTTTTTCCTACATGTCAGAAATATGGTTATATAGGTTCACGGCCAAGCTTCTTTCATGAAAACGATACGCAGGATGTCACTCGCCCTGCTTCTTTCAGTATCAGCCCTCTTCCTCTTTTTTTCCTCTCCGGCCGCAGGGAACCCGTCGGTGCCGCAGATAATGATAGTCGATTTCCTCATTATCGGGATGGTGCTGACGGCCGTCAACATACCCTTCAACCTGCTGCTGTACCTGGGATTTGCATTCCCTCTCATGTGGCTGAGGGCCGAGGACGAGCCTCACCTGTTCGAGAAGGGGTCGCTGAGGTTCTTGGGCTCCACGCTCACACTGGTGGTGATGGCCTCTGTCATCGGCGCCTTCATCGACATCCTCATCTTCATGGCGGTCTACAGGGGGAGCATCTACATCATGCTGCTGTTGGGCCTGGCCGGGATATTCCTCTCCTTCTTCATCCTGGGTATGGCATTCCATAAGCTGGGCCCAGGTGACGCGGCCCTGGTGGGCCTGGGGATAACTATCGGCAACATCGTGTTCTGGGTCGTCATCGGAGTGTTCACACACAGCGTACTCCTGTTCCTGGCAGTGGGAATAATCATCCTGATGATACTCATCCCGGTGGTGTTCTTCCTCTACGAGGAGAAGCACAGGCAGCTGCACTTCGCCGTTTAGTCTGAGGTTTTGAACATCGACTGTCTTCCATTTTTGTCGGGCGGCTGCGGTCGGGTCCTTCTCATTGTTCTAATTAGAAGCTCTGCATGGCCTCCTTCAGCTTCTCCCTTGTCTCCGGGGCATACCAGCGGTCGATGAAGACCTCTTCCCTCGATTCCAGGTTGGCGTTGATCTGGTCCAGGACGGGGCCGATGCGGTTGTGCTTGATGATGCCGAAGGCCGAACGGTCCATCCCGGCCAGTTGGCGGGTCTTGTCCTTGGCGAAGTCCAGCACCTCGTCCGGGGGCAGGACCATGTCGACGAGGCCCAGGTCAAAAGCCTCGGCCGGGCCGTAGAACTCGCCGGTGCCGGCTATCTCGCGGGCGTTCAGCGAGCCCACCATGTCGCGGAGGATGCGGTCGGCGGGGTAGGGCACGGGCACGCCCAGCTTCACCTCGTTCAGGCCCACGAGCTTCTTGCCCTCGGCAATGATGCGGTAATCGCAGCACAGGGTCAGGATGCAGCCGCCGGCGATGGCGTGGCCGGGGATGGCGCAGACCGTCGGCATGGGCAGCGCGTACAGGTCCAGGCAAAGGCGGTTGTAGGCCTTGTAAAAGGATGTGAACTCCTCCCGGGGGAGGTCGAACAGCGAGGGGATGTCCAGACCGATGCAGAAGAACTTCCCGCTCGCGCTGGTGAGGACCAGACCGCGTGTCTCGGGCTCCGATCCAAGCCTGCCGATGTGAACGGCCAGTTCATCAACCAGCTCCCGACAAATAGCGTTAGTCACTCCGTTGTTCAGCCTGAGTGTCGCAATCCCGTCAACGCGTTCGGCGAGAACCAATTCCTGGGCCATTCACAACGTGTAAAACGACGGGCCTGTTTAAACCTTCGTCCGTCCCCTCTCACCGACGCTGCGCCGGGTCTCGGTGCTGCATTCCTGCCGGCACCTCCCGCAGTCCTCCGGGCAGTGCTCCAGGTGGATCTCGGCGCTGTGCTCGGGATGGTGCCTCCGCACCTCCTCCATTATCCTGTGGGTGAGCCTGTGGCCCTCCTCGATGCTCATGCTGCGGTCTGTCACCACGTGCATGCGCACCACGGCCCCTTCCCTTGTGTGGGTGCTCTCGGCCCTGTGCACCGAGATGACCTCGGGGAAGCCGGCGGCCAGGCCCTTGATGTCCTTCAGCACGCGGTCCTCGGAGCGGGTGCGGTGCGGGTCTATGTGAACCACCGGCCGGGTCCTCAGCCTCCTGCGCACCTTCCTCTCGATCTCGTCGGCGATGGCGTGGGCGTCCCTGGCCGACATGGTCTCCGGCACGTCCACGTGGAAGGAGACGTGCTTGACGATGCCGTACTCGTGCACCTGGATGTTGTGGCAGTTGATGACCCCCTTCACAGACGCGCATATCCTGCCTATCTCCGCGACCACCTCCTCGTCGGGCGCACCGCCCATCAGCGATTCGGCAGAGCTGCGGACCAGCCTCACGCCGGTAATGACGACGAACACCCCGATGCCGATCGCGAACACCGGGTCCAGGAAGCGGAGGTCGGCCGAGAGCAGGGTCACGAACACGCCCGCGGCCACGAAAAGGGATATCAGACCGTCCGCAAGGTGGTTCCAGGCGTCGGCTCGGATGGCCTGGCTCCTCACCTTCTTCGTCACGGCGAAGGCGAAAGCCGCCATCGCGAACTTGGCAAGTGAGAGGAGGATCATCATCACCACGGTCAGGGGGTCTGCGTCGATGCGCGGGTCGTTGAGGATCCCGGCCGCCTCGTAGATCACCAGGACGCCCATCGAGATTATGAGGGAAGATACCGCCACAGCCAGTATGGACTCGACGCGCCCGTGGCCGTAAGGGTGCTCGGCGTCCGGGGGCTTGGCCATCGCATAGAAGGAATATAGCATGACCAGGGACACGGCCAGGTCGGCAACGTGGTTGAGGGCGTCGCCGATGATGGCCATGCTCAGGACGGCCAGGCCGAGGACCAGCTTGGCTAGGAAAAGGCCGACGTTGCCGGCGAGGCACACGCCAGAGACGAGCTTGCCGTACCTAGCCCTCACCTGCAGGTCCGAGGGATCGCCGTAGTCTGGAACTAGGGACACGCACCGGGAGTGGGGAGCGCCGATAAAAGCCTTGCCGAAACATAAAAGGCGTGAGCGCCAATCACCCTGCGGTGCTCACATGATTTCGAATCCCGTGATAGACACGATGATGGCCCACAGGTCGGTGCGCAGGTATACGGATGAAATGCCCTCGGACGAGGTGATCGAGACAGTGGTCAGGGCCGGCCAGCAGGCGCCGTTCGCGTACCAGTGCTACTCTGTGATCCTCTCGAGGGGCAAGAACCCCTTCGACGCGCCCCTGCTGTTCACCTTCTGCGTGGACCTGCACAAGTTCGAGCTGATAATGGAGAAGAGGGGCTGGACGCGCGCAACGAACGACCTCACCGCAATACTCTTCGCCGTTGAGGACGCCAGCTACATGGCCCAGAACATGGTCGTGGCCGGCCGCAGCCTGGGGCTGGGCAGCTGCTTCATAGGGGCGCCGCTCGGGCACCCGGAGCCGTTCAGGGAGAGGTACAACCTACCGCCCAAGGTCTACCCCATAGTCCAGCTGGCCATGGGCTATCCGGCCGAGGAGGACCCGGTCAGGCCCAGGTACCCGATGGGCTTCACGCTGTTCGAGGACAGATACCCGGAACTCGGGGATGCGACAATCGAGGAGGCCATGAGGGAGATGGACGACGGCTACATGGGCCAGGGCTACTACGAGCGAATAAACTACATGGTCCCGCTGCCCGAGGGCAGGGAGGAAAAACACGACTTCACCACGTACGGCTGGACAGAGCACATATCCAGGAAGCTCGGGCTCTGGGCCGATTCCCTGGAGGAGCAGAGGGACCAGATAAGGAAGTGCGGCTTCGACGTCTGAAGGCATGTTTTAAGTAACCGGAGGTTTTTATCCCGACCAGAGGGGTAAGATGAAACTCAGGTTCGCGGCCCTGGCAGTGTCTGTGTTGTTGTTAAGCGTCATGTTCGGCGGGCTCGTGAGGGTCGAGGCCCAGGGCCCGACCGATTACCTGGCCTACTGGAACTTCGACGAGGGCACTGGCACGACCGTCGCTGACGCATCGGCCAACGGGTACGACGGCACGCTATACGAGGCATCGTTCGTGCAGGGCGTCAGGGGCAGCGCCCTGGACTTCGACGGCGTGGATGACTACGTAGGCATCGTGAACGACACCTCGCTGCACAACCTGGACGCGCTCACCTACGAGGCCTGGATTTACCCGAGGGCCAACTCGCACTGGCACGTGATAAGCAAGGGCACAGGCTCCAAGAGGCTCTACTCCGAGGCCTGGATGACCACGCTGGACCTCACGGGGCGGGTGAGGCAAAGCACCCTCCATGCCGTGGGTACGAGCGTCGACAACACCGTGATGATGAACTCCTGGCAGCACGTGGCAATGACCTGGAGCGACACCAACGGCGTGCTGCGCGTCTACCACAACGGCCAGGAGGTGAGCTATTCGCTGTTGCTATCGGGCCTGGGCGCGGTCGAGGACGACAGCACGCACCCCTACACGATAGGCGGGAGGAGCGACCTCTCGCCGGGCTGCTTCTTCGACGGCAAGATCGACGAGGTCTACATCTGGGACAGGGCAATGACGTCGGCCCAGATCCAGGACCGCTACGAGGAGCTGGTGTTCCCGGACCCGCCCAGGAACCTCGAGTCAGTCCCTGACGACGGCCAGATAACACTCACCTGGGAGGCCCCGGCGTTCGGTGGGGCAACGCCCGTCACCAGCTACCGGATCTACAGGGGCACAACCCCGGGCGCGCTGTCGTTCATCTACGAGGTCGGCAGCGTATTCACATATACGGACACCTCGCTCACCAACGGCCAGACCTATTATTACGAGATCACGGCAGTGAACAGCGCGGGCGAAAGCGACCCCTCCAATCAGACATCGGCGACCCCGGCTGTCACGCCTAGCTCGCCCAGGAATCTCACGGCCACGTTCGGTAACGAGCAGGTCCAGCTTGACTGGCTGGTACCGGCCACCGACGGCGGCTCGGCCGTTACGGGCTACAGGGTGTACGGCGGCACCACATCGGCGGGCAAGGCCCTGCTCATCGAGCTCGGGACCACCCTGGCCTACACCCACACCGGCCTCACCAACGGCCAGGTGTATTATTATTCCGTCTCGGCGCTGAACACGAACGGCGAGGGGCCAAACTCCACCGAGGTCAGCTCGACTCCGATGGCGGCGCCGTCGGCACCTGTGAACCTTCGGATTGCCGCGGGCAACGGCTTCTGCCACCTCACCTGGGGCGCACCGGCGGACGACGGCGGCTCCCCCATCATCAACTACACGGTCTACCGCAGCACGACGCCCGGAGGCGGGACGGAGCTCATCACGCTGGGCAACGTCCTCGCTTATAACGACACCAACGTCATCAACAACCAGACGTATTACTACACGGTCAGGGCCACCAACGCGGCGGGCGGCGGCACTGCATCGGCCGAGGCCAACGCTCTCCCCAGCTTCACGCCTACCGCACCATCAGGTTCGGAAGGCATCCCGTTGTACCTCTGGATAATCCTGCTCATGATAATCATACTCCTGGTCATCGTGCTGGTGTTACTGGCCAGGAGGAAGGGCGACAGGTTCGAAAGCCACCCTACCGAATGGAAGCAGTCCGCGGCACCGCCCCAGCGGCCGGGCGAACCCGGTCCAATAGCCATCGAAATGGGCAGGAACAACCTGTTTCTAACGGAGAATGTCGATACCACCTTCCGAACCTTCAACGGCATAATCAACGAGGGGAGCCCGGGCCTGTGCCTGACAAACCGCTATCCCGAGAACCTCAGAGCGGACTTCGGACTGGAGGACGCCCGGATAATCTGGTTCTCAGAGACCGGGCGGGGCGAGGACATATTCAAGCCCCAGCGCCTGGAGTTCGAGATCACGAGGACCACGACGCAGTTTATCAAGGACAACCAGGAGCCGGTCATCCTCATCGACGGCCTGGACTACCTCATCCTGAGGAACGGCTTCGAGCGCGTGAGCACTTTCCTGAAGAAGATACTCGACGTAGCTGCAATGGAACGGGCAACGCTGGTGGTCATAGTCAGGCCGGACGCGCTCAACCAGGAGCACGTCTCATACCTCAAGGGCCAGTTCGACAGGGTGTCGTGAAGGGCCGGTCCGACAGGGTGACGTGATCCGCTCGCTGCACGGATACAACATCTCCCAGCGTTACTATCAGGCGGCCAGTGATTCGTTATCCCTTATTATATAATGCGGCCATTTTTACGTTCTCCTGGATTTTCACAGCTAGAACCATTGGTAAACATATATCTTTATATATAATGAGTATTTTATACTAATCGGAAGGGGTAGTATGAAACTCAGATTTGTAACCCTATTGGTTTCAGCGCTTCTGCTCTCCGGAGCCTTTGCTGGCTTCCTGCAGTTCGGCGCTGTGGCCCAGAGCCCGACAGACTACGTGCTGTACCTCGACTTCGACGAGGGCACGGGGTCTGAAGCGAACGACCTATCGCCCAACGACCTTGACGGCAGGCTCATCGCCGACGCCGGATGGGTGGAGGGCGTGTCCGGGAATTGCGTGAGGTTCGACGGCCTGGCCGACCGAGTGGAGGTGCCGGATTCTGACGCCATAGACTTCGGGAACAACGACAGGTTCTCCATCAGCCTGTGGGCGAGGAGCTCCGGCTCGGACGGGGACCAGGTGCTGTTCAGCAAGGTTGACGGGAGAGGATATTATGCCAACATAGTCGACGGCAACGAGTCCTTCGTCATCGACGAAGGGACAACATTGTCCTGGGTGCCATTCCAGTTCGACTTCGACAACCAGTGGCATCACCTGGTGTTCATGCGCGAGACCAGCGTGCTATCCGTCTGGATCGACGGCACGCTGCACGACGAGGCGCCTGAAAACACCCTAGCCGACATCAGCAATCCCGCGAACCTGAGCATCGGCGGAGAGGCGGGCTCGAACTCGGCCTCGATAACCGGCAGGATCGACGACTTCAGGATATACGACCGCGAGCTCACCACGAGCGAGATAAGGGAACTCTACACGGAGAAGACCAGGCCCTCGGCCCCGCAGAACCTTGCGGCCACCCACGGCTACGAGGAGGTGACGCTCGAGTGGCAGGCACCTGTCTCGGACGGAATGGCCAGCATCACGAACTACCGTATCTACAGGGGAACGCTATCAGGGCATACGAGCATGATCACGGAGATAAACAACGTGCTGACCTGGACGGACACCGGCCTGGTGAACGACGAGACCTACTATTACAACGTCACGGCCGTGAACAACTACGGAGAAGGACCGAGCAGCGCCGAGGTCTCGGCAACGCCATCGGACAGGCCCACCGCGCCGCGCAATCTGGCGGCAAACCCCGGCGACGGGCAGGTGACTCTAACCTGGCAGGCCCCGGTGTCGGACGGCGGCTCCGGCATTCAGAATTATACCGTGTACAGAGGCACGGCATCAGGCAGCCTCACCATGCTCGTCGAGCTGGGCAACGTGCTGACATACACCGACACAGGCCTGACGAGCGGGCAGGAGTACTTCTACCAGATATCGGCAACGAACATCAACGGCGAGGGGACTCTCTCCGCGGAGGTGGGAGCAACGCCGTTCGGACCGCCCACGCGGCCCACGAACCTGCAGACCAACGCAGGCGACGGTTTCGTTCGCGTGACCTGGAACGCGCCGGTCTCCGACGGCGGCTCGCCTGTGACCAACTACGTGATATACCGCGGGTCCTCACCGGCCGGCATGAGCTTGCTGGCCAACGTCGGCAACGTGCTTCAGTACGACGACACCACCGTGGTGAACGACCAGACCTATTACTACACGGTCAGCGCTGTGAACGCCAACGGCGAGGGAGCCAGGGCCACGGAGGTCAGCGCGTTCCCGAGCGCCACGCCTCCGGTCGAGGACGGCGAGGACAACACCATGCTCATCGTGGTGGGAGTGGTGGCAGTGCTGGCAATAATATTCATCATCGTGCTGCTGCCCAGGTTGACCGGCAAGCCCGAGGAGCCCGAGGAGGAGCTAAGGCCCTACGAGAAACCCCCTGAGCCCGAGATACCTTACCAGTACACCGCGACCGAGGAAGCCGAGGAACCGGAGAGCAAGCCAACCTGGGAGCAGGACCCAGATGAACGGTCCGAGCCTTCCGAGGAGGAATGGCCGAACAAACCCCCGGAGGAGCAGGGCATTCAGGAGTATCCCGAACCCACCGAACCGCAGGCCGACGGCGAGTCATCCGATACCCAGGGACCGGCCGAAAAGCCCGGCGAAAAGAAGGAAGGCGAGCAGCCGAGATACTGAACCTAGCGGTCGAGCTCGAACCGTGATACCGGACACCGCAGTAAAGCATCCTAGTTGATAGGCCCGGCTTTTCGTTGGCGGCCGGAATGCCCCCGGCACTCTTGGCGTTAGCCTGGTTGATAATCCCGAAGATGGCGGTCGGTAAACCCCCGGCACTCTTGGCGTTAACCTGGCATCAAGGCCCGGCCCAAAGTGAGCCAACGACCGGGCCACCCAAATCTTAATTACGGTTGGCGCGATTTTCCTCCATCCATGAGGGTAATGTGCCCTCGGCAGTGGAGGAATTTGAATGAGATATGCCAAGTTATCGAGCGTGTGCTTAGTTTTGATGATGGTCTTGAGCCCGATGGCGGTGCTCGTGGGCACGGTCGCGGCAAAGCCAGTTCAGGCGAATCCGCTGTTCCCCGGAGGGGACGGCTCACCCGGAAATCCATACTGGATAGTCAACGTCTCAGACCTTCAGAACATGAACACCCTCCTCAGTTCGCACTATCAACTCCAGAACGACATCGATGCGAGTGATACCATCAACTGGAACGGGGGATTGGGATTCGAGACCGTGGGCAGCAACGCGGCGCAGTTCCACGGCAGCCTGGACGGCCAGGGCTACGTCATCAGGGACCTGTACATCAACAGGCCGGGCGTAAACCAGATAGCGTTGTTCGGCTACATGTCGGCAGGAACGTCGATCACGGACGTTGGCATGGAGAACGTGGACATCACAGGGGAGGACAACGTCGCGGCTCTCGTGGGGGAGACCTACGGCACCATCACCAACTGCTATGCCACCGGCAGCGTGACGGGCGACCAGTACGTGGGAGGCCTGGTTGGCCTGAGAGGCGGCTCCAACTCCATATCCGGTTCCTACTTCAACGGGGACGTTTCCGGAAGCGACACGGTCGGCGGCCTTGTCGGAAGGTGCACGTCCACTGTTGACCAGTGCTTCTCCATGGGCTACGCTGCCAGCATGTTCAGGACCGGCGGTCTCGTGGGTTCGAACGAGGCAAGCGGCACGATAACGAACTCCTATTCGACGGCCGCGGTAAACGGCGGCGGCGGCAACAGCTTCGGCGGTCTTGTAGGCGGCAACTATGCGACGGTCAGCCATTGTTATTCGTCGGGGCCGGTCTCCGGGGGCTACCGCGTCGGCGGCCTGGTGGGAAACCTGGACGTTTTCGGAACGATCACTGACTGCTACGCCACCGGAATCGTATCGGGCACGTGGTTCGACGTCGGGGGGCTCGTGGGTTACTGCTACGGGACGGTCACCAGGTGTTATTCGACCAACAACGTGACCGGCACGAGCGACGTTGGCGGTTTCGTCGGCTCCGACAGCGGCGGCACCTACAACGATAACCATTGGGACACTGACACTTCCGGAAGGACCAACGGCCACGGGGCAGGGCCGGATCCCGGGGGCGTGACAGGCCAGAACACCGGCAGCATGCTGCTCCAGTCGACCTTCGACCCGCCCTGGGACTTCACCAACGACTGGTGGATACTGGATGGCGAGACAAGGCCCTTCCTGAGAATGGAATATTCAACGACCATCAGGAACTCGCACCAACTGCAGCTGGTGGAGATGGACCGCAACGCGGATTACGTCCTGGCCAACGACCTGACGATGGACATCACCGACCCTGCACAGATGTGGGGCACCAGCCCGGCGGCGGGAAGCGGCTTCTTCCCGATAGGCACCAACACCAACCGTTTCACCGGCTCCTTCACCGGCAACGAACACGTGATCAGTGACCTTTATATCTACAGGCCGGCCATGGACGACGTCGGCCTGATCGGGGCCGTGGACTCGGGTGTCACGGTCAGCTTCGTCGGACTGGTGGACGCGAACGTGACAGGCCAGAACAGGGTCGGCAGCCTGATCGGCAGGACCAACGGCATTACCCTGTCGTGTTTCGCCACGGGGGAGGTCGAGAGCATGGGCGTTAACGTTGGCGGTCTGGTCGGCCAGAACTGGGGCATTGTCCAGGAGAGCCACGCGGACGCCTACGCCCACACCACGAGCATGTACGCCGGAGCATTGGTCGGCTACAACAACAATAACATCATCCAATGTTGGAGCAAGGGGACGGTGGAATCCAACAATTACGCAGGCGGCCTCGCGGGCCTCACCATGACCCTCATCCAGGACAGCTACAGCACGGCGAGCGTCACCACCAACACAGACAACGCTGGAGGATTGGCCGGGTACTGCTGGGGAAGCCCGATGCAGCTGGTCAACTGCTGGAGTTCCGGCCCCGTGGATTGTATCGGTGCCGGCGTGGGAGTGGGCGGCCTGCTCGGTAACTTCATGGCAGGGGCGACCTTCTCCCAGTGCTTCTGGGACATCGAGACATCGGGCCAGGCCACGACCATAGGCCAGGCGGCAGGGGCCATCGAGGGGAAGACAACGGCCCAGATGATGTCATACTCGACCTTCCTGGGAGCCGGCTGGAGCCTGGGGAACACCACCGGCTCGGCAACGTGGTTCATGAGGGACGGCGAGACGCGCCCATTCCTGCAATGCGAGTTCGAGATAACCGTCAGGAACTCGCACAACCTGCAGCTGATGTGGCTGGACATGAACTCCGATTTCGTGTTGGGCAACGACGTCGAAATGGACGTCCTGGACGCAGCCCAGATGTGGGGGACGAATGCCACTCAGGGCAAGGGATTCCTGCCGGTGGGGAACAACTCGGTAAAATTCACGGGCTCGCTCGACGGCAACGGGTTCAGCATTTCGGACCTCTTCATCAACAGGGCGGCGGCGAACATCGGCCTGTTCGGATGGGCGGACTCGGTCGGCGGTTTCAACGACATCGACCTGTCGAAGGTGAACGTCACCGGGCTCAGCAACACCGGCGCCCTCATCGGTTATGGCGAGAACGGGCCCCTGAGCCGGTGCAGCGTCTCCGGGATCGTGGACGGCGGCGACAACTGCGGCGGCCTGACAGGATATATCGGGGATAACGTGGACAACTCGACGAGCAGCGCGGACGTTACAGGGGGAAACAATGTCGGCGGTCTGACCGGGAACACAGGCAACAACGTCATAGCTTCCAGCAGCGGCTACGGCAACGTCAGCGGCTTCAACAGGATCGGCGCTCTGATCGGCCGGACCACTTCCTCGGACATCCACGATTGCACGGCCCATGGCAACACCACTGGCACGGGTGACGAGATAGGCGGCCTCATCGGCAGGAGCAGCGCCGATGTGTACGATTGCACCAGCCACGGGAAGACATATACGACCGCACCAGGTCCGAGCCAGGTCGGCGGCCTGATAGGCAGGAACGAGGGCGGCTCCGTTGACAATTGCCATTCTTACGGGGAGACCAATGCGACCGCATCGCAGGTCGGCGGCCTGATAGGCAGGAGCGTCAACGGCGTCGCGGTCACCAACTGCACGTCCAACGGATTCACCACCAACACCGACGCTGGTGCCATGTACACCGGCGGCCTGATGGGCTGGAACGACGGACCTGTTACGAATTGCACTTCCTACGGGGACACCAACGGCGACGAGGATTACGTGGGAGGATTGATAGGATACAACATCGGCACCGTCATGGACTCGCATTCGCACGGGTACGTCACCGGCGGTAATGATTACGTCGGCGGTCTCCTGGGGTCGAGCGGCGCTACGGTCCAGGACTGCAACACCTACGGCAACACCTCTGGGGTGAGGTACAACATCGGCGGCCTGATAGGAGAGGCCCTGGGCGCGACCCAGGCCACCAACTGCCACGTTTACGGCGACACCGACGGCAACGGCAACGTGGGCGGCCTCGTCGGATGGGTCAGTGCAGGGGCCGATTTCGACCACTGTACGGCCCATTGCAACGTCACCGGCTCGGCCACACTGGGCGGTTTCTCAGGCATAAACAACGGCGGCCTGATAGAGAACTGCACGAGCTATGCCAACGTCACCGGCGGGTCCAATTCCGGAGGTTTCACCGGTGAGATAACCAGCGGCGGCGTCTGTAGGAACTGTATAGCCTACGGCAACGTCTCGGGCGGAAGCTGGGTCGGAGGATTCTCCGGCAACAACCTCGGCGGGGCGGAGCAGTACAACTGCACCGCCTACGGGAACGTCGATGCCGGGGGCACGTATGCCGGCGGTCTTATGGGCTGGACCACCGGATCAATCAGGGATTGCATGGCCTACGGCAAGGTGAACAGCTCGAGCAACTGGGTGGGCGGCCTCATCGGCTGGGTGCAATCCGGCACGGTCGGGGGCTGTCACGCCTACGGTGAAGTGATCGGTGTCCAGAATGTTGGCGGCCTGCTCGGTTACGTGAACAGCGGGGAGGCCAACAACTCGACGGCGAGCGGAAACGTGTCGGGCTCCAGCGCCAACGTCGGGGGCCTGATAGGCTATATGAACGCTGGCACGCTCACGAACTGCACGGCTTACTGCAACACCACCCAGACTGCGAACGCCGACAACGTGGGCGGCCTGATCGGATACGGCAGCGGGACCGTTAGGGAGTGCACCTCCTACGGCACTGTGACAGGATTCAACGCCCTCGGGGCGAGCTTCGTCGGCGGCCTCATCGGCCAGGCCATCGGCACGGTGGAGAACTGCCACTCCTACGCAACGGTATACGGATTCCAGCAGAGCGGCGGGTTGATAGGTTTCAATCACGCCACCGTCAGGAACTGCACGGCGCACGGACTGGTCGACGCCTGGAACAGCTACGCGGGAGGCTTCCTAGGCCAGAACGATCCAGGCGGCTGGGTGGAGAACTGCACCGCCTACGGCGATGTGGAATCCGACAACGATTACACCGGCGGTTTCACGGGTTCCCACGAGGGGGCGGCCATCATCGGCTGCACCGCATACGGTGACGTTACCGCGGACGCCTACGTGGGCGGTTTCGTGGGCAGGAACGTGAACGGGAACAGGTACATCACGAACTGCTCGGCCCGCGGGAACACCTCGGGAAATTACGAGGTGGGCGGCTTTGCGGGCCTGAACCAGGCCAGCATCTTCAATTCCACCGTACACTGCAATGTTACCGGAGGGGACAGGACGGGCGGGTTCGCAGGTTGCAACCAGCTCGGTACGGTCATGGACTGCTACAGCCATGCGAACGTGGACGGCGACGACATCGTCGGCGGCCTCATCGGTTACATGCAGAGCGGGACGGTCAACACCAGCTACAGCATGGGCCTTGTGGTCGGCAACACGAACACGGGCGGACTGGTGGGCTCGCACGCGGCCGGGGAGGTGAACGACTGCTTCTGGGACAACGAGACCTCGGGCCTGACGACCAGCGTCAACGGGACCGGGAAGACCACCATCGAGATGATGAGCCAGGCCACGTTCGACCCGCCCTGGGACTTTGCGAGCATCTGGGGCATCCACGAGGCCAACACCTATCCCTTCCTTCTTGCCTTCGGCGTTCCGCCGGCACCGGCGGTCGACGTGAGCGTCACGATGGACGTCTCGCCGGCCATTGCGACCCCGGGCGGCAACTTCAACATGTGGCTGAACGTGACCAACAACGGCCTTGACAACGCAGCCAATGTGAACGCGACCGTGTTCGACCTGACCATCGGCATCGCCGACATCGACCACGACATGGGCGCCGCGGCCTCGGTCTGGGGCACCAACGGCACCTGGGACGTGGGAGTGCTCCTGGGCGGCCAGACCGCGACGGCAACTCTGCTCTTGGCGGTGAACAACGGGACAGGCGGCCAGACGTTCAATTACGTAGCGAACGTCACAACGACCACGGCCGAGACCAGCTGGGCCAACAACCAGGACACCGCCCAGGTCTTCATCAACTCGCCGCCGACGGCGGTCAACGACGCTTATGTCACCGACGAGGACACCAACCTGGTGGTGAACGCGACCGCAGGCGTGCTGGCCAACGACACCGATCCCGACATGGACCCGCTCACTGTCATCGGCAATCAAAGCCCGACCGCACTCGGGATCAACGTGACCGTCAACGCCAACGGCAGCTTCACGTACAACGTCAGCGGATTGGCCATTTTCGAGGAGCTGGCCGCGGGCGAATACCTCATCGACACGTTCGACTATACCATCACCGACGGCGTGGCGGATTCCATCGCCACCGTCACCATCAACATCACGGGGGTGAACGACGACCCGATCGCCCAGAACGACACCGCGACGATCAACGAGGACAGCGGCGCTACCGCGATCGACGTCCTTGCCAACGACGACGACGCGGACAACGGCACAGTGCTGAGCATCGCCTCGGTCACCCAGCCGGCGGACGGCACGGTGGTCATCACCGGCAACGGCACGGGCCTGACCTACCAGCCGGACGCGAACTTCAGCGGAACGAGCGTCTTCGCCTATACCATTGATGACGGGGACGGCGGCACTGACACGGCGACGGTCAACGTCACGGTCATAGGGGTGAACGACCCGCCATTGGCGGTGGATGACACGGCGACCGTGGACGAGGACACCGCGGCCAATGCCATCGACATACTGGCAAACGACGTGGAGGTCGAGGGCCAGCCTCTTACGGTAACGGCGGTCACGCAGCCCGCGAACGGCGCTGCGGTCATCACCGGGAGCGGCACGGGCCTCACCTACGAGCCGGATGCCGACTTCTTCGGCACCGACGTGTTCACCTACACGATATCGGACGGCACCCTGACCGACACGGCCACCGTGACGGTCACTGTCCGCAACGTCAACGACCCGCCGGTCATCACGCCGGTCTCCGCGCCGCCGGGGGTACAGGGCCAGTTCTACCAGCTGACCCTTACGGCCGCCGACATCGACGCGGATGCCCTTACATGGTCGGGCGTTTCCAATTCCTTCTGGGTCTTCGTGTACGCTGATGGCGTGCTCAACGGGACGCCGTCCAACGCCGGCACATACTGGGCCCTTGTTACGGTCAACGACGGCCAGGGCGGGACGGACGACATAAATCTTACAATCACCATTGAACCGGACCTCGACGGCGACGGCATCATCGATGCCAGCGACGACGACCGCGACGGCGACGGCGTGGCCAACGACGAGGACCTCTGGCCTGATAACCCGGCGGAATCGGCCGATGCGGACGGCGACGGGGTGGGCGACAACGCGGACCCGGACGACGACAACGACGGGATACCGGACACCGAGGACGAGAACCCATACACGCCGGACGAGCCCGGGGCGGGCGGCTTCCCCGCCTACTTGTGGATAGCCATCCTGCTGGTGGCCATTGGCATAGGCGTAGCCCTCGGCTACATGTTCATGGGCAGGAGCGCGGCTAAGGGGCCGAAGCCGGAGCACGTCGGTGAGGATGACCTGGAGCCGGAGGATGATGTCGAACCGGCGGACGAGTTCGTTGAGGAGCCGGTAACTTCAGGAACGGAGGTCGAAGGACCTACAGAGACCGATACCGGAGAAGCGGGACCTGATCCGGCACCTGAAACCGACCAGGAGCTGGACGACCTGGAATTGAGCTAGAGACCTTCCAGCTCCTTCCCGGCCTCGTCGGCCCGAATTTCCAGGCCGAGTTCGTTCAGGATATTTACAGCGCGTTCGAGCACTGCTTTCGCCCCGGCCGCGTCGCCCTTGGCCTTCAGGGCCCTGCCGTGCTCAAGGAGCGTCATGGCCAGAGTGGACATCGCACCGGTGGTCTCGTAGTTCTCCTCGGCCCTTTCGAAACTGTGGACAGCGGCCTCCCAGTCTCCGGCGGCGGCCCTGACCATGCCCTCGACCCGCAGAACGTGGCTCTCCATGCTGAGGTTCTTGGCCAGGGGCCGGGCCTTCTCAAGGCTCCCAGCGGCGGCTTCGACTTCGCCCTTCTTGAGATGGGCCACCGCCCTGTCCAGGTATATCTCGTGCAGGTGGTATTCGCTCGGGTTATCCGTGAAATAGCGTTCGCTCATGTCAAGCAGCGCCAGGGCATTATCGGGCTCATCCCTCTCGTTGTGCAGCATGGCGACGGTCAAACGCACCGAGGCCAGACGGTTCTCGTTGCCCGTTTCCTCGCTTATGCTCAGGGCCTTGTCGAAGAACTCACGGGCGAGTCCGTGCTCCCCCATCTCCAGGTAGCACTCGCCCACGAAGGACGTGCTCACCTCTATCATGAACTTGTTGCCTATCCTCTCCCGAACCTCGAGGCATTCCGTGTGGTACTCCAGGGCCTTGTCCAGCTGTCCCCAGTGCTGGTGTATCTGCCCGAGGCCGACAAGCGCGTCCACCGTACCGCGAACGTCGCCCATCCTCCGTTTCATCCCGATGCTCTTCTCGAAGTAATCGCGCGCCTCCTCCCAGTGGTCCATCAGCATGTGGCTGTAGCCCATGTTGTAGAGGGTGTAGGCGCTGCCGTATGCGTCGCCCAGCCTTTCGGTCATCTCGAGCGACCTCTGGTAATATTCGAGGCCCTTCTCCGCCTCCATCGTGATGGTGTACACCATGCCGATGTTGTGCAGCGACGAGGAGACGCCCAGCTCGTCACCGGCGGCCTCCATGGCGGAAAGCGCCTTCTCGAAGCATTCGAGCGATTCGGAGAACCGGCCCATGCTCCAGTGCACGCCTCCCACGGCCTTGTGGAGCAATCCCAGCTCCCTCTCCGCACCGTCGGCCTTCTCCAGGACGGCCTGTGCCTCGGTGAACCGCTCCATGGCCCTGTCGTTCTCCCCCTTCCTGGTGAGGGCCAGGCCAGCGATGGTCAGCAGCCTGCCGTGCTCGGTGCTGCCCCTGGGCACCACCCCGAGCGCGCGGTCGACCACCTCCACCGTCCTGTCGTACTCGGATATCTTCTCGTAGGCGTCGGCGGTCTTCCTGAGCAATCTTGCCTTGGCCCTTGCTTCCTCGTGTTTCTCCCCGGCCTCCCCGAACCTCGATATCGCCTTATCGAACTCCCCGACCAGCACCTGCAGGTCCCCTAGCCTCTCCTGCAGGTCGAGGGCAAGCGCCCTGGTGTCCGTCCTGATCCTGCCGGCCTGGTCCAGCGCATCCGAGTAGAAGCCGATGGCCTGCTCTGGCGCGAAGGCACCCTCGGCCTTCTCGCCCGCCCTGATACAGTAATCCAGGGCCTTGGCGAACTCGTTGGAACGGGAGAAATGCCTTGCCAGCTCGTAGAGGACCTCGTCCGGGTCGCGTCGGTATTCGGCCTCGTAATACTCGCCTAGGTTCTTGTGGTAGGCGGCCTTCCATCTCGTCCCGATGCTCGTATAGATGAAGTCCTGGTAAATCGCATGGCTGAAGGCGACGGCCCGGCCCCTGGCCTCGAATATGCCGCTCGCGCACAGCCGCTCGACCGCCCCCCGCGCGTCCTTGATGTGGCCGTACGACGATATCATGGCCCACTCGAACTCGCCCCCGATGCAGGAGGCGTATTCGGCGGTTGCCATCTCGTTCGGGTCCAGCCGCTCGAGCCTCCTCTGGACGACGTCCTGGACGGAACCGGGCAGGCTGAAGTCCTCGCCCGCCAGCACGAACCCGCCGTTACCCTCGGAGATGCTGCCCGCCTCGCCCATGTGCCTGAGCATCTCGTTTACGAAGAAGGGGTTGCCCTCGCACTGGGCGGCGAGCTTATCTATGAACTCGCCCGGGAACCCGTTGCCCGGATACATCTGGTCGGCAAGGCCTCTCACGCTCTCGCTTCCCAGGCTCTCAAGCTTCAGGACTGTGAGCACACCCTCCCCTGCCAGGTCGTCGATGGTGCTTCCGAGCAGGTCGCTCTCGGCAGGCCTCATCGTTCCGACGAGGAGTATTCTCTTGTCCGGGATGTTCCTGGCCAGATAGCTCGTCACGAACAGCGAGGACTCGTCGGCCCAGTGCAGGTCCTCCAGAATGACCAGCAGGCCTCCGCCCCCGGAAAGCTCCTCAAGGTGTCCCAGGACCTTGGTGGATATCCTCAGCCTCTCGTTCTCCAGCTTCACCCCCTCCAGGTCCCTCCTCACCCTGAACCTGGTCTCGGCAAGGAGTACCACCTCCTCCTGGACGCCTTCCACCTCGTCCATCCTTCCGGACCACGACTCTAGGTCGAGCCTCTCATCGGCCTCGATACGCTTCACGGCGCGTTTGAGGACGCCCTTCATGTCCGCGTGCTCCGCGCCCTTGAAGACCGCGGTAAGGAAAAGGAACTGGCCGTGCTCTATCATGATCTTCATGTCGCCGTACTCGAGGCGGCCGAGCCCCCCCTTCATCGCCCCGGCGGAATCGAAGGAGTCTCGCACGAAGTCCTGCACCGCGGACAGCATGCCCGCGAAGATGTCCGCGTCCATGTCCTCCTCGACATCCGGCGAGGCCTCGGCGACCAGCATGCCGGCCCTGTTCACGGCGAACAGCTTGGTGAAGGATTTGAACTCGTGCTCCTCGAAGAGTGGTTCGGAAACCTCGGGCTCCAGGGCGCGAGAGAAGGCCAGGAAGGGCTCGTTCACGTCCGCCAGGGCCGCCCCGTTCACCATCCTGATATCCCTTCGCCCGGCCTCGGACCTCAGTTCCTCGATGAGCCTGGTCTTGCCGATGCCCGCCTCCCCCGATAGGATCAGGCAGCCGCCCCTGCCCTCAGCGACGCCCTCCAGGGCCCTGTTCAATGCGGTCAGCTCCTCTGTGCGGCCGATCAATGGGTTCATGGCAGTATTCCTCCGGCGGTCGTCGTCAGTCCAGCTCCTTCGCACGGCACTTTACTATCATGGTCTAGGCCCCCAGACGGCATCAGCCCGGCTCCTCTGTGTGGTCTATCATTGAATACAAGGCCCAAGCCCCCGGGAGACGGCATCAGCCCGGCTCCTTTGCCTTATCATTGCAATCATGGCGTAGGCACAAGGCTGTCGCCATCAGACCAGCTCCTCCTTGGTCGTAAGCGACCGATTCGTCGGTCCGTTGGGCGGGATTCGTGATTGCCCACGAGAAATGGTCATAAGGCCTCCAGCGCTTCTCTCGCTCGCCCTGCCCACTCCATTAATCCCATCTCTTCGAATATCGCGAGCGCTTCCTCGAACTTGCCCCGGGCCTTGTCGGTCTCGCCCATTAAGGCGTGGAGCCGGGCATACTCGTGCATGGCCTCGCCGAGCAGCTTCCTCGTCTGGACCCGGTTGAGCGCGGTGACGGCGGCCTCGAACTCCTGGGTGGCGCCCTCCCATTCCTTCATCTCCCTGAGGACCATGCCCAAGGCGCGCCGGGCCATGCCTGTCTCGAAGTTGCGGTCCATCCCGGTCGCCGTCTCCACGGCCTTCCGGGCGTGATCGAGGGCAGCCGGAAGGTCCCCCCTGTCGATGGATAGCGACGCCAGGGCGCTAAGGTTATACACTGCCATGGAGCCATCTCCGAGTTCACTGCATATGTCCAGGCTCTTCAGGTAGAACTCCTCCGACCTTTCGTGGTCCTCCCGGGACGCATACATGTTCCCCATGTTGTAATACGAGAACCCGGTACCGCGCCGGTCTCCGAGGCTCTCCCTTATCTCCATGCTCTTCTGATAATATTCAAAGGCCCTGTCGCGGTCGCCCAGGTCCACGTACACCACGCCCATGTTGTTCAGGGACTCGGCGATGCCGCGCGCATCCCCGGCCTTCTGCTCCATCTCCAGCCCCTTCTCCATGAACTCGAGGGCCTTGTCCAGCTCCCCCGTCGTATTGTAGACGATGCCCATGTTGTTGTAGGCCTGGGCAATGAAGGTCTTGGCCCCGGTCGGGTAGACCGTGTCGAGGCTCTTCTGATAGAACTCGAGTGCCTTGTCGGTGTTCCCCCAGTCGTTGTGCAGCACGCCGATGTTGTTGTACGCCGCGGCGATTCCCTGGACGTCGTCGATTCCCCGCATCACCTCCAGGCTCTTCTCGAAGTGGTCCAGCGCCTTCTCCAGCTCGTTCTTGAGATAGTGGATGTTGCCGATGGCCCGCAGGACCTTGCCTTCATCGGTCTCTCCGGCACCCGCGGCCTTGAACACCACAAGCGCCTTGAGGAAGAGTGACATGGCCTTGTCGTACTTGCCTGTGTAATAGTAAGTGTAGCCCTCGCCGATCAGGAGCCTAGCGGCCTCAACTGATTTTTCATCAATCAAGAGAATGGCAGCGTTGTAGGTCTCCACGGCCTCGTCATACTTACCGCGCCTAGTCAGATAGTCGCCCAGTTTCCTCATCATCCTGGCGACGGTCTCGTTATCCGCGGCCGCTTCCCTGGCCTTCTCGAAGTTCTCCCTGGCCCTCTCGTACTCGCTCAGCATGAACTCGATGTCGCCCAGCTTCTCCCAGGTCCGGACCTTCACGTCTTCGTCCGCGAAATCCAGCGCCCACGTGTATAGGCGGATGGCCTCCTCGTTGGCATATCTCTCACGCGCCCTGTCGCCGGCCATGACCAGATAGCCACCGGCCTTGGGGTCCCTTGCCTCGTAATAGTGATAGGCGAGCTCACTCAGCACCTTGTCCTCGTCCTCGGCGTGGATATCGGCCAGCGTCTCCGCGATGAGCCTGTGATACTCCCTCCGGAGTTCCTCGATTATGCCGTTGTACAGCACCTCGCGGACCTTGGCGTGGTCGAACACGTACTTCTGCTGCGAGGAGCGGATGAGCCTGTGGATCCTCTCGATCTCGCTCAGGTTCTTGAGCAGCTCCATTTTGTTGATGCCGGTGGTCTTCCCGACCACTTCCGAGCCGAACTCCTCTCCCACCACGCTGGCGCATTCGAGGATGTCCTTCTGCTCCCTCATCAGCCGGTCCAGCCGCCTCTTGACAACGTCGTAGACCTTGGATGGGATGTCCAGCCCCCCGGGGTCCATCGTCAGGGTCCAGGCACCCGCGTCATCCCTCTTCAAGGTGCCGTCCTCGACCAGGAGCTTGACCACCTCGAGGATGAACAGGGGGGTTCCGCCGGTATCCCGGTAGATACGCCTGTGGAACTCATCGTCCAGGTCGGTACGGCCCAGCACGGATGAGACCACCTCGCCGGTAGCCTCCGGGTCCAGCCTGCGCAGCTCCAGGCGCTCGAACAGGTCCTCGCGGCTCATGTTCTGCATGGCCGTCTCGAGCGGGTGGGTGCCGTCCCTTCCCAGGATATCCTCAGGCCTGTACGTGCACAGTATTAGGATGCGATTCCCGCGCGTGTTCCTGGCCAGATAGTGCAGGAGATTGAGCGTGCTCGGGTCTGCCCACTGCAGGTCGTCCAGGAATATGATGAGGGGATGCTCGGCAGAGACCCGTTGGAGGCCCAGGAGCACGTTGTCGAATAGGTTCTCCTGGATGATGGCCGGGTTGTCCACGAGGAACTTGCCGTCGTACTTTCCCGAGTCGATGAACCATGAGACCTTGCCCGTATAATCGACCGCCTCGGCCGGGTCGCCGTCCCAGTCGTCAAGGGCGCCGCCTATCCCCGCGAGGGTGTTCTGCATGTCCTGGATGAGGAACTCGCTCTCGCTGCCCTCAATGACGACGGCCAGCATCAGGGTGCCGCGGGCCTGCAGGAGAATGCGATACTTCTCATAACCGAGCGAGTTGAGCCTGCCCTCCTCCCCCTTGCCCATCATTGAAAGGGAGTCCTTGACGAAATCGCCGACAGCCTTCAGCATGGACGTGAATATGTCCGGGTCCAGGCTGGACTCCTCCCTCTCGGCCTTCAGGATAAGCATCCCGGCGTCGTTAACGAGATAGGAGGAGACAACGAGCGGCGGGGGTTCCCCGGATATCAGGTGGAAAAGGCCCGCCTCTCTCAGGCCCGTCTTCACCGGCATCAGCGGCTCCATGCTCTCTGCCAGGCACCAGCCCTTGAGAACGCGTACACCGGTTGCCTCGGCCCCCTCGATGAGCTCGGTGACGAGCCTCGTCTTCCCGATCCCCGCCTCGCCAGCCACCAGCAGGGTGGAGCCCTTGCCCTGCTTGGCCCTTTCCAGGGCATTCCTCAGGACATCGAACTCCGAGGAGCGGCCAACCATCCTTGAAAGCCCTATGCCTCCGTCATCCATGAGGATAGAGAACGACAAACAAGGCTAAAAAGTTTCTAAATCATAATTAGACATAAATACATCAAACGCAATTATGGGGATGACTGGTGAGCTTACCCGGGACACCGGTCGTGCGGAGTGGGGCGGGAGGCCTCCTTGCCCCATGGGAGCAAATCATGGCGAAGAAGTCCACTAAAGGCAAGTCCAGCAAAGCCAAGACTACCAAAAGCAAATCTGCCAAGGGTAAATCCAAGAAGGGAAACCCGGTCATCGAGAAGACCAGGAAATCCATAGCGGACGCCAAGAAGCTCGGGGTCGATGTTAAGGTGGCGGAGGAAGCCCTCAGGGAGGCCGAAGAGCTCCTCGAGGCAAAGAAGGAAAAGAAGGCCAAGGAGGCCATCAAGGAGATCAACAACATCATCAGGAACGCGAAGAAGAAGAAGCGCCTGGAGCGGATGATACTCAACACGCTCCCTACCCTTGACGAGGCCAAACAGGCCGGAGGGGAGGTGGACGCCGCCGAGGAATGGCTGGATAAGGCCAAGGAGAAGCTCGAGGAGGGCATCTTCGGCACGGCCCAGGAGTACATCAACAACGCAAGGAGGGAGGCGGAGGACGCAAAGCGTTTCGTGACCACCAGGGAGCTCATAGCCCAGTTCGCAACCGACATCGAGGCTGCCAAGCGCAAGGGCGCGGACATCACGCACACTATGGAGCTGGTCATGAAGGCCTGGGAGGAGCTTAGGGCGAAGAGGTACGGCCAGGTAAAGAACCTCATGAGGGAGGCCAAGAAGGAGCTGACAATGGCCACGGAGAGCAAGGAGTTCGTGGACATGGTCAAGCTGGCTGAGGAGAGGATGCAGGTGGTGAAGGACTCGGGCTTCGTGACCATGGAGATGTGGGGTTACCTCAAGGACGCCAAGGAGAAGCTGGAGGCTCACGATTACGCGGACGTTCGGAGGAACGTCAGGAAGATAGAGGACAGGCTGGACAAGGTCGTCCTGCTCAAGAGGGCGGGGCTGACCATTAGGACCATCCAGCAGTTCACCAACGAGGCCAAGAGGTCGGGCCTGAAATCCGAGGAGCTGGACAGGTTGCTCGACAGGGCCTCGTCGGCCTTCGAGGAGGGCAGGTTCGAGGAAATGGACGAGATCCAGATGAGCGCCCAGAAGGTCGTGAAGAACCTCAGGGTGTTCGACAAGCTGAGCACGGACGACATCCGCCTGATGGACGACGACACCAAGGAGCTATTCGCCAACTGGACCACACAGGAGATCCAGGATTCAATGGAGGACCTCGAGAGGGCCGCAAGACGCGGCGACGACGTGTCGAAGATACAGGACCTCATCGAGGAGGCCCAGAGCTCGCTGAGCAACGAGGATTACGAATCGGCGTTCGAGGCCGTCCAGGCAGCGAAGAGCGAGCTGGGGACGGGTGAGGGCCAGGTCAGGCGTGTCAGGGTCGAGGAGATATTCGAGACATACCAAGGGCAGCTGCAGGACGCGTTGGAGATCGGCATGGACGTGAGAGAGGTCCAGGGGATGCTCGACACCGCGAAGATGATGATGGACAAGGGCAGCTTAGACGAGGCCAACGTCCGGCTGGACCAGTTCGGCGAGAGCATCAAGGAGAAGGCCAAGACCCACCTGAAGGGCAAGTACCCGCGCATACAGGTCTCGGTTGAGGACCAGGGTCTGGAGAAGGAGAGATGGAACAGGGTGTTCGTCAGCGTGATCAACACGGGCGAGACGGCGGCCCGCGACCTGGAGCTCAGCTTCCCGGGCGATGTGGACGTGAAGGGCGAGACCACCGTTCCGAAGCTCATCCAGAACGAGGAGAAGGAGCTGGAGCTCGCGCTTATGCCGTACATGGAGGGCGACGTTCCCCTTGAGATATCCGCGACCTACCAGAGATATTTCGACGACACGAAGTACCAGCTCAACGACATCAAGACGATCGAGGTGGACCAGGCCGGCTCGTACATCGTCGAGGACGTGTTCCTTATACACCGCTCCGGCATACTCGTGGCCAGGGAGACCAGGAGGTTCGAGGCGGACGTGGACAGCGACGTGTTCAGCGGTATGCTGACCGCGGTCATCCAGTTCGTGAAGGATTCCTTCGGGCTTCCCGCCGAGACAAGCCTCAACCGCATGGAGTTCGGCGACAACAAGCTCCTCATCGAGAGGGGCGCGGACGTGTTCCTGGCGATCACCGTCCTCGGTGAGGAGTCGGAGTTCCTGCCCTTCTACATGACCGAGATACTCAAGGAGGTGGAAGATACATTCGGGGAGGCGTTCAGGGACTGGACCGGCGACCTCACTCGGTTCGAAGGCATAGAGGAGATTATACGCAAGCTCATATTCACGAAGGAGGACCGCGAGTTGGAACTCGCCGTGATGCCCTCGAGCACGCTTTCGCCCGCGATCAAGGCCATTGCCGCCGATGCTGAGAACACCGAGATAAGGGAGAACCTCTTCAGATCGGTCAAGGTCATGAACGAGGAACTGAACACGCGCCCTTACGGAGAGGTCGTCAACCAGATCATTGCCATCGAGTCACAGCTCAGGGAGGCCCTGAGCGGTATGGACCTGCAGGAGTCCGAAGAATCGCGGATGGACACGGTAATCCGGGACAGCGTGAGGAGCGAGATCGAAGCCTTCTCGGAGCTGCTGGCCATGGTGCAGGCCCAGGGCCTCGACATCGAGGAGGAGGAGGGCAGTGTCGGCCAGGTGAGGGGTCTGTTCGAGGGCGGTGATTACGAGGGCTCCAGGAGCGTGCTGGAAAGGGCGAAGGGCTCAATCAAGAGGAAGCAGAACGCCCACAGGACCGAGAAGCTCCGGGCAAGGATCACCAGCCTGGAGGAGCAGATGGAGTTCGCCGGGGACATTGGCGTTGACGTGGGGGAGTTCGAGCCGCCGCTGGGGGAGGTCAAAGAAAGGCTGGATAAGGGCGACCTCAGCCTCGACCCGCCCCTGACCAAGATAGAAAGGGGATTCCAGGAGAAGATGGCCGGCAGCACGGCAGGCAAATCCCCGAACCTGCAGGTGGAGCTGAGGAGCGACGTGGGCCTCCAGAAGGAGGAGTGGTCCCCGGTGAACCTCGAGCTGTCCAATACAGGTGACATGCCGGCGAGGAACATAGACATCAAGTTCCCGGACAACGTCAAGGTGAAATACCTCGATTTCATAGAATCATTGAAGCCCAACGAGCGGAAGAGGATGGAGCTGGCCGTGAAGACCGCCCAGACAGGCAGCTTTCCGATCGAGATAAAGGCCGAGTACCAGCGCTACTTCGACCCCACCAAGTACCAGCTGAGCAAGCTCAGCAATGTGAACGTCGAGGACCCTGGCTCCTTCGTCATCGACGACGTGTTCCTCATCCACAAGACCGGCATACTCATCGCCAAGGAGACCAGGCGCATCAAGGAGGTCGTGGACAGCGACGTCTTCAGCGGCATGCTCACGGTCATTAACCAATTCGTCAAGGATTCCTTCGAGATACCCAGGGAATCGGCCCTCCACAGCCTGGAGTTCGGGGATTCAAAGGTCCTGCTCGAAAGGGGCGACCACGTCTTCCTCGCTCTCTCGATAGCCGGTCAGGAATCTCCTTTCCTGCCCCTGTACATGGCCGAGACGATCACCCTAATCGAGACAGATTTCGGGTCCCAATTCGAAGAATGGTCGGGGAACCTCGAGGTGTTCGAGGGGATCGAGCAGTACCTGAGGGATCTGGTGACCATCAAGATGGAGGACAAGGTGGAGGTCCCGCTCTGCCAATCGAGCCTCCTCGCACCGGCGGTCAGGGCGGTGGTCGACGGCAAGTACACGCCCATGGAGTTCTCGAGCCTTCAGAGCAAGCTGACCGATATCAACACGAACGTCTCCAGGGAGGGCTTCGAGGCCATTTCATCCTACCTTGCCGAGGTCCAGCAGCTGCTGCCCGTCATAGAAGCAATGCCCTCGCCCACCGATGCGGGCCCGATATCCCTGGACGACGAGGAGCTGAAGAGGCGCATGCACAACCTGCTTTTGAAGGCGGACATAACGTTCGAGAGCGCCGCGATCATCGACGACAAGCTGAACGTGTACCTGGAGGCCATTTCCGGCGTCAGGGACAAGCTGGACACCTTCAGGAGGGAACAGGGCATGGAGGACGAGCCGGTGCCGCACATAGCCATCCAGCACTCCGAAGAGGAGCTGTGGAGAGAGATAATTGGCACCATAAAGACGGTCGTCAAGGAGCAGCTTAAGGTCGCGGAGGTGGAAGCGGTGGGCGCCGACGAGCACTGGAGCGGCCTGGACATCAAGGTCAAGGTGAACGAGGACCTGATCAAGGCCAAGTACAGGCACATCGCCCCGAACATCATCAGCGTTCTCAAGTACATGCCGGGGAAGAAGATGGTGGAGAGCCTGTCCAGACCCGAGTTCACCATCGGCGTCGAGGGACAGACCATCTACGTGGAGAAGGACATGGTGGAGATCACCTATTCCGTGCCCGAGGGCGTGGAGGAGGTGCCCTTCGACGGAGGAACATTCTACGTCACCCTGAAGATGACCCGGGAGGCCGAGACCAAGATGGCGGCGAACTCGATAGTGGAGCGCATCATCGCGATGCGCGAGGCCATGGAGTTGGAGGGGGACGCGGCGATAGACGTGCAGATCGTTGCACCGGACGCCATCGCGGACGAGCTGGACCAGATGAAGGACGAGCTGTCAAAGGAAACGGGGGCCTACGCCGTCGAGCTTCCCTTCGACGACCCCTTCGACGGCGACACGGATTATTACGTCTCGGAGCTGGAGTACAAGGGCGAGACCATAAAGATAGGCATAATAGAGGTGGAATTCGAGGAGTAATAAATCAATATAAAGTATTATTAATATGTTAACTACATGTAGGTTGGGAAAGAAATCGTGGGAAAGAGCAGTACAATCAACCGAGAGAGCAGGTAGAGTAAATGTCGCTGAAGATGATAAAGAAGAACATCATCATGCTCGGGGACGGAGCAGTTGGGAAAACAAGCCTTATCCGCAGATTTGTGGTGGACGAGTATTCGGACGATTACATCCAGACCATCGGCACGAAGGTGACCAAGAAGGAGCTGCAGATAGGCCCCAAGGACGACAGGAAGGACATGGTGCTGATGATCTGGGACATCATCGGCCAGAAGGGTTACAGGTACACCCAATCCCTATCCTTCAGGGGCATGAACGGTGCCCTCATGGTGGCCGACCTCACGAGGAAGGACACTCTGGACAGCGTGCTCAGCTACTGGATACCCCTCGTCCTTAGGGTGGCCGGACCAATACCCATGATATTCCTCGGCAACAAGAGCGACCTTGTGGACGAGGCCGAGTTCGGGCTCGAGGACATCGAGGCCGTTGCCGAGAACTGCGAGGCCTTCGGTTCCAGCCAACACTGTTATCTCACCAGTGCCCTGACCGGCGAATCCGTGGAGAACGCATTCAGCCAGTTGGCAGATATCGTAAAGGACTACAAGCCCCAGCCCAAGATGGATGTCTCATGGAACCTCCTAGACAAGGACGAGGTCAAATCCCTCCAGGACGTGGTCGACCACATCATCGCGGATTTCTCCGAGCAATTCGGAGGGATCGAGCACGCCACACCGGTCATCAAGCACCAGATGAAGATATCCGAACTCCAGCTCACCAACCCCAGCGAGGTGGCCACCCTCAAGTTCATCGACAACCTGGCCAAGATAGAGATGGGCTACAAGAGCGAGAAGGTCGTCAACGAGAACCGGTTCAAGAGATTGAAGCTGTTCGGGTACAAAACGGAAAAACAATGAAAAGCCTGTCCAAATAAGCTCAGAGCTTGAAATGTCCTTTTACAGAAACCAAACGTGAACGGCAACTAGCCCTTGCCCTTTCTCTCCGCCCATATCTCCTCGGCCCTGGCTCTCTCGACCTCACGGTTGGCGTCGACCTTAGCCAGGTACTTCATTATCTTGGTCTCGTCCGTGCGCTTGACGCCGTACTCCCACATGAGTATTATCAGGCCGTCGATGGAGGCCAGCAGGGCGATGATGAAGGCGAAGTAATCGAGATAATCGGTTATGGCGCCCTTGGATACGGCCATGTCCTCGACCAGCCTGAGGAAGGTCAGGATAAGGAGGAACGTGCACAATAATGTCAGGCCGAACAGCACCGGTATCGACAAGAGGTATCTCGTCGAAGCCCGCATCTCCTTCTTCTCTTCCATCAATCGCAATAATGAGTGTACTACCCTATAAATTTACCGATGGCCCACGTGGTGAAATCCGATATTATTGGCCTTTGTTCCTTTTCCAGCGTAGAAACAAGTAATAAGTTAGCACCCAGGTGCAGCCGATACCGCCAATACATGTAACATATCCCCATGCGTCATTTCCGGTCCAGGCGGCGACATAAGGTGCGCTTCCCAAAAAAATGAAGAACAATAATGCACAAATAATGAGAATCAGGCGATTATCTTGCCTGAAACGGACCTCCTCTATCTCAGCCTCCTTCCAGCTCATGCCGTCAGGGCTCTTCGATGATTCGATCGTGTCGTCTTGCTCTTCCCTCACTGTCTCGTATGGTATCCGAGTTGCCATTACACGAGTCGATTGACTCGGAAAGATAAAAGCCTTCCTACGTTCCACCGCGGTTTACGGCCATGCCGATGGGTTTGGATAATCATTACCAATCGACCGTCCAAACGGCATCAGCTGGTACATGCACCCAGTACCCGTTCCCAGCTGTCATCATATCTGAGCCGTCGAGGGGACCGATCTGGTAAGGCGAGGTGGAGTTGTATCCCTCCACCGCATCGTATCCTGTCCCTGCGAGGGCTTCCGTCACGGTTCTGGGGATTAGGGAAGGATAACTGACAAGGTTCCAACCCGCTCGAAGCAGCATGGTGGTTGAGGAGGGGAGATATCCCGTAATGGTCAGGTTGACACCGGATTCCGTGATATTGATCCAGAATCCTAACATGTGGGTGAGGTCATGCAGGGTGTTCAGCTGCGCGGGCATGTGTGTCGAATAGGACACCCAGGGCAGGGCCGCGGTGGGGTCGTAGGCCCTGACGTAATCCCATTTCCCGTCAATGTCGATCAGCACCTCCGTGATGGAGGTGTTCAGCTGTGCCAGCGGGAAGGATATCAGGTTCCAGCCCTCGTGAAGGGCGACCGTGAAAGCGGTAAGCTCGGTGTACATCAGAGGGTAGTGGTCAATGGCCCCTGAGGGGCCGATGATGCCTGCGTGGGGCGTGTCCCCGAAGCCGTCGCTGCCGAAGAGGTCCTGATTGGGGCCTGAGTGGTTGTCGAAGCCGGCGTAATCGCTCCAGTAGTTACCTCCGACGGGGTAGGATTCGTTCCAGCGGTTATCGCCGTTGTCGAATGCCTGGATAGCATTGTTTATGATGGCATTGCCGAAGACCGTGTTGTTATGCGAGTTATGCAGGTACAAGCCGTAATTGTTCCATTGGATTGTGGAGTCGGTAACGACGGAGAAATTAACTGCGCACGCGTAGATGCCGTACTGGTCCTGGTTCGAAAGGGAAACGTTAATGATTGAAACATTCACCGAGCATCCCATTAGGATAGCGACATTTGCACCGGCCATTGCCTGGTCCTGGACGACGATGTCGGCGCAGTTCGCCAGTATGACCTCGCCGGCGCCCGGCGGTACGGACCCGCC
>Ga0209536_100001946_pt1 | contig 33801 bp, 30 predicted proteins | sample DeeMarSeWOR28_12_FD_187461 | JGI IMG/M metagenome (GOLD analysis project Ga0209536, IMG submission 187461) | Marine sediment microbial communities from White Oak River estuary, North Carolina - WOR-2-8_12 (SPAdes) (version 2) | ecosystem: Environmental > Aquatic > Marine > Intertidal zone >...
CATTATTCCTTTACTCTTAGGAAACAACAATCTAAAGAATCGAGCTATATATTGGCATTTTCCTGCATATCTTCAAGAAGCTGGCCATAAAAAAACTGGTCGTTGGCGATCAACACCTTGGAGTGCAATTCGGTATAAGAATTTTAAACTTATAGAATTTTTTGAGGATAATCATCTGGAACTGTATGATTTAAAAAAAGACTTGGGTGAGACAAATAATTTAGCTTCCACGATGCCCGAGAAGGCCGAGGAAATTTATGATCGTTTGAATCAATGGCGTATTTCAGTCAAGGCACCAATACCAACTGAAGATAACCCTGAATACAATCCCGTATTACCAAAACAAGATTAATTGCGAAGGATTGTTACAATTTTAGTTTGATTTATATGTAAAACAGCATTGATTATTTTTAAACTTGGTATTTCTCCAACTAATCTGTATTCAATCGAAATTATTTCAGATTATGATATCAGTTTTATATCCCAAATGTAAAATTTCTGCACCTATCTTGCGATCTGAGATTGTATATTAGCCATACGATACCCAAACTTTGGATGAAGTTTATAAATCGGCTATGATGCTATCCTTCTCGTTTTAGCAAAATTTTGTGGATTAATTATGCCATCCTCTCCTTCATTGATTTCCCTAAAAAAAGGGCAGACACAAAATGTTGCGATCCGCCGTTAGTTTAACGAAAAGGGATCTTTCAAAAACGTGTGATATCTTGACAGTATCAGCCTTTGTTTTCGGATTAGCGTTTCATGTGGTCCGGCACGACCATGGACTCCACTATGATTTCTTTGAGTGATATTGAGGTGACACCCAGGCCATAGGCTTCACTCAGATCGTTTACCTGGTCAAAGCAGTTGTGGCAGGGGGTGATCACGATTTTGGCGCCGGTCTCCCGGATCTGATCGGCTTTTAATTTTCCGGAGGCCATGCGGAAAGGTTTGTAATCCGGGCCCATGGGCATGATGCCGCCCCCGCCGCCGCAGCAGTGATTGTGTTCGCGATTGGGGGCCATATCCCTGAAATCATCGGCAATGTAAGGTATGATCTTGCGAGCATGCTCCCACAAACCGCCGTTGCGCGAAACGTTGCAGGGGTCCTGGTAGGTGATGGGCTCTTTGATTTTTTCGGCCGGATCGATTTGAATGCGGCCGTCGCGCAAATATTCATATATTAACTGCACATAATGCTTGATTTTAACCGGCGGCTGGCCATCCGGGTAACCGGCCATATAGGGCCCCTCAAAGGCCAGGGAACGATAAGCGTGGCCGCACTCGGTTATCAGAATATACCGGGCGTTTAATTCCTGGGCTTTGTCGTAAACATTTTTGACCTGTTTGCCGGCCAGTTTGCGGTTGCCCGCAAACATCGGCAAATTCGTGCAATCCCAGCCAAAGGTCGGCAGGGTCCAGCTTTCATTAGCAGCCGTAAAAATAATGGCGGCATAAGAAAGATCCTGGGGGTAATACACCGGTTCGCGCGGGTTGACGGTGTACATGTATTTGGCATCGGACCGGTCGATGGGGATGGTCACCGCTCTGTAATCATCTTCGACTTCCTCGACCATCCACTCGCAGGTGTCCACCAGTTCTTCGGCGGGTATGCCCATGTGATTGCCGGTTTGGTCGCAATTATCTGAAAAGAAGGCCAGTTGCTTGGGGGTCACCCCCTGCGAGTGGCAGACGCTGCGCGCCACGGCGATCATGGTGGCCACATCGATACCGAAGGGGCAGTACATCGAACAGCGCTTGCACATGGTGCATTGCAGCCAGGCGATCCGGTAGCATTTTTCCAGAAAAGAGCGATCCAGCTTGCCTTTGCGCCGAACCATCTCGCCCAGTGTGTGTCTGAATTTATAAGCCGGGCTTAACCGCGGATCGCGGTCGTTGGCGGCATACACAAAGCAGCTTTCCGCACACAGGCCGCAGCGTGAACAGATGCTCAGCCAGGTTTTAATACGGGCGCCATCGTTGGCCTTCAGGATGGTACGCACCTGCTCCACATCTACGGGTTTATTGGTATTATCTTCAAATTCAAACTTTTTATCAGCATTTTCCAATTTATGAGAGATCCTTATTTTTCGGTTAGAAATCCGAAACAAATCCTAAATCCGAATGCTTCAATGTTCAAAACAATAATACTCCACAGGTTTACAAAATTTGCCTCCATTGCAGTTGCTCTATTTTAAAATATTTGAATTTTGCATTTTGAAAATTGTTTCGGGTTTCGATGTTCGGATTTCGAATTTGATGCTGTTTAAAAATATCTCTGACGATCATTTTCAATTTAAATGACGAAGTTGGTTTGCTCACCAAGTTCTGGCGCCTCTCCGCCCCCCCATTTCAAAGCCGATAAACGCGCGGGTGAAAAAAAACAGTATCATATGGGCCAGCTTGGTGATCGGGATAAGAATCAACAGAATCTGGCCGGACACGATATGTAAAATCAGCATGGCTTCATAGGGCCCCCATTGATGATAGGCCAGGAATCCGGTGATAAACGGCAACATGGTGATGGCCAGCAGGGCATAATCCCAGGCACCGGTTAAGATCCGGACCTCGGGTCGGATGCGGCGGCGGACCGCTAAAAAAAGGGCCGCCGCAATAAAGACAAGGGTTAATGCGTCTGACAGCCCGTCGGATATGGACCAGAGGGTGATGCCGAAGGCTTCCTCCCACAGCACAATGTGGGCGCTTAAAAACAGCGGCACGGCGATTAAGGTCAGATGGAAAATAAAAGCGACCAGCGAAAAAATCGGTTGCTGCCGCATGGAGACGCTGGCAAAAGGGATGATCCAGTGAAGGATGGATCGTAATCCCCAGTCCAGGTTGACATGATTGTAAATGACGCGATCCTTTTTGCGGCTCAGGCGAAACAAAAATGCCATGCGAAGCAGCAGGCCGCCGATAAAAAAGATGAAGGTAAACCAGAGGGCCGGTCCGGTTAAAAATTCATAAATGCTATTCCAGTTCAGTTCGCTGTTTGTCATAAGTTGATTGTCAAATCACTTTTATTTGACAACTTTGATAATTTCTTTGAATTTGTCGCCTTTGGCGATTTTAAGCAATTCAAACAAGACGGTTTCAGTACCGGTCAGGCCGGCACCGGCCTGTTTGCATTTTTCAAGACCGATTTGCTTATTTTCGGCCGTGCGGGATGCCACCGCATCGGCAACAATCTGGACAGCGTAATTCAGATCGACCAAATCGGCAGCCGTCTGATAAACGCAGACATGGGTTTCGATACCCGCGACCAGCAGGTTTGGGCGATTCAGCTTTTTAAGCTCTTTCAAAAATTCCTCATTGCCGCAGCAACTGAAACTGAGTTTGCTCAGCGGGTTCTGGTCGGTTAAAAGCCCGGCAATTTCGGGCAGGGTCGGCCCCAGGCCGGCGGGATTTTGTTCGGTCCATAAGACGGGCAACCCGAGTATTCGGCTGCCTTCGACCAATTTTAGGGTATTGTCGACAAAGCGTTCTTTGGCAGGCATCGCCCGGACCAGTTTTTCCTGAACGTCGATCAAGACCAGGGCGCTGTTTTCAGTTGTCAGCATTTGTCTTCCTCCATCAAAAAAGGCAGAGCTGAGAAGGCCCTGCCCGTTGGCGTCTTACCTGACCGGTATTGAATCGGCCGACCCAATGGGTTTATTCGTCAAAAACCAGTTCGCTGCGCCATTTACCAACTCGCAGCCATCGGTCTCTGCGTTCGTCGGCCTGGCGGCGTTCTTTACCGGTTCTTCTTTCCAGACCGCCGCTATTAAAATAGGCTGCGTTCGGTTTTTGACGGCAATCCCGGCCGCTGCGGCGTTCAAGCAGTGAACGCTCTTGCCAATTACCCATTTCGATGCCGTCAGTATCCGGCTGTTGCGTGTCGTTTGCCTGTTCCATATGAAATCTGGTGTCGGCGAGTCAGAACTCGCATTCGCTTATAAAGCGGTTTCCTGTAGCTCTGTATCGATTATCGCCATTAACTTCAAACCGATATAATCAACAACTTTCGCAAACCGTTGCCTTCAGCGAAACTTCGTTTCAACCTGATCAATATTGGATTGATTTAATAAGAAAAATTTAAGTTCATGTCAATGGAAAATTAGGGTTTTCGGGTTCCGCGTTGCGCGTTGCGTGTTGCAAGAGCATGATGGTTTGACTTTTCGAGGACGAGCACGAAGACGGCGACAAGGACGAAGGTTCCATAGCCCTAATCGTCCTCGTGCTCGTCCGTTCTCCGATTGTGAAATATTATAACAAGGGTGGATGTCTCTGCGCTGATGCTAAAATTAGCAGGCAGCCGCCAGCAGCCAGTGGCCGGAAGCGAGCAGCCAGCCGCCGGCGAGCAGCAGATGCTGGTGGCCAGCCCCCAGTAGCCAGATGCCAGCGACCATTGACCAGCCGCCAGAAGTCTGACAAATGAAATCAAAAGAGTTGGGGCAGGGAAGCTGGCAGAATGTTGAGGTGGCGCTAGCTTCTGATCTTGTACACTTCGGCTTTATCTTCCGAAAAGGCCTGAATGGCTTTGTGCTGATGTGCGGTCAGGCGATTGAATGTCACGCCGATTCCATCCTGGCTGCTCCAGACGATCTGGCCGGTGATCGTAAGCGCTTTTTGATTTCGGGGGGCTGAGAAGGTCATGATGATTTCCTGACCGCTGAAAAAGGCATTGCCGGTTTCAATGAATACCCCGTGATCGTTGATATCCAGGATATAACCATCGAACTGACGACCCCGCACAAGATACGTTAAAGGTATCAGACACGGCTTGCGCGACTGGCTGCGTCGCTCTCTGCTGTGTCGGGCATGCACTTTTTTCTGTAAATGGTTCAATAGAGCGACCTGCTGCTCTTCGGGCAGATCGATAACCAGCTTGAATAGCTGAGCGCTGAAATTGTCACCCAGCAAATCCTTTAAAATAATAACGAACTGATCTTCAGAAATATGATTGATTAACTCGAACATACGTGCGATGATGGAGTATTTGCCAAGAGATGTATCCACGGCCTTCATACTTGCTTCCTCAAAAATTCAACAAACAGTCAATTTCTTATTTGATTTTTATACCAAATGCATTTTTTTGGAGTTACCCTATGCATTATCGGTCTATGAAACCGCTAACTTGATGCTGAATCAACGAAATGGGTAAAAAATCTATAAATTCGGTAGAGAGTTGCACTTGAATCGGTTGCTCTCGCGGTCTCAGGCTGCAGATATCGCTGGTTCCGAGCGGTTGCTTTAGCAGCACATATTTTTTATTGCCAAACCCGACTTCTTTCTGTTATAGCCATTTTATTTAATTTCAATTGTTTAATTGATGAGTCCGATTCATTTTTTCTGCATTGGCATCTACCTTTTAAATAGCGTTTTTGATGACCCGGTAATCCTTACAGACGGGCTCGCGGTCGCAAGGTTATGCTGAGGAAAGTCGCCGGGGAAACCTTAAATTTCATAAAAAGGAGGTAAAATGATGAAACGTTTCAAACTACTTATAGCCGTCCTTTTGGCAGTGGTTCTGACAAGCGGTTTGGCGCTTGCCGGCACCCTCGATGAAGTTCGTGCCAGAGGCCACCTCATTGCCGGTGTGAACGGGGGCGTATTTGGATTCAGCATGCCGGATGACAAAGGTGTCTGGAAAGGGCTGGATGTCGACACTGCCAGGGCGATTGCCGCCGCTGTATTCGGCGATGCCAACAAAGTCAAGTTCAGTGCGCTCACAGCGGTTCAACGGTTGCCGGCGCTGCAGGCCAAGGAGATCGATGTGCTCTGCCGCAATACCACCCAGACCTTAACCCGCGAAACCATCAATGGCTTGAATTTCGTCCATGTGAACTATTATGATGGCCAGGGATTTCTGGTACCCAAGAAACTGGGGATCAAGAGCGCCAAGGAATTGGGAGGCGCAACGGTCTGCGTGTTGCCGGGCACGACCACCGAAATGAACGCGGCCGACTTTTTCCGCACCAACAACCTGCAATGGAAACCGGTGGTCATCGAGCAAACCGCCGAATTGAACAAGGCCTTTTTTGCCGGGCGCTGTGATGTGCTGACCTCGGATATGTCTCAATTGGCCGCCCAGCGGTCGGTTTCACCGAATCCTGCCGAGTATGTGTTGCTGCCTGAGATTATTTCCAAGGAACCCCTGGCGCCGGTTGTGCGTCACGGGGATGACCAATGGTTTGACATCGTCAACTTTGCGGTCATGGCCATGATCAACGCCGAGGAAATGGGGATTACCTCCAAAAACGTAGATGACATGCTCAAAAGTCAAAATCCGGAAATTCAGCGTTTTCTGGGCGTTACTCCCGGAATGGGCAAGGCACTGGGCCTGGATGAAAACTGGGCCTACAACATCATCAAACAAGTCGGAAACTACGGCGAAATCTATGAACGCAATGTCGGGCCGAATACACCGTTGGGCCTCGAACGGGGATTGAATGCATTGTGGACCGAAGGCGGGATCATGTATGCCGCTCCGTTCAGATAATCGGTCAGAGGGGTGCCCTGCCATTACGGCAGGGCACCTTATGTCAAAAAATTAATCGATATTCATCTTTGCTGGTTTACTGAAATCTGATTAGGGCTGCATTCAGCAAGAAGATCGCCATGGCAACTGAAGGAAAAGCAATCCAGGCGGATGCCGGTGCGCCTGAAAAAGTGCCGTTCTGGCTTGATCCCAAAAAGCGCGCCATCGTTTATCAGATTGGCGTGCTGTGCATGTTCGGATTACTGGCCTGGTATCTGATTTCCAACACCCTGATCAATCTGGAAAAGCAAGCCATCGCCACCGGATTTAGTTTTCTGAACAAAGAATCCTCTTTCGAGATCGGCGAGTCTCTGATTTCCTACTCGGCGGCCAGCACTTACGGCCGCGCCCTTATCGTCGGCGCCCTCAATACGCTCAAGGTGGCCTTTATCGGTATCGTGATCACCCTGATCCTGGGAACCATCCTCGGCGTGTCCCGGCTGTCCAGCAACTGGCTGGTGTCAAAAATGGCCGCTATCTACATTGAGGTGATGCAGGATATCCCGGTATTGCTGCAGTTGTTTTTCTGGTACGCGATTTTTTATGAAACCCTGCCGTCTCCGCGCCAGGCGCTCAATCCTATGCATGGACTATTTCTGTGCAATCGCGGCGTTATCTTTGCCGTTCCCGAAAGCCATCCAGCCCATAAATATATACTCATCGCATTCATCACTGCCTGTATCGGCGCGTACCTTTTCCGACGCTGGGCCAAAAAACGGCAGGATTTGACCGGTCAGGCATTGCCGGTCTTTCGTATTTCGATCGGCACCATCATTGGCCTGCCGTTGATTATCTGGCTGTTTTTTGGTGCCCCCGTGAAAATGGATGTGCCCGAGCTGACGGGTTTTAACTTTAAGGGCGGCATGACCCTCAGCCCTGAATTTATCGCCTTGCTACTGGGTCTGGTTTTGTACACGGCTGCGTTTGTGGCCGAGGTGGTGCGGGCCGGTATTCAATCGGTGAGTAAAGGTCAGCGCGAAGCCGCCATGTCCATTGCCTTAAGACCGACGCAGGTACTGAATCTGGTGATTTTGCCCCAGGCATTGCGGGTGATCATACCGCCGTTGACCAGCCAGATGCTCAACCTGACCAAAAACAGCTCGCTGGCGGTGGCCATCGGATTCCCGGATTTTGTCTCGGTGGCCAATACCACCATTAATCAAACCGGCCAATCCATTGAAGGTGTGGCCCTGATCATGGCGGTCTACCTTCTTTTCAGTCTGTCCACCTCGGCTTTTATGAACTGGTACAACAAAAAGGTTAAACTGGTCGAAAGATAAAGAACTCATGGAAGCGTACGTTCAAGAGAAACCGGCAGAAGAGTTAAAACCACCCGTCACCAGCGTGGGGTTCATCGGATGGGTAAAAGCCAATCTCTTCAACGGCTGGTTTAACTCCCTGCTGACGCTCGTCACGCTCTATCTTCTGTGGGAGATCGTTCCACCCCTGTTCCGCTGGGCATTTATTGACAGTGTCTGGAATACGACCGGAGCGGTGTGCAGGGATGTAGACGGTGCCTGTTGGTCCATCATCACAACCAACCTGCGCTTCATTCTGTTCGGCTTCTTTCCGTACGATCAGCAATGGCGGCCGCTGATTGCCATTTTGCTCTTGTGCGGTTTGTTATTTTACAGCCGCGATCGAAATCATTGGAACAAGTATCTGGGATATGCCTGGGTCATCGGTCTGGTGGTGATGGGCGTGCTCATGCGCGGAGGGATTTTGGGCCTGCGCGGGGTAGAAACTTCCCAGTGGGGTGGGCTGCCGCTGACATTGCTCCTGTCGGTTTTTGGGCTCACAGCCGCTTATCCGCTGGGTGTCCTTCTGGCGCTGGGGCGCCAGTCCCGAATGCCGGCCATCAAAATGCTCTGCGTCGTTTACATTGAACTGATCCGGGGTGTCCCGCTGATCAGCCTGCTGTTTATGGGGTCGATTATCTTTCCGCTGTTTCTGCCGGAAGGCATTACCATCAATCAAATTTTACGCGCGCAGGTGGCTATCATCCTGTTTACGGCCGCCTATATTGCCGAAGTCGTGCGCGGTGGTTTGCAGGCCATGCCGCGGGGGCAATATGAAGCGGCAGATTCCATTGGATTGAGCTATTTTCTGACCATGCGGCTGATTATTTTGCCCCAGGCCTTGAAAATTGTGATACCGCCAACGGTGAGCATCCTGATTTCCGCGTTTAAAGATACATCGCTGGTGGTCATTATTGCGCTCTGGGATCTGCTTAAAACCACCCAATCGACGCTTTCAAATCCCGAATGGATGGGATTCAGCCGCGAGGCCTATATTTTTGTTGCCATACTTTACTTTTTAGGATGCTTCTCGATGGCCAATTACAGCCGTAAGCTGGAAAAGGAGTTGTCCACTGAAGATCGTTAGTCGTTATGGGAGTTTTACGACTTTAAGAAGCTTCGCAACATATATTGAGGCACAAGTCTTCCGAAAACATGAAATAATGGAATGTTGGAATGAGGAAACGTGGCAGCATTCCAGAATTCCAACGGGAACCAAGTCCCAAATCCATAAAGAGGCGAAGAAATGAGTGAAGAAACAGCCAAAAGTGGCGATCTGAAAGCAACGGATAAGCCCATTATCGAAATCACTGATATGCATAAGTGGTTTGGTGAATTCCACGTGCTGCGCGGCATCAATCTGACCATTCAGCAAAAAGAGCGGATTGTTATCTGCGGCCCGTCCGGTTCCGGGAAATCAACCCTGATTCGCTGCATCAATCGTCTGGAAGAGCATCAACGCGGCCAGATTATCGTCGATGGTATCGAGCTGACCAACAACCTCAAAAATATCGAAAAAATCAGAGCCGAGGTCGGCATGGTTTTCCAGCACTTCAACCTTTTTCCGCATCTGACCATTGTCGACAATCTGGCGCTGGGGCCGATATGGGTCAGAAAGGTCCCTCGCAAAGAAGCGGAAGAAACCGCCATGTATTATCTGGAAAAGGTCCACATTGCCGATCAGGCCAAAAAATTTCCCGGACAGCTTTCCGGCGGGCAGCAACAACGGGTTGCGATAGCGCGCAGCCTGTGTATGTCACCGAAAGTGATGTTGTTTGACGAACCCACCTCCGCTCTGGACCCGGAGATGATCAAAGAAGTTCTGGACGTTATGATTGACCTTGCCCAGGAAGGCATGACCATGATTGTGGTCACCCATGAAATGGGTTTTGCCAAAAGCGTGGCTCACCGGGTGCTGTTTATGGATTTTGGGCAGATTGTGGAAGGAAACACACCCGTAGAATTTTTCGAAAATCCCCAGCACGATCGCACGAAACTGTTTCTCAGTCAAATTCTGCATTAAGGAAATTTAGTAGCGATTTAATCAAGCGTCTGCAAACATTTCCCTTATTCCGATATCCCCAAATTCCGGTTGCAGGAAACAAATCCCATATCTATTTTACACTTCAGCTTTCGCCCTGATCCTTTAAAGAGGACAAAAATGGAGCCCAATCTCTCTAATTATGCTAAAATAAGACTCATGCATGGGGCGCTATACATCATGGGCTATATGTTAATTATCTGAAAATAATATAAATATTTTTCTGTATAGACTACCAATAACCAATAACCAATAACCATTAACGCCTGATTGAGCGGAATGCCTCAATCAGGCTATTATGGTTTAAGTTTGCGGTCTATCTGGCCGATATAGCAATAAATTGATCATGAATTACACCGCTTTTCTTTTTAATGTTCCGATAAATGGATGGCGGCATAAGTGTTGTAGCAAAAAAGCGTTCCGCAATCGGAACGTTTTTTTGACAACCACTATAAACCGGTGGAATCAACCTGAGTTGAACATGAACTTATATTACGCTGATGGCGACCGGCAGGTCGGGCCTATCGACAAAACCCAGCTGCAGTCCCTGATAAAAGCTAAAAAAATAGATTCGAACACCCTTGTATGGCAACCCGGCATGGCGGAATGGCAGGCGCTGGGCCTATTCGTCAAAAGCAAAACCCGGGGTGCCACGGCATCCATACAACCGGCACCGCCGGTTCAGCAAACATTGTGCTCGGAGTGCGGCCAGGCGTTTGCCGAGGATGACATGATCCGGTTCTCGGACGTATGGGTGTGCGCCGGCTGCAAACCGATTGTGGTTCAAAAAATCAAGGAAGGTGTCGCCGTTTCCACTGACATGGACTATGCCGGTTTTTGGCTGCGTTTCGGCGCCTGGTTCATTGATTATATCATTTTAGGCATTGCCAGCATGATTATTTATCTTCCGATGACCTTAATGGGCGTATTTTCGATGGATAAGCCGGCTGTATTTCTTACCTTCCAGCTTATTTCAACGGTGCTTAATTTCGTTATACCGGCGGCCTATGAGACCTGGTTTGTAGGTAAATATGCAGCCACACCCGGTAAAATGGCCTGTAAAATTAAAGTGGTCCTGGCTGACGGCGGCAAAGTGAGCTTTGGCAGAGCAGTCGGGCGGCATTTTGCGAAATACATCAGCGGGCTGATTCTGGGCATCGGCTATATCATGGCCGGTTTTGACGATCAAAAGCGCGCTTTGCACGACCGCATCTGTGATACGCGTGTGATCAAGTCGGGAGAACTTTAAAAGTTTGGAATTTAGAATTTAGATTTTGGATTTAATGGTCGACGACTCGGTACTGACCTCAATTTTGGTTTCTTCTAATCCAAATTCCAAATTCCAAAATCCAAAATATGGAATACTCCCGGTTTTCCAATAGAATTTTAACAAAACAGCGAAAGATCAAAATAGCTTTGCTGCGCTAAATTGGCTTTGAAGGAATGAACCGTGATTTCCTGTACCCGGTGCAAAACACCGCTCAGCACACAGGCGCTCAACACTTATGAGCTGGCCCCGTGTCCCGCCTGTAAGGAGCCCATTCGTGCTGACGTTTATCCGGCTCTTTTTCGCAAGCTGCCGTCCGGAAGCAGCGGCGCACCTTTACAGGGCGAACAGGAAGCCGGCTGTTTTTATCATCCGGCTAAAAAGGCGGCGGTCGCCTGTTCGGCCTGCGGCCGATTTTTATGTGCGTTATGCGATGTTGATTTCAACGACCGGCATCTTTGCCCGGCGTGTCTGGAGAAAGGAAAGACCAAAAGCAAGATCAAAAACCTGGAAAATCAGCGCATCTGCTATGACACGATCGCGTTATCGATTGCGCTGATTTCCTCGCTATTTATATGGCCGACGATCCTCTCTGCTCCGATTGTTCTTTATATGGTTATCCGATACTGGAAGGCACCCGGCAGTATCATACCCCGGAGCAAAATTCGCTTTGTGCTGGCATTTTTGATAGCCGGATTGCAAATTGTGGGATGGATATTTGTCCTTGGCGGTTTGATGACCTCTTGAAGATCGATTACCGTGCCTTTAAACTGGAACAGGGGCTAAAAGAATTAACCACCAAAACGAGAACTACGCTTGAAAGCTGGGATGCTGGGAAGCCAGGAAGCTTGATGGAGTGAATTATTATTAGCTTTCAAGCCTTCTGGCCTTACAGCTTCCTGGCCCATTTTTTGATTTTGTGGTTATAAAATAGTAATTGAGAATTGATTGCTTCTGGGAATATGAATTAGACACATTATGGCTGTACCACCACCACCGACATACCGGCGGCTGCCCGGCAAGAAAAAAGGCTTTATCATGGGGCAGCATACGCTGTGGCGCGGCAAAGACCACCTGATGCAGATTTATGCGCGCTGGGGCACGGAAGACTATAAGCGATATTACTTCAATGACATTCAAGCGATTATTACCCGCAGGACAGACGTCGGCAAAGTTCAAAATTTCGTAACGGGCGCTCTGGCCGGCCTTTTCGGTTTATTTGCAGCAACCACCTCGGGTGGCTGGCTGGCGTTTAATGCCATCATAGCGATCGTGATCCTGAGCATCTTCATCTTCAATCTTATCAAGGGTCCCACATGCGAAACCCATCTGTTGACGGCTGTTCAGACTGAAAAATTGCACTCCTTAAATCGTATCAAAACAGCGCAGGCGGTCATGAATCAACTCAAACCGATCATCGAACGCTTCCAGGGGCATCTTCCACCGGAAACCCTCATCCAGCAGAGAGCCGAGCTTTCAGGCACAAAAAAAAAACGCCCTCTGACTCGCCTGATTCAAAGAGCACCCAAAGCCTTCAAACATGAAAGCGGCCGCGTGCATCAGATGCTATTTGCTTTGTTGAGTTTCAACGGCCTGATTGTGGCGCTTGGTTTTGTCTTGAGTCACGTGGGCCTGACCTTTGCAGGCGGCGCCGTGATGTTGATGATGGGCATCTGCGTGGTGCTGGCGCTGGTCAAACAACATGACAGTAATTTGCAGCACCCGGTCCGCACCATGACCTGGGCGGCGCTGGCCTATGTTTGCTTCTCATTTGTCAGCAGTTATATCATCAGCATGGCGCTGGCATTCAAAAACCCGGAAATTGTCCAGAACCAGTGGGAGATGATCAAACTTGTATCCGATACCACACCCTGGGACAATCCCCTGATGATGACCCTTAACATTATTGCGCTCGGTGCTGCGGTGGTCATCGGCATACCGGGACTCTGGCTGTTGAGAAATTTTCGACGAACCCAGAGGTCGGTTGCACGGGTTGAGCCCACGCCGGATACCGCGGCGGCACCCAAAAGGATTTCCTGATGGAAGATTTGCTGCATCAACGCTGTTTCAATCATCTGCTGCGGGAGGCGGTTGCGCGCTGCCCGCAATGCCGGCGCTATTTCTGCCGCGAATGCGTCACCGAGCACAGGGATCAGGTGCTGTGCGCCGCATGTTTGAACGCCGATGCCGATGCGGACCGGTCGGATCGGAGCGGGTTCGGCGGTTTGATGCGGATGATGCAGTTTTTGGCGGGTGCAACGTTGCTGTGGGTGTTTTTTTATTACCTGGGCCAGATTTTGCTTTCGCTGCCAGCGGCGTTTCACGAGGGGACATTATGGGAAAAGGGGTGGTGGAACTGACCATGAGCCCCAAGACCAAAGAGCACCGCCGAAGTGCAATTCTGCTGCTGGAAGAAGCCGTGCATATCTTGCGCAAGGCACCCCTGTCACTTCTGTCCACTTACGCCATCGGAACGCTGCCCTTTGTGCTGGCGTTGTTTTATTTCTGGGCGGATATGAGCCGCAGTGCCGATGCCCAGCGCTATCATGCAGTGGCCTCGCTGGGCCTGGCATTACTCTACATATGGATGAAATGCTGGCATGTTGTTTTTGCCGCCCGCGTAAAAATGACATTGAGCGGCGAATCACCGCCCCGCTGGTCTTATCACCGTATCCTGTCACTGGTGGCATCGCAAGCATTGATCCATGCGACAGCCTTTTTTATTTTGCCGCTGGCGGCTGTGATCGCGTTGCCCTTTGGCTGGTGCTATGCATTTTATCAAAACGCCACCGTTGAAGCGGTAAACGATGACGGAAGTGTAAAAATGATATGTCAAAAGGCGTGGTCACAGGCCAGACTATGGCCGCGTCAGAATCATATCTTAATGTCTATTTTTTCTATTTTTGGTATCGTCGTTTTTCTTAATGTTGCCAGTGCCATTTATATTTTGCCGCATCTGGTTAAAAAATATCTCGGGATCGAATCCTTGTTTACGCTCAGCGGGTTTCATATGATCAATACCACTTTCTGGGTGGCAACGATCGGCATTTCCTATTTGTGCATGAACCCGCTGGTCAGAACGGTTTACGCGCTGCGATGTTTCTATGGTTCGGCCATTCATTCCGGTGATGATTTAAAAATGGGACTAAAGGGGTTGGTGGCAGCGCGCACAGCGGCAGTGATCGGTTTGGTGGTGCTCGCCGTGTTGACCGGCAGTTTCTCGCCCGCAGCGGCCCGGCAGGCGCCGATGATCGCTCCGCAAGAACTAAATCGTTCGATAGATGACGTGTTGCAACAACGGGAATTTTCCTGGCGAATGCCCAGAGAACTGCCGGCCGAAGATAGAGCAGAGCCCAAAGGTCCGATTGCTTCAGTTGTGGCCTGGATTGTCGACAAACTTGGTGAAGGCATCAAAACAGTTCTTGACTGGATTGATCAATTCATTGATTGGCTGCTTGCCTTGCTGCCGACCGGTGAGCGTCGAGAAGTTTCATCGGATACGGATTGGATATCCGCTGTTCGGTTTGCCGTAATCGCATTGCTTATCGGCCTGTTCGTTGTTCTGGCCTATATCCTGTGGCGCTCCTGGAGCCGACGTCAGATCGGCAATGGCGAGATTGTTGCTGCACCCGTTGAATCCTTACCCGATCTGGAAGATGAAGACACCAGCGCAGCCGACCTGCCGGTAAATCGCTGGCTGGACCTGGCAGCCGAATTCGCCGGCAAAGGGAAGCTGCGATTGGCCCTGCGGGCCTTCTACCTGGCAACCCTGGCCGGCCTGGCCGAGCACGGGTTGATTACAATTGAAAAGTTTAAGTCCAATCGTGAATATGAAATAGAGCTGCGCCGCAGGGCGCACCAGAAGGAAGAACTGTTGACCGATTTTACAACGAGCAGGCAAGTATTTGAACGCGTCTGGTACGGGTTGTACACCATCAAACAGCCCCAGCTGGATGATTTTGCCGCTCTTCAGAAAAGGATGATGACCCTTGTCCAGAGCTAACACCATACGCGCCGTTGTTTTTGCGATCATCGTCCTGGGCTTTGGGCTTGGAGTTATTCATCTGTTTTTGCTGCGCTTTGAAGCCGGGGACGTTTATCCGGCCTATTCAACGTTGCGCAGTGATCCGCTCGGAAGCCGGGCATTTTACCGCGGGCTGGAAAATCTGGGAGACATTTCGGTTCAACGCAACTACCGGCAAACGGATAACCTGGAATTCAAGGAATCCACCACCTTTTTTCATATCGGAACAGCGGTTTTTGATTCAGAATCCGTGGCGGCAAAATGGGTTGAAACCATCGATCGTCTGACCGCCGGTGGGGGGCGACTGGTGCTGTCTTTTTTGCCGATCGAGAAAAAACCGGCCGCCTGGCGGATGTCAACATGCAGCCGGCCGCGTGCCGGTGATTCAGGTGATCCCGACACCGATTCCCCTGAGAAATCCGATGACGCTGAAACGTCGGCCGACGAGGGGATCGAGCCGTCCGGGAATCCTGCCGACCCCCCGGTTTCGAAAAGTGAGGGCCGCTGCGTTGCGTTGACGGAAATATGGGGGCTGGTGTTGACCTTTGCCGAAAAACCGGCGACCGAAGCTGTCAAAAAGAGCCCTGCGTCGTCAGAGGCCGATGCAAAGGAGCTTCCTCAAACGATTTCCTGGCATACGGCCCTGTATTTTGATCAGTTGGACAGCAACTGGCGCGTCATTTATACCGCAGAGGGCCGGCCGGTCATTGTTGAAAGATCTTTCGGGAATGGCAGCCTGGTGCTGTCGGCCGACAGTTTTTACATGAGTAACGAAGCGATGCGATCCGAGCGCCATCCGCAGCTACTGGCCTGGACGGTCGGGCAAAACAGCCGGATCGTCTTTGATGAGACCCATCTGGGTATCCGCAGGCAACCCGGTGTGCTGAGTTTAATTAAAAAGTATCGCCTCCAGTGGTTTATTTTTGCTCTTGGTGTTCTGGCGGTTTTGTTTGTCTGGAAAAATTCAGTTTATTTCGTGCCGCCACGCCGAGACGGCTACGATCGGTCGGAGCGCGATGTCTACGTTACCCGGGATTCGACCCACGGTTTGATCAGCCTGCTGCGCCGCAATATCCCCAAACGGCAGATATTGCAAATTTGCGCCCGCGAATGGCGGCGTGCCTTTCAGCGCAATCAGCGCTTCGCAGGCAGCAATAGCGATGCGGCAAAAATGGTTTTTGAGAAAATAAATGCCCATGGTGTGCCATCCGGCGATCCGGTCATCGGCTATCGGCGGATGTGTAGCATAATTTCAAAAGGAAGACACAATGAATGAGAACACCCAGATTTTGAAGAAGGCTCTGTTGCGAACCAAACAGGAAGTGGCCAAGGTGATCATCGGATATGACCATGTGGTTGACCTGGCGTTAATTGCCATTTTTACCGGCACCCATGCGCTGATTGAGGGGGTGCCCGGCATCGCCAAAACACTGCTGGTCAGAACCCTTGCGCATGTGATGCGCTGTGATTTTGCGCGTATCCAATTTACACCGGACCTGATGCCGACCGATATTACCGGAACCCATGTATTCAATTTGCAGACCAATGAATTTTCACTGGTCAAAGGCCCGGTTTTTTGCACCTTTCTGCTGGCCGATGAAATCAACCGGGCACCTGCCAAAACCCAGTCTGCGTTGCTGCAGGCCATGCAGGAGCGCACCGTAACCATCGACCGCGACACGCACCGTTTATCGCCCAATTTTACGGTATTTGCCACCCAGAACCCGATTGAATATGAAGGTACCTATCCATTGCCGGAAGCACAAAAAGATCGGTTTATGCTCAAGATTAACATGGATCCGCCGGGCAAAACCGAAGAACTCACCCTGGCCCAGCGGATGCTGGGGAAAGATGCACCCGAGAACACCCTGGCCAGTGGAGCGGTGCAACAAATTATCACCGAAGAACTGATTACCAAACTGCGGGCGGCCATGGCGGGAATTCTGGTGAAGGAAGACCTGGTTGCCTATGTTGTCGATATTGTGCGCGCATCGCGCGACCATCAAAGCATAATGGTTGGTGCCGGGCCGCGGGCCACCCAGGCGCTCTTACTTTCGAGCCGGGCGTTTGCAGCCATTAGCGGTCGGGATTATGTGACGCCCGATGACATCAAACAGATGGCCTATCCGGTCCTGGAACATCGTCTGATATTACGCCCCGAATATGAAATCGAAGGGCTTACGGTCAAGGAGGTTATCGAGAATATTCTGAAGGGAATCGCGGTGCCGCGTTAATTCCGGATGGACAGGGGTTATATTAAGCTCGACATTCATATGGGAAACTTTAGCAAGTGCCTAAAATGCCTAAAATGATCTAAAGTGACTAAAGTTATGGAATCCTGTCATTCTTTTAATTTTAGGCATCCCACGCCCGCCATGCGAGCAAGGCGAGGCGGGCGGGTTAGCTCATTTTAGCTCACTTTAGGCACTTATGGACTACATCGATTCGAAATGAATAAACCTGAATAAAGTAATCTTAGGGGTATTGCTGAATTGAAGATCGTACCTACATACCGCCTTCTGCTGCTGGTCGGGTTTGTTTTGCTGCCCGGCACATTGCTGATCGCCATCGTGGCCCAGCTGACGATACCGGTCATTCTGCTGGCAGTGGGTCTTCTGACAAGCGCGATGGCGGACGCATATCGGTCGCGGGGACGTCTGCAGGGGATTCAGGTGATATTACCCGAAGTTGTTCGAATTTCAAGGGGCCGTCCGGGCAGTTTTGATGTCCAAATAGAAAATGAGAACCGGAAGATCGGTCGCATGCGTCTGGGTCTGGCTTTTCCGGAACAGATCGAAACACCGACATACGAGCTGGCCGTGGAATTGCCACCGGATAGCCGAACGTCCATGGTTGCCTGGTCGCTGACGGGCGTAAAGCAGGGGCGCTATCTGATCGACCGGTGCTATCTGGAAGCAGCTTCGCCATGGGGGTTGTGGTCTGTGCGGCTGGCGACATCGGTCCGTGTGGAAGTTCGGGTCTATCCCAGCCTGTTTGATGAGCATAAAAACCTGAGCGGATTGTTTTTAAACAGGGATTTGGGCATCCATGCCCAGCGGCAGGTTGGAAAGGGTCGGGATTTTGAACAACTCAGAGAATACCTGCCCGGTGACAGCTTTGAAGATATTCACTGGAAGACAACCGCCAAACGTGGGTTACCGATTACAAAAGTCTATCAGATTGAAAGAACCCAGCAAGTCTATGTGATCATTGATGCATCGCGATTAAGCGCCCGAGCTTCGACAACGGGCAAACCGGCAGGCGTCGGGGGAGACGGCCATTCCGCTGACCAAACAGCTCCAATTTTACAACGATTTATTACAGCAGCCCTGATCATGGCGCTGGCTGCTGAGCGGCAGGGCGATTTATTGGGTCTTCTGACCTTTGACGATAAAGTTCGAACCTTTTTGAAAGCCAAGACGGGCAAAGCGCATTTCAATGTTTGCCGGGATGCTCTCTATATGCTGCAACCCCGAAATGTCTCGCCCGATTTTGCTGAGTTGTTTACCTTTATCGGCACCCGCATCCGCCGGCGGGCCTTACTGGTTTTCCTGACCCATTTGGATGATCCCGTGCTGGCGGACGGGTTTACGCACCACATCGATCTGATTGCCCGGCATCATGTGGTCCTGGTCAACATGATCAAGCCGTTTATTGCCAGACCGCTTTTTTCGTCCGAATCGGTTTCGTCCGTTAATGATATCTATACCCATCTGGGCGGACACATGCTCTGGCGGCGCTTACGCGAAACGCAAAGGGTTTTACAAAAACGCGGCGTCGGATTTGCGATGCTGGAAAATGAAAACCTGTGTACGGATCTGGTGGGGCAGTACCTATCATTGAAAAGGAGACAGGTTCTCTAATGAAAGATGCCTAAAATGCTCTAAAATGATCTAAAATGCCTAAAGTTAAGGAGACGACTGATGGACCGAAAGCAATTTGCTATAGGTCTTGAAAAACGTACCCGGCAGTTTGCAGTTAGAATAATTAAAATTTCAGTCTCATTACCCGATACTCCTGAAGGTAGAGTTGTTCGAAATCAACTTACGAAGGCTGGAACTTCAGTTGGCGCCAATTACCGGGAAGCGAATCGAGCAAGAAGTAAAACGGATTTTAGAAATAAAATTAAAATATGTGAAAGTGAATCGAGTGAAACGCAATTTTGGCTGGAAGTCATCACAGAAATAGAATGGGTAAAATGGCGAAAAATAAAGACCGATTATGATGAGTGTAGCGAACTCCTTGCGCTTTTTACATCTATCGGAAGCAAATAAACAAGATTCATTTAGACAAGATTTACTTAATTTTAGCTCATTTTAGGCATTTTTAATTTTAGCTCATTTTCATACTATGATAATCGATTTACAAAAATTTATCACCGAAGAGCGGCTTTATTGGACGGAGCTGGAACAGGTGCTCAACCGGCTGGAGCGCAAGCCGGACGAAAAATTAAAACTCGGGGCGCTCGAACGGTTCCACTATCTGTATCAGCGCGCTTCGGCAGATCTGGCTAAAATATCGACTTTTTCCGCTGAACCGAGCACGCGCCAATATCTTGAATCGCTGGTCGGCCGGGCTTTTGGCGAGATCCATGAAACACGGGAAAAACCGCATCGGTTAAGGCCCCTGCACTGGTTTTTCAACACCTTTCCGCAAACATTTCGCAGACACCTGCGGGCATTCCTTATCAGCTTAATGGCCCTGTTGGTCGGTGCGGCATTTGGCGGATTTACCATCATCGTGGACGCGGGCACCAAACAAATCCTGCTGCCGTTTTCGCATCTTCAGGGTGACCCTTCTGACCGCGTCGAAACCGAAGAAAGCGCCGATACCGATCGACTCGAGGGTGCCAAGAGCTATTTTTCATCTTATTTAATGACGCACAATACCAAAGTGGCCATTTTTACGCTTGCACTGGGTATGACCTGGGGGATCGGCACTCTGATCATGTTGTTTTATAACGGTGTTATCTTAGGGGCGGTGGCGGTTGATTATGTGATGGCCGGCGAGTCGACTTTTCTGCTCGGCTGGTTGCTGCCGCACGGTGCAATTGAAATCCCGGCAATTTTACTGGCCGGCCAGGCCGGCATCGTTCTGGCCAACGCGCTCATCGGCTGGGGCAAACCGATTGCGTTGCGCGCGCGGCTGCGAAAAATATCAAATGATCTGGTGACCCTCATCTGCGGCGTGGCGCTGATGCTGGTCTGGGCAGGGATTATTGAAGCTTTTTTTTCTCAATACCACGAGCCGGTTTTGCCCTATAGCTTCAAAATTGCTTTTGGGTGCATCGAGCTATCGATACTGGCGCTGTTTTTGAGCAGAGCCGGCCGGAAGAAAAAGATTGTAAATGTCTAAAATGATCTAAAGTGAGCTAAATTGCCTAAATTTTAAAACGCAATTCAAAAAAGTACGAATCCTTTAATTTTAGCTCAATTTAGGCAATTCAAAAAAACAATTTTATAACAACCAAACACAAAACACAAATCACCAAACACCAAACACAAAACACCCATGACCGATAGAATTAACAAGCTGATTATAAAGACTCCGGAAGGTGTCGAATTTTCGCTACGCCTGGCAGGGCCGGTAACGCGCTTTCTGGCCTGGTCGATTGATCTGGCGACCATTATGGCGATGATGTCGATCATCAATGTCGTTTTTGCCGTTCTGGGCGTTCTCAGCCGGGATCTTGCAGGTGCTGCCAACATTATCGGTTTTTTTATCATTTCCATCGGCTACGGAATTTTAACGGAATGGTACTGGCAGGGTCAAACAGTGGGCAAAAAGCTCCTGCGCCTCAGAGTGCTGGATGCCCAGGGGCTGCGGTTGCAATTCAGCCAGGTGGTGATTCGCAATTTGCTCCGGTTTGTTGACAGCCTGCCCGCATTGTATCTGGTGGGGGGTCTCATTTGTCTGTTTAATCAGCGTGTTCAGCGTTTGGGTGATGTTGCAGCCAATACGATTGTCACCTGGAATCCACGGATTGCAGAACCGGATTTGAGCCAGCTGCTGGAAGGCAAGTACAATTCTTTTCATGATTATCCCCACCTGGAAGCGCGCCTGCGACAGCATGTTACGCCTTCAGAGGCCCAGATTGCCGTGCAGTCCATTATGCGGCGGGACACGCTTGATCCGCAGGCGCGGATTGCGCTTTTTCGCGAACTCAGGGCTTATTTTGAAACCCTGGTGACCTTTCCACAGGAGGCCACCGACGGCGTATCCGACGAGCGCTATGTGCGCAATGTCGTCGAAGCCCTCTTTCGACCCAAAGCATCACTGAAACATAGCGTGTAAATGGCTTGACGGCATCTTTTTGGACGGTAATTTAAACTTTTCCGAATTGAGAACCGGAAAAGAGAGCGGCTTACCGTTGCGGCAATGCGGAAACTGACTCAAAAGGTGGCCAACTGGCAGCTCGGGTGTAAAGAAGTAGATGCTCGCTTTCATCCAGGCTTTTATCAACATTACAGGGTTTTCTGTAACGATCAGGCTGAAAATATCAAAAATCTTTTGCCCCGGTCGCTGCTTGATATGCTGAGTCAACATCCGGGCTGGAATATCGAGGCCATGGATCGATGGCTGCTTATCTACCGGCAGGGCAAGACCGTCGAAGCCAACGCCTTTGATCCATTCTTTAATGCGGTCATGGATATCTACAATCATTTTAATAAGTGATACCCATCTTCCGGATCCCCATTTATACCAATTGCCAAAAATATGTTCCGATTGGCTTGGATCGAAACAAATTTTACCCGCTTAGCGAAATGACATGTCGTTTTCCGGCATGAGCTGTCCTCCTGAAGTCACGACGTGTCGCTTTGCGGCATGAGCTGTCAGTCGCGCTATAGTTTTAACGAAGGCTGCGCGTTTTCCAGCTTGCGTTTTTAAGAGCCTTTACCCCTTCTTCAATCCACTTCAACGCAATACGGGTATCTGTTTATCATACGGTCTTTTCATGTCACGTTTGGAAAATCTTGCAATTTAGTGCAATAAGCCATAAATGTGGTCAACTGGCATCGTTTTCGTTAACATTTTAAAAAAAATATAAATTTTACCCGAATAAAATTTATCATGAAACCCATTGTTGCCATTGTCGGCCGTCCCAATGTCGGCAAGTCCACATTTTTCAACCGGGTCACAGGTACCCAGGATGCCCTGGTCGATGATGTTCCGGGCGTTACCCGTGACCGGCATTACGGGGATGCGGTCTGGAACGATACCGCTTTTACCCTGGTGGATACCGGTGGCTTTACCGAAGGCCATGAATTAGCGAATGAAATTCGATTCCAGGTCCATCAGGCCCTGGAGGATGCCGATGCGATTGTTTTGCTGCTGGACGGCAAAGAAGGAATTTCACCATTCGACCGGGATATCATCGATCTGCTGCGCGTCACCCCCAAGCCGGTTTTTTATGCGGTAAATAAAATTGACGGTGCCGAGCGGGAATCGCATGTGTCTGAATTTTACAGTCTGGGGATCGAGCCTCTGTATCCGATCTCGGCTGAGCATCGTTTCGGGATGGTTGATTTTTTGGATGCCCTGGTCGATGGAATTGCTTCAATTGTCAAACCTGCCGAACTTCAGACAGCTGAAGGTACCATCGCTCTGGCGGTGGTAGGCCGTCCCAATGTCGGTAAATCTTCTCTGATCAACCGGATTCTGGGCCAGGAACGCCTGCTGGTCAGCGACCGGCCGGGTACAACGCGGGATGCGATCGATACGATCTGCCGGGTGGCCGGCAAATCATACCTGCTGATTGACACAGCCGGCATTCGCCGTAAGGGTAAAGTCACCGGAAAAATTGAAAAATTTTCAATTATCAAAGCATTGCGCAGTCTGGACCGTTGTGACGTGGCCCTGATTGTGCTGGATTCCGCCGAGGGGATTACCGAGCAGGATATCAGCATTGCCGGATATGCCTATGAACGTGGCTGCGGTTGTATTTTTTTACTGAACAAATGGGATCTGGTGCCAAAGAACACCCATACCGCCAAAGAATACCTGACGGAATTAAAAATGCGCGCCAAATTTTTGGGCTTTGCGCCGGCCATAACCATTTCCGCTCTGAGCGGACAGCGGGTGACAAAGATTTTTAAGCTGGTCGATGATGTTTATGATCAATATGTCAGGCGAATTGGAACCGGGCAGCTGAACCGTATTTTAGAAACAGCCACGACGAAAAATCCGCCTCCGCTGCATCGCAGTAAACCGATCAAATTTTACTATGCCACCCAGGTCAGCAGCCGCCCCCCGACAGTGGTTTGTTTTGTCAACCAACCCAGGGCCGTTCATTTTTCCTATAAACGGTTTTTAATCAATCAAATCCGTGAGCAGGCCGGGCTGGATAAAACGCCCATACGAATCTTCTTTCGATCGCGGAAATAATTCCAGGGGAATAACAAAAAATACCGAAGGTATTTTTTATGGACATCTTTGATTACCACGCTCAAAAAGCGGCGGCAGCGACAATGCCGTTGGCCGAGCGCATGCGGCCGCGCAAGATCGATGAGTTTGTCGGACAACAGCAGGCGGTGGGTGAGGGATCGCTGATTCGGCATGCCATTGAAACGGATCGCGTTTTTTCCATGATTCTGTGGGGGCCGCCGGGTTGCGGCAAAACGACGCTGGCCCGAATTATCGCCGGCGAAACCCGCTCCCATTTTGTTCATTTTTCGGCGGTACTTTCGGGTGTCAAGGAAATCCGTGCCGTGATTGAAGAAGCGCGCAACCAGCAGAAAATGTATCGCAAACGAACGATATTGTTTGTTGATGAAATTCATCGATTTAATAAAGCCCAGCAGGATGCCTTTTTGCACCACGTGGAAAGCGGTTTGATTACCTTGATCGGAGCCACCACTGAAAATCCCTCTTTCGAGGTGATTGCGCCATTGCTGTCCCGTTGCCGGGTGATCACTCTGGATCAACTTGCCGAAGAAGACATCAACGCCATCATTGAACAGGCCCTGCATGACGCCCAAAGAGGATTGGGAGAATTCCAGCTTGAGTTGGCCGCCGAAGCCCGCGAGCATATCATTCGAATTGCCGATGGGGACGGACGGGTGGCCTTGAACAGCCTGGAAGTCGCCGCTTCACTGGTCATGTCTAAAAAGAAATCCAAAGGCGCGGCAACTGTCGAGCGCATCACGCTGGAAGATGTAGAAGCGGCCATCCAGCAAAAGGCCCTTGCTTATGATAAAGCCGGCGAGGAACACTACAATATCATCTCCGCCCTTCACAAAAGTTTAAGAGGCAGCGATCCCGATGCGGCGCTCTACTGGCTGGCCCGTATGCTGGCCGCCGGCGAAGATCCGTTTTACATCGCCCGACGCATGGTGCGCTTTGCTTCAGAAGATATCGGCAATGCCGATCCCCAGGCACTCGGCATCGCCATGAATGCGATGGAGGCGTTCAAGTTTTTAGGGCACCCGGAAGGCGAGCTGGCGCTGGCCCAGGCAGCTGTGTATCTGGCGACGGCACCCAAAAGCAACAGCATTTATGCTGCTTTCGGCATAGTCAGCGACGTGGTCAAAAAAACGGGTTCTTTGCCGGTCCCGCTTCATATCCGCAACGCGCCTACCCGATTGATGAAGGATCTGGGATACGCGCAGGGCTATAAATATGCCCACAATTATAAGGAAGCGGTTGTTGCGCAGGCATACCTGCCGGATAAACTCAAAGGACAGCGTTTCTACTTTCCGACCGACAGAGGTTTTGAGAAGACAATCAAAGATCGGCTCGATCGCTGGCGGCGGCTGCTTCAGGAATCAAAAGATAAAAGTCCTTGAGCCGTCAGCCGGGAGGGCCCGGCTGAATTCGTCCGATCTTTTTCTCACCACGAAGAACACGAGGAGAAAGCGCATCATTTTACGTTTGTCTCCTTGTGTCCTTCGTGTCCCGGCTATTGATGCATCACTTGAGTTTATATTGGCGGGTTTCGCCGGTTTTGATGCCCTTATCGGTTTTGACAAACGTACGCTCCCAGAAGGTTATCCCGCCGGATTGGTGAATCAAGACAACCGAAGACGATCGGGTGCCATAATCCGGGCTGATGATAAACATTGGCGCCAGCATTCGCTCCCACTCCAGGCCGACGCCGGTCTCCGGCAATTCCGGGTCTGCCGGCTGCCATCGATCTGCAAGAATGTCCAAAATTTTTTCGGCATCTAACTTCTGGTGCCCGTTGAGCTGGTTGTCCAGCAATGCTTTTCCCCTTTGCACTTTCGGCCAGGCAGTGTCGATCAGATGGTTGCTGATCCCGTAAATTCCGGGCCTCAGCTGCTGCACGCCGGCCGAGCGATTCGAGGTGTAGTACAGCCCACCGGTATCACCGGCGATCAAATTAAATCCGTTGTAGAGCTGCCCGATTTTGCTGACCGCCTCAAGGTAATCCTGCGGAGATGAATTGCCGATAAGATAATCTCGAATAAGGATACCGCGTGAAGGCGCATCTGACATGAGGGAGGCCGGGTCTCTGTAATTGGTTATGGCCGCAATCCTTCCGCTGCGGCTGACGCCCAGCCAGGTTCCGCTGCCTTTTAAATCCCGTCCGGCCAGTACTTCGGGATGGTCCGGCCAATGGGCCAGAGCATTGGTGGGCCGGTCATAAAATTCATCGCGGTTGGCCGCCAGAATCAGTCGGTAAGCAGGGTGTGTCTGATATGAAAAAAGGATCAGGCACATTGGATCCTCGTTGACCTTCGCTGGATAACCATGATATAAATCATCTTTTTATCCCGATCGCCAGTATTGCACTGTGCTGTAATCGAATGGGAAATGAGCGCGTGTGCTGTCTCACCAATAATTTACAAAATTAGCGTGTGTTGTGCGGTCATGTCATTTTCTGAGAGGCGCTATGGTTTTCAGAGTGCCGATGTCCCGATTATAGCTATCAAAGACCGGGAAATTTGTAAATCGCTGCCTATGAGTGTGCAGTGATTTTAGGCTTTTTATATCATTAAGGAGGTTTCAGCATGAAAGAGGTTGTTATTGTTAGCGGCGCAAGAACGGCAATCGGAACGTTTGGCGGTGGGTTAAAAGACGTGCCCGTGACGGAATTGGGCGCGGTTGTCATGAAAGATGCCTTAAAGCGGGTAAACCTGAAACCGGTTGCCGGCGACGGCATGAAGGCGGCGGCGCCGGACAAACTTAAAGACCAGGGCCTTGTTGAACTGGAAAAGCAGTCCTATGACTGGGCTGACGACAGCCAGCCCGTAACGGTGGACGAGGTCATCATGGGCAACGTCCTGCAGGCGGCCCAGGGACAGAATACAGCCCGGCAGGCGATGGTCCGTGCCGGCATTCCCAAAGAGACGCCGGCGTTTACCATCAACAAAGTCTGTGGTTCAGGTCTCAAAGCAATCGCTTTGGGTGCCTCGGCCATTATGCTCGGTCAGGCCGAGGTGATTGTCGCCGGTGGACAGGAAAACATGAGTTTGGCCCCGATGGCGTTACCCAAGGCGCGCTGGGGACATCGGATGGAATTGACCGGCGTTGGCGAGGTGTTGGATTTGATGGTATTTGACGGCCTCTGGGAAATTTTTTACGGTTATCATATGGGGGTTACGGCAGAAGCCATTGCGGCGATGTATGATATCGGTCGGCAGGAGCAGGACGAACTGGGTGTTCTCAGTCACACGCGGGCGCGCGCGGCCATAAATGATGGCCTTTTCGCCCGGGAGATTACACCGGTTAAGATTCAGACCCGCAAAGGCGAAATTGTATTTGACACCGATGAGCGCCCCATGGATACGAATATGGAAAAAATGGGCAAATTGAGGCCGGCATTCAAAAAAGATGGAACGGTCACTGCCGGAAATGCCTCGGGTATCAATGACGCAGCTGCGGCCGTCGTATTGATGAGTACCGACAAGGCCAAATCCTTATCCCTGGAGCCGATTGTCAAAATCAAAGGCTTCGCTTCCGGCGGTGTGGACCCGGCTTATATGGGACTGGGGCCGGTGCCGGCGGTGAGAAAGGTCTTGAAAGCAACCGGCATGACCCTGGGGGATATCCAGATGATCGAACTCAACGAAGCATTTGCCGCCCAGGCCATCGGGTGCATGCGCGAACTGGGCATCGAAAACGACCGCCCCAACGAGCTGGGCAGCGGCATCTCACTGGGCCATCCGATCGGCTGTACCGGCGCCCGCCAGATGGTTACCGGTATGAACCACATGCAGCGCCGGGATTACCATACGGGTTTGTTCACGATGTGCATCGGCGGCGGAATGGGTATGGCCATGATCGTTGAACGCTAATTGAGCCGTTTGAGAGCAACTATGTTTGCATAAATTGGTATCTTTTAAACCTGAACCCTGATCGCGGAACCTTTTTTAACTTTTTTCTTTACTTTTTTTGTAATAATTGCTAATAGTTAGTTAAATTTTAAGCCTTAAATACCATTGAAAATATTCGGTTTTTTCGACCGCGTAGATACGAGGCCTGGAGCAGGGAGATGACGCCTCTCGTTTTCATGAATGACATGGCTGAAATGGGGCTGTGAATGGCAACCATTTGGCCTGTGCTGAGCTTTACAATTCCTCTGGCAAAGGCTTTTTTACAATGAAGGAGGTTCAACAGCAATGGACATTAGCCGCAAACTGGGTATCTTGGTGTTTTTTGCCGTTCCGGCGATCATCGGCGGCGGTATCGTATTCGGGTTATCGGGTAGCTGGATGTATGTTTTCATTTATGAAATCATTTTGCTGTTGGTAGCCGGAGGGTTTGTCGCCAAATAAAGCGCCTGTCCTCAAACCTTACAAGCGCCCTCTCTTGTTGATTACCATTACAATGGCCAACCGAATTCAAAGGCAATAGCCTTTCTGAATCATTATGTCCTTAAAAAGGGGAGGAGATGTGAACCCTCAGGGAACACCGAATATGATTTTGTGGTTTTTTCTGGCGGTTTTTTCATTATCCTGCGTCCTGATGGGCTGGCTGCTGTGGCCATTTGTATCGGTCATCATTCTGGCCATTGTTGTGACGGCTGTATTTACGCCGGTATACAAATTGTTGAATCGCAGGTTGAATGCAACCCTGTCCTCGTTGCTTACCTGTGTCCTGATTTTTATTCTCTTATTTCTACCGCTTTCTTTTTTGGTTGGTATTTTAGCCAACGAAGCCTGGGAGTTGTATTTAACGGCCAGAGGTGCACTCCAAAGCAAACCCATCATGGAGTTGCTTGAAAAAAGTGATATATTCGACAAGATCAATCACTTTTTGGCGCGCTTTAAAATTGAAATCACCGGTGAGCAGCTGAACCGGGCGATTGCCGAGGTCGGCAGGGCTGTAGCGCTTTTTTTGTATGAGCAGGCCCGCTCGATTACCACGAATGTGCTCAAGTTTATCGTCAATTTCTTTTTTATGCTGCTCATCATTTTTTACCTGCTCATCGACAGCCCGCGGTTAATATCCTTTATTGTCAAAATTTCCCCTCTGCCGGATGATCAGGACCAGATGTTAATTCAAAAGTTCAAGGATATTGCCACCGCCATTCTACTGGGCAATGGACTGGGCGGACTGATCCAGGGCACCTTAGGCGGAATCGTCTTTGCCCTCTTTGGTTTAAAGTCGCCTTTTGTGTGGGGGGTCATTATGGCCCTGCTGGCTTTTTTACCCATTTTGGGAATCGGGGTTGTTTTTGTGCCGGCTGCAATTCTGTTGTTTTTACAGGGTCGTGTACCCGCCGGCATATTTTTTCTCGTGTTTTACATTATCCTTTCCGGTGGCATTGAATATTTTTTCAAGCCCAAACTGGTGGGGCAAAGGGTGCGCATGCATACCCTGATTGTATTTCTATCGATTATCGGGGGGCTGAAGCTATTCGGAATATTGGGCATTATTTACGGCCCGCTGGTGGTCACGGCATTTTTGACGCTGTCAGAAATATATCTGGCCAGTTATCAGCAGATGGTTGAACCGTTTAAATAACCCTTTAGTTATTCGTTATTTGTTATTGGTTATTGGAAACGATATTTTATGGTGATTCACCGGTGTTTAATAAAGGGGTTTTAGGTAAACCGGTAAATAATGACGAATAGCGATTACCCAATACGCAATAACTTATAACCAATAACTTATAACCAATAACCAATAACTTATCATCTTAGTTAGAACACGGAGCAGAGATGTATCAGAGTGAAAATCATGCTGAAATCAGCATCGAAAAAGAAATGAAAAAATCCTATCTGGATTACGCCATGAGCGTCATCATCGGCCGGGCCCTGCCGGATGTCCGCGATGGGCTGAAACCGGTGCACCGACGGGTGCTTTTTGCCATGCGGGAGCTCAAAAACGACTGGAACAAACCATATAAAAAGTCGGCCCGCATTGTCGGCGATGTTATCGGTAAATACCATCCGCACGGAGATGCTGCCGTTTATGATACGATTGTGCGCCTGGCGCAGGATTTTTCGATGCGATACCCGCTGGTGGATGGCCAGGGCAACTTCGGCTCCATTGACGGCGACCCGCCGGCAGCCATGCGGTACACTGAAATCCGGATGATGCGATTGGCCCATGAGATGCTGGCCGATCTGGAAAAAGAAACCGTTGATTTTATCCCCAATTATGATGAATCCATGACGGAGCCCACGGTGTTGCCGGCCAAGATCCCGGATCTGCTGATAAACGGCTCGGCCGGTATTGCTGTGGGGATGGCGACGAATATCCCGCCCCACAACCTGTCTGAGGTCATCGATGCCCTCAACGTCCTTATCGATGACCCTCAAGTTTCCATCGACGAGCTGATGAAATACATCCCGGGCCCTGATTTTCCGACCGGTGGTATTATTTACGGAACCGAGGGGATCCGTGAAGCCTATAAGACCGGCAGGGGCAGCATTCGGGTCAGGGCCCGAATATTGATTGAAAAAGACAAACGCACCCAACGGGAAACCCTCGTCATTACCGAGCTCCCCTACCAGGTGAACAAGGCCAAGCTGATCGAAAAAATTGCCGAGCTTATCCGTGACAAGAATATAAGCGGCATCCAGTTCGTTCGGGATGAATCGGACCGTGAGGGCATGCGCATTGCGCTGGGGCTTAAGAAAGACCATATTGCCGGGGTAACCATCAATCAACTCTATAAGCATACTCGCCTGGAAATAAGCTTCGGCAGCATCTATCTGGCGGTTGTCAATAACCGGCCCGAATTGCTGAATTTAAAAGAGATCCTGCAAAATTTCATCCTGCACCGCAAGGAAATCGTCATCCGGCGGACACGCTTTGATTTGAAAAAAGCCGAAGACCAGGCGCACATTTTAGAAGGCTTGAAGATCGCCCTGGACAACCTGGATGAAGTCGTCGCCCTCATCCGGGCGGCCAGATCACCGGCGGATGCGAAATCCGGGCTGATCAAAAGATTCAATCTTTCCGATAAACAGGCCCAGGCCATTTTGGACATGCGGTTGCAGCGGCTGACCGGCCTCGAGCGACAAAAGATTGTAGAGGATTACAAGAATATTTTGAAAGACATCGCCAGATTCAAAGAAATTCTGGCCAGCGAGCGGCTGGTGCTCAACATCATAAAGGAGGAACTCAACGAGATAAAGGAACAGTTCGGAGACGAGCGCTTAACCGAGCTGGTTGAGGAGACCAAAGAAATCACCATCGAGGACATGATTGTCGAAGAAGACATGGTGGTTACCATTACCAAGCGCGGTTACATCAAGCGCAACCCCATCACCCTTTACCGCAGCCAGCACCGCGGCGGGAAGGGCAAAACCGCCATGGGAACCAAAGAAGATGATTTCGTCGAGCTTTTATTTGTCGCGTCCACCCATCACACCTTCATGTTTTTCACCAACCTGGGCAAGGTTTACTGGTGCAAAGTATACGATATTCCCCAGGCCGGGCGCATGAGCCTTGGCAAGGCCATCGTCAACTTGCTCAATTTCGGAAAGAATGAAAAACTGGCTACTGTCCTGGCCGTGCCGGAATTCAAACCGGGATATCACGTTATCATGGCCACCAAAAACGGTCTGATCAAAAAGACCGATCTAATGGCTTTCAGTCGCCCGCGGGTGGGCGGCATCATTGCTCTGAACATCCTGAAAGGTGATGAGTTGATTGCGGCCCGGATCACCGATGGCACGCTAAATGTTTTCCTGGGATCACGCGGCGGCAAAGCCATCCGGTTTCATGAATCCGACGTACGGCCATCGGGACGTGTGGCCACCGGTGTTCGCGGGATGCGCCTGGCCGAAGGGGATCGTATCGTCGGAATGGAGGTGCTCAGCCACGGTCAAACGCTTTTTGCCGTGACCGAAAACGGATACGGAAAGCGGACCTCCATCGATGAATATCCGGTTCAAAAACGCGGCGGCAAAGGTGTCATTTCGATTAAAACCACCCAGCGCAATGGGAAGGTTGTCGGGATATTGCTGGTCGCCGATGATGATGATTTGATGCTCATGACCAACATCGGCAAAGTGATTCGGATGCAAATCAATACGATTTCAGTCATCAGCCGCAATACCCAGGGTGTAAAACTGATGGGCATGGACGCCGATGAACGGGTGGTCGGTGCGGCCCGGCTGGCCGAAAAAGAAGAGGAATAGTTGGTCAGTAATGGATTCCGCTTAAGATTAATTTAATGATCGAGCGAAGCGACAGCCGACAATCTTCATTCTTCAATCTTCAATTCTTATCAGTTAGACCTATGAAAACCAAAAATGAAATTGACCCGTCGACATTCAAAATAGCAGTCGTGGGGGCCGGCAGCTGGGGGACGGCCATTGCTGACCTGCTGGCGTGTAAAGGTTTTAAGATCAGTCTGTGGGTATTTGAAACAGAAGTCAGAGTGCAGATTGAGCAATTTCAGGAAAATAGGCTCTTTTTACCGGGCCATACGCTTTCAACCAATATATCGCCTTCCAATGATTTAGCCGCCGTTGTTTCAGATAAAAATTTAATTGTCATCGTTGTGCCGTCGCACTTAATGCGGGCGATGACAAACAAAATGAGCGGTTATCTTTCCGAAAGGACCGTTATCGTTTCGGCCTCGAAAGGGATTGAACAAAAGACGCACCTGACCATGTCGGGCGTGATTAAAGAAAAGCTTCCCGATGTTACCGATGACCTCCTGGCGGTCATCTCCGGCCCCAGCTTTGCCAAAGAAGTCGTCCAGAAAATGCCCACTTCCGTGACCGTGGCCTGCAAGAATCCGGATACCGCTGCTATGGTGCAGCACGCATTTGCAACCGATTACTTCCGGGTCTACACCAGCGACGATGTTACCGGTGTCGAGTTGGGGGGTGCCGTAAAAAACGTGATCGCAATTGCGGCCGGCATTCTGGATGGTCTCGGGCTGGGATTAAACACACGCGCTGCGCTGATGACCCGGGGAATGACCGAAGTCAGGCGCCTTGGGCTTCATCTGGGCGCCAATCCGAGAACCTTTACCGGCCTTGCCGGTTTTGGAGATCTGGTCCTGACATGTACGGGCAATTTGAGCCGAAACTACACGGTGGGGGTCAAACTGGGGCGCGGCCAAAAACTTCAGGAAATTTTGGGGTCCATGCACATGGTGGCTGAGGGTGTCAAAACCGCAAAATCGGTTTATAATTTTTCGCGTAAGCTCAAAGTCGAAATGCCGATTTGCCACGAGATATATCGTATTCTATATAAAGATCTGACACCCAAAGAAGCGGTTCATCGATTGATGACGCGGGCGCTGAAGCAAGAGCTGGATGAGGATTAGGATTTCAGTAAACAGAAGACAGAGGACAGAGAACAGAAGACAGAAGTCAAGAAGCAGAAGATAGCAGATATCACGGACGCTAACCCTGAACCCAGAGCCTATCCAAATTTGATCATAAAACAACTCTGAACCGAAAGTAGCTGTATGCCCAAAACTTACGCTAAAAGCGAACACAAAGGTGCGGGTCACCGGCAAAGACTGCGTGAGCGTTTTCTGGCAAATGGCCTGGAAGGCTTTCACGATTATGAAGTGATCGAGCTTTTGCTCACACTGGCCACGCCGCGCAAAGATTGCAAGGCTGCGGCCAAAGCCGCATTGAAGCGCTTTAAGACTTTTCAAGGAGTGCTCGAAGCATCACCACATGAGCTCTGTAAAATTAAAGGTATCGGATCCAGGAACCTTTTCGGCATCAAATTGATTAAATCAGTAGCCGATCGATATCTTGAGAAGAAACTCATCCATAAAGATGCCATCAATGATTCCAGAGCCCTTTTCGATTATCTGCATCATCATATCGGAGACAAACGCCGAGAACTCTTCAAGGTCATATTTCTGAATTCCAAAAACGAGGTGATTGCTGCAGATACCCTTTCTGAAGGGACATTAACTGCCAGCAGCGTATATCCGCGAGAAGTCATTCAGGCGGCCCTGAGCCATGATGCCGCAGCGCTTATATTTGCCCACAATCACCCCTCGGGCGATCCGAAACCCTCTGCAGAGGATGTGGCGATTACGCGCCAGCTCGTATTTGCCGGTAAGGTTATGGGTCTGGTCGTCCATGAACATCTTATAATTGGTGATAATCACTATTACAGTTTTGCCGATCAGGGCTATATTGAAAGCATGAACCGGGAGTTTGAGAAGTTGACGCGGCAGGGACCGAAGTCATAAGACGATAGATTATTGAATATCTTCTAACCACAAACCCGCCCGCCTCGCCTGAGCGGCTC
>Ga0209536_100001947_pt1 | contig 33775 bp, 30 predicted proteins | sample DeeMarSeWOR28_12_FD_187461 | JGI IMG/M metagenome (GOLD analysis project Ga0209536, IMG submission 187461) | Marine sediment microbial communities from White Oak River estuary, North Carolina - WOR-2-8_12 (SPAdes) (version 2) | ecosystem: Environmental > Aquatic > Marine > Intertidal zone >...
GGACTGAATCGAGTAGCTCATCCCGTCGGTGCCCATCGAGATGCCGTCCGACACACCGATGGTGTTGAAGCGCATTCCCACCAAGCCGGCGTCCACGACACCGCGCTTCACGACCGCCGCGAGGTCGTTCAAGTGCATGTTGCAGCTGTTGCCTTCGTACCAAACCGCGGAGATGCCGACCTGGGCCTTCGCCATGTCCGCGCGTGTGAGGCCCGTCGCGTGCAACATGGCCTGCGATGCGCCCTGCGAGGGCGGCTGTGTGATTCTGCTGCTGTACTTGTTGAGATTCTTGGACATGACCTGCTCTCGGGGGCTGCGAAGTCTAGCACCCGGACGATTGCGCTCCGCCACGGGCTGCGTCCGCTTGACGCTCAGGGGCCTCGGTCCTACGAGTGTTCAAGAAAATTTGAACAAACTGAGCTGCCTGAGTGTCCACCGCCGCCGCCAAACAGCAAAATGCGAATGATTCTCAGCCCTTGTGGCGGGATTCCGAGCTCCAAGCCGCCGATGCAATCGGGCGGCTCATGGAGTTTTGGGGGTTTCGGCGTCACATGGGGCGGCTCTGGACGATCCTCTACCTCTCCCCCGAGCCGATGACGACGGCCGAGCTCTCCGAAACGCTCCAGCTCAGCAGCAGTGCCGTGAGCCTCTCCCTCGGTGAGCTCGTGCGCTGGGGCGCCGTGCGGAAGACGTGGCGCCCGGGAGAGCGAAAAGACTTCTACGAGGCCGAAAACAGCGTGTGGAAGCTCCTTCGGCGGGTCTACGAGCGGCGGGAGCTGAACCTGATCAAGGAAGCCACCGACGCCTTTGCCGACGCACAAGCGCGGCTCGAAGCCGCCCGACCGAGCCTCGGCGCCGGGGAGCGGCGCCGCGTGGACTACATGCGGAAGCGACTTTCGCGCTTGAGTGCGCTATCAAAGGCGGGCGAACGGCTCGTCCGCCTGCTCGTCGCCGGACGCATGATCAACCCCATCGAGTTGCAATCCGCGGAAGACCAAGACTGATGGACCAGGGGAGACTCATCGGAGGCTTGTCATGTCGTTGATCGCGGCGGTGCGAAGCGATGCGTCTTCGGACGTGCTCACGAGTCTACGGGCGGTCTGCGACTCACAGGGGCTCGACGACCTTTCGGCACACTTGGCTGACCTCGCTGACCTCGTCACCTGGGATATGGCCGCTCTCGAGCAGGGCATCCAGAGCCTCCCGGTTGGCGAGAGCGTCGTTCACCGGAGCGCCCATCACCTGCTGGAAATCGCTGGCAAGCGCCTTCGTCCGATGTGTGTCGTGCTCGCCTCGCGCCTCGGCCGCGGTCTCGACGAAAAGACCCGCGAGTTCGGGGTCGCGGTCGAGCTGGTGCACTGCGCGACGCTGCTCCACGACGACGTGGTCGATGCCGGCGACAAGCGCCGCGGCATCCCAGCCGCCCGGACGCTTTACGGGAACGCGGCCTCCATCTTCGCGGGCGATTGGCTGCTCGTCGACGCGCTTCGACGCGTCCGCGCCGCCGAGATGCCCGAGGTCCTCGTGCGCCTGCTGGACATCATCGACGAAATGATTTTCGCCGAGGCGATCCAGCTCGAGAATCGAGGCAAGCTCGATGCGCGGATGCGCACGTACATGCAGGTGGTCGAAGGTAAGACCGCCGCCCTTTTCCGCTGGGCAATGTATGCTGGCGCCAAGGCCGGCGGTCTCGACGGAGACGCCTGCGCGGCACTCGAGGAATACGGCCGCCACTTGGGGGTCGCATTCCAGCTCATCGATGATCATCTGGACTATGCCGGCGAAAGCTCGACGATCGGGAAATCGCCGTTTGCCGATTTGCGCGAAGGCAAGATGACCCACCCCGTGATCGTCGCGCTCGAACGTGACCCGTCGCTGCGGCCGGTCGTCGAAGAGCTCGTCGCCGCCGATGGGAACGAAATCCCGGCAGAGGCCAGGACGCGGCTGCTGTCCGCCCTTCACCAGTCGGGCGCGCTCGCGTCAACTCGCGAGGTGGCGATTCGGGAAGCCGACGCGGCTTGCCAGGCGTTGAGCGGCTTGCCCGACAGCCGAGCCAAAGATGCGTTGTTCACGGTGGCGCGCGCCACCGTTCACCGGGAGTCCTAGCGAGTAACGAAGAAAGAGGCATTGATGTCCAAGCAAACACCAGCCGTGACGAGCCGTATCCCGGGCTTCTATCGCGAGCGCATCGAGGTCCGGCTCCGCACGATGATCGAGACAGGCCTTCTTTCCGAGAAGTCCATCCGGCATCTCGAGAGCGGCGGAGAGCTCACGCTCGATGTCGCCGATCGCATGAGCGAGAACGTCATCGCCGTGCATGGCTTGCCCCTTTCGATCGCTCTCAACTTCCGCGTGAACAACAGCGATGTTCTCGTGCCGATGGCGGTGGAGGAGCCTTCCGTGGTAGCCGCCGCGTCCAATGCTGCGCGCCAGGTTCGTATGACCGGCGGTTTCTTCGGCGAGGCAACGGCGCCGATCATGACCACACAGGTTCAATTCGACGACGTTCCAGACCCGCACGAGGCCAAGGCGCGCGTCGAAGCCGAGCGGGACCTCATTTTCCAGATCGCCGACGAAGCCATTCCCGGCATGGTGAAGCGGGGCGGTGGCTGTCGCGATTTGGACGTCCGTGTTCTCGACGAAGAGGCTGGCGTGCTGGTCGTCCATCTCTATGTCGACGTGGGCGACGCGATGGGCGCGAACGTCGTCGATGCCGTCGCGGAGGCCGTCGCGCCACGGATCCACGAGCTCACGGGTGGCAACGTCGGGCTACGCATCTTGAGCAACTTGCCCCTTCGTCGTCGCGTTCGGGTGTGGTGCGACGTGAGCGTCGATGCACTCGGCGGCCCCGAGCTCGCTGACGGGATCGTCAAAGCCAGCCGCTTCGCGGAGCTCGATCCGTTCCGAGCCGTGACTCACAACAAGGGCATCATGAACGGCGTCGACGCCGTGGCGCTCGCGATGGGCCAAGACTGGCGCTCCATCGAGGCCGGTGCTCACGCATTCGCCTCGATCGGGGGCCAGTACAAGCCTCTCGTCGTCTGGCGCCGTACCGAGAGCGGTATTCGCGGCGAGCTCGACATGCCGATGGCCGTCGGAACTGTCGGCGGCTCGACGCGGGTTCACCGAGGCGTTCGTGCAGCGTTCGAGCTCATGGGTGTCGGGAATGCCGGCGAGCTCGCGATCGTCATGGGTGCTGCCGGCATGGCGTCGAACCTCGCAGCGCTGCGCGCGCTGGCGGGGGAGGGGATTCAGCGTGGACACATGCGTCTCCACTCGAGGAAGCAAGAAGTGCACGAGAGCGCTCGGCTTCAGGCCAAGAAGGTCGAACGAGGTGCTCAGTGAGCGAAGCGGTGCGCCAGACCTCGGCACCCAGTCCCGGGTCCGGGGAGATGTTCGATCAGATCGCGGGCCGGTACGACATGCTGAATCGCTTGATGTCGATGGGCATCGATCAGTCGTGGCGGCGCAAGACGGTCGCAGCGATGGAGTTGCCCGCGCAGGCGCGGGTCCTCGATCTGGCGACCGGCACCGCGGACCTGGCCATGATGATCGCGCGAATCCATCCGGACGCCGAGGTGGTGGGCAGTGATCCCTCGGCCCGCATGCTGGAGGTCGGGGGCGAAAAGATCGAGCGTGCCGGCCTGACCGATCGCGTCGCGCTCGAGGTCGGCGATGCGCAAGCGCTTCCGTATGAGGACGACACCTTCGACGGCTGCTGCATCGCGTTTGGGATTCGCAACGTGCCCGATCGTAGGGCAGCACTTCGTGAGATGGCACGGGTGACCAAGCCGAGCGGCCGCATTGCCGTGTTGGAGCTCGGTGAGCCAAGCGTAGGTTGGCTCAGCCCGCTGGCGCGTTTCCACGTGCGCAAGGTGATTCCCCGCCTTGGTGGGATGTTGTCCGGATCCAAAGAGTACAAGTACCTTCAGGAATCGATCGCTGCCTTCCCGCCAGCCGATGCATTCGCGTCGATGATGGAAGAGAGCGGGATGAGAGTGCTGGAGCGCAAGCCGCTCACCTTCGGCGCATGTACCCTCTTCGTCGCGCAGCCCGAGGAGGCCGTAGCATGAGGTCTCAGAGCGCGGCGTTCGTCTTCGAGGGCGTGCCGACCCGCGAGACATCTCGGGCGTTCTTGGAGCGCGCGCTTCGCGACCGGGACGCCGAAGCCGAGCATCTCATCGTGACGGTGCCCGCGCCCGTGGCGCCTCCCGATGCTCTGCTCCGCGCATTCCCCCGCGAGGCCAGCATTCTGTGGGATCCGCCGAAGAGCGCGGCTTGCTCCGGTCTGGGCGTCGCCACGAGCCTCCCGCCCAGCGCGCGCTCGATTTGTGGCTTCTTCGAACGCGCCGAGTACGTGGCCGATCCCGCAAGTCCCGCGCCGCGGCTCTTTGGCGGTGCTTCGTTTGCGCCGGGGGCCGCTCGGACGATGCCGTGGGACAACTTCGGCGATGGGTTCTTGTTGCTGCCCACCTGGACCTACCACGTCGAGGAGCGCGCGTGGTTGTCCCTCGCCGTATCTGGAACGCGAGGCCCGAGCCACGAGCATCTCCTCGACGCCTTCGACGCATTGTGGGGGAGCCTCGAACGGCCGATTGGCGTGATTCCATCTCCGGTATCTGCGCGCCGCGTCGAAGAAGCCGATCGCGCCACATGGTCGCATCAGGTGAACGAGATCCGGGAGAGGATTCGGCACGGTGACTTCGACAAGGTGGTCGCGGCCCGGCACTGCGTCGTCGAGCTCGAGGCGGGCGCTGGCTCACTCGACGTCTTGAAGCGCCTCGAAGAGCGCTTCCCCGGCTGCACGCGATTCGCGCTCTGGCGTGGCGATGCCGTGTTCCTCGGCGCGACACCGGAGCTGCTGATTTCGCGGCGAGGCACTCGGGTCCTGAGCGAGGCGCTCGCCGGGTCGACGGCCCGCGGAGAAGCCGCGCGCATGATGGAGAGCAGCAAGGAACGCGAAGAGCACCAAATCGTCGTGAAGGCGATCCTCGCGGGTCTCCATCCCTTCTGTGATTCGCTCCGCTCGGACCCAGAGCCGAGCGTCCGCGAGCTTCCAAACCTGCTGCACATGCAGACCGCCATCGAGGGACGCCTGCGGGAGCCGACTCACGTCTTGTCACTCGTCCAGGCTTTGCACCCAACCCCGGCAGTCGGCGGTGTCCCGACCCGGGAGGCCATACGTTGGATCGTCGAGCACGAGACTCTGCCGCGTGGTTGGTACAGCGCTCCGGTGGGCTGGACCGACGCATCGGGCGACGGTGAATTCGTGGTGGCGCTGCGTTCCGGGCTGCTGCGCGACGGAAAGGCTTGGGTCTACGCTGGTGCCGGCATCATGGCGGATTCCGACCCCGATGCAGAATACGCCGAGACCGAGCTCAAGATGCAGGCGCTTCTAGGAGCGCTCCATGGCGACAGCCGCTGAGCGACAAACGGAATGGGCGCGGCTCGTCATCGACAGCTTCGTCCGCGCCGGTGTGGATGACGCGGTCATCAGCCCCGGTTCCCGTTCGACGCCTTTCGTGATCGCAGCTCTGCGGCACGAGGGCCTTCGTTGCGTCAGTGCGCTCGACGAACGATCCGGTGCGCACTACGCGCTCGGCCAGGCGCGAAGCACACTGCGCCCTTCCTTGCTCATCTGCACCTCGGGCAGCGCCGCCGCGAACTATTTCCCTGCCGTGATCGAGGCGAGCGAGGCGGGGGTCCCACTCATCGTCCTCTCGGCCGATCGACCACCGGAGCTTCGTCATTGCGGTGCAAACCAGACCACCGATCAGGTGCGGCTCTTCGGCGAGCACGCGCGGTTTTTTGGGAGCCTCGGCGAGCCTCTCGACGATGCTCGGAGCCTGCGCGGGGCGCGGCGCCTCGTCGCGCAGGCGGTCGCTGCGGCTACCGGCGTCAGGCCAGGACCCGTCCATATCAATGCGCAGGCGCGAAAGCCGCTCGAGCCTGGCGCCGTGAGCGACGAGCTTCGTGCCCGGGTCGACGCCGTGCTGGCGGAGCCGCTGACGACGGTGCATCGCAGCCTCACGCGCGAGCCCTCGTTGGTCGAGGAAGTGGCGCCCTTGGTCGTCGCCGCGGTCGTCGAGGCTCTCGATGCAGCATCGCGTCCAGTCATCTTGTGCGGGCCCGCCGACGTGAGAAGCGCGCTGTTTGTCGATGCGCTCACGGAGCTCTCCGAACGAGCGGCCGCCCCCGTCCTGGCAGAGACCGCGAGCCAGCTCCGCTCTTGGTCGAAGACACGGGCGCTGGGTGCGTTCGACACGATCTGGCGCTGCGAGGCCGGCCGCGGAGCGTTGACGCCTGATTTCGTGCTTCAGCTCGGAGCAGCGCCGATCTCGACGGGTTGGGAGGAGCTGTCCGCCGACCGCCCCATTCGCCGCATGGTCGTACATCCTTGGGCATGGGCGGACCCGAGCTCCGATGCGGAGGCCATCATCCACGCCGACATCGGCTCGTTCCTGTCCGCGCTCAGTCGAGCTGATTTCGACCTTGGACGTCGGGATGTGAGTTTCGTCGAGGGCTTCGTTCGAGCGGAGTCGGCCGTTTGGCAGGTCGTGAGAGAGCTTCTCGATGAGCCCGGTGACGCGCTGACCGAGGCCGGCGCAGTGCGCGCCGCGTTCGACGCGTTGCCAGATCCCAGTGTGCTCGTGCTCGGCAACAGCCTTCCCATTCGCAGCGTGGAGACCTGGGTGCCGCCCAGCAAGAAGCTGCTGTTCGTGCACTCACAGCGGGGAGTGAGCGGCATCGATGGCGTGGTCTCGGGGGCTGCGGGCGCTGCCTCCTGCGTCGATGGACCGACCACCCTCCTGATCGGTGACGTCAGCTTTCTGCACGACATCAATGGCTTGCAGCTCGCATCTGGTGTCGCAGGGCCCCTCGTGATCGTCGTGATCAACAACGGTGGCGGTCGCATCTTCGAGCAGCTTCCGATTGCGGCGGAGGGCGATGCGTCGTGGCTTTCGTTCTTCACGACTCCCCACGAAGCCGATCTCGGGAGCGCGGCCGCAACCCACGGATGCAGGCATCGGCGCGCGAGCACCATCACCGAGCTCCGTCGTGCCCTCACGGAAGCATATTCGAACCGAGGGTGCACGGTCGTCGAGGCCGTGGTGCCGCCGAGAAGCGCGCTCGAGCAGAGCGCGGAATTGCGTAGCCGCGTACAACGAGCGCTCGCGCGCGAGGCGCGTTGATGTGGACCTTGTTGCATGGCTTCACTGGTTCGCCCCGCAGTTGGGATCCAGTCATTGCCCGCGCAGCGCTCGAACACGATCCGTGCCGACCGGCTTTGTTCGGGCACTCCCACGATTGGCGCGAGCTCGCGGTCGGTTCGTTCGCAGACGAGGTGGACAGGCTCTGCGCGCTCGCCGCTTCGCAGCCTGCGCCCCGACTCGTGGCTGGTTACTCGTTGGGCGCACGCCTCGCCGCTGGGATGCTCGCGACAGCCCCGGAGCTCTTCGCCGGGGCGGTGCTGATCGGGGTCCATCCGGGGCTTGCCGACGAGGCGGCGCTGCAAGAGCGCCGCGAGGCCGACGCACGGAGGGCGAAACAACTTCGAACGTGGGGGCTTCCGGCGTTCGTTGCGGACTGGGAGAAGCAGCAGCTCTTCGCGACCCAGGCCGCGCTGCCCGTTGAGCTGAAGGCGCATCAGCGCGGCATTCGACTCGAGCACGACCCCGAGGGCCTGGCACGATCCCTCGAACGTCTCGGGCTCGCAGCGATGCCATGCTACGCGGATGCGCTCCGTGTGGCCTCGCTCCCGATCACGCTGATGGTCGGCCGTCGAGACGCGAAGTTCCGTGCGATTGCGGAGGGTCTTTGCGAGCACAGTGCGCACATCGACTTGGTCATCGTCGAAGGAGCTGGGCACAATCTACTCCTCGAGGCTTGCGCGGAGGTCGGCGAACAGTTGCGCCGAATGGAACGCCGCGCTCGAGGAGGCCTATCTCCATGAGTGACGTCGCGCCTGGCAGCTTTCGCGCCTGGGTTCTCGCCGCGAGGCCGGCGACCCTCACCGCGGCTTTTGCACCGGTTGCGGTCGGCACGGCCTGCGCATTCCGTGTCGACGCGTTTCGTGGGGACGCAGCGCTCGCCGCGTTGCTCGGCGCCTTTTTGATTCAGATCGCGACCAACTTCGCCAACGACATGTACGACTTCCAGAAGGGTGCCGATACGGAGGAACGGCTCGGTCCGGTGCGCGCTGCGCAGGCCGGCCTGCTCACCGTCAGACAGCTACGCCGCGGCATCATCATCGCATTGGCCCTGGCGCTCGGGGTTGGGGTGTACCTCGCGTGGGTGGCGGGACCCGTCGTCGTCGTCATCGGTCTCGCGTCCATCGCAGCTGGGCTAGCTTACACGGGAGGACCATTTCCTCTGGCCTACAACGGGCTCGGCGACGTGTTCGTCATGCTGTTCTTCGGCTTCGTGGCAGTCGCAGGCACCGCGTTCGTGCAGGCGCTCTACGTTCCTTCGATCGCTTGGCTCGCGTCGGTCCCAGTCGGCGCGCTGGCGACGGCAATTCTCGTAGTGAACAACGTTCGCGACTTCGAAGGTGACGCGAGGGCCGGCAAGCGTACGCTCATCGTTCGTCTCGGAAGACGAGCGGGGGTGTTGGAGTACGCCCTTCTGCTGGTGATGACGTATGCCACGCCGTTCTTGCTGGTCATGCTCGGTTGGACCCGACCATGGGTCCTTCTGCCCCTCGTCACCCTCCCATGGGCGGGCAGCCTCGCGCGCTCCCTGGCCCGTGATCGCGGGGTCGTTCTAAACCAGACGCTCGCGGGCACGGCGAAGTTGCTTTCGGTTTACGGTATGCTCTTCGCCATTGGAATCGCGCTGTGACGGACCTGCACGCGAGAATCGATCTTCTGGAGGGAGAGCTCGCCGCGCCGCTCGGGGGGGCCGCCGCAGGGCTTGCCCGCCGCAATTTCGCAGTACTAACCCTGATGCGCGGTGACGGCACTGCCGGGCTCGGCGAGGCGTCGCCGCTGCCAGGCTTTTCCCCCGACACGCTCGACGCCGCGTTGGAGGAGCTCGAGCAGCTCACTCGCGATCCGGTTCTTGCAGATCCGCTCGGCACCCCTTTCGAACTCGTGAGCGCGGTGTTTTCCGCGCACCCAGTGCGATGTCCGTCCTCCCGGTTCGCGCTCGAGGGGGCACTCCTCGATTGGCTCGGGCAGGCGCGAGGTGAGCCGTTGCATCGAGTCCTCGCAGGCGATGTCGAGCGACAGTCCATCGCCATTGCCGACCTCGTGTTGGCGCCTGACGTTTCGAACTGGGCGCGCTTCGTCGATACGCTCGTCACTGAGGGATCCACCCACGTGAAGATGAAAGTTGGCGTCGATCTGGAACGCGAGGTCGCCGCCATCGCGGAGGTTCGGCGTAACCACCCCGCCTTGCGGCTCCGGCTCGACGGCAACCAGCGGGTCTCGCTCGCTGCGCTTCGGCGCCATGCAGCGGCCCTCGAGGCGCTGGAGCTGGAGCTCATCGAAGAGCCGGTCCAGCCCTCGGAGTGGAGGAGGGCGTTGGATCTTCCCCTGCCTTACGCTCTCGACGAGACGTTGCTGGACGCGGAGCTCTCGACCCGACTCCTCGAAACCGGCAGCGTCCGCGCGGTCGTCTTGAAACCGATGCTGCTTGGGGGGCTTCGTTCGTCGTTCGACATCGCGGAACGCGCGGCAGCGTGCGGTGCCGACTATCTGGTCTCCCATGCGTTCGACGGGCCGATCGCTAGAGCCGCCACGGCCGAGCTCGCACTTGCCCTTCAGACACCGCTCGCCGCGGGCCTTGGCTGGCATCCCGGACTCGATCTGTGGACGCCTCACCAGACCGCCGCGATTCGCGGCCGCTCGATTGTGCCCCATGACGAGCCTGGGCTGGGCCTTCGCTTCGAAGAAGAAAGCCATGCGTGAGCTCAGCATCTTTGCCGCCGCGAGCGAAGCGCCGTCGCGCGAGTGCTTGGTGGCGAACGGACGTGCTTGGTCGTTTGCCGAGGTCGCAGCTCGTGTCAGCGGTGCAATCGACGTGCTCAGATCGCGCGGAGTGGCGAGTGGCGATCGGGTTGCATTCGCCCCACGAGCCGATTTCGCCTCCGCAGTTTGGCTCTATGCGCTGTTCGAGCTCGGTTGTCCTGCGCTACTCGTCCACCCGCGTCTCACGGAACGCGAGCGTGCTTTGGTTCTCGGGAGTGCAGCTCCGGTCGCGACCATCGACGACGACCCGCCCCGAGGACCGAGCTCGGTGCCAGCGAGCGATTGTATCCCCCAAGACCGCACACTTGCGATCGTCTATACGTCGGGAAGTCGCCGAGCACCCCGCGGTGCGCTCCTGTCGCGGCGCGCCTTCGTTGCATCCGAGGCGGCGCACGCGGCCAACCTCGGGTGGACTTCCGAGGACCGTTGGCTGCTCGCCATGCCACCAGCGCACGTCGGGGGCTTGTCGATCTTGACTCGATGCTTGATCGCACGCCGCAGCCTCGTCCTCCAGGGAGGACCGTTTGATCCCGCGCAGACCATACGAACGATAGAGCACGAGGACGTCACCTTGCTCAGCGTCGTCCCCACCATGCTCCATCGTTTGTTGGAGTGCGAAAGTCCAAAGTGGCGTCCGTCGCGGATGCTGCGTGCGGTGCTGGTCGGCGGCGCCCCGCTGCCCGATCCGCTGCGAAAGCGGGCGGTCTCCTCGGGTGTTCCGATCTTGTCGACGTATGGTTGTACCGAGGCTTGCTCCCAAGTGACGACGCAGACGCTCGCGCAGGTCGGGCTGCCCGGCTGTGGCGCGCCGCTGCCTGGGATCCGCGTACGCATCGATGGCGACGAGATCCAGGTGCACGGCCCGACTTTGATGCAGGGCTATCTGGGTGCCGAGCGCGCGGAGGAGCCCTGGACCGAAGATGGGTGGCTCCGAACCGGTGATTCTGGAGCGTTCGCATCGGACGGACAGCTCGTCGTTCGTGGCCGGCTCGACGACATGATCGTCACCGGCGGAGAAAACGTTGCGCCACAAGAGATCGAAGCTTGGCTTCACGGCCTGCCTGGGGTCACTGCGGCATGCGTGTTCCCGATCGAAGATCTCGAGTGGGGCCAGCGCGTGGTCGCCGCGATCGTCACCGATGCGCGGACATACGAACCGGAGACGATGCGTGCGCGCATGAAGGCCGAGCTCGCTGCGCACAAGCGCCCAAAGGCCCTTGCGCTGGTCGAGGCGCTTCCCCTGAACCGATCTGGCAAAGTGGATCTGCTGAAGCTCCGTGCCCTCGTCGCGGGCAAGCTGCGGCCGATTTAGCCCACGTTCGCCACCCGGACTCTGCTAGGGTGCCTCCCCTAGGGGAGACGACATGGCAGAGCAAATCAGCGCTTCACACATTCTTCTCATGTATGCTGGCTCCGAGCGCTCTCGCGCGACGAGGAGCAAGGACGAGGCTCGATCGAAGATCACCGGCATTGCGCAAGATCTCGAGGGCGGCGGCGACTTCGCTGCACTGGCGAAGGCCCACTCCGACTGTGGATCCGCACAGGCCGGGGGCGACCTCGGAAGCTTCGGCCGGGGGCAGATGGTCAGGGCTTTCGAGGAAGCAGCCTTCGCCCTGAACGTCGGTGACACGAGCGGCGTCGTCGAGACGCCTTTTGGGTTTCACATCATTCGTCGGACCGGTTGACGCGCCGTCGTTCATCACCTCGCTCGAGCAGGAATGCGCGGATGATGTCGGGGTAGCCGTCTCGGAAGCTCGGGTAGCGGAGCTCGAATCCGCTCTGGCGGAGCAGCGCGTTGCGGCAGCGTTTGTTCAATCGACCCCCATCGCTCGGCGAAGGAACCGGGACGCCGAGCTCATGGCTCATCCAGGTCACGACCTCGGCAGTCGTCGCCGGCTCGTCGTCCGAGCCGAGGTAAAGGGGCGCCAGATCACCCAGTCGCATGAGGTGATGAAGAGCCGCCGCGCAATCATCGACGTGGATACGGTTGGTCCAGCCTTCGGTGGCCACGGCTTCCCCGTCCCAGACCTTGCGGACGAGGCGGGTTCTTCCTGGCCCGTAAATCCCCGACAACCTGATGCTGGCCCCGGTTTCGGGCGTGTCGCGAATGATGGCTTCGGCCTCGAGCAGCACGCGACCATTGAAACCCGAAGGCTCCGCCGAAGATCCCTCGTCCACCCACTCGCCCGCCGACTGCCCGTAGACGGCAGTGCTCGACGTGAAGAAGATGCGACGGAGCGGGCAGCCGGCGTCGCGAAGGGCCGTCAAGAGATCTCGAAGCGCGTCCACGTAGATGGCGCGGTACGCTCGTTCGTCGCGCCGGTCAGCGCTCGCGGTGTAGAAGACGTAGTCGAAGGCTGCGGGCGGTTTCCCGAAGGTAGCGACGTCGAGGAGATCGATGCGCCACGGCACGACTCCGGGCGCCAATGCGTCGATCTGACGTCGCACGCCCCAGACGTCGCAGCCGTCCGCAAGCAAGCGAGTTGCAAGCGCGTTTCCCACGTCGCCGCAGCCCGCGATCAAGACTCGTTCATTCATGGCTCATCCGCAAAGCCTATTGCCACCCTTGCTCTTCGCGGAGTATGCGAAGTCGTCGGCGCGCTTCAAGACGGACGCGACGGTATCGCCCGGCCGAGCGATACTGAGCCCGGCGCTGGCAGTGACCGGGTTCGCCTCGTCGAACTGCATCCCAACCTCCCGAATGGCCGCAACGAACCGATTGCCGGCTACACGGCCCTCCTCTTGATTCGTGTCGGCCAAGACGACGACGAATTCGTCTCCGCCGTAGCGGCCGGCAACGTCGACCTCTCGCGTGGAGCGCTCTAGGGCCTCGGCGACGCTCTGCAAGACCTGGTCCCCCTCGAGATGCCCGCGGAGGTCGTTGATGCGCTTGAATTGGTCGAGGTCGATCATCACGACGGCCATCGGTCGTCCTCGGTTCAGCCAGGCAAGGCCCTGCTCGATGTGACTCAGGATGTGTCGCCGGTTCCAGAGCTTGGTCAGCGGATCCTGGCGCGATAGCTCGGCCAGACGTTCGTTGGCGACGACGAGCTGGACCTCGCGCTGATTGATCTTTCGGACGAGGCTCGCGACGATGGCGGTGCCGAATACCAGTAAGAAGGTGACCAGGAACGACTGAAAGAAACCCTCGAGGGCGTTGGGACGCTGCGACTGCAGCCAAGCCGGTCCGTCGGGAGCGAAGGGAAGAAAACCTCGCACCTCGCCAATGACGACCCCCGTGTACATCGCGGCGCCGATGCTCGAAAGCAACACTCCCATGCGCGGCGTCACGACCAGCGAGTTCACGACGGCAGCTACGAAGTAGAGCGCGACCAGCACGGTCCGCGCTGAGCCGACGCGCTGCACGATGAACGTCAACAGCGCCATGTCGAGAACGCCCCCGAGAAACGGGCGCCACGATCCACCGATATCGCGCCAAATCAAGAACTGCTCGACGAGCGCAACACCGGCGTAGGCGATGAAGACCCAGCGATGCGCGTTCATCGGCGGATAGAGCATCGGGGCCAGCCAAATTCCGCAGGCTGCCAACAGAAAGCGCACCCATGCGGTGCCAAAGGCCAATTTGTCGGAATTCATCGACCGAGCTCCAGTTCAAGCAGTGTATCTTAACCCATCAGGACTACCGAGAGAATCCCCATGGATCCGCCCCTCGGCACGGGCGTGCGTCGCATTTTGGGGTCATAGCGCTGGGTCCTAAGATTGGGGTTACATGAATCATGAGTGACGACGTGACCACGCGGCGCCTCCGTGCGCTGCTCGACGAACGCATCGTGTTTTTCGACGGTGCGATGGGGACGATGATCCAGCGTGCCGGGCTCGGGGAACAGGACTTCCGCGGCGAGCGCTTCGCGGACCATCCAGGGAGCCTGCAAGGCAACAACGACCTGCTCGTGTTCACGCGTCCGGACATCATTCGAGGAATCCACGAAGCGTACCTCGAAGCAGGCGCGGACATCGTCGAAACGAATACGTTCAATGCGAACGCGTTTTCGCAGGCGGACTACGAGCTTCAGTCGATCGTCTACGAGCTCAACGTGGCCGCGGCTCGGCTCGCAAAGGAGGCGACTGCAAGCCGTTCCGATCGACCGTGTTTCGTCGCCGGGGCTATCGGTCCACTCAACAAGACCCTGAGCCTGAGCCCGGACGTGAATGACCCCGGGTACCGTGCGCTCACCTTCGACGAGGCACGCGAGGCGTACGCCGAGCAGGTGAGAGGCTTGATCGACGGAGGGAGTGACTTGCTCCTCGTCGAAACGATCTTCGATACCCTCAACGCCAAGGCCGCCCTCTGCGCCATCGATGATGTGTTCAACGAGAAGGGGATCCGGCTGCCGATCGTCATCTCGGTCACGATCGTCGACAAGAGCGGGCGGACGCTCTCGGGTCAGACGGTCGAGGCGTTCTACGTGTCCATCGAGCATGCGAAGCCTCTGGCCGTCGGGATCAACTGCTCGCTCGGGGCCGAGGAAATGCGACCGTTCCTGAAGGAGCTCGCCGGGATCGCGGACTGCTACGTGCACTGTTATCCCAACGCGGGCCTCCCGAACGCGTTCGGTGGATACGATCAAACGCCCGAGGAGATGGCGCAGCTCCTTCGGAGCTTCGCGACCGATGGGATGGTGAACCTCATCGGAGGGTGCTGCGGTACGACCCCCGAGCACATCCGGGCCGTCGCGGCCGCCGTCGCGGACGTCTCCCCGCGCCCGCGTCGCGAGGTGACGACCCACGCCCCGCGATTCAGCGGCCTCGAGCCCCTGGTCATCCGCCCCGAGACCAACTTCATCATGGTCGGGGAACGAACGAACGTCACTGGGTCCGCCAAGTTCAAGAAGCTCATCATGCAGGGCGACTATCCGGAAGCGGTCTCGGTAGCCCTTCAGCAAGTTCGCAGTGGCGCCAACATCATCGACATCAACATGGATGAAGGCATGCTCGATTCCGAGCAGGCGATGACGACTTTCCTAAACCTCATCGGGGCCGAACCAGAGATTGCGCGCGTGCCCTTCATGATCGACAGCTCCAAGTGGAGTGTGATCGAGGCGGGTCTCAAGTGCGTCCAAGGCAAGGCCCTGGTGAACTCGATTAGCTTGAAAGAAGGCGAATCCGACTTTCTCGAGAAGGCACGGCGCGTCCGACTGTATGGCGCTGGCGCGGTCGTCATGGCGTTCGACGAGCAAGGTCAGGCAGACACTATCGAGCGCAAGGTGGAGATCTGCGCCCGCGCATATCAGATCCTGGTGGACCAAGCCGGCTTCGATCCGACCGACATCGTGTTCGACCCAAACATCTTCGCCATCGCCACGGGCATCGAAGAGCACGATGACTATGCAATCAATTTCATCGAGGCAACGAAGCAGATCAAAGAGAGATGTCCGGGCGCGCTGGTAAGCGGCGGCGTCAGCAATCTGAGCTTCTCGTTTCGTGGTAACGACCGCGTCCGCGAGGCCATGCATTCGGCCTTTCTCTACCACGCGATCGCCGCAGGCATGGACATGGGCATCGTGAATGCCGGGCAGCTCGAGGTGTACGAGCAGATCCCCGAAGAGCTGCTCACCCACGTCGAGGATGTCCTCTTCAACCGCAGAGAGGATGCCACCGAGCGGCTCGTCGCGCTCGCGGAGACGGTGAAGGGTAAGGGAAAGAGGCAAAAGTTCGACTTGTCGTGGCGGGATACGTCCGTCGAGAAACGGCTCGAGTACGCTCTGGTGAACGGCGTCGTGGAGTTCGTCATCGAGGACACCGAAGAAGCGCGGCAGAAGTGCGCTCGGCCGCTCGACGTCATCGAAGGCCCCTTGATGAGCGGAATGGCAGTCGTCGGTGACCTCTTCGGGGCGGGAAAGATGTTTCTCCCCCAGGTCGTCAAGAGCGCCCGGGTCATGAAAAAGGCCGTCGCTTACCTCGAGCCGTTCATGGAAGAGGAAAAGGCAGAGGACCGAGCGGCCCAGGGCAGGGTGCTGCTCGCGACCGTCAAAGGCGATGTGCACGACATCGGAAAGAACATCGTTGGCGTCGTCCTCGGCTGCAACAACTACGAAGTGGTCGACCTCGGGGTCATGGTGCCCGCAGAGCGCATTCTCGATGCGGCCGTCGAGGAAGAATGCGACATCGTGGGGCTGAGCGGCCTGATCACGCCTTCGCTCGACGAAATGGTGTACGTAGCCTCCGAGATGCAGCGCCGCGGTCTCGACAAACCGCTGCTGATCGGCGGCGCGACGACCAGTCGTGCGCACACGGCCGTCAAGATCGCGCCCGCATACGATGGGAGCACGGCCCACGTTCTCGATGCTTCGCGGGTCGTCAACGTGGTCTCCGACTTGTTGAGCCCCGAGCGGCGGCCTGCGTTCGACGCGAAGAACCGAAGCGAGCAGGAGAAGTCACGTAAGCTGTTCGAGCATCGGCAGAATCGCGAGCTCGTCTCTCTGGAGATCGCCCGCGAGAATCCAGCGCAAATCGAGTGGCGTGCCGAGGACGTGCCCGAGCCCAGCTTCGCGGGTCGTCGCATCATCGAGGATGTGAGCCTCGAAGAGATTTCGAAGTACATCGATTGGACATTCTTCTTCTCTGCCTGGCAGCTCAAAGGCAAGTTCCCGAAGATCCTCCAGCACGAGCGCTACGGAGAAGCCGCGCGCGAGCTCTACGAGCACGGTCGAGGCCTGCTCGACAGGATCATCTCCGAGCGCCTGTTGACGCCTCGGGGCGTGTACGGCTTCTGGCCGGCGAACCGAGACGGTGATGACATCGTCATCTGGAACGACCGTGCTCGCGGCAGCGAGCACCTGCGCTTTCACATGCTTCGCCAGCAGGCAGTGAAGCCCAATGAGCAGCCGTACCTGTGTCTGTCCGACTTCGTGGCGCCCGTGGGTTCAGGCCTCGAGGATCATATCGGCGCGTTTGCCGTGACCACCGGCATTGGTGCCGACGAGCTCGCGCGCAAGTTCGAACAGGACGACGACGACTACAACTCGATCATGGTCAAAGCACTGGCCGATCGTCTGGCGGAGGCCTTCGCCGAGTTGCTCCACCAGCGCGCCCGACGCGAATGGGGGTATGAGCCCGAGGAAGGCTTCTCGAACGAAGAGCTTATCTCGGAGAAGTACCGCGGCATTCGGCCAGCGTTTGGCTATCCTGCATGTCCGGACCACACCGAGAAGGAGACCCTATGGAAGCTTCTCGGCGCAGACGACATTGGTATTTCTTTGACCGAGCATTTTGCGATGTATCCCGGCGCCAGCGTCAGTGGCATCTATCTCGGACATCCGAAATCGCGCTACTTCGCCGTCGGTCCGATCGATCGCGCGCAGGTCGAAGACTATGCTCGACGTAAGGGCGTCAGCGTCACCGAGGTCGAGCGCTGGCTTCAACCGAATCTGGCATACGATCGAGGTCCCTGATGCAGCGGCCTCGTCTCAGGGATCTGCTGCCGGTTACGGTCCAGACCTACGATCCGGACGAGGTGACGACCAGGAGTCACAGGGAGGTCGATCCCCGCAGCGTCGGCCTGAGAACTCAGGACGTAGATGCGATTTGGGACTCCGTCGTCCGGTTCTACAGGGCCGGGCTGCATCCGGCGATCGCCCTTTGTATCCGACGCCGCGGAGAGATCATTCTCGACCGGGCGATCGGGCATGCCCGGGGAAACAGCCCTCAAGATCCGGAGGGCGCGCCCCTGGTCAAGGCAACGCCAGACACACTCTACAACTTCTTCTCGGGATCGAAGTCCGTCACTGCGATGTTAATCCACCTTCTCCAACAGGAGGACCAGCTCCATGTCGACGAGCCCGTGGCGACCTTCATTCCCGAGTTCGCCAAGCGCCGAAAGCACAGCATCACCATTCGCGACGTGCTGACGCATCGGGCGGGAATTCCGGCCACGCCGGAAGAGGCCATCGATTTGGACTTGCTCTCGAAGCCCGATGAAATCGTCCGCGCCTTTTGCGAGCTCGAGCCGACGCACCGGCCCGGAAGCGTCCAAGCGTATCAGGCGATCACCAGCGGGTTCATTCTGGGTGAGATCATCCGCCGTGTGACGGGGACCGACGTGCAGAGCTTTCTGACTGCGCGCATCCGACAGCCGATGAAGATGAAGCATTTCAAGTTCGGCGTCTCGCCCGATCAACTCGACCGGGTCGCAGTGGATGCGTTCACCGGGCCGACGCCAACCTGGCCTTACAAGAACCTGGTGCAGGTCGCTTTTGGCGCCTCGATGCGCGAGCTGGTCGAGATGAGCAACGACCCGAGGTTCAGGACCGCGGTGGTGCCAGCCGCCAACATCATTGCGACCCCCGAGGAGGTCTCCAGGTTCTTCGAGATGCTCCTCTGTGGCGGAACCTACGAGGACACGCGCATCTTCGATCAGCGCACGGTGACACGAGCGACGGCCCCTCAGGTCACGGGACAGGTCGACCGCGTTTTGATGATGCCGATTCCCTTGTCGATGGGCTTCATGCTGGGTCTTCAGTCGTTCGGGTTCTACGGACCGAGAACGCAGAATGCGTATGGTCATTTGGGCTTCACCAACGTCCTCGGATGGGCCGATCCCGATCGCGACATCAGCGTGGCCTTCATGAACACGGGCAAACCGTTGTTGTCGGCGAGGATGATCGCGTGGCTCAACGTCTCACGCGTGATCGGCACGCGGATCCCGCGCGATCGCGCCTAGCCACGGGTTCGACGGGTCTTGGCACCGCTGAGAGCGGCTTTGCTGCCGGCACGCCTATGCTAGGATTCGCGCCATGAAGTTCAGCGCTTCGATCGCCATGGCGCCGCCCGAGCACTACATTCCTGTTGCTCAGGAGGCCGAAAAGCTCGGCTATCATGCCATCGTTCTCCCAGATTCGATCTTCTACTCCGAGGAAGTCAGTAAGCCCTATCCCTACACGCAGGACGGGAGCCGCATGTGGGACGGCGATACGCCATGGATCGAACCCATCGTCGGGGCGGCCGCGATGGCGGCCGCGACGAAGACCCTCTTCTTCTATACGAGCGTCGTGAAGCTTCCCGTTCGTCACCCGGTTCTGATGGCGCGCCAAGTGGGCTCGCTGGCGGTGCTCTCCAACAACCGCTTCGGCTTCGGTGCTGGTCTCGGGTGGCTTCCCGAGGAGTTCAAGTGGTGCGGAACCGACTTCGACACCCGCGGCAAGCGCATGGACGAGTGTCTCGAGATTTTGCGCTTGATTTGGGGCGGCGGAATGGTCGAATACCACGGCGAGTATTACGACTTCGGCAAGATCCAGATGAGCCCAGCTCCAAGCAAGCCCATCCCCATCTACATTGGTGGCCACAGCAAGCCGGGCCTTCGGCGCGCTGCGAAGTACGGCGACGGGTGGTCGTCAGCGATGCTGCCTTCGAAGAAGCTGCTCGAGCTCGTCGCTCAGATCGAAGCATTTCGCAAGGAGTACGGGCGCGACCACCTGCCCATGGAGTATCAGGCGGTCGTCACCGACGTGTGGGATGCCGATGGGTTCAAGCGGCTCGAGGATGCGGGCGTGACCGACATCATTACGGTTCCATGGTTGATGTATGGGACGCCCATGGTGGGCGGCAGCCTGCAAGGGCGCATCGACGGCTTGAATCGGTTCGCGGACACCGTTATCGCCAAGATGCAATGAGCTCCACGTCGCCGATTCTGGAGCGGGCAGCGCTCGGTCCCGTGAGTGACCAAGCCGCCTACGCGCTCTCGAAGCTGGCGACGCCCGCTCTGTGCGAGGCGGCGCGAGCGCGGCGCGATCGAGGCTGGGGCGAGACCCTGACCTATTCGCCCAAGGTGTTTCTTCCCGTCACGAACCTATGCCGCAATCGATGCGATTATTGTTCGTTTCGTCGTGCACCGGGCGATCCCGGCGAGTGGACGATGAGCCCCGACGAGATCCGATCGTGGCTTCACCGAGCCCGCGAACATGGTTGCGTCGAGGCGCTGTTCTGCTTGGGCGACACGCCCGAGACTGGCTTTCGGGAGTATCGCGCGCTACTGCGCTCGTGGGGGCACGCGCGAACGGTCGACTACCTTCGATGGGCCGCGGAAGAGTCGCTTGCCGCCGGGCTCCTGCCGCACACCAACGCTGGGATTTTGAGTCGCGAGGACATGCTCGCACTCCGCCCCGTGAACGTCAGTCTCGGACTGATGCTCGAAAACGTCAGCGAGCGGCTCTGTGAAAAGGGGATGCCGCATCATCGCGCGCCCGACAAACGCCCGGCCAAACGCATTCAAATGACCCGCGAGGCGGGGGAGCTTCGGATTCCTTTCACCTCCGGGTTGCTCGTCGGGATCGGCGAGACGGTGGAGGAGCGAGTCGACACCATCCTCACGATTCGCGCGCTCCACCGGGTCTACGGGCATATCGGTGAAGTCATCGTGCAGAACTTCCGGGCGCACCCGAATACGGCGATGGGGCTCGCGGCGGAGCCGGCACCCGATGCGCTGGCCGCGACCGTTGCACTTGCGCGTCTCATTCTCGACGACGACGTCAGTGTCCAAGCGCCACCCAATCTGAACCCCGCCTCAATCGCGACGCTCATCGCAGCGGGTATCAACGACTTCGGGGGAATCTCTCCCGTGAGCCCGGATTACATCAACCCGCGCCACCCCTGGCCGTACCTCGATCGCTTGCGAGAGGCCTGTGACGCGGAAGGTTTTCGACTCGAGCCCAGGCTCCCCGTGTACCCCCCACATCTAGACGCGCCGGACTTCATCGACGCATCGCTTCGACCTCACGTGGACCGGCGTCAATTGGAGCTCGCTGCAAGATGACCACGGCCCTCGAAACCTGTTTGCGGGAGGTCTCACGAGAGGTGCGGGACATCCTCGAACGAGCCCTCGAAGACCACGAAGTCAGCGTTGCCGACGGCATCGCGCTGAGCGCTGCGCGCGGCGTCGACCTTCACGCACTTTGCCTCGTTGCGGACGAGCTCCGTCGCAGACAGGTGGCCGACTCGGTCACCTACGTCGTCAATCGGAACATCAACTTCACGAATGTTTGCATCAAGAACTGCAAGTTCTGCGCCTTCGCCAGGACGGTTCGCTCCGAGCAAGGGTACTTCCTCCCGCATCTCGAGATTGCGCGCCGGGTTCGACAGGCGTGGGAAATGGGCGCGACCGAAGTGTGCCTGCAGGCGGGTCTCTCTCCAAACCTCAGCGGCGACAGCTACATCGAGCTCTGCCGCATCGTGAAGGAGGCCGCGCCCGACATCCACATTCACGCCTTTTCCCCCGAAGAGGTGAAGTTCGGTGCCTCGCTGAAGCGTGCGTCGTTCTCCGAGTACTTGGCAGAGCTCAAGGACGCGGGGCTTGGTTCCCTGCCCGGAACGTCGGCGGAGATTCTCGACGACCGGCTGCGCAAGAAGATTTCACCCACGCGCATCACGACTCGCGAGTGGATCGAGGTCGTCACTTCGGCTCACCGCCTGGGCATTCCCACCACATCCACGATGATGTTTGGGCACGTCGAGTCGATCGAGGATCGCATGCGCCACATGGACTTGCTCCGCCAAGTGCAGCGAGAGACGGGTGGCATCACCGAGTTCGTCCCTCTGTCGTTCGTGCACGAGGAAGCGCCGCTGTTCGCCAAGAGTGAGGTGTCGGGTGTGCGGCCCGGGCCGACCGGCGACGAGGTGATTCGCCTCTACGCGATCGCTCGGCTGATGCTGGGCCGGGATATCCCGAACCTGCAGGCCTCTTGGGTCAAGGAAGGCCTCCGCACGGCACAGTTGCTCCTCAGTTGCGGCGTGAATGACCTCGGCGGCACGTTGATGAACGAGAGCATATCGACCGCTGCCGGGGCACGTCACGGACAGCTCATGACGCCGGCCACACTGCGTCGCGCCATTCGCGATGCCGGGCGCCGGCCCGTCCAGCGCGACACCGCGTATCGAGTCATCCGCGAATTCGGCGAAACATCCGATCAGGATCCCCGCGAGCCTCTCGATGCCGTCGTCGATGCAGATGCGGTGTTCGGCTCCTACGACGCGCTCACCCGTGACCCGCGCTTTCACTACGAGCCGCGTGGCCTCCGCGTGGTCGGCTGACGGCTGTCGTCACTGGCCGCGCGTGTTACGCTCCGCCGCGCCATGGGTAAGTTCGCCGAGAAGTACGGTCCTTGGGCAGTCGTGACGGGTGCCTCAGCCGGGATCGGCACCGAATATGCGCTGCGCATCGCCGAGCGGGGCGTCAACGTCGTGTTGGTGGCGAGACGTCGCGATCGCCTGGAGGAGCTCGCCTCGACGATCGAGGACATGTATCGAGTAGAGGCACGCGTCGCACCCATCGACCTCACCGGTCGGGACGTCGTCCAGGCTTTGCAGCCCGCCATCTCGGACATCGAGATCGGACTCTTGGTAAACTGCGCCGGAATGGGAACGACGGGCCCATTTCTCGACCAGGATCTGGGCTTGCAGGACGCGATGCTCCACCTCAACTGCCGTGCGCCGACCCTCCTCACCCACGAAATCGCCCAGGGGATGAGGGAACGCGGACGCGGTGGCGTGATCGTCGTGTCATCCGTCAGCGGGTTCTGCGCGGCGCGCGGAATGGTGAGCTACAACGCGACCAAAGCGTATGATCTGATCTTCGCGGAGGGGCTGGCGTCGGATCTTCGAGTCTACGGCGTCGACGTGCAAGCGATGTGCCCCGGCGGTACCTACAGCGAGTTCCAGCGAGTTGCGGGTCTCGAGCCGAAGAATTTTGGTCCGCTTCAGCGACTGATGTTCTCCACACCGACTGCCGTCGTGGCGACGAGCTTGAACACACTGGGTGGTCGCGTGACAGTCGTCCATGGTTGGCTCAACCGGCTCTTGGTGCTCTCGATGAAGCTCGTGCCGAGGCCGATCTCGACCTGGGTCTTCGGCGCGTTCTTGCAGCGTTTCGCGGACAGCCACTAGTTGCGGCGGAGGCGGGCGAGGTCACGCGGGGAGTCGACGTCGAAGCTGATGCCGGTTCGCAGCTGGACGCTGACCGTGAGCCCGAGGTCTCGCGCGAGGTCACGGTGTCGCTGCAGGCTGTTCTGGTGTCCGAGGCAGCTCGGCAATACCGACGGTGGCTTGAGGGCGACCACGTTGGTGCCCTGCTGCAACAAATCGGGGACGAGCACCACGTCCGCTTCTTCGAGCTGGCGTCCGACGCTCTCGACGTCTTCGGCCGCGAGCTCTGGAAGGTCACTCATGCAGATCAATACGCTTGTCGCGCCCCGCGCTTCGAGGTCCGCGAGTGCCGCATCGACGACATCGGCGAGCCCTTGGCTTCCCTCCGGGTCCTCGAGCGCGACCGCGCCCAGACGCGCGGCGTGGTCCCGTACATCCGCAGAGTCGCTCACCGTCGCTACACCGTCGATGCTCGGCGATTCCTTCAGCACGCGTACGACGTGCTCGAAGAGCTCACGGGTGAACGCGGCGCGCTCCTGTGGTGGAAGTACGTCGGACAGTCGGGACTTGCCGCGATCGAAACCTTTGACTGGTATGAGTGCCCAACGGCTCATCGAAGGCTCCCTGCGAGGCTCAACAGCTTCCGGGCGAAGACTACTCGATCTTCGCGGGCTTGAAGCACGATGTTCGTCTCGATCACGGGGAAGGGCGCCTGAAATCCGTCCCCGGGGTGGACGAAGTACGCATCCAGCAGATTTTCGTAGTGTTCAGCGACCGCCTTGGCCGAGGCGGCACGGCCCGAAAGCTGCGGGATCATCGCTGCCAGCGGACCTTTCACGGCTCTGCCGCCGAGAATTGGGCTGACTGCCACGACCGGGGTTTCCTCGAGCGCGGCGCGGACCCCTTCGAGCGTGAGGATGGGATCGATCGATACGTACGGGTTCGATGGGCAAATCACGATGAGGTCGGCGGTGTTGAGGGCCGCGAGCACGTGCGGCGAGGCTTTCCCAGCCCCGCCGTAACGCAGTGCTTTCACCGTCGGAGCAGCGCGCTCTCGGACCAGCCATTGCTGGAAGGCGAGCTCCGCCCCATCGGGAGTGACGATCGTGGTCGGTCGTGGTGTGTCGCTCATCGGCAGGATCACTCGGTCGACGTCGAGCCCGCGACACAAGCGCCGCGTCACATCGGTGAGAGACTCACCCCGCGCGAGTGCCGCCGTTCGCGCGAGATGCGTGACGAGGTCGCGATCGCCCAGCTGAAACCAATCGTCGAGTCCGCGTCGCCTCGCCTCCCCGAGTGCGTGGAAGGTGTCTCCTTCGATGCCCCAGCCACGATCCTCGGGCGATAGGCCGGCCAATGTGTACATGAGCGTGTCGAGGTCGGGGCTGATGTGAAGCCCCCAATGCTGAAAATCGTCACCCGTGTTGGCGACCACCTGCAGTGCGCCAGGCGGCAGTGCCCGATCGAGCCCGTCGACGAGGCGCGCTCCACCGACGCCCCCCGCGAGCGCGACGACGGCGCCATGTCCCGTCGTGTTCATGCGTAGAGATCGTTTTCGGGATCGCGAAGGAGAGCTCTCGACGACTCCTTGGTGGGTGCAAACGCGAGGCCACGTACCAGGATCAGGGGCTGTCCCTCGTCCGCCTGCCCGGCGACGAGATCTGCCGCCGCCGCGATCGAATCGGCAACCGCAGGCTCCGTCGCCTCGAGCGTTCGACCGTGGCGATCCGACGCCCCGCGTCGGTCCCAGACGGCTGGTAGCCCCGAGACACCCAGAGCGAAGCCCACGGTCCCGCGGCGAAACGGTCGACCCCAAGAATCCGTGATGAGCACGGCGACGTTGGACGAGTAGCGTCGCCCGAGCTTCTCGCGAAGCGACGCTGCGCTCGTATCGGGATCTCGAGGCAATGTCAGCACCCAAGGGCCCGTGTGTGGGGGCGCGTCCCCAGGTGCTGCGTTGCTCGCATCGATGCCTGCGTTTGCGGATACGAAGCCGAGGCGATGGCGAACGATCAGTGCGCCGATGGTCTTGCGCGAGATGCCCGCGCTTTCGCGCATGATCAGCTCGACGAGCCGTGGATCTTTGTCGACCTCCGCGGCGAGCGTGCGGGCCGCATCACTCGGTGTGATGGCGCCGAGATCGACGAAGCAGCCTTCCGCCCTGGAAACGATCTTGCTGGCCACGACCACGACGTCGCAGTCGCACAAGTCGAGCTCGATCCGATCGAGCGCCGTCGTGATGATCCGATACAGGTCATCGCCGCGCTCTACTGTGGGAACCCCCGGAATGGCGCGAACCACGAGCTCCGAGCCGACGCGGAAGCCGCTCGCACTCGGGTCGCCCTCGTTCATTCAGACTCCGGGATGCCCGTGATCCGAATTCCAGAGCCCACGCTCTTGTATCTGCGGTTGATGTGCAGCAGCACGGGCGTCAGCGATTCGAGTGCCACCGCGTTCTTCAGGACGCCGGCGTCGACGCCACGAAGGCCCAAGTCGGCCACGAGAGAAATGACCGTGGCCCGAGCATCTTTGTCGTCACCACAGACCAAGACGTCGCAATCGAATGCATGGTCCGGATCGCTCAGGTGCTCGGAGCTGATGTGGTGAAGTGCCGCGACCAGTCGAGCGTCGTTGCCCAGGTATCCGCGGGCCTCGAGAGCGGCTGCTTCACCTTCGGGCAGGTTGACCGAGCGCACCTTCGGAGGCTGAAGCGGCACCGTGATGTCGACGACGATCTTGGTGCCGACTGCGGCCTTGATCGATTCGAGGGTGGCGCGATGCGCGCTGTAGGGAACTGTGACGACGATTAGCTCGGCATGATTGCAGGCGGCGACGTTGTCTCCGCCCTGGAGCGCAACATCGAGCTCTTCCGCGAATTCGGCGGCCTTCGCGATGCCTTTTTCGGCCTGGCGCGAACCGATGAAGACATCGTGTCCCGCTTTCGCCCAACGAACGCCGAGACCGCGACCTTCGCGTCCGGTTCCACCTACGATTCCAATCTTCATGTTCGCCTCACGAGTTGAGCTCGGCCATGAACCTCAGTGTGTCCATGTCTTGAGAGCCGACCATCATGGTCCCAACTGGCGAATCCTTCCAGCGCTGGAAACGATCGCGAATCCGGTCCTTCGAGCCGACCAAGTACAGGGCATCGACCATCTCTTCCGGGACGGCCGCGATGGCTTCGTTGCGTTTGCCGTCGAGGAAAAGATTTTGAACCTTCTCACAGGCTTCCTCGAAGCCGACGAGGCTGAGGTAGTCCTTGTAGAAGTTCTTTTGTTTCGAGCCCATGCCACCGATGTAGAGCGCGAGCTGCATCTTGCAAGGCAGCATCACGTGCTCAGGATCGCCGATGATCACCACGACAGTAGGCGCGATGTCGAAGGTCTCGAGCCCTTTGCCGTTGCCAGCCTTCTCGAAGCCCTCGTCGAAGTTCTTCATGAGCACGTCCGGTCGCTCCGGATGCATGCACGTGAGCAGACAACCGTCGGCGATCTCCGCCGAGAGCGCTTGTGATTTCGGTGCCATCGATCCCGTGTAGACCGGAATGTCCGCCCGGCTGCGAATCATGCTGCGTAGAGGCTTGCCTTGGCCGCTCGACCCCTCGCCACGATACGGGATCTGGTATCGTACGCCGTCGAACTCGAGGGGCTTCTCGCGCGCAAAGATTTGCTTCACGATCGTGACGTATTCACGGAGCCAGGTGAGTGTCTTGTTGAACGGCACTCCGTGCCACCCCTCGACCACTTGGGGTCCCGATGTGCCAAGCCCCATGATGAAGCGTCCGTTCGACAGGGTGTCCATCGTCATGGCCGTCATCGCGGCGTTTGCAGGCGACCGACCAGGTAGCTGCATGATGCCGGTGCCCAGCTTGATCCTCGATGTCTGACTACCGACCCAAGCCAAGGGCGTCACGGCGTCGTTGCCCCAGGACTCCGCGGTCCAAATCGAGTCGTACCCGAGTCGCTCGACCTCCCCGATCTTCTTCATGTCGACCAAGTCCTGCACAGTCGTGTTCAACTGCGGACCGGCGTATCCAATCGACAAACCGAGCTTCATCACCAACTCCTTCTATTCACTGGGACGCTCTACCAGGTAGGTGGACGCGTTTCAATTTGAAGCGGGCGGCGGCAGAGGTCAGCCTGCGACCATGCGGGTGTTGGTGACCGGGGCATTCGGGCGACTGGGGCAGGAGGGAATTGAGCGCCTCCTCGCGGAGGGGCATTCGGTCATTGCGTTCGACCTCCGCAATCGCCGAAATCGCTGGGAAGCCCGCCGTTTCGAGGGCCGGGTGCACACCGTCTGGGGCGACATTCGGAAACTCGAAGAGATCTCGCCATGCGTCGAAAACTGCGATGCGATCATCCACAACGCCGGGATCCTCGCTCCGCTCTCTGAGAAGCATCCCGATCTTGCCTACGCCGTCAACGTCGTGGGTACGAAGAACATCCTCGAGGCCATGCGCAGACGTTCCGAACCGCCCGTCGTCGTGTTTTCCTCGTCGCTCTCCGTGTGTGGTCCCCGCAAGCCGGGCGGCCCACCGCTCACCGCCGACGATCCCGCCATCGGAACGGATCACTACACATCGAACAAGGCCGAGTGTGAGCGCCTGCTCCAGGAGTCCGGGCTGCCGCACATCATCTTTCGCATCGGCGTTTCGGTGGGCATCAAGCTGGCCGCGGGGGACCTTTCTCCAGACGTCTTTCGGGTCCTCTTTGGCATCGACCCGAAGGTGCGCCTCGAGTGGGTTCACCCCTCGGACGTCGCATTGGCACAAGTCAGGGCGATCCAGACGCCGGCAGCCCTTGGTAAGATTCTGATGATCGGCGGCGGTGAAGGTTGCCGGCTTACCTTCGGTCAATTCTATGGGGCGATGTTCGAGGCGACTGGGGTTGGGCGGTTCCCTCAGGAAGCGTACGGGACCGGTCCGTACTACTGCGACTGGCTCGACACGTCCGAGAGCCAGGCGCTGCTTCACTACCAGCGAATCCGGTTCGACGAGTTCATCGTTGCGCTGCGGCGTGCGTCCCGATTCAGCCACGCTCCCACGAGATTGCTGTCCCCGTTGATCCGGCGATTGATGTTGCGTCATTCGGATGCATGGCAAGCACGCGGACGCCGAGCATGAGTGGTCAAGCGCGCTGGCTCGAGACGGACAACACCTCGCCGGTCATGTAGGAGCTGTAGTCGCTCGCGAGGAACACCATCACGTTCGAGATCTCCCACGGCTCGGCGCCTCTTCCAAACGCCTCGCGTTTCTGGAGCTCTTCGAGTAGGCCGGGCGGCGTCACCTTCGCGAGGAAAGGGTGCATGGCCAGCGATGGAGCTACGCAGTTGACGCGCACGTTCGCCTCCGCCGCTTCGATTGCCGCGCATCGGGTGAGTGCCATCACCCCCGCCTTCGCGGCTGCATAGTGCGCCTGGCCCTCTTGCGCGCGCCAACCGAGCACCGATGCGTTGTTCACGACCACCCCGCGTCCGCGTGGCATCATGTGCCTGAGAGCGGCGCGCGTGCATCGGAAGCAACCGTTCAGTGTCACATCGAGCACGACATTCCACTGCTCGTCAGTCATGTCGACGAGCTTCGCGTACCCTCCGAGGCCTGCGTTGTTCATCAAGATGTCGACGTGACCCATCTCGTCGATCGCCACCTCGAACATCTTCTGGACTTCGTCTTCTTTCGTGACGTTGCAGAGCACTGCGTGCGGCCGCCTGCCGGTCTCCGCCTCGATCTTGTCGGCGGCTTCGCCGAGGCGTCGCTCGTGGATATCGCTGATGACGAGCGCAGCAGCACCCTCTTCGATGCAACGCACGGCGGTGGCAAACCCGATGCCCGTGCCTGCAGCGGCGGTCACCAAGACACTCTTGCCTTCGAGCAGCCCATGGCCGCTGACGTATGTGGGTGTGCTGCTCATCGCGGTTCCTTTGGAAGACCGAGCCCGCGCTCGCCAATGATATTTCGTTGAATTTGATTCGAGCCGGCGTAGATGGTGTCGGCGCGCGCGAACAGGTACCATTTCTGCATGCGCGTGAGCTCGTAAGGAGCTCCTTCGAGGAGCTCGGCTTCCAGGCCGAGGACGTCCATCGCGAGCTTGCCTAGGTCGCGGTGCCAGTTCGACCAGTAGAGCTTGCTGATCAGTGCCTCGCGGCTGAGATCGGCGCCCTGCTGCTCCAGCGTGCGAAGGGCGTTGACCCGCATGACCTTGAGCCCGATCCAGGCGTGGGCGAGACGTTGCCGGACGATGGGGTCCTTGGAAGCGCCGGTGTTCTTGGCGGCCTCCACGACCTGCTCGAACTCCTGCTGAAAGAGATATTGTTGTCCAAGCGTGGAGGCACCGCGCTCGAACGCGAGAGTGCCCATGGCCACTTTCCAACCGTTGTTGACGCCGCCTACCACGTGCTCCTCGCGCGCTTTGGCGCCGTCGAAGAAGACCTCGGCGAACTCGGCGCTGCCCCCCATCTGCTTGATCGGGCGCACCTCGATGCCTTCCTGTTTCATCGGCACCAGAATGCAACTGATACCTCGATGTTTGGGTGCGTCGGGATCGGTGCGGCAGAGCACGAAGCACCAGTCGGAGTACTGCGCACCCGAAGTCCAAATCTTCTGGCCTTCGATCACCCACTCGCCATCCACCAAGGTCGCTTTGGTTTGCACGTTCGCGAGGTCCGAACCGGCGCCAGGCTCGGAATAGCCCTGACACCAGATCTCGTCGCCCGAGACGATGGGAGGCAAGAACCTCTCCTGTTGTGCGGGCGATCCGAAGTGTATCAACGTGGGGCCGAGCAGGGTCTCGCCGATATGGCCGACATTGCCCGGTCCATTGGCGCGGACGTACTCCTCGTTGAAGATGGCTTCTTCCTTGATCGTGCACTCGCGGCCGCCGAACTTCTCAGGCCATCCGATGCAATTCCAGCCGGCCGCACCCATGGCCTTGCCCCAAGCGATGCGCTCTTCGACGTAAGAATCCTGATCGCCCGAGGCTCCACGCCCCCGAAGGTGCTCGAAGGGGCCGCTGAGCTGCTCCTGGAGCCACGCGCGCGCCTCGTCTCGGAATGCCCGTTCTTTCTCGGTTAGTTCAAGCTCCATCACAACCCCATGCGCTGCGCAACGCGCTCGCGGTGAAAGGCAGGATCGCCGAGCAGCACCTCGGAAGCCTTGGCGCGCTTGAAGTACATGTGAGCAGGGTGCTCCCACGTGAACCCGATCCCGCCGTGGATCTGGATGTTCTCGGCTGCGCAATGGAAGAAAGCATCCGAGCAGAACGCCTTCGCGCTCGATGCGGCTTCACTGAGGTCCACTTCGTCTTGCCCCGCCAGCGCGCTCGCATGGAACGCCGCTGAGCGTGCAGACTCGACCATCGTGAGCATGTCCGCGCACTTGTGCTTGATTGCCTGGAACGAGCCGATTGGTCTTCCGAATTGGTGACGAACCTTCGCGTACTCGACAGACATGTCCAAGCACATCTCCGCGGCGCCAACCTGCTCGGCGGCAAGCGCGATCCGTGCGAGATCGAGAGCTCGCTCGCATGAGTGCCAGGCGTCGCCCTCTGCACCAAGGCGCGCGTCCGCTGCGACTGTCACGCCGTCGAGAACGATTGTCGCAAGCTTACGCGTCTGGTCCATCGAGGGCGTCCATGTGCGCGTGAGCCCAGCGGCGTCGCCGGGCACGACGAAGGAGCAGATGCCCTCCGACCCCCGGCTCCCCTCGGCGCGGGCGGTCACGATGATGAGGTCGGAAGTATGACCGTCGACGACGTAATGCTTGCTGCCCCGAAGTACGTAGCCGTCGCCACGCTTGCTGTACGTCGTTTCGATCGCATCAGCCCCCTGCGCGAGATTCTTCTCGGCATAGGCGAGGGCGACGGTGGTCTCGCCTGCCGCGATCGACGGAAGGTATCGATCCTTCTGGGCATCACTGCCCCCGACGAGCAGCGCATTGGCACCGAGACAGATCGTCGAAAAGAACGGTGCGCAGAGAAGGGTCCGGCCCATTTCCTCCATCAACGGATGCAGGTCGAGGTAGCTCAGTCCGAGCCCGCCATATGCCTCGGGAATCGTGAGCGCGGTCCACGCGAGCTCTTCGGAGAGCTGCTTCCACACACGCGGGTCGTAGCCTCTTTCGGTCTCCATCGCGGCTCGTACTCGCGCTTCCGACGACTCCACCTCTAGGAAACGCCGCGCGGCTCGCCTCAACTCGTTCTGTTCTTCCGAGAAGCAGAATTCCACTCGTTCACTCCCCTCGATTCACGCTGGCCGCGGACAGGAACGCCGGTGTTTCTCCGCCGCCGTGCAGCACTAGGTTGGCCCCGCTCACGTAGGCGGCGAGCGGCGACGCGAAGAACATGCACGCTCCGGCCACGTCGGCTGCGGTGCCAAGCCGCTTGAGTGGCACCGTATCGGCGACGCGCGCGATACCTTCTGCGTCACCATAGTGAAGGTGCGACTGGTCGGTCTCGATGAGACCGGCAGAGATCGCGTTGACGCGCACCTTGGGCGCCCACTCGATTGCGAGAGTTCCGCTGAGGTTGACGAGGCCTGCCTTGGCGGCGCCGTACGCGGCGGTGCCGGGAGATGGGCGCACACCGGAAACACTGGCGATATTGATGATCGATCCGCCGCTCTCCTGCCGCTGCATGATACGGTTGGCCTGCTGAGCGCAATGAAGCGCGGCTGTCAGATTCAGCTGGATCACTTTCTCCGAGAACCGCGGTGACGCCGTTGCGGCGTCGGCGAAGGGCGCCCCGCCAGCATTATTCACGAGCACGTCGAGCCGGCCGAGGGCGTCGACCACGCCATCGATGAGCTTTTCGACTTGTTCGGCATTGCGAACGTCTGCGCTGAAGAAGACAGCCGCCTTCCCATGAGCGGTCGGTACGTCGTCGGGCTCCTTCCGTCCGCAGACCGCGACGTCGGCTCCTCTGGAGAGGAAGGCCTCGGCGATGCCGCGGCCGATGCCCCGGCTCCCGCCGGTGACCAGAATCACCTGACCACTGAAGTCGAGGGGGTCGCTCATGTGCCGTACACCTTCACGAGAGGCCGCGCTTTCGAAAGAAGGCCTTCGACCGCCGGCCCGACCTCTTCCGCAGCCCAGCGTTCGCCGATGTCGATGGTCTGCTCGCGCCGGTAACCATCGAAGACGGTGATCGTCCCGCCGAAGACCTCCCAGACACGGCCGGTGACGCCGTGGGACTCCGAGCTGGCGAGCCATGCGACGAACGGGGACACGTTCGCGGGATCGTTTTCGTCGAAGCCTTGATCGGGCGCCTTCATCGAGTCGCCGAACGCGCCTTCGGTCATGCGCGTCCGTGCGATCGGGCAGATCGCGTTGGCGGTGATGCCATAACGGCCGAGCTCGGCCGCTTGCACGAGCGTCAGCGTGGCGATTCCAGCTTTGGCCGCGGAGTAGCTCGACTGCCCCACGCTGCCAAGCACGCCGGCGCCGGAGCTCGTATTGATGATGCGCGCATCTACCGTTTCGCCGGCTTTGACCTGACCACGCCAATACGCCGCAGCGTGGCGAGCAATGCAGAAGTGACCCTTCAGGTGCACGCGGATGACGGCGTCCCATTCCTCTTCGCTGCAGCTGACGAACATCCGATCGCGGACGAAGCCAGCGTTGTTGACGACGACATCGAGACGGCCAAACGTCTCTATCGTTTGGCGGACCAGTGCTTCGGTCTGGTCCCAGTCGGCTACATCCGCCCCGTTCGCAAACGCTTCGCCGCCCATGTCACGGATCGCTCGAACGACTTCTTCGGCAGGGCCAGCGCCTGCGCCCTCGCCGCTGTTGCTGACGCCCAGGTCGTTCACCACGACTTTCGCGCCCTGCCGCGCCAACTCGAGGGCGTGCTCGCGGCCAATGCCGCGTCCGGCGCCCGTTACGATTGCTACCCGTCCTTTGCAGATGCCAGTCATTGTCTAACCCTCTGGGTCGGCCAACTTGACCATGAGCTTGCCTCGGTGATCGCCGTTGAAAAGCCGAAGCAAGTGCTCCGGAGCCTGTTCGAGTCCTTCGACGATTTCGTCACGATAGTGGAGCTTGTCGTCGCGAATCCACTGCGCGAGGTCCGCGCGTGCTTGGTCGTAGCGCTGCGCGAAGTCGAGAGTCGTGAAGCCCTCCATGCGCGCGCTCTTTGCGAGCAGTTGCAGGTAGTTGCTCGGCCCCGGAGGAAGCTCGGGCGCGTTGATCTGCGAGATGGCGCCGCAAAGCACGACGCAGCCCCGACGGTTGAGGCGGGTCAGCACCGTGTTGAGAATCTCCCCGCCGACGCTGTCGAAGAACACGTCGATCCCCTCGGGGCAGGCCTCGTCGAGAGCGACCCGCAGGTTTGCGGTCTTGTAGTTCACGGCAGCATCGTAGCCGAGGTCTTCGGTGAGCCACGTGCACTTCTCGTCGGTTCCCGTGAGTCCGACCGCCCGCATGCCTTGGATACGTGCGATTTGGCCGACGATCGATCCAACCCCGCCAGCGGCGGCGGACACCAGCACGGTATCACCTGGCTTGGGCTGTCCGACCTCGAGCAGCCCGAAGTATGCCGTGAGCCCGTTTCCGCCGAGCACGCTCAGCATCGACTGCAGGGGAATGCCCTCGATGGATTGGACTCTGCCGTGAAGTTGCCGAGCCGGAACCACGCTGTAGGACTCCCACGCTGCGAGTGCCTGTACGATCTGGCCGACGGGCCAATCGTCCGCGTTCGACTCGACGATCTGCGACAGCGTGCCACTTCGAATGGGTGCGCCGATCGCGATCGGGGGCAGATACGACCTCGCGTCACTCATCCACCCTCGGATGGCCGGATCGATCGACAAGTAGAGATTCTTCACCAAAACCTCCCCCGGTCCCGGGGTGCCAATCGGACCTTCGCCGGCCTGGAAGTCGGTCGTGGTCGGGACTCCAACCGGCCGCTTCTTCAACAACATCTGCCTGTTCGCCT
>Ga0209536_100001948_pt1 | contig 33756 bp, 40 predicted proteins | sample DeeMarSeWOR28_12_FD_187461 | JGI IMG/M metagenome (GOLD analysis project Ga0209536, IMG submission 187461) | Marine sediment microbial communities from White Oak River estuary, North Carolina - WOR-2-8_12 (SPAdes) (version 2) | ecosystem: Environmental > Aquatic > Marine > Intertidal zone >...
TTAGAGTCAACCTTAAAATACAACCCTCAAATAAAAATAATTATTCCAAGCACATTTTACCCGGAAGGAATGCATTTTCTGAATGGGGCAACCTTTAATAAGTGCAATGCCGTGAACAGAATTTCTCATCAAGGAGAGCTGGTTAAGTTGAAACTTGGCACAATAAATAAGCTCTATCCCGGTGTCGCGGCAGTCAACTTTGATTGCCACCCAATAATCAGGGTAAGAGGAGAGGAATCCCTCTATATTAATGTCAAGGATAAAGGAATGGTCCTTGTAACCGGTTGCTGCCATCAGAACTCGATAACTTTTGCAAGTTTTGCAAGAGACAAGATCGAAGGTGGGGATAAGATGTACGGTATCTACGGTGGTTTGCATATTGCCGCATTTGGACCTATAGATCCCGAGAGGGAATTTATCATTAAAGAGTTGGGTAAATATAACTTTGAAAAGATTGCATGTAATCACTGTACGGGTTTAGCTGCGGTTAAGAGGATGATTGAACTCGGGTACCCGGTAGTTAAGGGGACAGCCAGATACGGGTCCAGGAGTGAATTGTTTGTTGGCAACGGAGATCAAGTTTTGTTTGGTTAACCTTACCGTAAAATCATTTAAGACTTTATTCAGATCATTGCTGAAAGCGGGGCAGTTTATACATCTGCCTCGCCGTAATCCTTTCTCTATCATTCGGACTCAAAGCTGCGATACTAGAAAAGTTAGGGATAATTGAAACCCTTCCGAATGCAGGTGAGTTAAAAATTGAGGGGCGGTCCACTTACCACCCCTCAATGCATTGAGCATCATGCAGCCTCCCCACGCCGCAATCAATTTAAGATTCCTCGGAAGGTTTCTTTTCCAATTCTTCAATTCGTTTGCTGATGGTATCCAATGATTTTTTCAGGTAATCGGCGTCAGCTTTTAGCATGGCCATCTCATCGGCTGCGTCTACTGGATAGACCGGGCCAACAGCAGGCGGATACCACCCGTATCCTCTGGAAAAACCACGACCCCGACCCATACCTGGACCGTATCCGCCTCTGAAACCGCGTCTTAACCCTAGACCGCGGCCATAGGCGTAACCGGCGGCATAGGTAGGAATCGTTCCGGCTGTTGCCGGGTTGCAGAGACCTCTGGCACCCCCGGTCATCGGACCGGCACCCATGGGACCTGTTCTGTCAAATCCTGGCATAGTATCACCTCCTATAGGTATCGTTAATTAGTTGAATAGTTATTTTGTTGATTTTTTAAGACTGCCTATTGCGGCCTTGTCCGGTGCCTCTGCCTTTTCTCTGACCCCGACCGGCACCGCTGCCTGATCTTTGGCCTTGACCCCTGCCCGTTCCCATACCGTCTTGACCCTGTGGAGCGGGGGTTCTGCCTTTAGGACCACATTTCCCTCGGCCTCTTCCCGTCTTCGGACCTTGGCCTTGAGGGCCTGTTCCATCACCCCTGGGCATATGTCTCACCTCCTTTTGTATTAGGTTATTGGTTAATGGTTATTCGTTATTTGGGTTAGCAATGAACTGCATAAGACACGGCAGTTATTAAAAAATTCCCGGCCCTATGCTCTCTGTGCTATGCACCTCGTCCTCTTCCGCCGCGTCCCCGGCCGCCTCTTCTGCGGTGTTGTCGATGCATTCCCCGAAATTCGTAATTTCCGCCCTCAACCCGCAATGCTTTTCCGGTCACCAGGGCCCCGGCGACAGTATTGCGTGCGCCGGCCAGAATCCGGCCGTATGTCTGACGGGATACCTCCATCATATTGGCGGCGGCTTCCTGATCCAGGCCCTCAAAATCGCTCAGGCGGATAGCTTCCAACTCCTCGAGGGACAAAAAAAGCTCGCCGCTTACGGGAATCCCCTGCGGCACAAAAGCAGCGATGACAGGATAGCCGGATACAAATCTCGGTTTTTTGGGTCGCGGCATAGATCTCTATCTCCCATAATGGTCATTTGATTATAATATAAACCTTATATAATAAAAAGTCAATAAGTTATTTGGTCATACGATCAAAATAATTCGGATCCGGCAATATGATCCGAAGTGGTATTTTTGATAGGGGGTGCATTTCGCTGATGAACGCGAAGGATGAGGAAAGGTCTAATCTGAAAAGAGGTGAGAATTCGGCAAGGACCTTATGAGAGAAAGTTGCCGCACAGGTCCACACGACATTTTTTCAGAAAATCAACTGGAAGATAGGAGAGTTTCGCCTTGCGAAGTCCTTCATCGTCCAGATCTTGTTCGCGATTCACAAACCGAAACCCTTTGGCTGAATTCGCCAGAAACATTTGATTAATGGCCTGGTATACCCCTTTATATTCGGTATCGCCTTTTTCAAAATGGATGAGCACAGTATCATCCGTCAGGGATTCGGCAATCGTATATGCAACCATATTCTGATTCACCAGGATAGCGCCGCCCAGCGTGCCTTCCAGCTGGTCCCATTCCTGAAGAACTCTGTAAATCGCATGGTTCTCAGCAGAAAGGATATCAGATGACTCGCAATCCCGCCAGGTACACCAATCCTCCTGCATGCCCTTGGCATGTTCAGTCAATTCGGAGTCGAGAGCGACATAGCGGTAATCATATTTTTTCCTAAACTGATTCAGCAAATTCCTTTTTTTGTGATACCGGTTACCCTTCAGCGCAACGAGATCATCAACGGTGAAGATATAATCCCAATGGCCCCGATCTTCGGTAATATTGATACGATCTCCCAGACTGACGCGCCAGTTTTCGGCTAAATCTTGCGGGATCCGAATAAAGGTGGTGTGATCGCCTTTGTTTTCATCAAATCTGGCGATCCAGTCAATTTCTTCCCAGGCGCCAACCGGAGCCCAGAAATGCTCCTGCGGTTGGGTTTGTTTTATCCAAACAAGATGTTCTTCCCAGGCCCAGCAAAGACCGTAATCCTCCGCCCAGGCCCAAAGGTTTAAAAAACTATAATCTGACACGACCTGGGGACACTGGGCCAGTCGCTTCGCATAGTCCCGTTGTTTCTCCAGCTGAATGGGTTCAAATTCTAAGTTCATGAATTTTTCTAAATCTCGTTTATTTTGATACAAGAATTAATTTTGGTATTATAATTCGTTGACGAATTTCTTGCCCGTCTCATAGGCTTCTTGGAGATACTCGGGATGCTTTAAAATGTCCTCCGCAAAATCAAGTCTGCGGTAAAGTAACGTTTTCCAAAGTTCCATATCCAGTACATCAAAAAAATACCGGATCGTCAGAAGAGACCCATCAAAAAGCTTTTTGCCTTTGGTGGCCCCTGCCGCAATAAAAAGCCCTTTGTGCGCAATGATCTTTTGATTTTTGGGCGCTTTATCGACCCAGTATTTCTTCACCCACAGCGACTGAAATCTATCCATCAAAATTTTCGTATGGGCACTGACGGTATAAAAGAAAACCGGTGAGGCCAGCATGAGGCCGGGGGCAGCTAGAATCTTATCTCTCACGGTCTGGAAATCGTCTTTGATGGCGCATTCTCCGGCTTCTTTGCAGCCATAAATTTCAAGACAGGGCGACATTTTTAAATCCCGCAAAACGATTTCTTCGACCGAAGCGCCTGAATCCCGGGCACCTTGGACGGATTCTTTCAATAAAGTTGCTGTATTTCCTTTGCGACGCGGACTACCGTAGATGGCCACAATTTTTTTATCCGTCACGTTGCTCCTCCACCAAAAATTTGGCTGTTAAAATTTGAACAGGGCTCTAAATGCCATCTGAAGGTTTAGCCCGTTTAGCCCGTTTGCCTGTTTGCCGGTAAAAAATCGGAAGAATTTCTTTTTGCCGGGCTAAACTGGCTAACTGGCAAACCGGCAAAACCGATGTTCATTTCATATCTCAAGAACAATCCCAATCGGGCAATGATCTGAGCCGAAAATATCATTGTCAATAAAGGTCTCTTTGATCCAGCCTTTATCGATTATGTCTTTGGTTACAAAAAAATAATCAATCCGCCACCCGATGTTGCGGTCCCTTGCTTTAAATCGGTAGGTCCACCATGAATATTTAACGGTTTCCGGATAAAAATGTCTGAAGGTGTCCACATAGCCGTTTTCAATAATTCGATCAAGCCAATCGCGTTCGATTCGCAAAAATCCGGACGTATTCTCATTGGCTTTCGGATTTTTTAGGTCAATCTCATTGTGAGCGGTATTGTAATCCCCGGTGATGATAAGGCTTCTGCCGCTGTTTTTGTACGCATCGGTATATTTGAAAAATGATTCGTAAAAATCTAGCTTGTACTGTAGTCGTTCTTCGCTCATTTGGCCGTTGGGAAAATAAACATTAAAAAATATAAAATCACCAAAATCCATTTCTATCATGCGTCCTTCTTCATCAAATTTCGAAATACCGATATCGTAGTTGACGCGCTTTGGCTTAATTCGGGTATAGGTTGCCACGCCGCTGTATCCCTTTTTCACGGTGGCAAACGACCAGTAAGCTTCGTATCCTTCTATATGCTTCATCTCATCGGTAAGCTGCAATTCCTGCAGCTTCGTTTCCTGAACTGCAAAAATATCCCCATCCATTTGCTGAAAAGATTTAAAAAAATCCTTTTTCAACACAGCTCTCATGCCGTTTACATTCCAGGAAATCAATTTAATTTTTTTCTTCTTTTTCGGCATACCTTTCTCTCAACATCAATAAATTCAATTTTTCCTCTTCAGTTCCGCGGATTATCCAGATGTAAATTTAGACCATTATTCCCCCAACAATCCTCGAATTTTCTGTAAACTTTCTCTTTCACCGATTTTTTCCAATACGGCTCTAAGTGACCGCAGACATTCTCCAATGATGGCCGATTTCGGGCGGGATGAGCCCAGCTGGGCGTCGATGGTTTTCACATCAGCCATCAATTCATTCAGTCTATCAAAATCCAACCCAAAGTTGCCGGCATGCACCTTAAGATCGGCCATAACCTGCTCGATAACTTGGCATTGAACTTGATCCAGGATGGGCGTATCGCCCAGCCGGACGACCTGATCATCTGCAACGGTTTGGTCGCCGAATGAATGTTGGACCTCTTCCACACCAGAAACACTGATTCCAATTCCGCCGGAAAGCGTCTTTATTTCCACCAATTGTAAGGCAATCAACTCCTCGGCTACCCTTAAAGCGGCATCGCGATTCAAGCCCAACCCCTCACCAATATCGTACATGGATACCTGAACTGTGGGATCTCCGTTGGTTTGCTGAAAAACTTGGAAAAGAAATTGGCGGTCGATTTCGTCAAGATCACTGCCCGTCATTTTTTTGAATTATTCCTTTCTTCGATTACGCTCTGCTAGAATTGCTATCTTTTTGTTTACAACGAACAATTTGAACTAACAAGCCAATGGCTTTATTGAATAACTGCCGCAATCGCTTTTTCAATATCCGGATACTTAAACTGAAATCCGTGCTTAAGCAGCTTATCCGGCATTGCGCGTTGGCTGTCCAGCAATACGTTACCGAATTCACCCAATACCAGCCGAATCATAAATGCCGGTGCCGGCATAACCGCCGGGCGGTTTAAAATCTTTCCCAACGATTTTGCCAAGTCACGATTTCTAACCGGATTGGGCGCGCAGAAATTTACCGGTCCACTTATCTGCTGATTTTGCCAGATAAACACAATAGCTGCCATCAGATCATCCACATGTATCCACGGAAACCACTGCCGGCCATTACCCATTGGACCGCCGATAAAGCCTTTAAACGCAGGGATCATCTTGGCCATGGCACCACCATTTTTACCGAGAATAATCCCAAACCGCATGATCACCGTCCGAATGCCTTTCTCAACAGCCTGCAAGGCCTCCTTTTCCCAATCAATAGAAACGCGGGCCAGAAAATCATCCCCCGGTGGTTGGGCCTCATCTAAAATATCGTCAGCTCTGTTTCCGTAGTAACCGGCACCGGAGGCGCTGCACAGGGTGATTTTTTTGCCGGCCGGCAGCGCGGACACCACATTGCGCGTGGTTAACACACGGCTGTCATAAATATGCTGTTTATGCTTTTCGCTCCAGCGTTTAAATATGGATTTGCCTGCCAGGTTGACGACAGCATCGATATCATTGAGGGCTTGCTGCCATTGCCCGGATTGGGTGGTATCTGCAGCAAGATATCGATAGTTATCGTGTGTTATTTGGTGTTGGCTTGATGGTCTACCGACAGCAGTCACCTGATGCCCCTGGTTCAGAAGATAATTTGATAAATGCGTGCCGAGAAATCCGAGGCCACCGGTGATAAATATCTGCATACGTCATCTCCTGTGAGCGTATTCGTTTCTAGAACTGAATTCAAAACCCCAGATTTTGGCCGAGAGCAAGGCTAGAGGAGGAGAAAAAGCGCAGCATACAAAAAAGTTAGTATGTGAGCATTTTTCGACGACGATTAACGCAGCTATCGGACGAAAGATGGAGGTTTCGGAACCAGATCTAATCCTATGTAGCCAAATGATTTTTGTCAACCAATACCGAAAAGCTAAATCTATACCATCTATCTTCAAACCAAGCGTTAAGCTTTTGCTTCAATTAAACTGGTCCCAGTGAGTAAAAGCGATCGGAAGGATATGATTTTAAAAAGAGAAAACTAAATAGGTGGGGTCAAAAACGCGGAAGGTAAAATCAGAAAGTGCTTTTGGTAATTCCTTGAAAAAAAATATTGGACAGAAAGGATGGGTTGGTGACCTAAGCCGGCGAAGTATCTCCAGCGCACCGGGGGCAAAGCCCTATAAATTCAAGTTTATGGCCGATAATTATAAAATCGCTGGTTTCGTTGATCACATCATCGACATTTAAATCGTTTTCGATATGAGCGTCAACGATGCGGTCGCACTGAATACATCGAATGTGGTAATGATCATAGGCATTGCCATCAAATCGTTTTAAGGTGCCACTGGGTTCAAGCTTCTGAATTTCACCAGTCTTAGAAAGTATTTCTAAATTCCGGTATACCGTTCCAAGGCTGATACGCGGAAGACGCTTGCGTACCATATCATACACCTCATCCGCACTTGGATGGGTATTCACTTTTCGTAATTCTTCTAAAATAATCTTGCGCTGGCGGGTCATCCGCAGGTTTGGTTTTTTTAGCAAACCGACTTAAGCCTCCTCTGCAAATAGTTGCATCAACACTTTTGAGTAAAATGAATTGGGCATACTGTCAAATTTCAACGTTTCATCAGTAAGTCAGTTTTTCCGGCGGCCGCCGTTCCGGAACATATTCTTGTGCAATTTTTCCTTCATTCCATTCATTGGAAACATAGAGATTACAATAGCAACTGCCGTATTCCTCAATATCCGGAACACTATATACACATGGACAAATGATATCTCGATCGGCATCCCTGTCGCCGGAAAGAAGGCGGCAAGGACAACCCATGTATCCATAGCGTTCTTTATTCTCGAGCAAAGCTTCTAAAAGTTCAAAGGTTCTTTCTTTGTCCTTGTTGAAATAATAGCCCTTTGGTTCCTGCACCTTTTTCATTCTCTCATAAAGTTCTTGCGCATCCATTACAGTCCCAAAGCCTCCTTAATTTCTTTTTCCTTAAAGCCGACGATCACTTTTTCCCCGATAATGATGGTGGGAAATGAGCATCTTGGATTAAACTTTTTGACATCTTCGATGATGGCTTTGCGTTCATCACCCTCCAGCAGATCCACATCGACAAATTCATACTTTATCGTACATTCGCCCATTAATCTTTTGGTGGCTTTGCAGTGGCTGCAGGTGCTCAGTGAATAAATTTTAACATTGCGATTTGATTTTTCTTCAGGTTCAGACATAAAACTATCCTTTCTAACGTTTCGGTTCAACGAAATGCGTTCAATGAGATAGTGATCGTTTTTTCCCGAAAACTGATGACATTTCGTTCATTTGCGTTTTGAAGATCATTTTTTACGATAGCAGAAAATTAAGTATATGAATAGAGAATTTTTTGCGCTTTCATTTCAAAATTACTTTTAAAATGAAAACGTCTCTACTCAATACCACCTTAGCCCTTGACAAAAAAATAGAATTATAATATTTGTTTTTGATAATCATTACTAAAAACCTATCTTGTGCTATTATCCAAACTGAATTTTCATAAATCTTGCCTTTTTATGAAGATCCAGCCATTTTAAACCTAAATTAGAGATTCTACGAAGGGAGAAATTACATGGAAGAAAAAAAAGTGATCTCCAAGAAAAAGGAGATCAATATTAGCGATGTCACCATTTGTGATGCCACAGCACAAATGCTTATCAAAGCCCGCAAGGACGGTGTCGAAACCGCATTTGATCGGGCAGCCAACATGAAAGCCTGTCCGATCGGTGCGGATTCCGCCTGTTGCAAGCACTGCGCGATGGGCCCCTGTCGGCTGAATGCCAAGGATCCCTACTCCAAAGTCGGCGTCTGCGGCGCTACTATCGATACCATCATGGCGCGGAATTTCGCACGCATGGTCGCAGCCGGCGGTGCCGCTCATACCGACCACGGAATGGGAATGCTCGATCTATTCCGTGAAGTGCTAAACGGAAATATCAAAGACTACACAATTAAAAACCCACAAAAGCTCATAGAAGTAGCGCAATCCATCGGAATCGAAACAGAAGAACGGGAAATTAAAGATATTGCCGTGGATCTGTACGAAGAGCTTGAACGTACTTACACCCAGGTAGAAGGAGAAATTCCTTTTGCTCAACGGGTCCCTGAAAAAACCCTGGAAACCTGGCGCAAGCTCGGGATCGTCCCGCGCGGCGCCATGCGTGAGATTATGGAGTTGATGCACCGCACCCACATGGGCGTGGACCAACATTATGAGAACATCACCAGGCAGTGCAGCCGGACCGCACTGGCCGATGGCTGGGGCGGTTCCATGGTGGCAACGGAGATATCCGACATCCTGTTCGGCACGCCGTCACCCGTGGCCGTCGAAGTCAATATGGGAGTCTTAAAGGAAGACCAGGTCAATATCATCATTCATGGACACGAACCCAACCTTTTTGAGTCCATAGTGGAATCGGTCAACGAACCTACCCTTATTCAGGCCGCCAAAGATGCCGGTGCCAAGGGGATTAACCTGATAGGTATGTGCTGTTCCGGTTTGGAGATGTTCGTGCGTCATGGAATTCCCCATGCCGGTAATTTTATGTCTACCGAAGCTGTTTTGGTAACCGGCGCGGTAGACGCCATGGGCGTTGATGTGCAATGTATCAAACAGGGTCTGGTTAAAGTGGCAGATTGTTACGGTACAAAACTGATCACAACCAATCCACGCTGCCATATTGAAGGCGCCACACACATTGAGTTTCATGAACATGATCCCAAGGCATGCACCGATGAGATCGTTATCCAGGCTATTGGACGATTTAAAAACCGCAATATGCCGATTGAAATTCCAAAAATTGTTAATACCGGTGTACACGGTTTTTCCCATGAGTACATCAATTACATGCTCGGCGGAACCTTCCGAGCATCATACACTCCGCTAAACGACAACATTATCAACGGCCGTATTCGGGGTGTTGCCGGTGTCGTCGGATGCACGAATCCGAGAATGAAACAGGATTGGGTCCATGTGGAGCTGGTAAAGGAGTTGATTAAAAACGACGTGCTGGTTGTGCAAACCGGATGTTCACAGATCGCGCTCGCCAAGGCGGGATTGACAACACCGGAAGCCGCTCATCTGGCAGGACCGGGCCTGAAGGAAGTGTGCGAAACTGTGGGTATGCCCCCGGTGCTGGGCTGTGGTGCATGTGTAGATAACAGCCGCATTCTGATCGCTTGTGCTGAAATGGTCAAAACCGGCGGTCTGGGCGAGAGCATTGCCGACTTGCCGGTGGCCGGCTGTGCTCCGGAATACATGAGTGAAAAAGCCATCTGCATTGGCCAGTATTTTGTGGCTTCCGGTGTCTACACCGTATTCGGAGTGACCTTCCCAATTGTTGAAGGCACAAAATTCCACAAGCACCTGTTTGAAGAGCTTGAGCAGCTGGGTTGCGGTAAATGGGGGTTTGCCACCGACCCATACGAAATCGCCAGTATGATGATTGCCCATATTGATAAGAAGCGCAAGGAACTTGGCATTGATAAGGCCAGAGAACGCACCCTGGTTGATATGGCCGATCGCCGGGCGATTGATGCGGCATAAAGCAATTTGCTTTTCTAGACTTACTTAATAAACAAAAAATGGGGCTTCAATTTGGAGCCCCATTTTTTAATTTAACGGTATTTAATTAATTTCAATCCAGAATGCGCATTGCGCCTAACCCTTGGCCAGTTAATATGTCTCGGCCTAAACCTTAGTACTGCATGCCATACCGACTTAAGCAGTAGCTTTGGCTCTGTCTTGCTGGGACATTTCCGCCAGTTTTTCAACTTCCTTTACGTCCAGCCCCAGCCCTTCAGCAACGCGTTGCCCATAATCACGGTCGGCCTTCATGAAAATTGCGCTTTGCCGCAATTGAATTCGTTTTTCTGCACCGCCCAGGTGGGCCACAATGTTGCCGATCTAATCCAAATAATAGTGGTATAAAAATACAAGCGTGGCTACAAATCTTTATCCTTTTCTTTTTTTGTTCGCAGCAGCCCGGTGCAGCGCAGTCATAATATCCGAGTCGCCGTTTTGTCGTAAAAATCAGCGACACAGCTGAATCTATCATTTCAGGTTCAAAGAAGTTAATTTTACCCCGGGTGTGCGCTGCCTTTTATTGACAGCACAACAAATGCTCCAAGGCCTAAAACACAAAGCCATGCAAATACATCTCCAATGATTGGATAAATCGTTTTTTTACCTTTCATTGGAACGTCGGCATACATAATCTCATTTGAAGTCGCAAAATAATCTTTTGATGCCAGAATTCTACCATGATAATCAACGGCAAAAGTAACTCCATTATACGTTGGGCGAACAAAAGAAAATCCATTTTCGATGGCCCGCATAAGATACCTAGGTGCCTTTCCCCGAGGAAAATCAAATGCCGAGGACAGCATAATATCGGCGTGCTTTTTTCCTGCTTGTCGGATATATGGAGAAAAACTCATATCACGACAGATTGATATGCCAATATTTCCATAAGGCGTATTCACGACCGGTATTATTTCAGGTCCTTTTTTCATATACACGACTTCGCCGCCAAAAGGATCAAGCCCAAATAAATAACGTTTCAGATAATTGACCTCAATTTCTCCTCGATCATTAATAAAGATATGCCTGTTTTCACCTTCTCCCTTTTCGGCAAAGACGCCATAAGAAATACTAAGATGAATTCTATGTTCTTTAGCAATTTCTTGAAATGCTTCAAGCAATTTTTCTTTATTCTTTTCATTTACAAATATCGCATACTCCTGAAATGAAACAATTTTCGCACCACTTAAAGCCGCTCGTTTTGCTAAATTCTTTATTCTCAACATAGTTACATCAAAAGGAGAACTGGTTTTGTTCTCAAGTATATTTTCAAGGTTCAAAATCTTTTTATCTGTTGAATTCAACACAACTGCTGCAATTCTTACAGTATCCACATCATCAGAATACATGAAAGGCGAAAGTTTCACACCTCCACATACAAAAGCTATTGTTATGATAGAAGAAAATATTGCAACCCCTTTCTTAATCTTATCCCATTGAAATTCATTTTCCCAGCCCCAGCTTATTACAGATGAAATCCAGGATAAGATAAAAACCAGTCCCCATAACCCTGTGACGGATACCAATTGTTTTAAAGAAAGATCACCAATAAAATACAGACTAAAAACCCCATCTCCATCAAACGGACCTTCTAATGAATTCAGAAAATAAAGCGCCGTTGCAGATACCGGGAAAACAAGTGTAGTCAAAAATCCTTTAACTCTATTATATATCAACCTATCGGCAATATATGGCAATGCTAATACGATTGCTAACAACACACTTCTGATAATATTAAAAATAAGTGTAAAATTATCATCACCAAAGTCAAATAGCCCCCACAAGGCAATGGTAATGCTCAAACAAAAACCCAATAATGTGAACATTATTCCCTTTCCAGGTTTTTGCGATCGCACGAATAGAAGGATAAAAATCGGAGCCAAAACTATGGAAGTAGGTACAAATAAGGTGCTTCTTGTAAACATAAATAATCCAAAGCCAAGAAAAAAGCATACTAAAGACAGATAATTGTTTTTTTTCTCGGAATTTTTTTTATTAACAATCTCCATAACCTGACCTCCTTCCCAAATCAAATTAGAGTCTAATTACTTTTGTGATTCGACCACTTCAAGCTCCCGAAAGATAGCAAATAAGCAGTTCATTTTGTTTGCCCTAAAATAGTATAATAAATAGCCAGCAAATGTCAAGATAAAATTCTGCTAATAAACAAATAATTAGGTTGACATCTAGCAAAATCTCTGTAAGGTTTATTTTTTATTAATTATTTTTTTCCTGAAGAACTGGTTTTTGGGTGCTGTCGTGCGGTTCAACAAGGGAGAGATTTCCTGGCATGGCATAAAAAAGATCAAATAATGTGCCTACAATATATTGTGAGATAATGTTTGGTCTCTAACAGTCTTCATGTTATTTTCTTGACTTTTGCCAGACACAAATTGTAAGATCTCCTGAACATATGTGAAAGGGAAATGGTATGGAAAAGAAAAAAATTAGTCCAAGAATAGAAAGTCAGAGCCAAGACTTTTTATCAAAAAATTTCAATACGCTAAATGCCGGGGCCGAATATGTTCTTGACGGGTTTCCAATGCTTTATAACCGTGCACTTCATGAAATGAGAGGACATTTTTCGGATGGAGAATTATCTTTTTTGGTCGAAGCCTTCAAGGAAACAAAACTGAGCCCGCAATTGGCTGGCCAACAGTTTAAAATATTTTGTGATGATGCGATGACTTTCATGAAACTTGATGATAAGTGGAAGATTAAAAGCGACATATTTTTAAAGAAGATTGAAGATCTTACATCCTTTCAAATGGCCTGTCTTGAGATTTGGGCGAAAAAGTTTTGGTTTGCTAAATGGAAAAAGGGGGACAAAAGTTTGAGAGAATATGTGAAATTATTAACGTAATTCTTGTAAAATCACGCATCAATTGTGGTTTATGTCTTTTGCAGATTGCACAATGACGACTACATCTTTTTTTATCTTTATATATTCCTCTGCCCGCCTGGATGGCATCTTCCGGACATACTTCCGCACTCCAGGCAGTGGTATCCATCAATTCGATACACCTCATCTTCTGAAATCAAATCAATCGGACAGGATCCAAAATTTTTAGAGGTATTTGGTGATATTTTGTATTTCAAAAATATCTGGGTGTGTTACGTACCGCCTTTTTTCATCATTTATGTCTAAGCCAATTGATCGGCGACATAGTCAAGACCGAGTTCGCTTAACTTTTCACGGGTAGGTGCCCCGGTTTCCACATCCCACCCTCTAGCCGCGTAATATTCATCCAGCATCTGCGCCAATTCCTCCTTGCTGATAAAATGCCCTTTGGAAGCGCCAGCCTTCAGAGGTTCGGTCAAAAGCCTTTCGGGCAGCGTGTCATCCGCTCTGGTAAATCCCTCCCGCACGTTGAAGGCCCGGGCCAGATTGTTGATCCGCTCCCCTACCTGCATCACATCTTCGGCGGTCAATTTCAGCCCGGTCACAGCCTCCATCAATGCAGCCGTATTCTCGGTCGCTATGCCGACAACAGCCATATCCAAAAGGAAGGCGCACATGGTGGGCGCATCGGTGGTTGCCGTGCGGATATCCTGGTTCCACTTGGTAAGCTCACCTTTGCCTTCAGCCGTAAACCGATCAACCTCACGGGGGACCGGAATTCCAAAAATTTCCTGAAAGGCATATCCCCTGCAGTGATCCGCGCCGGTATAGGAAGTCGCATAGCCGAGACCGTGAGCCTTGGCCCCGCGCACATCATAGGCGGGAAGCTCCAAACCCTTGACGTGCATGGCATATTTTTCAGAGCCTTTACCGATTTTTTCTGCCGCTGCCTTCACTCCGTCTGCCAGCAAATCACCGATCCCTTCCCGATAAGCCATCTGTTTCAGGATGGTGATCATCGCCTCATCGTTACCGAAGTTCAATTCCAGTCCCCCCGTATCCTCTTTGCTTAGGATACCTTTTTCATAGAGCTCCATGGCAAAAGCGATCGCCACGCCCGAAGAAATCGTGTCCAGCCCCAGTTCGTCGGCCAGACGGTCCGCCGCAATAACAGCGTCGAAGTTTTCAACCCCGGTTACACCGCCATAGGAATACATGGTCTCAAACTCGGGTCCCTCGGTAAGTATCCCGGCATATGACCCTGTTTTTGCCAATTTTATCTGGCTGCAACCCACCGGGCAGTTATAGCAGGCTTCGGCGCCCACAATGCGTGTTTCCTGGACTTCGACCCCGAGTTTGTCCACCGGCTCGTATTCACCCGTGGCTGAAAAGTTCTTGGTCGGGAAAATACCCATGGCGCAGGTATGGTCCACCACCATGGGGGTGCCGAGTTTCGAAAATCTAGGATAAAGCACCGGGCTTTCCTTCATCGCCTTGGTAAATTTTCCTCTGGCATCCTTTAGCTTTTCTTTATCGACTATGGCGACCTCGCCGCTGCCCCGGATCGCTATCGCCTTGAGATTCTTGGAGCCCATGACCGCGCCCAGCCCTTTGCGGCCGATGGCCCTCCATTCGTTAATGATGGATGCTATTTTAATCTGGTTCTCACCGGCCGGACCGATACAGGCAATTCTCACATTCTGGTCTTTCAGCTCGTTCTTGATGATTTGTTGGGTGTCCAGGGTCTTCATTCCCCACAGCTTCTTGGCGCCGCGGAATTTGACCTCTTTGTCCTTGATCCAGACGTAGATGGGCTTTTCTGCCTTGCCCTCGATGATCAGGGCGTCGTAACCCGCAAATTTCAGCTCAACGGGAAAATGTCCGCCTGACAACGCCATACCCACCGCCCCGGTAAGCGGCGATTTGCCGGTCACCGCCATGCGACTGGCACAGGGAACGCTGGTTCCGGATAAGGGGCCGGAGGCAAAAATAAGCTTGTTGTCAGGCCCCAAAGCGTCTGTTCCTCCTTTGACTTCATCAAAAAGATATTTAATCCCGAACCCTGCACCGCCAATGAAATCCTTTGCGACCTCCAGAGGTAAGTCTTCTTCCTTTGCAGTTTGATCCGTAAGATTAATTCGCAAAATTTTCCCGGTATATCCACCTTGATACATAGTGCACCTCCATTTTTTTGTTTATGCTAGCTTGGTTAAATTCCCATTAAACATGCCCGTGAATATTGCAAAGAATATGTTGATACATGCCGCCGTCGCAGGGGATGTTTGCGCCCCTGATCCAGCCACTGCCGTCGCTGCACATAAATGCGATCAGCGGTGCGATATCTTCCGGTCGCCCCGGACGGTCCATGACTTTCATGTCTTCTTCAGCCCTTTCGCCGAGGGTCTCCAGAAAGTCCGGGAGAATCGGTGTCTCCACTGGACCGGGACTGATGCAGTTCATCCGAATGCCACGATCGCGCCAGGTCCAGCGGTTCATCATGGTCCAAACGATGAGGGTCTCTTTGCTGAAAAAATAGGAGCGTCCGCCATCGTTTCCTATGCCATATTCGTCACAGAGTGTCTCTACCGCATTAAAATCCCTCAACGCCAAGAACGCTTTGATTTGCTCCCCGGATTCCGGCCAGCCAAGCCCGGCCAGAGAGGCCACGTTAATGATGGATGTATTGATCCACATTGCGCTGCGGCTCGTTGAGATCGATACCGATAACCGTTGCGGCTTGCGTTTTGAGCGTTTTGGCGGTCTCAGCGCCGATACCTGATGACGCTCCGGTTACTACAATGTTCTTTTTTTTCCAAAGACATCATTATCATGTTCCTCATTTTAGCCCCCGCCTACCGGAGGTAATATGGTGATCTCATCTCCATCTTGAAGCACGGTCTCCATGTTTTTCAAAAGTCCAATGCTGCGACCGTTTACCATTAACATAATGTAAGGAAGAAGCCTAGACCGATCCGGCGCAAACAGGCGGGATGCCAGTTCATCTCCCCAGGTGTTTGTAATTTGTTCAAGAAAATTACCTACAGTACTACCATCGGCAAGCGATACCTCAAACAGTCCTTGACCAAAAATTTTCTTGAATTCCAGTATGGTGCGAACTTTTATCCGGATCATCGCTACCCCTGACAATAATTATCCTTGGATATAAACTGTGGCGACCACGGCGGACCATATACATCGAGATAATCAAGCATGTGACTCAGGTTGTAGACGCTTGCCCGCTTCATCTCGATGCCAATCGCCATTAATGAGATTTTCATCCCAGCATTATCTCAGGTGAATTAGATACAGCTTTTAAGATGGCTCCTAGTCACTTTCCCCGTGATAAACCTCCACACCGGCAAGCACATAAAAATCCGCCACCCATTTCGAAAACCACTGGGGGAAAAATTCTTCCTTATATTTCTTCGAATCCCTGTCCTTACCCCATTCTTCCAGGTTTGTGGAATCGAGGATGCCGACATACTTGAATGGGGGTTTGGTTTCTTCCGGCGAAATGCCCTCTTTCCCGTTCCCCTTCACGCCTCCTAACATACTCACAAGTGTAAAACTGTTTACCGAATCAAAACTCAGCAATAACGGTCCTTTGTAATCCTGACACCATTTTTTGTAATCTTCGTCCGTCACATCGTCTCGTAGGTTATAAAGAATAATTGACTTGGCCATGTTTTACTTCCTTTCAACGTTTTCAATTTGCCAGGCTGCAAAAACAAAAAAGCCCCCTTTGCCCAACTTAAAACAAAGAAGGCTTCTTTACCTCCCGGATGCATTCTTGTATTATTTGTAAACTCACGCATATCCTATTAAATGAAGTAGCTATGGCAGGATTAGTACCGGAGGCGCAATACACCATAGATTACCGAATTTGAATTGAATTCATCAGTCGAACATTGATTTCAGCCTTCCACACCCAATTCCTTCTTCAACCATGCTTTGACATCATCTTCGAGCGCATATACCCCTTTTAATTCACAAACATCTCTTTCAAACCGTTCGGGCAGTTCAAATTGCGCCAGCTCCAGCGCCTCATCGGAATTTCTGCGAATTAAGTAAATATAATAGGGTTTGCGCCAGCAATTGACTACAAAATAGGTTGAATAATCGCTTTTTGAACGGATAACATACTTGCCACTGCCCCAATCCGTATTTCCCCATTCCAAATACAGTTTCACCGCCTCTTCAGGTCCTAAATCCCAGTTGATCTCATTAATAATATCGATCTCTTTTTTTAATTCTTCCAAAGACAGCATGCATACCTCCCTTACTAACAGCTTATTCAATAAAAATATACATATTTCATATTTTCGCTTCATCCTATATCAGATGGTGGATTTTTTTCAAAAGCCAAGATTTAGAACTTCTGTCGGAAGTGGGTCGTCTTTTAGATGATCACTTCTTTTGTGCGATTTGCCTACGTCAATTTGACGGTCGCATTCAACTCCGGGTGATCGCCTAAAAACCGGTACAACGTGGCGCGTCCCACTCCCAGCAATTTGGCGGCTTTGGCTTTGTTGCCACCTGTTTTTACCAGCGCCGATTTGACGCCCTCCGGATCCAGTTTTTTTGAAGGGCCCCGTCGGACACAAACAGCATCCATCTCCCGCAGTTCCAACGGAAGGTCCTCCGGTAAAATCAGCTTGCCGTTGCATTTGACAAAGGCAAACTGGATCGCGTTTTGCAATTCCCGAATGTTGCCCGGCCAGCGGTAATCGAGCATCAAAGACATGGCCTTCGGAGATACACTCAGCGGCTTTTTGTTGTATCGTTTTGCAGCCTCTTGCAGGAAATGTTCGATCAGCGGCGTGATGTCAATCTTTCGTTCGCGCAAGGGCGGAAGATGAATCGGGATGACATTGAGGCGGTAGTACAGATCGTCTCGAAATTTTCCCTTTTTTACCGCTTCTCTGAGATTCTTGTTGGTGGCACTGATGACTCTGATGTCGATGGTAACCGTCTGTTCACCCCCAACCCGTTCGAACTTACCTTCCTGCAAAAATCGTAAAAGTTTGGCTTGCATATTGTTGGATAGCTCCGCGATCTCGTCTAGGAAGATCGAACCACCGTTGGCCATCTCAAAGCGTCCCTTTTTGTCCCGGATCGCCCCGGAAAAGGCACCTTTGACATGGCCGAACAGTTCGCTTTCGATAAGGCCTTCAGGCAGCGCGCCACAATTGATCGGCACAAATGGCGCACCGGCCCGTGGGCTTTCGTTATGGATGGCGGTGGCAACAAGTTCTTTGCCGGTGCCGGTTTCACCGGAAATGTGCACCGGATAATCATAGCCGGCGACATCTCTAATCTGCCTGAAAATATCTAACATCTTGCTATCGCGGCCGATAATACTGCCAAAGCTTGTCAACTCGCCGACCTGCATCTTCAGGCTAAATAGATCGGTAATATCTCTGAAAGAAGTCAGCACGCCGATAAATTCACCGTTGCCGTCTTTCATGGCGGTTACGGTCATTTCAACGCGTCGCGTTTCACCGGTTTTGGTGGTAATATTAAGGGTGTAATCGGATCTGTCCGCCAACATGGGGGTATCTTTATTAAACCTACAACGTTCACCGCAAAACGGATCCCCGAAGACTTCATGACAATCTTTGCCTAAAACGTCATTTCTGCTATATCCGGTAATGCGTTCGGCCGCTTGGTTGAAAAAAAAGACGCGTCGATTCATGTCATGGGCGATAATGCCTTCTTTGAGATTGTCTAGAACATGTTCCAGATTTTCCCGATGACACATTAAATTTTCCAGTGAAACGTCCGTCATAATTGCCTCAATGCAAAACCCGAAGAAACCGCAACCTAAGATGGTGAAATTCAATATTGACGATTGACAATTGACTATCTTCGGAAGTCGCCTCGCTCCGCCATTTTGATGATAGTATTCAATAATTAATGCCCTTCCGAAAATGGCGATTTCCGGATGGAAACGAATTATAGTTCACACCGTATTTTACGGTTCAGTCGGATCCATTTCAGATCAATAAAAACGTCATAGGCTAGGATCTCAATTCCGTGCTCGGCTGCGCGTCGAAGCTGTTGGCTATAAGCAGGATCTATATGGTCGGCGGGTTTAAACACGTTGGCATCCATGCGCTGGATAAAATAAAACATGACGGTGCGAAAACCTGATGCAGTCAGTTCAACCAATTCATTAAGATGTTTCAAACCTCTTGCGGTTGCGGCATCAGGAAAATATGCGATACCGTCACTCACCAGGGTGCAATTTTTAATCTCCACATAACATCGACCATTACTTGCATCGGTCAGCATAAGATCGATTCGGGAATGATCTCCGATCCTAACTTCTCGCTGGACGTTTTCATAACCGGATAGCTCGGGAACCAAACCGGCGTTTATCGATTCAAATATCAGACGATTGGGGACCAGGGTATTGATTCCAACAAGCGATGCCGGCATGGCAATAAGCTCCCATGTGTACTTTAACTTTCGTTTCGGGTTATCATGTCGCGACAGATAAACCGGACGCCCGGGCTCACAACATCCCTGCATGCTGCCGGTGTTCGGACAGTGGGCAGTGACGATTTTACCGCTTTCCAATTGCACATCGGCTAAAAAACGCTTGTATCGTTTAATTAAAGTTCCGGGTATAAGTTCGGGCCATATTAGGCCCTTGGTTGGTATGCAAGGCGCAGATCGTTTCATAAAAACTTTTCTTCGATAAGATCGGCTAACTCTTTGATATCCTCCAATCCGAATTTTGGAACGTGCGGATTTATATCCACATCGGTGACAACCGCAAACAGGTGACGATCTTTCTTGCAAAGCAGCTCGGTATGCCTCGCTGCTCGCAGGACCTCTATTTTAGGCTTATTTTCTCTCTTATAGCCCTCGGTGATGACAAGATCCATATCCTCAAAGTAGTCTCCAAGGCAATCCAGCGACTCACAATCATCATTTTTCACCATCGCTATTTTCCCCGGCGAGGCAACCACGACGGCATCTGCTCCCGCATGCCAGTGCCGCCAGCTGTCCTTGCCGGATTTGTCTATATCAAATCCGTGATGGGCATGCTTAATTGTACCGATTCGATAGCCACGTTTATTGAGCTCTGGGATGAGCTTTTCCATCAGCGTAGTCTTTCCTGATTGGGATCGTCCAACAATAGATATAATCTTGGTCATGGTTTAGCCTGTTTCAAGGCCATCAATGGGTGACTCAAACGTTTGGTGAGCCTATTTTTGTCGGCCTGATATGTTTAATTGATTATAACAGATATATATGTTTTAAGGATGAAAACTAATTTTCAATAATAATATTGTCAAGCTAATTTGATAAGCTGCGTCATGGCTGCATTGATAGAAGTTAAACATTTGGTCAAAAAATACGGGGATGTGGTTGCCGTTGACGACGTCAGTTTCTCCATCGATCAGGGAAGCTGTTTTGGTTTGCTTGGCCCCAATGGCGCCGGTAAAACGACGACTATTGAGGTGATCGAAGATGTTATACCGCCAACATCCGGTGAAATATTCTACAAAGGCAAACCCCGGGGTGCCTCGTTCAGAGATGAGGTCGGCATTCAATTTCAAAATACTGCCCTTTTAAACTTTTTGACAGTCCGGGAAACATTGGCAACCTTCCAATCCCTATACCCTAAAACAGCGCGCATTGATGAATTGGTGGAACTATGCCGGCTGTCGGAATTTATAGATCGATATAACGATAAAATTTCAGGCGGCCAACGACAACGCTTTCTCCTTGCGTTGGCCTTGATCAATCAACCCGAGGTGCTTTTTCTGGATGAACCATCCACCGGATTGGACCCGCAGGCAAGACGCAATTTATGGTATCTTATTGAGAAAATCAAAACGCAAGGCAAGACACTTATTCTGACCACGCACTACATGGAGGAAGCACAGCATCTTTGTGATGAAATTGCCATTATGGACTACGGTAAAATCATCGCCCGGGGAACACCGGAGGATCTCATCAAACGCTACAGTCAGAATGTCACTGTGATCTTGCCGAAAAAGTGCTTTAAGCCATTTGCTGATGATGTGTCGTTGTCCTATCGGGAGGTAAAAGATACGATTGAAATTATGACCGACAATGTCAATGCATGTCTGGATCATTTACTCAATTTCAAGATTGACTTATCGGAAATATCTGTGCGCTCACCCAACCTGGAAGCGGTTTTTTTAAATTTAACAGGACGAAAACTGCGAGAGTAAATATGAACTTTAGAAGATTTTGGGCAATATTAAAAGCAAGAAATCGTGAGTTTTTCAGAGATCGTTCGGCATTCGGCTGGAATTTCCTATTCCCTTTTTTAATTGTTGCCGGTTTCGGCATTATTTTTGGCGGTAAAACATACACCCAATACAAAATCGGGGTCTTTCCTTATACCCAAGGTGCTGTAAAAGCCGATAAAATTAAAATTCCAGATCAGTTTCGCAATATCCGTTATCTCAAGTTTATTGGATTTTCGACTGCAGAGGAGGGATTAGAAAAGCTTAAATATCACAAAATAGACTTTTTAATAGAAATCGGAGATCCTCCATATGAATACTGGGTCAGCGATGCGTCACCGAAAGGATATGTTGTTGAGCAAATGTTTAAGTCCAGCCTCATCCCACCGCAAACTAAATCCCAAGCGAAAAGAGAACAAATTCAAGGCAACTCCATTAGGTATATAGATTGGTTGTTCCCGGGAATTTTGGCTATGAATATGATGTTCAGCGCCCTTTGGGGAGTGGGTTATGTGGTGGTGCGCTACCGCAAAAACGGGGCATTAAAGCGTCTGAAGGTCACACCACTGAATGCATTTGAATATTTAACCGCCCAGGCACTTTCACGAATTTTTTTACTGATGTTCACCCTTGTGGTGGTGTGGACGGGATGTGACCTAATTTTTTCATTTACGGTCGAGGGCTCATATCTGGATCTATTTTTGGTTTTCTTTTTAGGTAGTCTCAGTCTGACAGCCTTAGGATTAATTCTGGCATCCCGGGGAACCAGCGAGGAATTTACCACCGGTATATTGAATTTTATTTCCTGGCCGATGATGTTTTTGTCTGAGGTTTGGTTTTCCCTTGAAGGTGCCCCGCGATGGGTGCAAAACGCCGCTCAAATTTTTCCGCTTACGCACATTCTTAGCGCCGTGCGCCGGATCATGCATGACGGAGCAGGGCTATTGGATGTCGGTCTGGAAATTGTAATACTCTCTGTGATGACGCTGGCATTTTTAGGCGTGGGGGCCTCGTTGTTTTCGTGGAATAAATAGGGTAAACCCTCTGATCTTTCTAAATAAACGCTCTATTTTTTTTTGAGCTTTTTGGCCTTCGGTATAAATTCGTAAATAAAATGATTCGAGTGAATTACTGAGATGATTTTGATAATGAGGTATATTGCTGAGAGGGCCGCTGCATAAAACAAGCTTCCTTGAACACCGTTTAGCGTATCATTGATTGTTACACCTATGTATATGAGCAGAAAAATTTCTAACAGCGCATTGAGTGAACCTATCAAATAGTGTCGGGTATAAAAATATCCACCGCCCGGAAAAAGGATTGAAGAGATTCTGGCTAAAAGCTTGCTTTTGAACTTCAACTGACATTTTTCGCAAGTGTACTTGCCCGCTGTCAGTCGATGCCCGCACCGCGGGCAAAGATGCATTCTCTCGGCCAAATCGCTATTGGCACCCGATACGGGCGATTTTTTAAGTAATTCTTTTAGTTTTTTTCTTTCCGAGATTGAAATGCCTCTAAATGTTTCAACATTGCCTAACTTTCCATATTCTACGACAAGGCTTCCGCCACGAAGTGAAATGGATTGGCAACCGGCATACGCAATTTGCGCAATGGACCCTTTATACCTATAGGCCGGTGTCGTGGGAATATGCAGTATTCGTAAATTCGTAAAAACAAACATGGAACGCTTAAGGTAAATGAAAATGAAACCGGTTAGATATTGGGCGATCGATGCTAAAGGGGAGTATCCGGTGGTTACCAGCAATATTTTTTCACCCTTTTTTAAAAAAGGCTTCAGAAACGGCAATTTGACAATCAGCTTTCGCTGGCGTTTTTCGACTCTTTTTTTATATATCTTTTTATGATTGGAAAATAGGGTTTCCCGATCCACGGGGAGGCCGAAGATCTGCTGAACCATGATCCCTTCCGGTTCAAATGCCGTCTCTGACATCCGTATTGTTTCCTTTCAAGACTCAACGATCGCTCAAATATTTCTTTTATATCTAAGCTGTAAAATTGCAGTTTTTAATTAGAAGGTTTATGTCGTGCAACACCTGTAATAATTCCAGAATCATTCGGCGTTTGCACGGGTATCCGTCGAATATCCTTCACACCAGCCTCAGTTAGCATATCGAAAATTTGTTTTTCGGAATAAGATTGACCAGAAGAGGTTCCCAAAAGCATGTTCAGGGAAAAAAGCGCCGGGAAAAGCGGCCCATCCATAGTGTTATTGAGAATAAAATCATGAACAATGATCAATCCTCCGGGCTCCAGAACTGCCACTGCTTTATGGATGATTTTTTGACATGCTTCAGGCCCCTCACCGTGAAGAATGTGTGAAAGCCAAACCGCGTCGTAATTACCCTTGACTTCATCCTCCAGGTAATTACCCTCTCTAAAGCGGATACGATCCGCCAAGTTAAACTTTTTAATTGTCTTTTCGGCAAATGGCCTTGTGGTGGGCAAATCAAATACCGTGGCATTTAGCTGGGGATTGTTAAGACAGAAATGAATCGCATATGTCCCCGGGCCGCCACCTAAATCCAAGAGATGACGTCTGGTAGAAAGTTCGATTTTCGGCACCAATCGAGGCGCCATGTTCATCGCCATATTAAACATCCCCAACAGGAAACTTTCGCGCCATTCTTCATTGCTGAAAGAGGATCGGCTTCGGATAGGTTGGCCGGATTGAACGGATTGATCCAGATTAGACCACGATTCCATCAAATGATGGTGGTGCATAATGATATGACCGATATATTTCGCCGAGGCTTTCGATAGAAAATCCAGGCTAGACGGAGTATTGGCATACTTTTCATCGGTTTTTGATAAAAGCGTCATCGCAACCAACGCGTTGAGCAGCCTTTCCAGCCCTTTTTGGGAACCGTTGAGTTTTCGTGATATTTGCTCAGCGCTTAATTGGTGATCTCCGATTATCGTAAACACATCCAACTTGACGCCTGCATGTAAAACGCAAGTCTTCCAGTAGTAACCGGACAGTTCGAGCAATCCAGCAGGATTCCATTCTCGGTTTACCATCGTCGCTATTTTTTACTGAGATTTCGTCTGTTGTTCTTTTTTGGCCTGTCGTGCTGCTTTTTCTTCATCTGACAGCATTTCCCAGGCGAGCTGTTCAGGCGTCATTGTCCAAAAGGGTGTACCATCTTTGGTTAAGCGAACTTTTATGATATCCGTGTTGGGATCCTTTTTAACCTTCGAAGCCATGAAAATATCCTTGCCGTTGATCTCCGCCCAAACGCCTTTTATCTTGATGCGCTCATTTTTCTTCAATCGAATTTCACTGGGTTTCCGAAACCAGGTGGGACAGAGATGAACCTCAATAGTTTCGGCTCCCTCTAAAACATCTATGGCGGTTGCCGGTGACATACCCGGCATGGGAACAACTTCCTTTGCACGCACAAACCAGGCCCGGATATATTCAAATTCTCTGACATCGTAATGCTGGTTATAGGGATCATCGATCCCCCAGCCTTGCATATCTTTCTTTTCTTCAGTATACCCCAAATCTATTGTCAAAAAGACGGTTGCCGCAATAATCATAATTAAGCCAAGAAAACGTACAAATTGAGTTTTCATATTATCCTCCCCTCTGTGTCAGCAGGCTGACAAATAAAAAATATTGGAAATTCGAGTTTGTTTTGAATTTCGATATTCGGATTTTATTACTCCAAGAGTTTATCTGTACTTAATGAATATCTTTTTGCCACAAAAAGCCCAAAAAGAATTTTTAAAGAACGAATAAATCCAATCTAATACGTTATAATATATCTAATGATACATTTTTTTCAAGCCAGAAAACCGGAAATCCACCGACGACTGTGTTCGTTAATCGAGCAAGCACACAAAATTCAGATCAATATTGTCGTTTCTTGCGTCTCTGGCAATTAATCACTAAATAGTAATTCACCCTCCCCATAGACTGCTAGCGGGTAGCTGGTCAGATCAAAAGGGTCACCGCTCCAGCAGATGAAGGACGCCCACTTTCCTTTTTCAATGCTACCGATTCGATCATCGATGCCAAGAATCTGGGAATTTTTACGGCTGATTAATTCGATCGCGTCCTGTTTTGAAAGGCCGGCCCGCAAGAACCAGCGGGTCTGTAATAATAATTGACGGGCGAGCGTAACCGGGTGATCTGTCATAAGTCCGAATTCGACCTTTGAGGCGACCAGGTGGCGAATATTCCGCCAGTTCTCGTGTTTTAGCTCAACTTTGTAAGCAAAAGAATCGATCGGACCATACACAACGGGAATTTTTCTGCGCTTCAATTCTTGAAATATCTGCGGCTGATGAACATCCATGGCGTGGTCAACGACTATTTTTATCTTAAAATCATCCACCAGACGCAGAAGCGCTGCAATATCGTCGATCTTATGGACATGAGCGCGCAAGCGGGTCTTGCCCGCCAGCACATCCTGCAATACTTTGTCCTCCGCAGTAAATGTGATGTCTTGTTTCTTGCTTCCCTTCGCTTTGCGATATTTTCGGACCTTCTGAAGAACCTCATCGAGCTTGCTGCGCAAAACAGCGATTGCTCCCATACGGGTCGTAGGCCGTTTGCCTTTCCAGCTGTGGGTTTTCATCGGGTTAAAACCAAAGGCCGCCTTAAGTCCAGCTCGCGTAATCAGCGCACGGGTGCTTGAGATTGCATAATTGCGGATAACGGCTGAATTTCCGCCGATGATGTTTCCACTGCCGGGAACCACACATGAATACAATACCCCCATTTCGACTGCATCGCGTAAAGCATTATCATCCATCTGAACCGAATCGAGAGCGTCGGCAAGAGCTAATATGGAATCGGAATGATCGTTGGCCTCCCCTTGATCAATAGGCTCTCCGGCCCGCTCCATGCCGATATGGCTATGGGGATCAACAAATGCAGGAGTCACAACATCATACCTTCCATCGAGCTTGCCGCTTTTGCGCTTCGCAACAGCGACAATCTCCTGCCCTTCGTAAACCAGGTAGGCGTCCGAAAAAATCCGCTTCCCAGTGAATAGTGTCTTTGCGAATATGGAATTCATAGGATCCTTTCCATCTCTAGAATTTTAATAGACGTTTTTCATAAACAATCAGCGGTTCATAACCAAATATGGCATTTAAGTGGTGAAGAAACGCATGGCGTCCCTCTTTTTGCCACAGATCCGTCAATCGTGAATCCACTTCTTGGTATAAGGCTTCAATTTCAGAAATTGAGGAGGCTGGGTGTCCGTTTGATATATCTTCTGCAATGTCCGTAATTATACTCAGCCACATTTGACTGACACCCATAATAAAATATGGCCAATTTTCTTTGATAAGGGAAGGCCAATGGGGATCGCTGGTATCTTCGATATTTGGTTTGGTTACGATGCTGGGATCGTCGTAGATATCTTCAATGATCAAACCGGCAAATTTAACCTCATGTAAAAGGGTATCATTCATTAGAAACTGAAAAATGTCGTACGCTGCTGATGGTGTGGAGTAAAATATAAAGCTGAACTGATGTCCGGTCTCGTCACGGGCGGCTCTGCGGTGAAATCGCCACAGGCCGATGTCATTTTCAAATTTCTCCAATACTGGCAGGATGATTTGATGTGCAATAAAGAGATCCAGATACCATGAGGCTTTTGCATCTTGAGGCCATTGCATGCGAAAGCGAGCATACCACCATCCATGCTCTTTTGAGGATCGCAGTTCGGGAGTTAGCGGTTTGATTTCCCGCGTTTGAATCTGCCGAAAGGATGTACAACCGGTGATCATAATAATGAAGACAAGACTTGCCATCACTGACCTTTCAAAAATATGCTTCAACAGCACAAAAAACCTCCTTTGATTTTGTCTGATGATGCTGCCTAAGCCGATGGTGCTTTCAAGGAATCAGACGCGACCGCTTGCGATGGTAGTCCCAAGCAATGGAGCAATTGCTATCCAGCAACTCTTTGAGCTTCGCTTTAATCAAGCTGTTGTCCTGTGCCGGATAATCGCTCAATATCGCTAATAACACAATCGGGTTGAAACGTTTTAAAGATTTGTTTGCGCAGCGCCTGCAGTTTCTTATGTCCCTTGGACAGCCGCTGTAAATTTTCCGTAAAGGTTTTGACTTTCGAAACCCGATTGTCCGAACTGGAAATATGTAGCCCTTCCGTTTCAAAAACATCAAAATCATGTTTGAGGTTGTGGTACCCGCGATCGTAACTGATCACTTTAACAATGTGACCCAGTTGCTCCAGGTGGGCGATCATTTCCCGGGCCCGGGAAGAATGGCCCGATCCCTCCCCTGAAACGCCATAAACAATTTTAGCCATATTTATTTCCTCGCGGCATTAAATCTTACCTCAAATAAAACAATCTTAGCACAGAAGCCTGAAAAATAAAAAACACGAAATAAAATTTCGTGTCTTTTTGCGTGGTTTTTAAATATTTTAATATGTTTATTTTTTGCTTTCGACCAAATTCTGCCATGTCGGCCGCTGGAGAAATGATCCGTCGACATTTGCTTCCATTTCTTCGAACATAGCCAGAGGAACGGCAAGGGTCATCAAATGATCCCCGAGTTGCTTGCGGATATAAACCCGAGCGGATAAATCAGTAAGCCCTACGACCGCCCGTTGCTTTTTCGCCTGGGCCTCCTGGTAGGGATAAATACCGATGGTTTGGCACCCGGCGGCATAGGGTATAATGACGTTCTGATTATCTTGTCGGGCATAGTTGGCCAGCACCACCAGGGCAGAAAGCTGATCCGGATCAGCAAAGAAAACCACCACCTGGGGACTCTCCTGGGCAGAATTCACCTCCGACAAGGGTTTAAAAACAACGTATTCGGCCGGTATATCGGTGATGGGCAAATCTTCAATAAATTTGTGAACCTGCTGCGGGGTCTTTAGGTAGCGCTCTCCATGAATGAAATTGTCGTAAGCCTCCTTGCGCAGAAAAGGTTTGACCCTCTCGGCCGCCTGTTGCCCGTGTTCCCATTGATCGTTACCAAAGGAAAGGAAATGACAAAAACAGTCTTTTCCTCCCGGAAAATTCTTATATTGATCCCCGAACCCGATACCAACGCCCCCGCCAAAGCACCCAAACGTCTTACGGTCGCACACAGCCGTCTTACCCTTGGCCGCACTGGCAGCCAGCCACATGATGCACCCCCACTTGCCTTCCTGAAACTGCGTCGCTTCTTCGGGTTTCTGATCGGACCAGATCAGCGCAACCGGCTGATACTTGAGTGAAATGGCTTCAGCTATTTTACTTTCCATAGAATTTGCTCCTCTATCGTGTCGCCTTTATCCCGTCTAGACGTCTTTTGGCCTCCGGTTCGACCTTAAAAATCCAATCGAGTTTGTCACAGGAATAGTCGGGACAATGCGCACAATTCTGAACACCTTTTTCACGGCCACATTTTCTGATTTCACAAATCCCACAATAGTTAAAAAGCCGCCCGGAATCAGATTGGCAGCCGTCACAGTTAATACTTTCAGGTTTAATTTCAGTTTTAAATAGTTTTGACCACTCTTGAGCAACTTCGACTCGTTTTTTATCATCATCGTTTATGGTCGCTAAATGGGCGCCACATTCGTGACATGCCAGACCACAGTACGCTATCATTTCTTTCATAGGACCCCCTTTTATAGCTTACTGTCGCTCGAATCTTTCCAATTGAATGGTTACGAGGTTATCAAGATCCGGACATTGTAATTGAATGATATCTCCCTCCCACCACGGAAGGTTTCCACCGAACTGAAAAGCCTGGAGACTCGGAAAGATGTCATGATAAAAAAATCCGCACAACCCGCTTGGATTGTGGCAACTGATTTCAAAACTTTCTCCGGCCGCATGGCCTGCCGAACATTGTCCTTTGACACTCAAAACTTTAGCCATGACTTTATAACCGATTCCTGGATCATTTGCCATTTTAAAGCCCTCCCTTTTTGAAAAATTGTTAAATGTAGGAAAATAAAATTATTCATCCAAACGGGTAATGCGAATTTTGGCTCCGCTGGAAACAGCTTTAAATTGTTTGGCATCCCCTACTACCTGCCCAAAAACATTGACTGGACTGTATGCGCGCGGTTTGTCACCCCTGCTCACCGGGGTTGGACCAAAAAAGATACAAAACGCCGGCCCCGCAGGCCAATATCCCAAATCACCGACTTCAACTTTTTCCCGAGCATCCGCTTCAAGATCCGCATTCAGCGGAATATCGAAATAGATCTCTTCTCCCCAGACGTTCACGCTTCCTTCAATGGGTAGTATCGCTAATATTTTTTGAGCTGTTGGTGTATTTTTCAAATCCGCTGAAACGGCCAAGTTTTCAACTTCTATCATGATTTTCCCCATGTTGCTTTTATCTCCTTTCTTGTATGCAATTGGACGCGGTTTTAGTAAAAATAATCAGGGACCATTTTTCAAATGTTTTTTTGAAAAGAAACGTAAATTGGCTTTCCGATCTTCTGGAGCTGCGTAGTCGATACCAATTCTGGGACCAACACAAACGTACGCTTCAGGAATTGCCCTATAATTTTCCAGCCATAGCGTCTTGCCACAAGTTAAATCCCATCCATTTAGAGATTTGTCAATGGCCATCGCCTGGCAGAGTTTGGCCGGACCGTCGGCCAGGTTTTTGCCGGTCTTTTTCCGTAAGGCTTGCATCTGCCTCAGGCCTTCAAGAGGCTCAATTGCTCTAATTAAGATGGCACAGGGAGTGCCTTCATCTTGGGTGACGATATTTAGCATATAATGCATACCATAAACAAAATAGACATATGCTCTCCCTGCCGGTCCGAACATCACGGAATTGCGCGAAGTTTGCCCCTTGTAAGCGTGGCTGGCACTGTCCGTTGAACCTAAATAGGCCTCTGTTTCAACCACCATACCGCTTAAGTTACGGTCTTTAAATCGTCGCACCAGCTTTTTGCCAAGCAAATCTTTCGCCACCTGAATTGTGTCGCGATTATAAAAATCGTGGCTTAATATTCTCATTTCATCAAAGGATATAACGGCATAATAAACATTTATTCATCAAATTATTTATACTCTCTTTTCAACCACCAGCCTTGCAAAATGCTCAAAGGATCGATCATAGGTGCGTTCCGCTTTATTGGGGAAACAACACCCCGGAAGCTCCCGGCTGCTTAAATGATAACTCAGACACTCACAGCAATTACCTTTGGAACGCCCAAGATTTTATGCGCTTTTTCCACATCAAACCCGGCCATTGAATGGGCATAGAGGCCCAATTTGCGGGCTTGCAATGCCAGTGACATCCATGCGGCGCCGGTATCAAAAAGGGCGTGGCGATTTTCTTGTCCGCTTTGTTGGAATTTTCTCCGGGCAATCGCAAAAATCAAAAGGGATTTCTTTTTAATGCCATCTCTAATGGTTTTATTTTTATGGTGTCCGGCTTATTAGGTTCGAAATAAATGACATATTCATCAAAGATGCCTCCCAGGAAAATATCAACCCGCCGAGTTCGTTCAAGGAAAATACCGGTTTTATCAAATACAATATCGCCGTCGTCATCTTTAATAATCGTAAGGGCAAATAATTCCCGCTGACCTTTTTTTACTGAAAATTTATCACCGGGTTTGAATTTACTACCTTCTAATTGATCCCTATGTATAAATATTCCTTTTCTATCCGGATCATATATGGCAATTTGTTTATTTTTGATATCATCTTTGGTTAGCATGAATTCTCCCCAGCAAAAAGTGATAATAAAAATGACGTATGCGAAACGTTTAAAAGATGATAAAATATAGCAAAGTCTGAAAATCAATCCAAGATATTAATAATCAACTGCTTCTGAAGCTCACGAAAAGATATCTCGGATTCGCAATGATTGGGTAGACATGTCATATTATCAGAGCAAGAATTTCTGGATTGCCGCCGGCTTTTTTGGATTCACATTTGTGGTCCTTTTCTCCATTCGAATTGGGTTAGTTGATAAAGTTTTTTCCCGCCCCAAAACCTTGACCCTTTCATCCATCAGCCAGTTGTCGGAAAAAGATATTTGGATGAATATTTTCCAAAGTGATCGGAAGATAGGATTTTCGCATACAAGGTTTTCCAAGGAAGATACCGGCTACCGATTGCAAGAAACCGTTTACATGCGCATCAATACCATGGGCATGGTTCAGGATATTCACCTGAAAACAAACGGAAGGCTTAATGCGGATTTTACCCTTGCCGACCTAGACTTTGAGATCGATTCAGGCAGGTTTTCCTTCACCGTTCAAGGTGCCGTATCCGGTGATCGCCTCAACATAGAAACCGCAAGCGCCGGAAACCGACGCAAAATAGACCTTCAGATTCAAAAAAAGCCTTATTTGCTTTCCAGCATCATTCATGCGGCGGCATCAACAAAACTGAAAGCCGGCGATAAATTTGTTTTCCATATTTTCGATCCGGCCACCATGGCTCAGCTACCGGTTTATGTTGAAGCCATCGGGCTGGAAGAAATCCAAGTCATGGGGACCAAAAAAACGGCAACCAAAGTTGCTTTGAGCTTAAAGGGCGCCTCACAATTGGCCTGGATTGATGATGACGGCGATTTGTTGAAAGAAAAAGGCCTGTTGGGTATCGAACTTGTGAAAACAAACCGCCATGACGCACTTTACGGACTTGCTGTAGAGTCGAGCCAGGATCTTACCAAGGCAGCATCCGTATCATCCAATGTCAGCATTGCAAACCCTGATCGACTCGAGCGGTTGAAGCTGGAAATTAGCGGTGTTGCTTTTGATCAGCTGGATCTTGATGGTGGAAGACAGATGCTCAAGGATAATATCCTTATCATCGTCAAAGAATCTTTGTTGGACTTGGTTTCCAATTTAAACGAAAATACTTTTGGCTCATTGGAAAAGATCTTTTTAAAACCCAGTCCGTTTATCCAATCCGATCATCAAAAAATTCAGGAATTAGCCCTTAATATTTTAGGCCCTCATTCAACCGCCACCCCTTTGGGAAAAGTTCAAAAATTAATTGATTGGGTGCATCAAAATATTGAGAAAAAACCGGTTCTATCTCTGCCGGATGCGCTTTCAACCTTAGAAAATCGCGTGGGCGATTGCAACGAGCATGCTGTTTTGCTGGCTGCGTTGGCCCGGGCCGCCGGAATACCCTGCCGGGTTGAGGCCGGTTTGGTTTACTTAAAGGGCAGATTTTATTATCACGCCTGGAATCTTGTGTATCTGGGGCGCTGGATAACTGCAGATTCGCTGTTCGGCCAACTGCCTGCCGATGTCAGCCATGTGAGATTTGTCAGCGGATCGCAGCGCCAGCAGCTTGATTTAATGGGAATCATTGGAAACCTCCAATTAAAGGTAATCAATTAGGTAAACACCTCGACAACGATATATAAGGATATATTTAAAATACTGCTCATTGGATTCAAATAATGATTCAACTAAATGAAATTACAAAAAAATATTCCAACTTTGCGGCTGTCGAACGGCTGAATTTATCGGTCGAAAAAGGTGAAGTATTCGGATTTATCGGCCCCAATGGCGCCGGCAAAACAACCACGATTAAAATGATGGGCGGCGTTCTGGAGCCGACGTCCGGAACGGTCACGATTGCCGGTACTAACATGCAAGATCAGCCGGAGGAGGCTAAAAGCAAAATCGGTTATATTCCCGACCGGCCTTATCTTTATGAAAAATTGACCGGCATGGAGTTTTTACGGTTCACCGCAGACCTTTATGGTGTTTCAGCGAATGGGTTTCATAAAAAAGCCATAAGAATCCTGGAAATGTTTTCATTAGCGGACTGGTCTGATGAGCTGATCGAATCCTATTCCCATGGTATGAGGCAACGGCTAATCATGTCTGCCGCCTTGCTGCATGATCCCGAAGTTATTATCGTAGATGAACCCATGGTGGGTTTGGATCCGGCAGCAATCATAATGGTCAAGAAACTTTTCAGACGTCTTGCTCAAAAAGGGGTTACCGTTTTTATGTCCACTCATACGCTTAAGGTGGCGGAAGATATCTGTGATCGTATCGGGATTATTCATAAAGGGAGACTGATAGCCAGCGGAACGACCAAAGATCTGCAACGTGAGGCCAATGTAACCGATGCCGACCTTGAAAAGGTATTCCTAAACTTAACGAACAATGTTTTAGAGCAAAACAGTTAGAATCAATATGCACACTTTTTGTGCAAACTGCGCACCTAAGGTCGTCAACCACAAACCAGATACAAGAAACCAGACACCAGCAATATGAACGATGTCCTCACCCTATTAAAACCGCGTATATGGCCGCTTCAACAGCGGGGGTTTTCAAACAACAAGCGCGGCGGTGCGATCAAGGTATTGTTGATTGGTGCAATCGGTGCGCTGTTTTGGGGAGGTATTTTTGCGGTTTCTATGCGTGTCTTGTACTATTTTAAAGGCATCGAGGAGATCGGCGACATTTTAGGTTATAAACTGCTCTCCATGATTCTGATTATCTCCTTTGCGCTTCTTATCTTTAGCAGTATTTTAACTTCTCTTTCCAAGCTTTATCTTTCCCGAGACCTTT
>Ga0209536_100001950_pt1 | contig 33743 bp, 27 predicted proteins | sample DeeMarSeWOR28_12_FD_187461 | JGI IMG/M metagenome (GOLD analysis project Ga0209536, IMG submission 187461) | Marine sediment microbial communities from White Oak River estuary, North Carolina - WOR-2-8_12 (SPAdes) (version 2) | ecosystem: Environmental > Aquatic > Marine > Intertidal zone >...
CTGGCATGGATAAGCAAATGATGCACAGTAATCGCTGGATATGGGAATTCTTCGAGGTACTGAACTACTTCATCATCAACACTGAGCTTATTTTTTTCCCCAAGTTGTAATATGGCAATAGCTGTGAAGACCTTGCTAACCGACCCGACATTAAATAAAGTTTTAGGATTTAACGGGATTTGATTTTCCCGATCGGATAATCCAAAGGAGTTGGAATAAACAATTTCCCCTTGTTCTACAATAAGTACGTTCCCATTGAACTGGGACCGTGAATGCATTATGCTGAACAGACTATCGAATAAAACGGACTTATCCTGTCCAAATAAATTTAAGCTTATAAACGTGAAGCAGAAAATCAGGAGTTTCATCTGAAAGTTTAAATAAAAAATTCATTTTTACCTGGAATGGTTCCAGACGAATTAATAATTTTTCAACCCTTTACTTTCAGATGAAATGATCTGAAGCTGAATTTATTCCATTTGCGCTCTCAATTCAGCATTTTTTTCGATCCTGTATTTAAGTGTATTCAGGTAATCCAAAGCGTCTTTGTTTCGATAATCTGTATATGATTTTGATGTCCAGTCCACAGCGGCATCAAGATCTCCATTGATCTCATTGATAATTCCCATATTGTAGCAAGCCCTACCAGCAATTTTGCTTTTTGGATTAGCGACTTCCATCTCCCAAAGTTCGGCAGCTCCATTCCAGTCTCCGGTTTGTGCCCGTCGCTTTCCTGTTTCGAAATTATCTGTTCCCCGAACATAATATTCCCTACTGACCCTCCTCCTGTAAGGAAGAATTCTCAATGCATAATTATGACCTATATAATTACTCACCTGCATTACTGATTCCTTTCTGCCAATTACAGCCTCCGCAGCCTTTACAGGATTAATTCCCCTGCCACTTGCCACGACCTGGTCATTAATCAGGAATTCATCCTGTATAATTCTGTTTATAGGATCATAAATTCTCCATCCGGTCTTGATAAATGTCCGAACAGTCAATTCACTTTCCACTGCCGGGATTTTTACTCCAAAGGGGGCATCGATCGTAACAGGGTTTGCGTTGTAGTTGAAATTCGCATCAGTATCATAAAATGACAATTCAAAAATAGCATCAATCTCATTTTCCTGGCAAATCCGCTCAACCTGGTCCCATGAAAGAGGCGATGGAAATACGCTTAATCCGGCACTTTTTACATTATCAACTTCAATGATTTTTGTCTCATAAAATCGGTCGTTTTTGATCAATTCATCAAACAATCCATCTACGGCAGCATCAGCACCTTCTTTATCCAGGTTTTTACCTTCCGCAGACAGGAGCTTATCCAGGTCATCCGTTGACTTATTCTTTTCTGATGGTAAACTCCTGTTGATAATACCCACCGATTCAATTTCAGCAGGAAGATATACAGGGGCCGGTTCTGTTACACTGATAGTCAGTGAGTTCATCGAACTGCATGCACAAAAAATATTTACAATTCCTATCGCAAATATTGATTTCAGGATAAATAACTTACTCATAGTGATATAATTATTGTCTGCTAAATCTTTACTATACCTGTACTTTTAAGATTTATCAATTGTTATGCCAGGTATTTATCGCCATGATTAATGCCAATTAATAGCAGAAATACCATGGATAAATGTAATTATTATTATATCCTGGGAATTACCGAATGTGGTCGTTTTCTCATCAATGTAATTTTTGGTGCAATTCCGGATTACTTGGAATAGTGAATCATTTCTCATGAGATTTTCCAATGAGCTAGCAACCATCAGGAACTTAGATATATAATTTTAGGTTATATGTTTAAGAATTAGTTTGCATTAACGCTTCAAAATGATCACAAAATTTCGATATAACTAGTTATACATTTTTATGGATTAATCTGATTAATTTTCTTTACTGACTTTTTAATATACTCTAAAACTACTAAAATGAAATCCCTTAAAATATTACCATTGCTGAGCATCTTTTGCCTTTTGGTATTGTATGCGTATGGCCAGCCGCAAATCGTGAATATCTGGCAAAGCCAGGATACAGTTGGTCTTTATGACAAAATTGAAATTCGTTTGCGTATCGAAGCCGAATTTGCCAATCCGTTCGATCCTGATGACATCGATCTGAATGCGACTTTTACTTCCCCAACAGGAAAGGACTGGAATTTACCTGGATTTTTCAGCAGTTCAGGATGGTCAGGATGGCTGGTCAGGTTTGCTCCCAATGAGATCGGGGAATGGAGCTATAAGGTATCACTGAAAGATAAGAATGGTAATGTTGATAGCGAGGTAATGAAATTCCTAGCTGTAGAATCTGCTTATCATGGTCCAATCCAGATTGCACCCAACAAACGATATCTCGAACATGCTGACGGGACACCATTTTACGGGGTAGGGCTTTGGTATAATGGAAATGTGGAAGCTGAAACCCTGGATGAATTGAAAGAACTGGGTGTTAATTATATCAGCCATGTAATGACTCCCCTTGAATCATGGGCAAGTGGATTGGGCAGGTATGATCAGCTGATCTGCGACAAGATCGACAATATACTTGCGTTGCTTGAGGAACGGGACATGCAGCTAAGCCTGAATCTTTGGTTTCACTCTTATTTGTCGGAGACGGTCTGGGGAGGAGGCAACATCCGGTGGTACACTAATCCGTATGAATTAGTCACCGAACCAAAAGATTTCTTCTCAAGTGAAAAGGCCTGGGAATACCAGGAACAATTATACAGGTATATTATTGCACGATGGGGTTACAGCAGGTCTCTAGCCATTTGGTTTATTGTAGATGAAGTGAATGGAACAGACGGCTGGGTCTCAGGAGACAGTCTCGGTGCAGCTAACTGGGGTAAAAAGGTGCATGATTACCTTAAGCAACATGATCCCTGGCAGCACCTGACAACCGGTACCCGAAGCGGCGGAATCAAAGAATGGTGGAAAGAGGGTTATGATATTTTCGATATGCCCGGCAGGGAAATATACGAAGCCCAGGGATTCCCAATTATCAAAGATGGAAATATTACCTCTTCGGAAACACATCCCCTTACCTATAGCTATAGAAATTATGCAGGGCAGGTACAGAAACTCTGGCAGGGATGGGAAAAACCTGTCATTATTCCGGAAACCGGCTGGGATCATACCTTTTATGAAATGAGCATGCCCGGGTACAAAGCACAGTATCATAATGCCATTTGGGTAAGCCTGGCAACTGGTTCGGCCATGTCGCCATTTTGGTGGTCATATTCCAGAGCATTGAATGATAATGTAGTGACTTATCAACTGCTGAATTATCGTCGTTTTGTCAACCAGATCCCATTCTCAAAATTAACCAACGTGAAGCCAATTGAAATAAAAAACTCAGATGGTGACGCTTATGCCATTAGCAGCGATCAACTCATATTCGGTTGGGTGGTCAACACAGATACTGATCTGGCTGGTAAAACGATCACCTTACCCCTGTTGAATAAAGGGAAATATAAATTGAGGTTATATCATACCTGGCGCGGCAGGTTTATTGAGGATAGTGAACAACTACTGGAAGCAAAGCGGGCTGGAATTACCTTTGATATGCCACATATGCAAATTGAAGGTTCCCATGCCCAATATATTGGTCAGGATATTGCTTTTATCCTGGAGCCAGTAAAGTGATCAAATTTAAACACGTAAATGAGGTATGATTGAATAAACTGGATTAATTATACCTCATTTTTTTGAAGAAAAATATCAATGGAAATTACCAATTAATCTCCTTTGAATTTCCTTTATGTAATGAGATCTCCACTTTTTTGTTCCCATGGGTCAATGTGGTTGTTCCTCCGGCTTTGGAAAGGATATGAACGTTGAAAGGTTTTTTATCCTTCCATTCAAAGGATACTTCAAATCCTCCGCGTGCACAAATACCCTCTACCTTCCCTTCCGGCCAGGCATCAGGTATGGCTGGTAAAAGCCTAATTTCATTTTCAGTTGATTCCATCAGCATTTCTACCACCGCAGCTGCACCTCCAAAATTGCCATCGATTTGAAATGGAGGATGGGCGTCAAAGAGATTGGGATACGTACCGCCACCGCGCTGGTAATTGGTTTCTTTTTTGTCAGGAGGTACATATTTCAATAGCGTCCTGTACATTTTATAGGCATGATTGCCATCCAGCAACCTGGCCCATAGATTGATCCGCCATCCCTTTGACCAACCCGTCGATTCATCTCCCTTTATCTCCAATGTCCTGCGACAGGCATCGGCCAATTCTGGCGTCAGCATTGGAGATATATGGTGACCCGGATACAAGCCAAAAAGATGTGTCTGGTGCCGGTGCTGGGGTTCCGCGTCTTCCCAGTCATAATACCATTCCTGCAAATTTCCCTTTTTCCCCACCTGGTAAGGATGCAATCTTTCCAGCGCATTTTCCAGTTTCTCCCTGAATTCCACATCAGTGCCTAATATTTTTGCCGCCTTGATAGTATTGGAAAAACACTCTCTGATCATGGCAAGATCTGCCGTAGCTCCATACAAAGTGGCTCCAACATACCCTTCCGGCGTGATGTATTTATTTTCCGGTGAGGTGGATGGCGAGGTGATCAAATCACCATTTCCATTTTCGATCAACCATTCCAGGCAAAATTGAGCTGCCCCTTTCATAAGTGGATAACCTTTCTCTTTTAAGAAATCCAGATCCTGGGTAAAAACATAATGCTCCCACAGGTGCGTACTCAGCCAGGTACCGCCCATATTCCAGTTGGCCCAGACCGGATCGCCCTGCCCGAAATCACCAACAGGATTGCTCATTGCCCATATGTCTGAGTTGTGGCAGGCAGCCCAGCCTCCAACACCATAAAACGATTTGGCTGTAGCTTCGCCAGTTTTAGCGATATTTTCAATAAAGGTGAGTAAAGGTTGATGCAGCTCGCTAAGATTGGTATTTTCCGCCAACCAGTAGTTTTCTTCAACATTGATGTTTACCGTGTAATTACTGGACCAGGGCGGTCGTAGATATGGATTCCATAGCCCCTGCAGGTTTGCTGGAACTTTCTTGGTTCTGGAACTGGATATAAGCAAATACCTACCGAACTGGAAATACAATGTCTCCAGGTATTTATCCTCCTCCCCTTCCGCATAGCGCAATAACCGTTCATCTGTAGGAAGTTCAGGGGCCAAAGTTGATCCAAGATCCAGGCTCACCCGATTGAAAAAGGATTGGTAATCCTGAATATGGGCTTTCTTCAGACCATCATACTTTTTCACTGAGGCTTCATTCAATTGTTTGTTGGCTATTTCCAAATAATCTGCCCCTTCTCTGACGGGATCCTTATCAAATCCATTAAAACTCGTTGCCGTCGATACAAAAATAATGGCTTCGGTTCCTCCTGACAATCCAATGCCTGAGTCAGAAGTTACTATATCTCCATCTTCATGTTGAATCTGAAAAAGCGTGGTAAACCTCGTCCCCCGATTTTCATCAAACTGTACTGCACCTGGCATCAGGCCACGATAGTTTGGTTCTGCATGATACGGAGCATAGCCCCGAACTTTCAGCAGTTCTCCTTCGACAGATGTTCCATACTTTAGCAGGCTTTCAAAACTGATCTCAAAATCCAACTTGCCTTCTTGGTTGCTCATAAGCTTGATGGCCATGATTTGATCTGGATGGGAAATGAAATATTCACGGGTATACGTCACGCCATCAATTTCATATTTCACTGTCGAGATGGCATTGCTGATATTCAACTCGCGGTAATAATCCTGAACTTGTTTGCCATGTTTGTATTGAATGAACATTGTCCCCAACGGCGCATAGGATTCAGAGAATTTACCCTGAAGTTTTCGCTGTAGCTGGTCAGCCAGTTGGTAATCTTCATTTTTTAATGCTGTTCGTACCTCTTCTACATGAGTATATGCGTCCGGATTCATGTATGGATCCACTGGTTCACCAGCCCAGAGTGTGATGTCGTTCAGGTAGATCTGATCCTGCTCAATTCCCCCAAAAACAGAAGCCCCCATTTTTCCATTGCCCAGGACCAGGCTTTCTTCAAAAAATTCGGCAGGTTCGTCATACCAGAGTTTCAGTTCAGACTTTGGAGGAGTAGAACAGTTAAAAAAAATAAGTGAAATACAAGGTAAAAGGAAAAGAATTCTCATGGTGAAATAACAATTTTAAAAGTTTAATTCGCTAAAATCTTTAAAGCAATATCTTCAGTAACTTCCGGGCCTTTAATATTAAGCAAGCTACTTTTGCTTTTTACTGGTTCCGAATTGATCTTTTGTCCAGTTGCAGGATCCCACCATTCGACATTGTATTTACCAGCTTTTACCTGAAGTTGCACCTCAATATCTCCAGTCCCTTCGAAATAATAGGCATATTGATCACCTTCTTTGGCCATTCCCTGATAAATAAATCCGGGAGCATGCCATACAAGGTGATTTGCTGGATTCATATGCACAAAGTCCAGTCCGGCCATGAATTCCTTTAGAAATCTGAATTGTTTTCTCAACGATTTTGTGCCAAGGCCAGGAGATGTGTTTTTCTCAAAACTCCCGTCTTCGTGACCGGCTACAAATGAATAGTCTAAATTGTTGAAAATAGCACCACCAGCCAGAATAAACCGCCAGGCCTGTTTGCGGTAGGTCGCTTCCTCATATTGCGAAAACCCAGATTCATCAAAACTGATAGGACGATCGTATCCGTAATTCCAACGTACCGCTTCCGGCCACACATAATGAAAATTCATGATGTTTACATTCTGATCAACCTCTGGGATTGGCTGACCGTAATTGCAGTAATTCTGCGCGACCAGGTGCTTTTGGGGAAGTTTGGATTCTTCGTCACGTATAATAGCTGCTATGGCAGATTGCCACTCCATCGATAATGCTGAAGCAAGGTCAGATTTGGTGTACCAGGGTTGCTGATCTTTCGGGATGTTGGTTTTATTCAATAAAAAAACATCCCCCTGCTGGTCGGCCCATGGTTCATTTTGTATTTCATAAATCACGTTGTTGTATGTATTTAGCTCTCTGGTGATTTTTCGCACCATGGCTTCCTGGTAGTTGAAGAGGTTCCCATTTCTTTTAGTATTCACAAATATTCGCTCAATACGGTCGGTATTATTGATGTTGTTCTCTGAATAAAAAGGGCAATATTGCCAATAATCGTCACGATAGATGGAAGAGAAAAAAGTGACTTCCACAATAATACCGAGGTGCTCTGCAGTTGCCACAAAGTCATGCAACCTGGCGAAATAATCAGGATTCCATTTGTCAAGGTCAAACTTATTTCCACCATTGATATATCCGGGAACATTGCTCCTGGCCCATGGGGTAATCACTTTATCATTTAACGGTGCGAGTGTATTTTTTTCAATACCAAAACTCTCCGAGTTCTCGACATAGGAACCGGTAAAAATCCGAGTATAATCCATCCCTTCGTCATGAAGGGTTTGCAGATATTTTTTAAAGTCAAAATCCAGGTTGAGCACAGCCCCGTAATGTTCTGCCGAAGTAATGAGTACCCTCGGCTTTCCCTTATAAAGCAAATAATGGGGATTATCCGGATGGAGTTGGATCGGCTGTGCAGACAAGGATTGTATAATTAAGATGATTAGAATAAGGAATGGTAATTTTTTCATAATTAAAAAAATAGATTACTGATATTTCAATTTCTTAAATTTCCAAAGACTTTTCCGTTTGTGAAATAAAACGTCAAAGAAATAAATGTTGAATAAAATCAAAGACCTAAAGTAAGATTACTCGATTTATAAAATTCTTCATAACCACTTTACAAAAATTGGAACTTAGTGATCACAAAAAGATCCCTATTCAAGTGTGTAAATATTGGATTTTTATTTATTCATCCTCATTCTTGCCAAATAATTAAAATAACTCCCCCCCATTTCGTTTTATTCCATGGTAATTTTTAATTTCGGCCGTTATTAAAAAAAGGTTTGTGTTATGTGAATTGCCAGAGAATTGATTTAGGATTAAATCCTGGTAGATCAATAACTGAAATTGACTGCAAATAGCTAAAATGTCCATAGAGGTAAAGCACTTAACAAAGGTTTTTAATGAACAGGTGGCAGTGAATAATATTTCATTCACAGCGCAAAAAGGTGAGATTGTAGGTTTCCTTGGTCCGAACGGCGCTGGAAAATCTACGACCATGAAAATTATCACCGGGTATATACCTCCTACCAAGGGGATGGTAAAAGTATGTGGTTTCGATGTGGTGAATCAAGCCATCCCGTCAAGGCGAAATATCGGTTATTTACCTGAACATAATCCGCTGTACCTCGACATGTACGTACATGAATACCTGCATTTTGTTGGTTCCCTGCATAATCCAATTACAAAATTTCTGAAGGAGCGGGTTCCTGAAATGATCGAGTTGTGCGGACTCACAAAAGAACAAAACAAGCTGATCCGGGCCTTATCCAAAGGGTATCGTCAACGTGTTGGCCTTGCGCAGGCGCTCCTTCACGATCCAGACATATTAATTCTTGATGAACCAACCACAGGGCTCGATCCAAACCAGATCATAGAGATCCGGGAGCTGATCAAAAGTGTGAGTAAAAACAAAACGGTGATTTTTTCTACACATATTATGCAGGAAGTGCAGGCTTTATGCAGCAGGGTGCTGATCATCAACAATGGAAACCTTGTCGCAGATGATGTCCCGGATAATTTGCAGAACATCCAGCGGGAATCGGTGGTCATTTCGATAGAATTCAAAGAAAAAATTGATCCGGAGTTGATCAAGGGAATTGAAGGAATTCGTACTGTTAGGCAAAAAGACAAATTAATCCTGGTTGAAGCCGATAAGGAGATTGATGTTCGACCCGCTATTTTTAAATTTGCCACCGATAAAGGATTTACCCTGGTTGGGATGAACCAGGAAAGCAGTACAATGGAGGATGTATTCAGACAATTAACAAAGAACTAGCGATCACATGGTCAGGATCCTGTTTAAAGAAATCAACGTTTTTCTCAACTCGCTAATCGCATATATTATCATTGCTGTTTTCCTGACTGGAATCGGTCTGTTGTTATGGGTATTCCCCGAAACCAGCGTGCTCGATTATGGTTTCGCGGATATGGGTTCATTTTTCTCCCTTTGTCCATACATTTTCATGTTCCTGATCCCTGCCATTACTATGCGCATGTTCAGCGAAGAAAAGCGAGGCGGAACGATGGAATTATTGTTAACACGACCAATCCGGGATATCGACATCATTTTAGGAAAATACCTTGCCGGTGTGTTACTAGTGGCATTTTCCATTTTGCCAACCCTTTTGTATTACTTTACGATCCTGTATTTGGGTAATCCTGTTGGGAATATTGATACAGCCGGTGTTGTCGGATCCTATTTTGGCTTGTTCCTACTGGGTGCTGTATTTACCTCAATTGGTGTTTTTTCATCTTCATTCACTGAAAACCAGGTTACGGCATTTATCATTGCGGTCTTTCTGTGTTTTTTCCTCTATTTTGGTTTTAATGCTATTTCAACTATTGGCATTTTCAGCTATATCTCAGATCTTATTGACCAGATTGGTATCCTTTATCACTACAATTCCATGAGCAAAGGATTGATCGATACGCGTGATCTTATCTACTTTTTAAGTGTCATCAGCTCCATGCTGTTATTTACCAACCTAATCTTGAGAAGTCGAAAATGGTAAAACTGGAAAGTAAAAAGCTGGAATCGATCCTTTATTTTCTGATTGGCGTCATGATCATTATTCTGGTCAATCAGCTTTCTGGCAGAATATTTTACCGGTTTGACCTGACTGAAGAAAAACGATATACCATTTCCGAAGCATCAAAAAACATATTGAGAAATCTGGATGATATAGTTTATGTCGATGTTTACCTCGAAGGTGCACTTCCGGCTGGTGTAAAAAGATTGCAAAAAGCAGTGAAGGAAACACTAGATGAATTTAAGGTTTATGCTGGCAGTAATTTACAATTTCGTTTTATCGATCCTTCTACGGCTAAAAGTCAGAAAGCACGCCAGGAGTTTTATGAAGGTCTGATCAAAAAAGGGATTCAGGCAACCAATCTCTATGACAATATACATGGGAAACAGACCCAAACGTTGGTTTTCCCTGGTTCAATTCTGACCTATGGTACAAAAGAATTGGGGATCACCTTCCTTAAAGGGAATAAAACTTCTTCTCCCCAGGAACAATTGAATCAATCTATTGAAGGTGTGGAATACGAGCTATCAAGCGCTATCAAATCATTAACTGATGTTAAAACCAAACGTATTGCCCTGTTGAAAGGGCATGGGGAGTTAGATACCTTGCAAATAGCAGGACTTACTTCCGAATTAATGAAGAAATATAAGGTTTTCCACGTCGATCTGACAAGTAGGCCAAACTTGCTTGGTTTCGATGCCATTATCATGGCAAAACCTCGGAGGCAATTTAGTGAACAAGATAAATACAAAATTGACCAGTTCATCATGCGCGGAGGGAAAGCCATGTTTCTGATCGACGCCTTAACTGCCAATATGGATAGTGCGAGCAGTCCAAACAACCTTGCTCTTCCCTTTGAAACTAACCTTGATGATTTGTTTTTTAAGTACGGATTTCGCATCAATCGAGATCTTATCATTGATATGAATGCAGCTCCCTATCCGGTGGTGGTGGGCAACATGGGTGATAATCCTCAAATCAGGTTATTGCCATGGCCATTTTTTCCTATCATCAACAACTTTACGGGACATCCGACCGTGCGCAATATGGATGCTGTGGTTACTAAATTTATCAGCACAATCGATACAGTAAAGGCTGAAGGGATTAGAAAAATTCCGATAATGCAAACATCACAATATTCCAAAGTACTAAGCGCACCGATTCTGGTAAATATTGACGAGTTAAGAAAAGAGATGAAACCGGAGTTCTTTGATTCCGGACCACAAATCACTGCCTGGATTTACGAAGGAAAATTTACCTCTTTTTTTAAAAACAGGTTTCTTCCAAATAATATGAACAAATCAGCATTTATTGCTGATGGAAATCCAACAAAAATATTGATCGTTGCAGACGGGGATATCGCGAGGAACGATATCAATCCAAAAACTGGTCAGCCAGTGGAACTGGGTTTCGATCAATTTACAGAAACAAAATTCTCCAATGCGGATTTTTTGGTCAACGTGATGACCTATCTGGTAGAAGAAGATGGAATCATCAACACAAGATCAAAAGAAGTGAAAATACGACCACTTGACAAAGTGAAAATACAATCTCAAAAACTGACCTGGCAGCTTATCAATTTAGTGCTTCCAATTGTTTTAATTGTCATTTTCGGCATTTTGAAGTATTTCTTGAGAAAAAGAAAATATGCCAGTTTCAAATCATGAGCCAACGAACTAAAAATATCGTCCTGCTGGTGCTACTTGGTTTTTTAATTATAAGTTCCATAACACTTAGTCTGACTAGCACAACTACAACAAATACGATTGAGAACAAAGAACAATTCGCAGTCCTGGATACCTCTCAAATTGATAAAATTAAGATCGTATCAAATAAGGAAAAGATTGAATTGAAAAAGACTGAAGGTATATGGATGCTAAATGATAAATACAAGGCAGAGCAGAACATCATGAAAGTTCTGCTTTCTATTTTAAAGGATGTGCAGGTAGTACGTAACGTGCCAAAATCCCAGGAAGAGATTATCATAAATCAATTAAAAGATCGTGGATTTATTGTAGAAATATCGGGTAATGGAAAATTGATGAATACCTTTTATTCTGCAGGAAATGAAAATAAAACTGTTTCCTATATGATGAACGTAGAAGATGATCAATCTTACATTGTTAATATTCCGGGATACGAAAGTTATGTAGCCGGGATTTTTGAAATCTCAACCAATGACTGGAGAGACCGAACAATTCTGAGTACTAACTGGCGGACACTTCAGAAGCTTTCGATAGATTATAGCCAATTCCCGGAATATAATGTTACCATAAAATTTGATTTCAACTTTTTGACAATTGAAGGAATTAATAACCTGGATACAGCCAGAATGATGGCTTATATCGATGAATTTAATTTTCTGCAAGCAGACAGATACCTGGATAAAGGGCATAATAAACAGTATGACAGCCTGTTGACTACTCCTAAGACTGTAACCATTTCAATTGAAGATATCAATGCCGATAATTCCAAAACCATTGATTTCTTTCCTCTGCTATCCAACGATCCGATGATGCTTGGATATGTGCGGGAGGACAACCAGAATGTACTATTTGAAGCTAAACGAATACAAGACCTTTTCGCTGTCAAATCTGACTTTGAAGCAAATCCGAATGATCATTCGGATTAACAATTTTCTAAGTACTCATAAATCAAGGCTCAATTATTTTTTTATCATATTCCAGATTCCATCGATTACTGACTGGATCATTTCCTTATCTAACGCTAATTTCTCAGAAAGTTGCAGTTTGGCTAAAGCAGCAAGATTAACATATATTAAGTTAGAAGGTAAACTTAACGGTACAGGTTTAAGTAATCCTAAATCCAGCCCAAGTCTTAAAAAATCAACCGGTATTGGAGATTCAATATTTGCATTAAGTTCTCTAGATTGGAATCCCAATGGGGAATGTTCGTATTGTTGCAGAAAAGTAAATTTCAAAGGTTGCTGAATAAAAAATTTGAATATCCGCAGACATAAGGACGTAAATTCCAGCGGATAATTTGCGGTGTCTATTTCGTCTGGAATTATTGACCTCTCCAGCTCTACACGGATATTGTGATACAATTCATGGATCATTTCCTCTTTGCTTTTAAAATAATGGTAAATGGTCCCTGCAGCTACATTGGCTTCCGCGGCTATCTGAGACATTGGTGTTGCGTGAAGTCCCTGTTTTACGATCAAAGCTAGCGAGGTGTCAAAAATATCTTGTTTTTTCATAATAGATCGAATGTTCATTCTAATCTAGAAAAAATATCTTTGATAAACAATCATGAGGCATATAATCTCCCCTGCCACGTGTCTCTTTTTTTCATTCTCTGCTCTATTCTGGTGACAATCTCAAAATTCTTTATTCCCCAGACAGGTGCAATGAGCATATCGGCGGTGGATTGGTTAACAAATCGTTCAACAATTATCGATGGATTTAATAGCTCTAAAAAATCAATCACAAGTTCAATGTATTCTTCTAACTCAAACAGATGAAATTCTTCCGGACGATTTTTATACTCTTTGGCAAATGTAGTGTTCTTTACGATCTGAAGCTGATGAAGCTTTAGCGTTTCTAAAGGTAATTGGGAAATTCTTTTGGCATGCCCAAGAAAATCATCCCTGATTTCACCAGGCAAACCCAGGATTAAATGTCCTCCAGTATGAATGTTTCGGGCATTTGTTTTATTAAATGCGGTTATTGTTTCCTGGTACGTATGATGTCGGTTGATTCGTTCAAGTGTTTTATCCAGCGTACTTTCAATACCATATTCAACCGTTACAAAATGACTTTTTGCTTTCTCCACCATCAAATCCAGCACGTCAACATTGACGCAGTCAGGCCGGGTGCCAATAACCATTCCCACGATTTTCGGGTGGGACAATGCTTCGGTATATACCTGCTCCAAAAGTGACAATTCACCATAGGTGTTAGAAAAAGATTGAAAGTATGCGAGGAAATGCATATCAGGGTATTTCCATGAAAAAAAATCAATCCCTTCTTCAATTTGCTTGGTTACGGACTTTTCGGGTTCACAATATGCTGGGCGAAAGGTAGCATTATTGCAATATGCACATCCACGGAAATCCTTGGATGAATCCCGATTCGGGCAAGTAAATCCAGCATTAATGGAAAGTTTCTGCACTCTTCCGCCAAACTTCTTTTTAATGAACGAAGAATAGTCGTTGTACCTCCGCGAATGCCCCCAAGAAAATTTCCCTTCTTGAATTACTCCCATCATTTAAATATCCAGCGCAATATTAAAGATTCTATCCAGGATTTCTTTAACTATTGCTGCTCGTTGCTTTACATCTTCTTCGAAATTAATATCAATATTATTCACAAAAATGAATGTGCGACCATCAATTTCAAGATATCCTACATACCAGCCAACTGCTTGACCTTTTATTGCCCATCCAGTTTTTGCCCGCAATATATAATGATCACTTCTATCAACAATCATAATATCCTTTACCTTCCTGATGAAATCTTTTTTAACCGGCAACTTCTCTGTTATGAACTTTTTCAAAAATTCAACCTGTCCCATAGGTGTTATTCGTAAATCTCCATCCAACCAGAATCTGTCAATTTCCGGTCCAACCTTCATATTCCCATAGCTGAATTCCTTAACATATTTCTCCATACGAACCTCCCCTATTCTTCTGGCTAATTCCTGATAAAACCATACCACGGAAAACCTGAACGCACTATTCATATTTTGATCCAAATTCCAGGCAGGGACAAAGCGTTTTATACTATCCCAGGGGATCACCTCATTTTCATCTTTTATAATCCCACACTCTAGAGCAATTAGTGAATTAGGGATTTTAAAAGTTGACGCAGGTAAAAATTCCTTATTTGCCCGACCAGCATCATAAATGAAGCTGGTATCATTCTTTTGATCATATAATACAAAACATCCTTCTATCTTTCTCATTTGATAAACGGAATCAACAAAAACAGAATCGAAATTTATCAACGCTGAATTGGGCAAAGAAGTCCCTGTGGTTTCAGTTTGTGTAGAGTTTAAACAACCTGATAAAAGAAATGAAAAGATTAAAAAATGAGAAATTTTCATAGCAACTACCTTTTGAAAATCAAAATCAGTTATATCATGATTACAAACATACAAGAAAAAAGCGCACACCTGAAGTAGATCAAGGCATGCGCTTTTTCAATTATTCCAATTTTCTTATTCAAATCAAAGTTAATAATTATTCCTTATTTAAAGAAATTTTCACAAACATTAGTTTAATTATTGGTTAATTAAAAGAATAAAAACTAAACGCTGGAAAATTGTATGTGTTAATAGTGTAACTAATATTGTAAATCAATGTGGATATTAATACAGAATGGTTTGTTTTTCTTTTAATTAATTATCGCTATTAATTAACGAATGTCAGTTAGCGCAAACCAGCACAAGTAAATGATGCTAAGAATCACTCAAACGATAATTTGAAGAATTTCACAATTACAGTTCATTTAGACTTTTTACCAGAAGACGATATAAAATATCGAAATAAGAGATACAAGAATAATAGCACCAATATTAAAGACGATTGTAGTCCTCTGCCCTGCATTTTGATTTTTATATGTTACCTCCTTAACTCTATTGTCACTCAAGCTAATTACAACAGAAACAAGTAATAAATTCAAAAAAGTAATCATCATTCTGTCAAGGAAAGCAATATCCGGGAATAAAACTTTTAACAATGCTGAAATAGGAATGGTTAGCAACACCGCCCACAATGCAGCTTTTGAGGTCATCCGTTTCCAGAAGAATCCCAAAAGGAAAATGCACAAGACCCCTGGAGAGACAAATCCGGTATACTCCTGGATAAATGCGAATAATTTACCCATGGATGCAATTGTTGGCGTTACAATCACCGCCAATAAAAGTGCGATGGCAGTTACCCATCTGCCTACTTTTACTAATTGGGCCTCATTTGCATTTCTGTGGAAGGAATACCGATAAACATCCATGGTAAATATTGTGGCAACACTGTTACACATGGAATTAAGGGAAGAAATAATCGCTGCAATCAATGCCGCTATCACCAGTCCGGAATATCCTACAGGGAGCAACTCACGTATCAAAACAGGAAATGCTTCGTCACGGGAAGTGATCATATGAGGATATAAGTCACTGGCTATGACACCTGGAAGCACGATGATAATTGCAACTACAATGGAAAGAAAAGCAGCAAATAGCAATCCTAACTGTGCCTGCTGTACATTGCTAGCAGCTAATGCCCGCTGAATAATGTATTGATTACATCCCCAATAACTCAGTGCAGCAATCCAAAGACCGCCAAAAAATACTCCTGTCCAGGGAAGCTCTTCATGATCCAATGGCAAAACTGTATGGAACTTATCTTTTTGTGTATTTATCAGGAAGTCAAATCCTTGAAATATGCCATCCTCGCCATGAATACTGGCAATTTCCGCTAATCCCAGCCACACTACGGTCAATCCGCCTAAGATTAATACACTTACCTGCACAAAATCAGTCCAGGCGACTGCTTTCAATCCTCCATAAATTGTATAAATAGCGGAAATTGTGGCCAGGGCAACCACACTATAAATAATTGGAATTCCCAATACTGCATTTAAGGTTATAGCCCCTAATGAAAGTACTGAGGTGAGATTGACAAAAATATACACCAAAATCCAGAACATCCCCATGGTTGTACTGACTCGTTTATCATATCTTCTTTCCAAAAATTCAGGCATACTGTATATTTTCGTAGAGAGAAATCTTGGCAAGAAGAACTTCGCTACAAGGAGAATTGCCATGGACGCCCCAATCAACGAATAAGAAATGACAGCAATCCCGCTTTCAAACGCTGTACCATTCATCCCTATAATCTGTTCTGTTGATATATTCGAGGCAATCAGAGATGCTCCTATGATCCACCATGGCAACGAACGCCCCGCTAAAAAATAATCTTCAGAGTTCCTCTGATGATCCTTTGGCTTTCTTGAAACCCAAAGTGCAATACCAAAAACTATAAAGAAATATGCTCCGAAAATGAGGTAGTCAATGAATACTAAAGATTTCATGCCTGAAAAACTGCTCTAAATATATCAATAAATTGATTAGTCTAACTAATCGCTTTGTTACCTGTGGTCAAATCCACTCATATTAACCAATATAATAGTATTACTACTTTTAATGAAAGTTTTACATTGTTTTATAAAAGTATTGAAACCTTTTTAGCGAGTTTTAGTTATATGCTATAAAAGTATAACAATGCAGGAACTCTTAAAAACCGTACAAATAAAGGTTAATGACAAAATTTACCTGAAAGACCCGGAATCTTCCGATATCGGGAAAAGCATGATCAAAGAAAGCATCTACATGATCCACGACATAGGATTGGAATCGTTTACCTTCAAAAAACTGGCTGATCACTTAGGTACTACCGAAAGTACGATCTATAGATATTTCGAAAATAAACACAAACTTCTCATCTATTTAATTTCATGGTACTGGGGATGGTTGGAATATGAAATCGTATTAAGTACAACAAATATTGTTGAGGCGACTAATAAACTTAGGATTACCATTGATACGATCTGCGACCCATTAAGAGACAATATAGAACACTATTATGTGTCGCTCAAACCTTTACATGAGATTGTGATTTCGGAGTCACCAAAAGCATACCTCACCAAAGATGTTGATTTCGAAAACGAACATGATTTTTTTGCCAATTATAAACGAATAAATGAACGGTTAATCAATTGCATAAGAGAAATCAATCCGAATTTCATGTATTCAAAATCTTTGGCTTCAATAATTTTGGAAAGCTCCATACAACAAAGATTTTTCGCCTTACATTTCCCTAACCTCACTGAAATAGACAAAAAAGGCAAAGATCTCGGCGAGGTGTTATTCAATGTGGTAATAAATACGATAAAGAACAATTGATCTATGAATCCAAAACTGAATCCTATACAGCGATTTTTCCGGTTATTAAAACCCGAGCGCAAGGACATTTACTACATATACTTTTATGCCATTTTCAATGGATTGATAAACCTTTCATTACCATTGGGAATACAGGCCATTATCAATTTGATCACAGGTGGACAGATCTCTACTTCTTGGATTGTCCTGGTAATATTTGTAATGATTGGCATTGCCATGACCGGTGGTTTACAGGTATTTCAATTAACCATTACTGAGCGTTTGCAACAGCGCATTTTCACCAGGGCATCATTTGAATTTGCCTATCGAATTCCTCGGATCAGACTGGAGTCCGTGCATAAATATTATGTGCCGGAATTAGTGAACAGGTTTTTCGACACACTCTCGGTTCAAAAGGGGCTTTCCAAGATATTAATCGATTTTTCAACTGCCTCACTCCAGGTGATTTTTGGATTGATATTATTGTCATTCTATCATCCATTTTTCATCATATTCGGCCTGGCCCTTATCCTTATCGTGTACCTTATTTTCAAACTCACCGGCCCCCAGGGATTGAAAACATCATTGAACGAATCAAAATATAAATATGAGGTGGCGCACTGGCTTGAAGAAATTGGCCGGAGCATGGGAACATTCAAACTTGCTGGCAAATCGGAATTGCCATTGGAAAAAACTGATGAATTAGTTTCAAATTATGTCGACGCAAGGAAAAACCATTTTAAAGTACTTGTCAGACAATACATAAATATGATCAGTTTTAAGGTAATCGTCGCTGCCGGATTATTGATCATGGGTAGTCTATTGGTTATTAATCAACAGATCAACCTTGGCCAGTTTGTAGCAGCAGAAATCGTAATTCTTCTCATCATAAATTCAGTTGAAAAACTCATTTTAAGTATGGAAACCATTTATGATGTTTTGACAGCTCTTGAAAAAATGGGACACGTGACCGATCTTCCTCTTGAAAAATATGATGGTCTAGATATTCAAACTGAAGAGGATCAGGGGATGTCGGTAAAAATAAAAGACCTGAGCTTTAAATATCCTGATAATAAAAAACCAACGCTTAAAGAAATCAATTTAACAATTTCGTCAGGTGAGCGTGTATGCATTTCCGGCTATAACGGATCGGGAAAATCTACCCTAATCCAGCTAATTGCTGGATTATACTCGGATTTTGAAGGCAGTCTTAACTATAATAACATTCCAATAGGCAGTCTAAACCTGGAAAATTTAAGAAGTTTTATTGGTGATAGCCTACATGAAGAAAAATTATTTAAAGGGACCCTCTACGAAAATATTTCACTTGGCAGACCAGGTGTTACTATGCATTCAGTGTTACAGGCAGTTGAACGAACATTTTTATCAGAATTTGTTCAAAATCTTAAAGAAGGATTCAACACCATCATTGATGCGGAAGGTAAAAATTTGCCCGATAGCATTAAAACGAAGATCATCCTGGCAAGAAGTATCGCATGCCAATCAAAGTTGCTGCTGATCACAGATCACTTAAGTAGACTGGATCCCATTGAAAGCAGCAAAATTGTCGATTTTCTAGTTGATCGTAAAAATCCATGGACATTGGTTATTATTTCCAATCAATCTGAAATCGCCGCCAAATGTGATAAAGTGGTACTCATGAAAGATGGGAAAATTATCGGTGACGATCATTTTAAAAAGTTACCTATCACAGAAATGTTTTACCGGGCTAATGTTGCTTAAGCTATGTTGAATATATCAAATAACAGTATTTCAAATAAAGTAAATACAGAAAAATATAAAGCGTTCAGTAAGGTAGAAAGCAAATCATCAAGTAAAATGCTTGCCAAAATCCTTCTTGGTCTTTTAATTCTTTTTCTTGTGACCATGTTTATTCCATGGACTCAAAATATAAGAGCCCGGGGATATGTCACTACTTTACGACCGGATCAGCGTCCACAAACTGTTCATTCTGTTATTGCGGGTAGAATTGAAAAATGGTTCGTACAGGAAGGTGACTTCGTCAACCGTGGAGATACTATCCTGTATATCTCCGAGGTCAAAGACGATTATTTTGATCCAAACCTGCTTGACAATACAAATCAGCAAATAAAAGCAAAAGAACTGACCCAGCAATCATATGATGAGAAAGTAAAAGCGCTTGAAAATCAAATTGAGGCACTTCAGGAGATGAAGCGGTTAAAGATCGAACAAGCTAAAAACAAACTTATTCAGTCAAGACTCAAAGTCACCGCTGATAGCATCGAATTTGAAGCTGCAAAAACAAACTTTTCAATTGCTGAAAGACAACTCGACCGTATGCAACAACTCTATCAGGAGGGATTGAAATCACTAACCGATCTGGAAAGCAGAACATTGAAATTGCAGGAGAGCCAGGCAAAACTAATTGGTTATGAAAGCAAATTAATGAGTAGTAAAAATGAACTGATCAACGCCCAGCTCGAATTATCATCTATAGACAATGATTATCGAGATAAGCTGGCGAAAGCAAGTTCAGAACGGTATTCAGCACTATCCAGCTCATACAACACAAATGTTGAGATTACAAAATTGCAAAATCAATACATGAACTATTCAGTTCGCACCGGATTATACTACATCCTGGCACCACAAAACGGATATATTACCCAAGCTATCAAAACGGGAATTGGTGAGACGATCAAGGAAGGTGCCTCCATCGTCAGCATTATGCCTGCCAAGTACGACCTGGCAGTTGAGATGTATGTGAAACCCATGGATCTCCCATTACTTCAAAAAGGACAGGAAGTACGATTTATGTTCGATGGCTGGCCTGCAATAATTTTCTCGGGTTGGCCAAATGTTTCCTACGGTACTTTTGGAGGAAAAATTGTGGCTATAGATAATTTTACCACTAAGGATTCTAAGTATCGCATATTAGTTGCACCAGCTGACACCGACACCCCTTGGCCTGAGGCAATCCGTATCGGTTCCGGAGCAAATGGATTTGCGCTGCTGAAAGATGTGCCTATTTGGTATGAGTTGTGGAGGCAAATCAATGGCTTCCCGGCAGATTACTATAATGCTGAAAATCAACTTACGGAAACCAAAAAAGAAAAATGAGGATAATAGGTATTTTTTCAATCATCTTGATGATTTCCATTAAATATGGGCATTCCCAAAGTGATTCTTCTTTGGTCAGTTTTGAGACTTTTATGGAAATCGTAAAGATCAATCATCCGGTAACCAGACAAGCTGATTTACTAAGAGAAACAGGTAAGGCCAACCTTAAAAAGGCGAAAGGAAATTTTGATCCGGTGTTAAAATCAGCATATGACCGGAAGCAGTTTGATGACAAAAACTATTACCAGCTGAATACAAATGAAATCAAAATCCCTACCTCGGTTGGTATAGAACTTAAGGCAGGTTACGATAACAACCAGGGATTATTTGTGAATCCCGAAAACCAATTACCTGATAATGGTCTTGCCTATGCCGGTATAGTGATTCCTATTGGAAAAGGATTACTTTTTGACGAACGTCGACAAGCCGTCCGCCAGGCAGAAGTATACGAAAGAGCAACCGAACTCGAACGAACACTCATGATCAACCAGCTTATTTTTGATGCAGCAAAAGCCTACTGGGAATGGTATAGCGCATGGAATACTTATAGAATATTCGACGAAGCAGTACAACTTGCAGATTTTAGATTCAAGGGCATTAAACAAAGTTTTTTTCTAGGAGATCTCCCGGCTATTGACACGTTAGAAGCATATATACTCGTTCAGAACAGGCAGCTGAGTAGAAATGAAGCGTATATCAACATGCAAAAGGCTAAGTTGGAGGCGAGCAATTTTCTTTGGTCGGAGGAACTTGAACCAATGATGCTTACCGATAATTCAGAGCCAACAAACCATAAAGAACTTTCTATTGAAAATCCAATCGATGAAAACATCCTGGCTTCCATTATTTCCGATGTGGATCAATCCCATCCTAAAATGCAGCTTTATTACAATAAGTTGGAAAACCTGCACTTTGAACGTAAAATGAAGGCTGAAAAAATAAAACCTAAGCTTAATTTCAATTACAATATGTTGAATCAACCAGTGGGAAATAATCCTTTTGAAGGTTTTAGTACAAACGATTTTAAATGGGGATTTGAATTCAGCATGCCACTTTTTTTACGCGGTGAAAGAGGGGATCTTCAGCTGACAAAATTAAAAATAAATCAAACAGATATGGTGCGCCAGCAAGAAAGTCTGGAAATCAGCAATAAAATAATGGCTTATAAGGTGGAACTAAATAATTTATTTGATCAGATTGCACTTTTCAAAAATGCAGTTGAAAACTATCGTGCTATGCTCAATGGTGAGCAGCGAAAATTTGAAGAAGGGGAAAGTTCGCTCTTTCTTGTGAACAGCAGGGAAACAAGCCTGATCACAGCTGAAGTAAAACTTATTGAGATACTGGCAAAATATAAAAAGGCCCGGGCAGGCCTTATTCAAGCCATCGGCGGTCAGGATTTAATGATCTGAATTAAAAACAACTGAAGAAATCTTAAATTGACTATTAGAAGATACATGAATAATACAAAAGAAACGATCAATACGCTGCAACTGGTTAAAGAAAAGCTTGGCAAACCATATGAGGACCTAGAGTTTTTATTAACATCTTTATACGAGGTACTGGTAGAAAATGGCGAAACTAAAATTGCTTCGCAAATTCCATGGATTAATAAAATGGCTCAATTTGATCCGGTTAGATTTACCGATAAACATATACAACTGTACTCATTAATTTTTCAACTAATGAATATGGTAGAAATAAATGGTGAAGTCCAGAATAGACGAAGGAAGGAAGATGAAGGTTTAAGTACAACGGTCAATGGTCTGTGGGCAGAAAATTTGTTAAAATTAAAAAGCCGCGGTATTTCGGCTGAGCAAATCGCCAAAATTCTTCCTGAAATTCGCGTTGAGCCTGTCCTTACAGCCCACCCAACAGAAGCAAAAAGATCGACGATCCTTGAACACCACCGTGAATTATACCTATTACTAGTGCAACGGGAAAACCGAATGTATACCAGCAAGGAACAGGAAGAAATACGCGATGATATAAAATCGACATTATACCGAATCTGGAAAACAGCTGAAATATTTACTGAAAAGCCTGATGTGCCTACCGAGTTGCGGAATATATTGCATTATCTGACTAATGTTTTTCCGGAAGTTATTCCTGTTGTAGATAAACGTTTGTTGCATGCCTGGAAAGAACTCGGATTTGATCCAAAACTAATTGAGCACGCCAACAGCTGGCCAAAAATCTCCTTTGGTAATTGGGTTGGAGGTGATCGCGATGGTCATCCCTTTGTTACGGATGCGGTGACGTTGCAAACACTTCATTCTTTACGGCTTCATGCCCTCATCATCATCAACAGAAATCTTACTAAGCTGGTTCGACATTTAAGTTTCGCCTATGCATACAAGGAATGTCACTGGAAAATGAGAGAACGGATTGATGAAATGATTCGGGAATTGGGAGAACGAGGTAATGAGGCTTTTGAGCGCAATGAAGGTGAAGTATTCCGTCAGTTTGTTAATCTTATCATCAGCAAACTACCTATTGATACCGAACGAGGTTACGCCACCTCCCTGCAGGAGCACAAAGGTTGTTATCGGTTTGATTATGAATTGCTTGCTGACATCGAGTTGCTTCAATCCGCTTTGTTGGATTTTGGCGCACGGACTATCGCCTACCAGGATATAAACGAAACTATCCGGTTAGTGGAGACATTTGGATTTCACCTGGCACATCTGGATATCAGGCAAAACAGCCAGTTTCATGAAAAAGCGCTCATACAGCTTATGGAAGTTGCATCAATTGATTGCAACAATTATCCGGATTGGGATGAACAGAAGAAACTGAAATTTATTAACAGTGAATTGAAATCAATCCGTCCATTTTCTCATCCTAGCATGCATATTGGCGAAAACGCGCAGGCAGTAGTTAGTAGTTATAAAATTTTAGCTAGCCATATTAAATCGTATGGCACCAAAGGATTGGGATCATTAATTGTAAGTATGACACGGAATCTTTCTGATCTACTTACAGTATATCTTTTGGCAAGAGAAGCCGGATTGATCCAGAAATCTGATAAGGGTCTTGTCTGTGTTTTACCGGTAGTCCCACTTTTTGAAACAATTAGTGATTTGGAAAGATCCTCAGAAATTCTTGACCAGTTTTTAAGTCATCCGTTTACTAAAAGAAGTTTGACTTACATTAGTAAATCGCATCCACAAAATCAGATGATTCAGCAGGTCATGGTAGGGTATAGCGATAGTAACAAGGATGGTGGGATACTGGCCAGTCAATGGCACCTGCATAAAGCCCAGTCACAACTTATAGAAGTAGGCAAAAAGCATGGCGTAAAAATCAGGTTTTTTCATGGAAAAGGAGGATCTATCAGTCGCGGTGCTGGCCCAATCCACTATTTCATTAAAGCGTTACCACATTCTTCGGTTTCCGGAGATATCAGGATCACTGAGCAGGGTGAGACTATTGCTCAGAAATATGCCAATAAAATAAATGCAGCCTATAACCTGGAATTGCTTCTGGCTTCAGCAACGGCTCGCAGTATTTCTGATCGGTTTAAGAAGAAAGATAATTTCCCGTATGCTGAATTACTCGAATATCTTGCTACAGAAAGCAAAAAAAGCTATGTGAAACTCATAAATGGAGAACGATTTATTGAATACTTTAAAAAAGCAACGCCTATCGATGCAATCGAATCCAGTAAAATTGGTTCACGGCCCACACGTAGAACTGGAGGTGCCACCATACAGGATCTACGGGCTATTCCATGGGTTTTCAGCTGGAACCAGTCACGATACAATATGACAAGCTGGTTTGGTGTGGGAAGTACACTGCATAAATTGATGGGAGAAAATCCTGAAGGATTCGATATGTTTAAAAAAGCCATTCAACATGATGACTTCATCCGGTATGTATTTACTAATGTAGATACCAGTCTTGCTGCTTCGGATGAAAAAATTATGAAGGAATACGCCAATTTGGTGGATGATAAAGTGTTAATGAAAGATTACTTTGAAATCTTTAAACAGGAACTTGGTACCACGCGTGAGTTATTGAATAAAGTTCTCGAAAAACCAATAGAAACACGACGAGTTCAGCATTATTATTCTAATGTGCTCAGAGCTTCTATCCTGGACCATCTGCACATGAAACAAGTCGATTTATTAAAAACCTGGAGACAAGAAAAAAGCAATGGTGAAACCGGGAAATCGGAAAAATCGCTTCTAAGCCTTTTGCGTACCATTAATGCCATTGCAGGAGCCCTGAGGAATACTGGGTAATCAAAAACTTCAATTTATCTCATTAGGCATTGAATAATTAATGATTTTCAAAAGGAGGTAAAACAAGATTCAAATAATGTTTTGAAGCTTCCAGGATGCCACCACTTTTATCATAGTAATCCTTATTCAGGTTAAATACACCATCTATGGTATTTGCCCATGTTGCCTCCGGGTCGGGATGATAAGTTCTCATGGTTTCCCAGTTTTTATAATTCTGATGACCATTGGTTTCAAGCAATCCCATTCCTCCCAATCCAGGGAAAGCAGCCAGGCGTGCAGCCACAACTTTATTCCATTCCACCAAAATCGGATTTACAGTAAGGTCTGCACAGAAACAAGGCACATTATGTTCATGTGCCACCTGGGCAATTTTCATGGTCATGCTCATGGTTTTGGCAATGGCTTTAAGGGCTATTGCTTTATATCCCATTTCAATTCTTTTTAATGCGTCCTTATCCGTATGAGCACTTTCATCGGCTGCCAGTCGAATTTCGATATCATGTACATCAATTTCCGCTTCTTCAGGGAATGGTTCCTCAATGACGGCCAATTGATCATAAGCACCAATCATGCTGGCATGATCCAGTAATTTGAGGAGTGTCTCCTTTTTCTCATATCTGCCATTGGCATCAAAATAATAGGGCAACCTGCCATCTTTAGTATAGGGTGTACGCTTATCTCCTATAGCCTTGTGAATGGCAGACAATCTTTCTTTGTCCTTCTCGAGCATTTCTTCCTGGGTACCCGGCTGACCAATTTTAATTTTCATGAAAAAGTATCCGTCTTCCACCGCTTCGGTGATCTCATCGATAGGGATATTATATGCCATCAATGGAATACTAGCCACTTTATCATGCTTTTGTGACAACGCAGGCTGGTAGTCTTTAGGAATGAGCTGATCAAAATTTGTATAGCTGTTTTCTTTAGCATACAGCATCCATGCTGCATTGTCCAATCCAACCAGCGCATTCAGGGCAAATGTCATTCTCAAATCAGGATTTGAAGTAACTTTTTTTGCATATTCAAATACCTCCTCTAAAATGGCTTCCTGCAATTCGATCGGAGTTGTAAACGACTTCCCCTTTACCATTTGCATGGCTCGCTCAGTAATTGCATACATTAGCGCATTGCCCGCAGCTTCGGAATGATTGGCGAAGACACTTGCATCTGACCAGAGCACGCTTTGCGTGTCCAATCCCAGCCCTACATTTCCGGCTCCTGATTCCAGCAATGAGATGGTTTGCCAGATCTCTGACATATAGCCTCCCTTGAAGCCAAAGGGCCTTATTAACGGTTCACGTTCAAAATTACTATTAACATGTTCGATGGTAATTTCCTTATCATTTTTACTTTGTGCCATACAGGAATAAACTAATGGTGATGCAATTGCAGCACCTGTGGCTAATGTGCTACTTTTTATAAAATCCCGACGGGATATATGACTATGTATTTCTTTCATATTACTTTAGATATCGCCTGGTAAAATCAACGTCCTTCCGTAAGCGACCTATCGCAATTTTCATTTTATCTACTTTCGGCAGACTAGTTTCTTCTTTCGTGATCAACGGATATTCCGAATGATTGGAAATTGGCCCCTTAATTCCAAATTCATGATATAGTTTAAAATAGGTTTCAAAATCAACCATGCCTTCCCCCATCAGCGTATTTATATTGGTCCATTTTCCCTGATCATTTTTTCCCCAGTGAAAATCCTTCACTACAGTTGTCCTTACATAATCCTTTATGCACTGAAAATCATTTTTCCAAGATTGGCCGCCTTCATAGGTACCATGACGTACATCAAATTGACAAGCGATATACTTTGGGTCAAGTCCCTTCAGGGACAACCACAAATCCCATACTGACCCACCCAGCCTGGTTCCCGCATGATTCTGATATGTGCCACACAGACTATATTTGGCATTTTTCTCCCCAATCGCTTCAAGGATGTTGTGAAAAACCTGAATATTCTCTTCCATCGAAATCGAATAATCATAATTCAGGTATCCAGTACGGTAATACTTTACACCATTATCTGCCAGCGCTTTAAGCAAGTTGTCAATGCCTTTTTCTTTAGCACCTGTAATTGCTGTTACTACCATCGGAACCGAAATACCATGATTTTGAAGAATACGTGCTGCCTTTGGTAACATCGTTGCAGTATCTTCAGGTTCTATATGACCTCCTGGTCGTACGGTAAGATCAGCTCCGTCAAATCCTGCTTCATTCAGGGCAATTCCTAAATCCTCAAAATCAAGCCATTGAAGATGTTTGGTAAAATAACAGATCGGGTCATATTGAACATACTCATTACCATAAGTTGTAAAACTATGCATAGATAATGCTACCCCGGTAAGACTGGTTTTTTTCAGGAATTCACGTCTATTTTCCATTTTATAGTTTCCACGGCTCCCTGTACTCATATTGCAGCAGATCGTTGGCTTTTTCATTGTTGGTAATACGTTCATTCAGTGCATCCCACTCAATCCTTCCGCCAACCTCAAGCGCGATATTCGCCAAATGAGAAAATGAGGTGGAGCGGTGACCTTCTTCGAGGGGGCACCATGGCTCTTCCCGAGATTTTACACAATCAAGAAAATTTCTTATCAACCGGAAGGTAGAGTCCTGATTTTCACCCGGTTTACCAAATTTTTCATTTCCTTCCAGTTTTTCTTCTTTGGCCGAAATCATTTCACTCCAGCTTTGAAATTGCCCCGCCCGTGATGGTTGTATTGAATATCCTCTTTCATCTGAGATTAAGTTACCTTTTGATCCGTTTAATTCAAGTTCACCACCCTTTACACTACTTCCAGCACTAGCTTCATGGATGCTAAACGTAATAATTAGCCCGGTATCAAATTCAAACAGTACCTCCATTGTATCGGGAATAGTGCGATCGTCATCCAGAAGATATTTTCCTCCGTGGGCTGTAATGGCTTTAGGTGCTGTTTCCCCAACCATCCACCTGATAACATCCATATAATGAACACCCCAGTTGCCCATCTGGGTAGAATAATCCTTCCACCACCTGAAATAATATGGTGCAATATTATACTGATAATCACGCTTGGCCCGAGGACCGAGCCACATGTCCCAATCAAAATCCTTTGGTGGGGCCTCCGGCTGTAATTTTCCTATTCCATTTGGATACATATTACTAATTCGCTCTGCCCGTGCGGAAGTAACTTTGCCAATTGCCCCATTTTTAATTTCCCTTTCCAGGTATTGATAAATGGAAGAACCCCTTCTATTCAAGCCAACACCAACTACACGATTTGTGCGCTTTTGCGCATTAACCATCGCCCTGCCCTCGTTTAGGGCAATGGTGAGTGGTTTTTCCACATATACATCCTTCCCTGCCTCCATCGCCTGGATGGCTTGTATAGCATGCCAATGATCTGGTGTGGCAATACATACGGCATCAATATCTTTCTGCTCTAGCAGTTTTCTGAAATCATCATACCTTTTCACTTCGCTGCCAAAACCCTCATTTAAATCCGGGATTCTGCCACTCTCAAGAAAACGTTTGTCTACTTTACTTCTATCCCTGTTTGCATATGGTGCATAAACATCACAAAGTGCTGCAACCTCAACATCTTCGTTTGCCCGGAATCGCTCCAATAATTGACTGCCACGATTACCAATCCCAATGAATCCCATCCGTATGGTGTCATTTACATTTCTTCTTTTAGCAATAAAAGGGGCACCAAGTAGCTTACCGCTTACTGAAATCCCGGCTGCAGCCGCAGCAGATGAGGCAATAAATTTTCTTCTTGTAGTTGTCATATGTTTGGATTTATGCACTAAAAAAAATATTCGTTTAATTTTTCGATTCTAAAGATTACGCTGATAACTGTTTCTTTGGAAATAAATTGGTTGAAGAATGTAACTCCAAATTACATATTATACTTTTATAAAAAAATATGACTAATCAGTCACTTTACATGAGATAAATTGATTACATTTATGACTTGCCGGTCATAATATTTATCTGAATGCCAAAAGAAACATTTTACAAACTGAAAACGGGCAAAAGGAAGGCAATTACAAATGCTTTTCTGAGAGAATTTAGCATCAAGATTTACGATGAAGCTTCGATCAGCAACGTAGTGAAATCTCTCGGTATTGCCAAAGGAAGTATTTATCAGTATTTTACTGATAAGCTGGACCTGTTCCTCTATCTTCAAACGGTCTGCAACGAAGTAAAATCAACCTATGTATCTAACGTTAAACGTGCGGACTATCCGGATTTTTGGTCGTATTACCGGGCACTTTATGAAAAGGGCATGGATTTCGATATCAATCATCCGTTGGAGAGCAATTTTCTACATAATATCAACAATCATATTAATTCACCATCCTTGCGTGACCTATCAAAAGAATGGAAAAAACAGGTAATTGAATGGATGAGCACGATGATCCAGTACGAAGTAGATCTGGGTCTTTTTCGCAACGATATGCCCGTGAGATCCATGGCATTTTTATTATTCAAGACCAGTACTAGTATTGGTGAATATATGCAGACCATCTTTGGACTAAACACTGAAAAACAGATTCGAAACGAAAAATCTATCTACGCGGAAAAAAACGGTGAATTCCTAATGAAAACCGTGGATGAATATATATTTCTTCTTAAAAACGCATTTAATAAATCTAATTATGATAACAGTTGATCGTCTCTCATATACCTATCCAGGTGGTGAACATCCTGTATTGAAAGAGTTGAATTTTGAAATAGAGCAAGGAGAAATTTTTGGCTTTTTAGGGCCATCAGGTGCGGGGAAAAGCACAACCCAAAAAATTATTTATAAGATCCTGAATGGATATGAAGGTGAAATCGCAGTCAAGGGGAAAAAGTTGAAAGAATGGGGAAAAGAGTATTTCGAACAAATTGGGGTTGGGTTTGAATTACCCAATCATTACCTGAAACTTACTGCCAAAGAGAACCTTGAACTGTTTGCTTCCTTTTATCCCAAACACCAATTGCTGGATTTTAACACTCTTTTTGAAATTGTTGGATTGGAAGAAAGCGTGAGTCAAAAAGTTCAGGAATATTCAAAAGGGATGAAAATGCGGCTGAATTTTATCAGAGCCATCATGCATAACCCAGACATTCTCTTTTTGGATGAACCAACAGCCGGGCTGGATCCAATGAATGCAATTAAGATCAGAAACCATATCAAGCTGCTTAAAGAACAGGGGAAAACTATTTTCATTACCACGCACAATATGAATACAGCAGATGAACTTTGCGACAGAGTTTCATTTATTGTTGAAGGTGAACTACAGGTCACTGATAAACCTGCTTTCCTAAAACATGAATATGGTAAAAACACCGTATTGGTTGAACGAAAGGATGGGAAAAGTAAAGAATTTCCATTGGAAGAACTGGGAAAGAATAATGGATTTTACACATTCATCAACCAGCATGAAATTCTGCGTATCAATACGCAGGAAGCTACGCTTGAGGAAGTTTTTATGCAGATTACAGGAAAAGCATTGATGGTATGAAACAGCTAATACTTCAAACCAAATGGCAACTGGTCCTACTGGCAAGAAACAATATTATTGTTATTAGTTTTATTTTGACCGCCATTTATGCAGGAATATTCCTTGCCATTAGAGATCTGGGTAATATGGATAAAGTACTAACCTTGCTCATCCTTAATGATCCGGCAGTCATTGGACTTTTTTTTATTGGATTGATGGTAATTATTGAAAAAAACCAGAAGGTACTGGAAGCTCTTTTTGTTGCCCCCATCAGTCATCATGTGTATCTTATTTCAAGAATCCTGGCCTTATCAATAATTTGCTGGATATGCGCAATAGGTATGGGAATGGCGGCGTTGGGGACTTCATTCCATATCATTCATTACTCTGCAGGTGTTTTGGGGATCAGTATATTATCCTGCCTTGCAGGATTGTATATGGTAAGCTATACAACGGAGTTTATGCCATTTACATTAAAGTCCATTCCTGTGTTGCTGTTTTTTATCAACATCCCAATTCTCAACTATTTTGAAGTCACGAATATTAGTTTTTTCAAGATATTCCCTGCCCAGGGTAGCCTGGATCTGATTATAAATTCATATATGAAAACTCCACAAGAAGCTCAATTGATTTATGGATATATTTCAACTATTATCTGGATCATTCTATTGTATTGGTTTGTCTTTCGCGCTTTCAAATCAAAGATTGTAAATGTATGAAACTATGAAACAGCTCATCAAATTGTCAATAAGTGATTTTAAACTCATGTTCAGGGATTCTTCATTAAGAGTCTTTCTCTTTTTACCCATTTTGATCTTTTTATTCATCAATTATTTTATACCATTCCTGGTAGATAAGTTTGAAGTTGTCAGGGATTATATACCCTATCTGATAATAGTTGCTACAACTGAATGTGTTCAGATGTTTGGCTTTATTTATAGCATGGTCCTGATCGACGAAAAAGAAACTGAAGTGGCCAAGATGTATGGTGTGCTTCCGGTATCCAAGGTATGGTATATTATTTTTCGTCTACTCATTCCCATGTTAATCACAACCGCAATTACCTGGCTCATTTTAATGGCCCAGCCATTTTATGATCTCTCTCCTTATGCATTAGTTATATTTTCCCTTTTAGCCGGATTAATTGTGCCTGTTTATGTCATCGGCATTTCTAATTTCTCTAAAAACAGAATGGAAGGAATGGTGTGGATAAAAGTATTCAATGTAGTGGTGATTATTCCTATAGCAGCTTTTTTTATTCCCGGCCCATTACAACATCTGTTCGGCATTTTACCAACACATTGGGTATTTCAGGGAATGTATAGTATTATTGATTTCAATCCATACTTGTGGCAGCTTGGTATAGGATTTATTTATTTTACTGTTTTATTGATTTTCGTCACTCAAAAATTTTCAAGGAAACACTTTATTTAATGGAATTGATATTTATTCTAAAATAAATTTCAAGCTTTTCGATAAAATGTCCATTGGATTAAAACCACTGATCATAGCAATGATATGCCTCAAAGAAATCGTGAGGAAAAATAGAATTCAGATAAGGATCGCTAAATCGATAAGACCTTCTGAAACCTGCAATCCACGCTTATTCGCCTGCTGTTGATTCAGTTCAAATTTGAGTTTACCTTCCGAATCAACAAAATTGATCACAGATCCCGACTCACCGTAACCCTTTTCACCCGAAATAATTAAAATCGGGTCATTTTTTGTTCTTTTAATTAATTTATTCACATCAACCTCACACTTTTCAGAAATATAAAGCATGTGGCATTCTTCGATTTCTTCAGAGCATGCAAAATATCTGACTTCGATAGGATAACCTTGAAACTCACCTTTTTCAATTGCAAGTTGTTGAAATGCCCTGAAATCCTCGTCGTTACCGACAACACCTATAATAAACTTATATGCTGTACTTTTCTCTGGCCATGTGATATGCTTGGTCAAATGATAGATTATATCACCATGATATTTGGCTTTTTGTGAAAAAGAAACGTGATTAATTAAAATAAAAATAATTAAAAAAAATAATTTGCTCCTCATCCCTTTCATGTCAAAAACTTTAGTCCTTCCTTTATTCTATATTCCTAAATTAACCACATTATGACCATAAAATCGAATTTCATATTTTTCAAGGAAGTAAGTTTTTATTAGCTAAAATCACATAAAAATAAAATTGATAACAAACAGAATAATAAGCTACTATATATTATTAATTAACGCATTGAACAAGTGAATTAATAGTAGAAATATAAGCATTGGGAATCCATCGATGAATAAGTTGATACGTTCGATGAACTAAAAAGTTTAAAGTAAAACCTGAAATATTAAGCTATATTATATTGAAAAAATAAGATGAATATTTATTACTTTTTAAGACATAAATTCATCTTTGTATACGTGTACAGAAATACGATATAATGAAGATTTACCTTGCTTCCGGGAAATAGATTAGTCAGGAATATGCCTTAAATTATATAGTGAATTATTTATTGAATAAAAATGGGTGATTAATTGAAACACCTTTTTTTAAAATTTGATGCAGTTTAAAACGAAAGATTAATTCCTGCCAGGTATAATCCTCCAATTCCATCAACAAATCCAAATTCCTGCCTTTAACATGAAACTCAATCCGGCATTTATAAAATTTTAAAGGTATTGCTGTTCTAAAAGATATCGATGAGTAGAAATAAAATTATAATGAAAATTAAATCAGGTATAATGCGGGAATGCAAATAAAGAATTTAACAAAATTACCTTTATATCATAATAGCCAGGCTTGTTAGTGAACCGGAAACGACAAGGCCTCTGGTTGTTGCTTTGGCTTCATTCAATTCAAATTTTATTTTACCATTCTGATCAACAAAATTAATGATTGAACCTTGAGTAGCCATTCCTGGAGATTCCGTAATAATTAATATTGGCTTTGAAGAGGTTTGATCCACGATTTTTCCTAAATTATCGACCGCATCATTGGATACAAATAAAATATTACAATTATCAATATTGTCTACAGAACTATATTTTTTTACTTCAATAACTTCTCCTGTTCCTGTTTTTTTCTTTGAAGCAGCCATTTCATTTAATGCTGCTAAAATTTCCGAATTGCCAATTACACCAATCACAAACTTTTCCCCATTATACGATTCCGGCCATTTGATGTATTTAGTAAAATTGTAAATGAACAGACTTTGATATTTTTCCTTTTGTGCGAAGGAAATGCTTGAATAAATGGTAAATACAAAAAATATCAAAAGTATCCTCTTCATAATAGTTACGTTGACTTTTTATCTAAATCATT
>Ga0209536_100001951_pt1 | contig 33738 bp, 35 predicted proteins | sample DeeMarSeWOR28_12_FD_187461 | JGI IMG/M metagenome (GOLD analysis project Ga0209536, IMG submission 187461) | Marine sediment microbial communities from White Oak River estuary, North Carolina - WOR-2-8_12 (SPAdes) (version 2) | ecosystem: Environmental > Aquatic > Marine > Intertidal zone >...
CCCGGGGGCATGCATCCCTCGCGGGAAAGGCATTGGTGAAAACACCTCCTGCATTAATCGATAACGTGGGGGGAGGGGGGGTCACCCTTTCAAAAGGAGGCAGTATGGAATTAACCTGGTTTGGCACAGCCGGTTTCCGCATTCAGTCGGATGGGCATACGATCCTGATCGATCCGTATTTTTCCCGTAATGAAAAAGCATTTCCCAAACAACCTTTGACTGCATCCGATATTCAAGAAGGCGATGAAATTTTTATCTCCCATGGGCATTTTGATCACATCTACGATGTGCCGGTCATTGCCAAACAAACCGGAGCCCGGGTTTATTGCGGAAGGGGCGTTGATTCAACCCTGGTTCAAATGGGACTGCCCCGGGAACAGATCCATGAGGTACTTGGTGATGAGGAAACTTTTGATTTAAACGGTATACGAGCCCGGGCATTTTTCAGTCAGCACGTTAAATTCGACCGACGGCTTTTAGCCAAAACCCTGGTGCGGATCAATTTTCGATTGTTTCGTTACCTGCCCTTGCTGCGTGACTATCCGGTCGGCCAGGTTTTGAGCTGGCGCTTTGGCATTGATGGAAAGATCATTCATCATTTCGGAAGCGCAGGATCAACATCGGACGAACTGAATCGCCTGGCTGGTCAACCCACAGATGTTCTGCTGGTGCCGCTTCAAGGGCACACGAACATCAACCACATCGCCCTGCAATACATCGCCGCCTTACGACCCAAAACGGTTATCCCTCATCATCAGGACAACTTCTATCCCCCCATTTCTACCATGGTGGATATTTGCCCCATGATCGACGGAGCCAAGCAGCTATGTCCGGAAGCTGAAGTTCGGGTGATGGAAATCAATGAATCGATAAAGATATGAGGACTATACTTTTATATTGACCTTCGGGCTGCTCGACATAAAACGGGCTTGCGAGGGATCAAGCCATCTCAAATATCCATCGAGGCCGAATTCCGCCGGGCCACCGCTTTTACGGCAATCCGGCTGAGAACCCAAATCCAGAAATCTGGCCTGTAATCGATTGTTTTTCTTATCAGGACCCAGAATGTAGGCCGAACCCCGGACTTGACCGAATTTCTTGAATCGATTTGAATAACGGGCGAGTTGTTCCAGTCGATTCTTAAGTCGTTTGACGGCGCTCTCAGCTGCCTCGATGGTCGTGTCACGCATCAAAACGATATATCCCTGGTCTTTATTGATAACCACATCTTTCTCGTTTCGAAAGTTATCCTCAACGACCTCGTCGATCTCTTCTTTCGCTGTGTGCCGCAAAGATATCGTAAGCCTGGCAGCTGCAAAGGGCAGACCGCCCTGATCAAAGTCCTCGGAGGGCCATGTTAACGGTTTAGAAATTGGGCTAATGGTGGATGGAATATTCATCATCTGAATCACATTTAATACAATGCCCTTTATTACAGCAAATATGGTGCCAAAGGATTTTCAGATCGGACATCACGCATTTGATGGCTCTACGCCAGCTTAACCTGCCGATAATTCAAAATAAAACCATGTGGCAGCCCATCGCGGCATTTATCTGCTTTTTTTTGGGTATGAATTTTACTTCCTATTGCTGGATATTAATTTTCACAAAAAATGCGGCCGGATTCAATTTGCGAAGGACATCATTATTGATTTTTGGATTTCAGCGGGATGGTGACAGATATAATCAGGCTTTGATGCCTGTATTTCTTCTTGGTTGCCATACCCGTAGGTAACGCCGATGGTTCGGGTTCCATTCGCTTTGCCGGCAATGATATCTTCCCGCCGGTCTCCGATCATAATCGTGTCTTCAGGTCTCAGCGACAATTCTAGAAGAATGAATTCGATAAGCTGGTCTTTATGATCAAAGCGACCTTCTAAATCGGGGCCAAAAACCTCCTCAAAATAGTGGTTCAGTTTGAAGTGCCGGACAATTTTCTCGGCAAAAATTTTCGGTTTAGCCGTGGCGATGTATAGCCTCAAAGGTTGATTGTGCAAAAATTCCAGCAACTCCGTTACCCCCGCATAAATCTCATTTTCAAAGAGGCCGATTTTTGCAAATCTTTCACGGTAGAAATAGACGGCTTTCTCAATTAAGGCTTTGTCACTCGTAGATAGGATGGTGGCAAAGGTTTGACGCAAGGGGGGGCCGATAAACTGGGTCAGATCCGACTCACGCCAAGGGCTGCGGCCGAGCTTTTTGAGTGCAAACCTTATACAGCCCGTGATGCCTTTTTTCGGATCCAGGAGGGTGCCATCTAAGTCAAATAATATATTTGCAATCATGGAAATAACTCAGATCCTTTTTTCAGATGAGTAATTGATACATGATGTGAGCATCCACAAACCCCTTTTCATGATGACGAAATGCCCGGGGCAGCGTACCGATAATTTCAAAGCCCATATCCTTCCATAGTGCGATCGCTTTCGTATTGGTGCTTACAACCAGATTATATTGCATCGCTTTGAACCCCAGTTTCACCGCCTGTTTTAAAGAATGCGAACACATCGCTCGCCCGATGCCTTTGCCGCGGGCTTTGGCGGTAACAATATACCCGGCATTGCATACATGGTCACCCAGGCCGGGCTGGTTCGGTTTGATATAATAGGTTCCCGCCATTTTTCCCTCTTCTATGGCAACATAGGTTGCCGCCGGGGAATGCATCCAGATATCGTAAGCATCCTGTTTGGAAGTTCCGGGTGCATACGGGTATGTGTCGCCACGATCAAATGTTTCCCTTACAATGGGCCAGATATGATTCCAATCAATATTTGACGTTTTCCTGATCTCCAGCATGTGTGATTCGCCTCGTAATCGTTGTGACCGGTTTCAGAGAAATCAAATTTTCTTGCTTGTTGAAAATAATTGTCTTAGATGATTGTTATGCACCGGAAATAAGCATAAAGGACATCAATGTAATGAACTCCAGAGATGCGCAACGGTCATCAATTCCCTTAAAGGTTCTGGTCTCGACAATGATTATACTCGGTATTCTAATCATTGCAGCCGGCGTGGCAACCTATATTGTGCCGGCAGGATCATTTAAAGAAGTAACTCAGGAAGGAACACATACCCGCATCTATGAGCGCATTGAACAGACCCCGGTGCCGATATGGAAGATTGCGCTGGCTCCGTTACTTTCGCTGACAGGCAAAAACGGGCCCAAAATTATCGTCCTGCTGTTCTTTATCCTCTTTATCGGCGGCAGTTTCTCTATAATGCTCTACAGCGGCATTGTACCGGCCTTGCTGGGCAAACTTGTCCAGCGGTTTGCCGAGAAAAAAATAATTCTCCTGATCCTGAGCATCCTTGTCTTTTCGCTGATGGGATCCTGTCTGGGGATTTTTGAAGAGCTGATTCCCATGATTGTGATATTCGTGCCCCTGGCGCTGAGCATGGGTTGGGACTCGCTGACCGGACTGGCCATTGTGCTGCTTTCCCTGGGGTTTGGTTTTTCCGCGGCAACCTTCAACCCTTTCACCCTGGGAACAGCACAGCGCCTGGCCGATCTGCCGCTGTTCTCCGGCCTGATGCTCAGGCTGCCGTTATTTGTGATTACCACCTCCCTGGTGACCGTTTTTATATTGCGCTATGTGAACAAAATCAAGCGCGATCCAACCATCAGCGTTACCTATCAGGGGGATCAGAAAATAAAAAAAGTGCTGGCGCCTGAAACGGTACCCGGGGCAATAAAAAACATCCGGGCCGTTGTCGCCTATATCGTTTTTTGTTTTGTCCTGATTATCGGGGTTGTCATCGGCGGAACGGTGATCAAGCTGGTTCAGGATTTCGCGTTTCCTTTGATCATGCTTGTTTTTCTGATCATGGGTGTGGGTTCGGGCTTCATCTGCGGTGCCGGCGCCAAAAATGTATTTCGCTTCTTTGCCCGGGGACTGGGCGATTTCGCACCGGCGATTATCATTATTTTAATGGCGTTTGCAGTGGGGTATCTGATCGAAATCGGCAATGTCATGGACACCATCCTTTACCAAATCGCCCAGACCACCCGGGGTTTGGGTAAAAACACGGCCGCTTTATCCCTTTATTTCTGCCAGATGCTCATCAACTTTTTTGTGCCCTCGGGATCCGGCCAGGCGGCCCTGACCATACCCATTCTGGCTCCACTGGGCGATCTGATCGGGATTAATCGACAAATCGTGGTTCTGGCCTATCATATGGGAGATGGTTTTTCCAACCTCATCTGGCCCACCAATCCCCTGCTGCTGATCGCCCTTGGACTGGCCAGGGTCAGCTACAAGGACTGGTTTAAATGGGTGCTGCCGATTCAGCTGGTATTGATGGCGGTGTGCATGTTGTTTCTGCTGCTGGCCGTAAGCATCAATTACAGCTGAACTGAAGCCTTTTTTGCGGGCATGCTGTTGAGTCGGTGGATAGATGATTCATCCGTCATCACTCAGGCTGTAGGCCTGCCGCGGCCCGAGGCAATCCGGGAACCGGGCTAAAAGCTGCAGACGGGTCAGATAGCATAGATGGCATTCATCGACATAGTCATTTTCATGTCTCGTGCCGTATTTTTTGACCAGCGCGGCAGGACCGCCTTCAATTAAGCGACCGCATATGGGATGCCGGCCGGGATCATAGTTGTTAATGATTTCCGAAAGGGGTGTTTTCAAAAAACTGCCGATGATCAAGCCCTGGCATATATGCACATTTCCAAATGCGTCGATGTGAACCCTGTCAGGATTTTTTAGATCCTCATCCGGGCATTCTGTAAAGCTATCCCACCTGCTGCGGGGAAGCCCCTGGGTCAGTTTCTCAACCGCCCGGCCCCGGAATCTGGCCCCGCCGCCGATGACCGGTCTCCCCTTGGAGCCGGCCAAATCGTCATGCTTCTCAACGGTTGGCTTTTCGATACAAATTACACTTGCCGCCATTTCCAGCATCCTGGCCGCCTCAAGCGCGTTTTTGGCTGGATTGTCGTGTTGTTCGCCATAATGAAAAGCGTCATCGCTGATGCTGAAATCTGAAACACCCAAATCTCTGAGCGGTTTGAGCCAGATAGCGGCATCTTCAGGCGATGTGGCCCAATATGCATTTGTGACGATGCCGGTCTCGAAACCTTTTGTTCTTGCGCATCTTATACTTTCACACATCAGCGGGTAATAAAGAAACGGCTCGCCGCCTTCGAAATAAATCCATTTTACCGTCTTTATTTTAGTCGCCTCATCCAGGACCTTCTCTACCTGCTTGAGGGTAAAAGTTCCTGCCGCTCTGGGTCCGCAAAACAAGAAGCAATGATCGCACTCAAAATTGCAGGTGTAGGTCAGAAGAAAATGGATTCCGGTTAACATATTTGCCTCGCATCAATGATATTCATTGCACGCAGCATGCTGCTTGAAACAATGGCTGCGCGTTTGTCTTGATGTTTGCATGTCGTCAGCTTCCGGGGAAGAAAAATTATTCTAAATCCCAGATAATCCCCCGCGGTCCCGCATTCACAACCGTTGTCTGATCCATACGCTCGACCTGACCCGCACTGCCGTGTATATGACCGCAGACGACCAGTCTTGGTTGTTTGGCTTCTATGGCTTCTTTGACCGCCGTGCTGCCCAGGCTTCTGCCATCGGATGATAAATCCAGCAATCCTTTGGGCGGAGAATGGCTTAGCAGCACACCGCCGAAGGGGCAGTCCTGCAAAAGTTTCTTGGCCTGCTCCTCTGTAAGATCAAAGCTCCAGGAGCCAAAGGGTGTAACCGGTATACCCCCGCCGATGCCATAAAATTGTATCCCGTCGATGGTCGCCAGCTTGCCGTGAAGGACAAATGCTTTTTTCCACAACCGGCAGGCATGATTGAGCTCTTTGTCGTTTTCGGCGTTTCCGGGAACCAGCACGGTGGGTCTTTGTATCTGCGACAGTGCCTGTATGATGTCCTCCAGCCCCCTGCGCACATTGCAAAAATCACCGGCCCCCACGACAACATCGACTTCTGCGGATAATTGGATCAGCTTTGCAGCGGCTCGAAAATCACTGTGCAAATCACTGAATAGCAACAATTTCATTTCTGCTCCCCATCATTTATGGCGGCCCCAAACCGGGCCGAATGCCATGACCTGCATGAAATTGAAGTTGACAAGCAATAAACAATACGCTTAAAAATCAACTTTATATTGCATACTGCGGCTGACATCACAAATAAAATCGATAGGGAGGCACTATATGGCGGATAAAATGATTGTCGAAACTTCTGAGGCTGAAATCGCGGTCCACTGGGGAGAGGAGAAATATTACCATCCAAGTACCGAGTTTATCGCCCAGGCGAATATGACCGATAAAAATGTGTATAACCGATTCAGTCTGGAAAATTTCCCGAACTGCTTCAAGGAGTATGCAGATCTTCTAGATTGGTATGAATACTGGCATACCATCCTGGATACAAGCGATGCGCCTTGCTGGAAATGGTTCGTTGGAGGCAGGATCAATGCAAGCTACAATTGTGTGGACCGGCACCTTGCCAAAAACAAAAACAAGACCGCCATTCATTTCGTGCCGGAGCCCGAGGAGGAAAAAACCGAGCATATTACCTACCAGGAGCTCTATGTGCGGGTAAACGAATTTGCCGCCCTGTTGCGGGATTTTGCCGGTCTAAAAGCCGGCGACCGGGTCACCCTGCATATGCCGATGGTGGCGGAACTTCCCATCACCATGCTGGCCTGTGCCCGTCTTGGCGTTATTCATTCCGAGGTGTTCGGTGGTTTCAGCGGAAGGGCGTGTGCCGATCGGATTGTCGATTCCCGCAGCCGCGTGCTCATTACCATGGACAGCTACTATCGAGCGGGCAACCTCTTGGATCACAAGGCCAACGCCGATATTGCGGTAAATCTGGCGGCCAAAGACGGTCAAAAGGTAGACAAGGTCTTGATCTGGCAGCGCTATCCGGGCAAATCCTCGAGTTCGACGGCCATGGTTGCGGGACGTGATTTTTTTGTAAACGATTTGCTGAAAGATTGTTTCGGTCGGCGGGTCGATGCCGAGCCCATGCCGGCCGAAGCGCCCCTTTTTCTGATGTACACCAGCGGAACGACCGGAAAGCCCAAAGGCTGCCAGCACGGCACCGGCGGCTATCTCGCCTATGTTGCCGGAACATCAAAATACGTACAGGATATCCATCCCGAGGATGTTTACTGGTGCATGGCCGACATCGGATGGATAACAGGCCATTCCTATATCGTATACGGACCCCTGTCACTCTGCGCCTCAACGGTCGTATACGAGGGGGTGCCCAACTATCCGGATGCCGGACGCCCCTGGCGCATCGCCCAGGATCTTGATGTCAATATTTTTCATACCGCCCCAACGGCGATCAGGGCGCTGCGAAAAATCGGGCCGGACGAACCCGCCAAATACAATTATAAATTCAAACTCATGACCACCGTCGGCGAACCCATCGAACCCGAAGTCTGGAAATGGTACCATCACGTCGTGGGCAAGGGCGAGGCGGCCATCGTCGATACCTGGTGGCAGACCGAAACCGGGGGTTTTCTGTGCAGCACCCTGCCGGCCATCTCGCCCATGAAGCCGGGCAGCGCCGGCCCGGGAATGCCGGGCATTCATCCCATCATCTACGATGATGAAGGCAACGTCATCGAACCGGGGGCCGGCAAAGCCGGAAACATCTGTATCCAGAACCCCTGGCCCGGGGGGTTTCAGACCATCTGGGGAGATCGAGACCGGTTTGTGGCAACCTATTATGCCCGCTATTGCAAGAATCCGAAAAGCAAGGACTGGCGCGACTGGCCCTATATGACCGGCGACGCCGCCGTGGAAGCAGCGGACCGCTATTATCGCATCCTCGGCCGGATCGATGACGTCATCAACGTCTCCGGCCACCGTCTGGGAACAAAGGAAATCGAATCGGCGGCCCTGGTGGTGCCGGAGGTGGCCGAAGCCGCGGTGGTCCCGGTAGCCCATGAGATCAAGGGCAGAGAACCGGATCTGTACATTGCCTTAAAACCCGGCGTTCAGGGGGATGACGGTTTGGCACAGCGCATATCCGATGCGGTCTGTGAAGAGATCGGCAAAATCGCAAAACCGCGCAAGGTCTGGATCGTCAGAGATATGCCCAAAACCCGTTCCGGTAAAATCATGCGGCGCGTACTCGGGGCGATATCCAACGATAAGGATGTCGGAGATGTTACCACCCTGGCCAACCCGGAAATTGTCGAAGAAATAAAGGGCATGGCCCGAAAATAGCGGCATCCCATTATAAAATAGAACCGCCTCGCTAAAACGCCCCGTATTCGTGGCAGGCCTGAGTGAAAGCCTTGATGTTGTCCAGGTTGGCCTGAAGTGGTATCTGGCATCCGGGACCTACAACATAGCGTGCATCGCCCTGGGAAATATCCAGACACTTCCTGGCCTCTGCCCGCAGCTGATCTGGGGTTCCCTCGACAAATAACATGGGGTCGACGTTACCGATGATCGTGGTTTTACCGCGGCCCACTTCAAAAAGCTTTTCCAAAGACGATGGCGCATCGATGCTCAATCCGTCGATACCGAGCCCGATAAGGTCTTCAAAAATATGGTCCACCAGACCGCATATGTGGAATATGATCCGGCCGCCTTTATCGTGGAGTGCGTCGACGATCTTTTGATGGTAGGGAAGAACGTGTTCCCGGTAAATATCCGGTGAAATCAGGCTCATGCCGGCGGATGGGTCTCCGATAAAGGGGACGACCCCAAGCTCGAAAGCCGCCAGGCACCTGGCAATGACGGTTTCCGTGGTGTAATCCATCAGATCGTGCAAAAAGGCCTTGTCTTCATAAAGATCCACCATGGCTTCGTTGGCACCCCGCAGCTCCAGGGCAAAACTCCAGGGGCCGCCGATCATGGTCTCAATTTGATAATCCGGGAAGCTTTCGACACATTGCGCGCACATATCAAGGTGCCCGCTGAAAAGTGGATCTTCCCGCGGCAGCCGGACGGTCCATTTGGGAAGTTTTTCTTTAATATTTTCTTTCTTAATACTCGGCGGCTTGCCCATCAATTTCCTGAAGGCTTCCTGGGCATCCGGCATCAACGGATTCAGCGGCACGAAAAGGGCATCCGATTCAAGCTCATCGCAGGTGAGCCGAACGGTTTCCAGGGCAGCTTCAGGTTGCGTCAGAAACTGTTCCAGGGTATAGCCGGCCCTTTCCGCATACTGGCCGCCCAGGAGCAGCAAAACCGGGAGACGATCTAATTTTTCGCCCTTAAAGGCGGCTTCCATCCTTTGTTTTCCGGTAATCGCGCTTTTTGCCATCGTCGCACCTCCTCTTTTCATGACTGAAAAAAATTATCGATCAAAACGAAAACTCCGTCATTCGTTATGAAAAACGGGATTCGGTGTACTGGTGTCATTGGATTTCCTTCTGATCCGATCGTATGGCGTCAATTTCATGTATGAGATAACACACTATTTCAGCCGGGGTCAAGATTTCGCAAGGCTTCTGTCAAAGTTTTTCTCTCTGCCTTTGCGGTTATTCACGCTATCGGCCAGGGAGCAGAGAACCGGAACGACGATCAAGGTGAGCAAGGTGGCAAAACCGAGTCCGAAGATCACGGCGACCGCCATGGGACCCCACCATTGAGAAGACTCGCCCCCGATATCCCAAGCCAGTTTGCGAAAATCAAAGCTAACGCCGGTTGCCATCGGCAGCAGCCCGAGAATCGTTGTTATGGCTGTCAGCATAACCGGGCGAAAGCGCACCGATCCGGCCCGAAGCAATGCTTCCGCGGAGGACAGCCCTCGAGCCAGAAGCTGGTTGTAATAGTCGATGAGAACGATCGCATTATTGACGACGACGCCGGCCAGGCTAATCACGCCGATGCCGGTCATAATGATACCGAAGGCGGTTCCGGTCACCAGCAAACCGATAAAGACACCGATCAGCGAGAGAACCACCGAGGTCAGGATGATGAAGGGGGTGATAAAGGAGTTGAATTGGGTCAGCAGAATCAGCAGTATAATGGCAATGGCGGCAAAAAATGCCTTGCTGAGAAAAGCCTGAGCTTTTGCCTGCTCCTCCTGCTCCCCGCTGAACCGATAACTGTAACCCCGGGGCCAGTTGATATTCTTTTTAAGTCGGCCGTCAATCTCTTTGATTACGTCATTGGCCAAACGGCCGGCTACGTCTCCGGTAATATTGACCACCCGTTTCTGATCCAGCCGCATGATGGCGCCGATGCCGCTGCCCAGAGTGATATCAGCCAGACTGGTCAGGGGAATGGGCTCTCCCATGGGCCCTGATACCGTGATCCGCTTGAGGCTCTCGATGGAGCGACGATCGCGTTCCGGCAGCCGGGCAATAATGTCGTACTCATCTTTACCCTCTCGATAAACACCGGCCTTGACCCCATTGATGGCGGCTTTGACCGTGTAGGCAATCGTATAGGTGTCCAGCCCCATTAAAGCTGCTTTTTCCTTATCCACCCCTACGCGAATTTCAGGTTTACCCCTGACGAAATTATCCTTCAGATCGACCAGTCCCTCAATATCTTTGATTTCCTTGCGGGCCTTTGCGGCAAGCTCTCCCAGCACGTGAATATCTTCACCCGCAATCTCTATGCTGATGGGAAAACCGGTGGGGGGGCCTTCTTCTTCCTTTTCAACCTGCACCTCAGCCCCCCTTATGGCTTTCAGGGTTTTTTGGCGAACTTCTTTGATGACTTCAGATGAGGGTCTGGAACGGTCGTGAAAATCTTTGAAATCCAGCACCACCCGATTGATATGAGTTCCGGATCCACCCTGGGAAAAGGGGTCTCCGCCCACGGCCCCGATATTGGAAATCACAAAGCGGATGTCGTCGTATTCGGATACGATCTCTTCGACCTGAGCCACCAGCTTATCGGAAGTGTCCAAATTGGTGCCTTCGGGTGCCTTGATATTGACATAGGCTCGGCGGGGTTCGGTTTCCGGGAAAAATTCCGTGCCTTTACCGAATAGTGAAAATGCCGAACCCGCTCCGACAAGAAAAATAAAAGAGGATAATATCACCACCCACCGGTGGCGCAGACACCATTTCAAAACAAAAAGATAAATTCGCTTGACAAAGGGCTCCCTGGATGGCTGATTCTGCCCCGGCTTGACCATTTTTACCTTTTGATAGCGGGCCGAAAGCACCGGGTTGATGACCAAGGCCACAAACAAAGACGCACTCAGGGCCATGATCAGGGTCATGGGCAGATACCCCATGAATTCGCCCATGATGCCCGGCCAAAAAAGCATTGGCGAGAAGGCGCCCAGGGTGGTCAGGGTGGATGTGATCACCGGCCAGGCCACCTGGTCCGCGCCGATGGCGGCAGCCTCCTGACGGGATTTGCCCTGCTGCATGTGTCGATAAATATTCTCGACGATAACAATACCGTTGTCCACCAGCATTCCCAGAGCCAGAATCAACGAAAACAGCACCACCATGTTCAGGGTTACATCGAATCCGGTCAGCAGCGAAAAGGTGATGAACATGGAATAGGGAATCGCCATGGCGACGAAAATAGCGGACTGGCCGCCGATAAAAACAAAAATCACGGCCAGCACCAGAATCAGGCCGGAAATAATATTGTTTTCCAGATCGGCCACCATCAGCCTTACGTCATTGGACATATCGGCGGTCAGATCAATTTTCAGCGTTTGTGGAAGTTGCGGCCGCATTTGGTTGATGATCCGCTTGACCTCATCGGTTACCTGCACGATGTTTTCGCCGCTGCGTTTTGAAACCGCAATGGTGACACTTTTTTCCCGGTTAATTCGGCTGCGGGTCAAAGGGTCTTTATAAGCATCTCTGATAAAAGCCAAATCCCTCAGGTAAACCGCTTTACCGTCGCGCACGAAGGCCACGATGGAAAAAATCTCCGAAGGGTGTTTGAAGTCTTCCGGGACCCGCACCAGGTATTTGGCTTCACCGATGTCCATACTTCCGCCGGGCATATTGACGTTACCCCGGGTGACCGAATTGATGATACTTGAAAACGGAACGTTATATGCGCCCACCCGGTCCAGATCGAATTCCACATGAATTTCACGCTCCAGCCCTCCGCTGATGCCGGCTTCCAGAACTCCGGGTATGGATTCGATTTGATCCTGCAGATCTTCGGCCAGGTTTTGCAGACGCCGCAGGCTGAGGGGGCCCGACAGAACGACACGGATAACGGGCATGTTTGAAAAATTAACTTCCTGGATAATCGGATCATCGGCCAGATCGGCCGGCAAGTCATTCTTGGCCTGGTCCACTTTATCCCTGACTTTCTGTACAGCGTCATCGAGATCGACCTTGGGCAAAAACTTAATGGCCACCGTGGAAATGCCTTCAGCCGATGTGGAGCGGATTTCTTCTACATTGTCAATGCCTTTGAGCTTGCGCTCGATAGGAATAGTGATCAGCTCCTCGATATCTTCGGGAGCCACGCCCTCGTAGTTTGTGGTAACAAATACATAGGGAATCGTGATATCCGGAAAGGATTCACGGGGCAAGGTGACGTAACAATAGACGCCGGCGATCACGATGATAACCAGAAGCGCAAGAACTGTTGCATGTCGCCTGAGAGCGAGCTGATTCAGAATCATCGAACAATAACCTTCATGCCGTCTTCGACTTCAGTCTGACCTTTGACAATCAGATGATCGCCGGCCTTCAGCCCGCTGGTGACCTGTATCCGGTCGCCTTCAATTACGCCGAGCGAGACGGGGCGGGATTCGGCGACACCCTCTTTTTCTACAAAAACAATCCTTTCCCCACCCTTGTCGACCAGGGCAAAAAGGGGGACCGCTACAGCATCGGGAATCTCGCGCCGAACAAAAACCACCCGGCCGATCATCCCCGGACGAATGTCATGGGCAGGATTATCGATGATGGTTCTTACGAGAAATGTCTTGGTCGCAGGGTCTGCTTTTAAGGCCACAAAATCGATTGTTCCCAGTAAAGAGCGATCCGAGAAGGCATCGATTTTAACCGGTGTCTGCTGGCCTTTTTTTACATAGCGAACATCGAGTTCGGGAACGCTGACGTTGATCTTGATTTTGTCAATGTTCACAATATCTGCAATCGGTTTGCCTAAATCCGCAAATTCGCCCACATCCAGATAGAGGTGGTTGACAACTCCGGTTATTGGGGATCGCGGAAAACCATGATTGAATTGGACTTTTATCTGCTCGAGATCGGTTAGCGCCAGGGTGCGCTGGGTTTCACTTTGATCAAGCTCCTCCTTGGCGATGATCTTGTTGTCGTAGAGCCGTCTTCGCCGCTGGTAGAGATCATCAGCCAGCTTGTAGGCAGCTTCGGCGTGATTCAGAGCGGCCCTGAGGGCCGAAACGTCTATTTTGGCCAATAGATCTCCCTTTTTTACCGGCTGTCCCTCGCGGGGGCCGATCCACTCAACCCGGCCGCTGATGTTGGCTGCCAGCTTGACATCCTGCCAGGCCTCGGTTTCACCGGGCAAAAAGATGATGTCTTTCAAGGAAACGGGTTCTACGACAACCACGGAGACCGCAATCGCCGGTGCCTTGGAAGAATTGCTTTCCGTGTTGGCGATACTCTGCTGATCTTTACAACCTGCGGCCGAAAGAACGGCCAGCAGTATGATCAATACAGGCGACATAAAAAAAGCTTTTGATTTCATTACGCTTTTCTTTCCTTTAATCCTTCAAACGCTAATCTCAGCAAACGTTCCGGTCGCTGTGGATCCGCCCGCTCAGACATGACGTTGTCCATGTTTAAACAAAAATCTATCAAACCGAGTACCAGGTACGCGACTTCATCCGCACCCACCTTTTTGACTTCACCGGATGAAAGCCCTTCGGCGTAAATCCGTTTAGCCGCATCAAACATGCGGCGCTGGTATTTGGAAAAATCATACTCCGGTGCACCCTGGGGGGGGCCGTGGATGATACTGTGAATCATTTGATAAAGGCTGCGGTATTGCTGAATGCCCAGATATACGCGATGGTACATGTAAATAAACCGGTCAAGCATGGTCCCCGGGTTTTCAAATACTTCATTCAGTATTTTAGATTGTAACTCCGTGGCCCATTCCAGGATCGCATAAAACAGCCCCTCTTTGCTTTGAAAATAATAATACAGAACCGGCTTGCTCACCCCGGCCCGGGCAACAATTTCCCGTACCGAAGTGCCGGAATAGCCTTTATCAGCAAACAGGTCAACAGCGGTTTCCAATATCCTTTTCCTGGCAGTTGATGCCAGCCCGTCGATAGCGTTTTGATTCATACGGGATATATCCTTGTCTGCTGAAGAAGGAGGCGATTAGGGGATCCAATATTCGTCGACAAAAAATTCCTACCTACCGGTAGGTAAAAAGATATAATAACACCTTTTTGCAATTTTTCAAGGAATCACAGAAATCGAACAGACGCAGGGCACAAAAAAACATATCATCTTCCATATTGCCTTTATGCCCGGCTAAGGGTGTTAAACTCGAGTTATATTACACAGTGATTTGTGCTTGATTGAAGAAACGCCAGGAGGTATTACTTTAGGAGCTTGAGACTATTCATTTCTTTTGGCATAAAACGGTGAAGTACGGTATACTGAAAGGTCGAAAATATACGCAAGCCCCTAAAGACTGAACCTAAACAAGGAATGAACGCATCCGATGGGTCAAACCAACCATAGGGAGTGGCAAAAACTCGTCGTTTCTCCCGAGCAGGTCCTGGCCAGCATCAAGCCGGGGATGACCGTTTTTCTGGGAAGCGGCGTGGCGGAGCCGCGGACACTGATGAAATGCCTGATTGACTCCGGTGTGTCCAATACCAATGACCTGGAATTGGTCCAGCTGACCAGCCATTCAGATATGTTTTCATTAAAAAAACGCGCCTGGCAAAAATACCACCTTAAAACCTTTTTCTCCACCATGGTATCAACGGAAGCGGTTATTGCCGGAAGTGTGGATCTTATTCCCGCGCGGATCTCTCAAATCCCGCGCATCATTAAATCCAAGCGCATACCCATCGATGTGGCGATCATACAAATCACTCCCCCCAACGAGGACGGGTATAGCAGCCTTGGGGTTGCTGTGGATATCGCCCGCGAAGCCATACAGCAGGCCTCGCTGGTGGTCGGTGAAATCAACCCCCGCATTCCGTTCACCTACGGCGACACCATTGTCTCGATTTCGGATTTCAATCTGCTGGTTGAGTCGACAGAACCGCCAATTTACTTTAAGCGATGGCCGGTGAGCACAGTCATCGATCAGGTAGCCGCCAATATCGCCCAGACAATTGATGATGGAGATTGCATCAATTTTTTCACCGGTTCCTTATTCGAGGCTCTGAGCCGGCACCTTGTTCACAAAAAGAACTTAGGCATTCATTCTTCTTATTTCACGGATGCTTTAATGGATCTGGTAAAAAGCGGTGCGGTGACCAATTACCGCAAGCGGACATTTCGGGGCAAGTCGGTTTCCTCTTACGCGCTGGGAACACCGAAGTTGATGGCCTGGCTGGATCGAAATCCCCTGATTGAATTTCAAAGCATCGAGCAGGTTTTTGATCCGGCTCAGATTGGACGCAACCCTAACTTTGTGGTGATTGACGAAGCCCGCAAATTTGATCTTTTGGGACGTATGGCCTTTCCGGTTGGAAGGGGAAACATCATCTCGGGCCCGGGCCAGGCCGCTGATCTTTTTGCCGGTGCCGAGATCTCCCGGGGAGGACGCAGCATAATCGGGCTGCCCAGCCGCACCCCAAAAGGAGACCCGAATATTGTGGTGATGTTGCGAAACCTGCGCAACCAGTTTCACATGCGTGAATCCATTGACACTGTGGTTACCGAATACGGAATTGCCAATCTGAAATGGCGCACCATCCGTGAGCGGGCGCAGGCTCTGATTGATATTGCTCATCCGGATGATAGAAAAAAACTGGTCGAACAGGCCAAGGAAAAGAAAATTCTGTACAGGGATCAGATTTTTTTGTCTGCCAGTGCGCATCTGTATCCCATGGATATAGCATCCGAGCAAATCTTCAAAGATAACCTAAAGGTCCGCTTCAGGGCGATAAAGCCCTCTGATGAAGAAGCCATGCGGCGGCTTTTTTACCGTTTTTCCAACGAAATGGTTTTCCGGAGATTTTTATTTCCGATATCGACCATGCCCCATGATAAAATGCAGGAGTACGTGAACGTAGACTATAGCCGCGAAATGTCGGTGGTCGCCCTGGTGGGCGAGGCCGATCAGGAAAAGATTATTGCTGAGGCCAGATACGTCAAAGATGAGCAAAGCGCTTTTGGTGAGGTCGCCTTTGTAGTGGATGAATCATACCAGGGGCTGGGTGTGGCCACCCATCTGTATGAAATGCTGATAAGGCTGGCAAAAGATCGGGGATTGAAAGGCTTTACCGCTGAGGTGCTGCAAACCAACAAGGGGATGATGCGCGTTTTTGAGGGGAGCCGTCTGCCGATAAACGCCCGCCTGGAAGGCGGTTTGTATAAGTTGACCATTCCTTTCAAAACCCTGCCCATGCAGGCAAATGGCGACAACAATTAACTATGGACGAAAATAGATCGATTGAGACTTGGGGCTCTGATCAATAAAGGTATGAGAACACCTATTTTCTTTTAAGCGTGACCGGCGAGAAGCGTCTTTTGTCATTCAATAATCTCAAGAATATGCCTTTTTCGGGTTTTTCCGGATGCTGCGCTCAAAATGGTGCGGATCGCATGAGCATTTCTGCCACGTTTGCCGATAATCTTCCCCAAATCTGACTTGGCTACCCTGAGCTCCAATACCAGGGTCTGATCACCACCAACCTCAGAAACCGATACCTCTTCCGGATTGTCAACCAACGCCCGCGCAATGTAGTCAATGAGATCTTTCATAACTGCGTGTCCTTTGTTAGCTGTTAAACGCTACACATTAAGATACACTGAGATCATGGGTACATGCAATAAAAAAATAAAGTCTTGTTTATATTGGAATAAATCGTGGGGTTGAGGGGCCAGCACCTTTTAGAGAGGAAGCTTGAATTTTGAGCTGCATTCCGTGAACGCAAAAAACGGTGGCTTCTCAAAATGCCGTTGTTTTTTGGGGACTCTCAATTTCTTATATTTGACCAGGATGCAATATAAGCAGGAGCTCCCTGTAAAAAGATGCACGCACATCTGAGAAGCCACACAATGATTCGATATTACATTTGCATTCGCCCAGTAACTGAGCGCGTTCGGAAGGACTACAAAAATAGATCAAAAATTTTAGGGGCCAGCCAGAGACCAGAGATCAGATCGGGTATGAAGTAGAATCAGGATTACCAACGCCCTGCTCAAGAAAAGGCTTTTGCACAACAGGGAATAGATTGTCAACGTAAAAAATAACCTTATCGGCGAAAAAGTCCTGAACTGCAAATAAGGGCAAATAACCACGGACTGTATTTTGCTGGCAGGCTCAATGATTTCAAATTCAGATTTTAACGCGTATACGGATTTGTATTTTTTTCATTTTCGACAGTGGAAGATGGGAGCGGTCCGTAGTCGTGCCCCGGCCAGACGATGGTACCGCCCGGCAGCGTGTAGATTTTTTCGCGGATTGAAGCCAGCAACTGCTGCGGTGAGCCTCCGGGAAGATCCGTCCTCCCCACTGCTCCCACAAAAAGCGTGTCACCGGTAAAAATATGGCCATCCAAATAAAGACATATTCCCCCCGCTGTGTGCCCCGGCGTGTGCAGCACGCGCAAGGAAAGTTGCCCGATGTGAATGATGTCATTGTCTTTCAGCAGAACATCCGGCTGGGGCGATCCTTTGCCGCCAAGCACTCTGGAAAATGTTTTGTTGATCATATTCACCAATCGGCCGGCATCGAGTTCATGAATCAAAAGCTTGGCAGCGGTTGCTCTTTTAATCGCTTCATTACCTGCGGTATGGTCCGAGTGTGCATGGGTGTTGATGATATGCGTGACCCGGTAGCCGCTATTTTTGACCTCAGCCAGAATACGGCCGGTTTCAAAGGCGGGATCTATCAATGCACAGTTCTTTGATTGCGCATCTCCGATCAGGTAACAGAAGGTGGCCATCTTTGAAAGTCTTATTTGCTTGATTTGCATCCTTTCACTCTGCCACAAAGATGGTGACAAAACAAGCCCGTAAAAATCAGCGTCGATTTGTTGACAACCATCTTCAGACACCTTAAGTTAACGGCTGTTATGTGAACCCGGACTACAGCCGGCCGAATAACCGCGCGCAAAATGGAGACAGCCGATGTTTGAAACTAGAGAGCAGGTTCTGGAAAAAATACTTGAAAAACCCAAACCCCAGTGCCCTCACTGTAATAAGGAAATGAGCATATGGGAGGTTCCGCCGTTTAATTTCAGCGATGGACTCGGATGGGGAGTTCCTTTTTTGTACTTATGCTTCAATGACGAATGTCCATTATACCGGCAGGGATGGGAGCATATCGAGGCGACATATGCGCACAAAGCTTCCTATCGATGCATGAACTATCCGGGAACAGAACAATTCGAGCTTATGCCGGTATTCAGCAATATGGGTGGTCGGGCACAGATTGTCGATGATCAGGCGGTGGCCGAACAGGAAGCTTTAAAAGAAGCCATTAAAAAGGGCTTTAACATTCTTGCCGAATGCTATGTCAGACAAGACGGGCCTGCGGTGCTCCAAATATTGACGGATTCAACCGAACCGTCGCGGGTTCGATTGAAAGCGGCGGAAATGATTGGCGATATCGGGGAACTGGAAGCGGTGGAACCGATTCGAAACCTTAAATTCGGACATGAGCCACTGCAGAAAGAGGTAGACAACGCCATTGCAAAAATTCACGCAAGATTCTTCACCCGTGAATGCCCGTTTTGCGCTGAGATTATCAAAAAAAGAGCGAAAATTTGTAAGCACTGTGGCAAGGAAGTCGCCGGAGAGTAGATATAATTCTTTTGCCAGGGACCCTTTGGTGATCGTCGGCATTGTCTTCATCACAATATACGGCGATCATCCCGCCTTTCAAATTATCATTCATCCGAATACCGCTTTTTCTGCGACCGCTTAATTCATTGCCTTTTTCGGATCCAACCTGCAACTCAGCATCAACCTTTATCAATAAATCATAATTTGCACTCTCATTCGATGAAAAATTTAAATTTCTGCTTGACCTAATATGCCTAATTCATATATATCACAACGATACATATCGAGGTGATATATTGGATATCAAAATGATTCTGCTCGGAGCTCTTTTTTCCAAAAGCATGACCGGCTATGATCTGAAAAAGATTTTTTCCATGTCGTTTGCCTATTTTTCAGGCATGAGTTACGGATCTATTTATCCCGCCCTCAAAAAATTGGAAGCCGAAGGCCTAATCAGCATGCAGCTGGAAATTCAGGAAAGTGCTCCCAACCGAAAGGTTTATACGATTACCCAAAAAGGCAGACAGGCCTTTTTGGAAGCCCTTGGATTGCCGTTTGGTATCGAGCGGCATAAAAATTCGTTTCTCATGCGGCTGTTTTTTTTCTCACATCTGCCACAGGAAAAAAGGCTTGTCGCAGCTGCGAATTACCTGGAATCCATTCACTCATCCCTCAGGGAACTGGAAGAAGCCCGACCCGAAATTGAAGCCCGTGCCGACCGGTTTCAGCTTCTGTGCTTTCAATTTGGATTGCAGTATTTAAAAGACCTCGCCCGTAATGTGAATAAGGTCATTGAGGCGATTAACGACGATGAAAGGAGAAAACCATGAAAGTGTTGGCCTTGAATTCCAGTGCTCGTAAAGGTGGGCAGAGCAAGACCGAGCTGATGCTGTCGTATCTGGTAAAAGGAATGCAGGAAGCGGGCGCAGATGTGGAAACGGTTCATCTGCGCGAAAAAACGATTCGCAACTGCGTGGGCTGCTTTACCTGTTGGACCAAAACTCCCGGAAAATGCATCCACAAAGACGATATGAGCAAAGAACTCTATCCCAAATGGCTGGCGTCGGATCTCGCGGTATACGCCACACCGCTGTACCATTTTCATATGAACGCCGCCATGAAGGCATTCATCGAACGCACGCTGCCGGTACTGGAGCCTTTTCTAGTGGAAGGACAGCAGGGCACCAGCCACCCGCTGCGGGACAGGCATCCACTGCTGGTTTTTCTCTCAGTGGCCGGATTTCCGGAAGCGGAGATTTTTGACCAGCTGTCGGCCTGGGTCAATTCCGTTTATGGGCGAGCCGGTGCGGTCGTGGCTGAAATCTACCGTCCCGCCGCCGAGACCATGGTTACGCGGCCTTATCAGGCCATCGCCAATGACGTCCTCGAGGCCACCCTTGCGGCCGGACGGGAAATCGTCGAATCCTTGAAAATTAGCCCCGCAACGATGGCCCGCATAAAGCAGGATATCGTGGAAGACAACAAGATTCTTCACCAGATGGGTAACATGTTCTGGAAAACCTGCATCGAAGCCGGCGTAACACCCAAGGAGTTTGAGCAAAAAGGGTTGGTGCCCCGTCCCGATTCCATTGACACTTTCATGCTAGTCCTGCCTATGGGATTCAACGCCGATGCGGCAACAGACCTAAATGCCATCATGCAATTCAATTTTTCAGGTCAGGTGGAGGGATCCTGCCATTTTAAGATTAAAGAAGGCAAGATTTCGGCGCGAGACGGTGCTGCGCAACATGCGGATATTACCATCAATAGCCCTTTTGAAATTTGGATGGACATCATGACGGGCAAAGCGGATGGGCAGAAGCTGTTTGTGGAGCAGAAGTATACAGTAGACGGGAATTTAGAATTGCTGTTAAAGATGAACGCGCTTTTTGGCACATAGTTGAGGGGCCGGGATGTTTTCACCAACGCCTGCACCTCGAAGGGAGCATCCCCTTGATCATCCTTGAAAGCCCGGCCGGGGACTATCCCCTGCGGGTGGCTCGCATCGAGATGCACTCATCGGTAAACAAGCGACCTAACCGATAGGCAAAATCCGCCATAGGCGGACTCGGCCGATTAACGAGAGCCGTCGATTGAAAATATGGATCGATTACAGAATTCTCTTGACAGTGTACCACTGGGGAAATATTATTCGAAACATGTCGAATAATCGAGATAATAATATTGAAAAATTCGCTGAAATTTTCAAGGCGCTTTCCAACCCGAACCGGTTGAAGATATTCATGCGCCTGATCTCCTGCTGCCAGCCGGGGACGGTTACCAGTATAAACCCGAACACCGGAGAGGCCGGTTGTGCTTGTGTAGGAGAGCTCGGCCAGGATCTGGGTATCGTAGCGTCTACCATATCCCACCATATCAAAGAGCTGCGCCGGGCCGGTCTCATTCGCATGGAGCGCAAAGGACAGAAAATCGAGTGTTATGTTGATCCGGTCACGGTAATGGACCTGCAGAACTTTTTTAGGTAATGGAGGTGTGTTTTTTTATTTATTAATTCGATAGTTTTCGAAAAATCTAAACATTAGAGGAGATTGAAAATGGGTACCCAAAACAATGAAGAGATAAGAAAGGCTGTGCGCGAAAGCTATGGCAATATCGCAAAATCAGTGAGCGTGGTCTCTGGCATCGGCGCGAACCCCTCCTGCTGTGAAACGCCTGAAACATCAGAACCGAATGCCCGGGGAACCTGTTGCAGTGGCCCGGAAGTCGATCTGGAGCAACTCAGTGCATTGATGGGCTATTCCAAACAAGACCTGAACAGCGCGCCGCTGGGTGCCAACATGGGGCTTGGTTGCGGCAATCCAGTTGCATTGGCTTCGCTGAAGGCCGGCGAGACGGTTGTCGATCTGGGTGCCGGTGGCGGTTTTGACTGCTTTCTGGCGGCCAAGCAGGTGGGGGAGACCGGTTATATTATCGGGGTGGATATGACGCCGGACATGGTGACCCAGGCGCGCATGAATGCCGAAAAGGTGGGCGCAATAAATGTCGAGTTTCGGCTCGGTGAAATCGAACACCTGCCGGTGGCCGACAGCAGTGCAGATATCATTATGTCCAACTGCGTCATCAACCTGTCACCGGACAAGCCCGGTGTTTATCGAGATGCGTTTCGTGTTTTGAAGCCCGGCGGGCGCCTGGCAATAGCAGATATCGTCGCCACGGCTCCGCTTCCCGATGAAATTCAGAAAAATCTCGCCCTGGTTTCGGCCTGCATCGGCGGCGCGGCAACCATCGAAGATACCCGACAAATGCTTGGCGCGGCCGGTTTTGAAAAAATCAAGATCACACCAAAGGATGAAAGCCGCAAGCTGATTCAAACCTGGGATCCGAATAAAAGCGGCAACGCCTGGGATTATGTGGTATCCGCTTACATCGAAGCCGTTAAGCCCTCTTGAGCCTTACGGCCTTTCAAAAGCATTTATATGAGGCGGCGTTTTTGACATCTTGAAAATATCGCCGGGATTGCCAGGGCTGAAGGGATTGCAGGAAAAAAGCTGAAAGCCGCTGCTATTATCGGCCAGTTTGGAAAGGATCAGCCGGCAAACCGCAACCAGACTTGCCTGTTTCACGCAGACTTTTTGGCAACTAAGGTGGAGAAGAACCTGAAATATTTCGCTGCACATTGACGTTCAGGCTGTCATATGATCGGAAAATCAATTTTTCCTTTTCGACGCGGGCTTTGGGAAATGGATGGGGCTCAAAGGATTTAAGCTTCTCGATAACTTCGTCTTTTGACAAGATGGCTTCGAGGCCTTCGGCCATCTTTTTGCCGGAAACCGTGTCGAGCACAATTGCAGTCCTGCCGTCAGATACGATTGAATACGGAATCTGATAGCTGCCGTCAAGCAACCTGGCTGCAGCTAAGATTTCTCTTTCGCGCGAACCCAGCGATGCGGCCGCACACTTAATGGCCATTATCCGTCGACAACCGGCAATACCGACGATCAGATCGACCTGGCTGCGATAGGGCTCTCCGGCAATGGTCAATTCGATATCGACATCGACCTCGATGTCCGCTTTGGAAAACCCTTTTTCATTGACCAGAAATTTTTCGAGGTCCTGTCGATTTTCTTCAGCGCCAACGTTGGGAATCTTTCGCCCGGTAATAAAATCGGTAATCAACGCGTAAGGTTTGAGGGTATCCATCATCAGCTAGGCTTTCTTACATGGTATGCAAAGGGCCGGCTAATCGGAAACGCTGGCCCTTTTCTGTTGCCTTTTAAGCGTGGGGGTCTCAATCCGCCTGGCATCCAGCCAGAGGCCTTCCAGGTCATAAAATTCTCGCACCGGTTCGTAAAATACATGGATGATAACATGCCCATAGTCCATTAACACCCAGTGTCCATCCTGCATGCCCTCGACGCACAGTGGCTTTATCCGGTGCCTTTTTAAATCGGTCTGAATGAATTCGGCAATGGCGTTGACCTGGCGATTGGATTTTCCACTGCAAATGATAAAAACGTCTGCGATGGAAGTGAGGTTTTGAACATCGAGCACCACTAAATTTGCAGCCTTTTTTCCTAATGCAGCTTTGACATAAAGATCGAGCGAAGGATCTGTGTCAATGGTCATAGATAAAGTCCTCGGGTTTTAATGTATTTTTCCACCTTGGGTGGCACTAAAAATTCAATGGACAGCCCTTTCCTGACGTGTTCTCGAATCCGGGTTCCGGAAATGTCAAGGGATGTCACATCAAACATATGAATTGGACGGGCTTTGGGATGGTTAAAACATAATAATGAATCCGAGAATTTATAGTCACTCGAGATTTTATCACAGAGAAATTGCTTGAGAACATTCCATCTTGAGGAAAAATCGTTACAATCCAAAATCGGTCGGGAAATTACAATAAATGCAACTTGCTCAAGCAAATTCAGATATGATTTCCAGGTATCGATCTCCAGGAAGGCGTCCAGCCCCAATATCAGATATATCTTGCTGTCGGGCGATCGTGTCTTTTTAAAATAGCCAATAGTATCAATGGTATATGAAGGACCCGGGCGTCTCAACTCAATGTCTGAAATCTTAATCCCGCTCTGGCCCGAAACCGCCAGTTCAAGCATCTTCAAGCGATCGGAAGCGTTGGTCACAGCGGCCGTTTTTTTATGGGGCGGTGCGGCCGCCGGGATCATAAAAATCTCATCCAGATCAAAGCCCTGCCTGACTTCAAGTGCCGCCCTCAGGTGCCCGAAATGAATCGGATCAAATGTTCCGCCGAATAAGCCAATGCGCATCAGACGAACCCATCTGCCTGCTTTCTATGAATCAAATTTCGAGTGATCCGTTTGTAATTTTTCATCTTTACCTTAAACGCCTGAATACGAAATGATCACAATTCAGGTGCGTTCAGCAAATTTTGCAAATTAAGATTTTGATGTCGGTTCGGGTTTCTCATCTCGTGCTTCGAACTCAAGGATATCGGTTTTGCGGCATTGGAAGCAATCGTGTCGTTAAAGATTGTCCGCCGGTCTATCATGTCGCTGGGAAGACCTGTCTTCTGCCCCAGCGCCAGATCGTTTTGGTTCTCGGTTTTGATAGAGACCGCTTTCGGATCCTTTAAGCGGTCATCAATGCGCTTGGAGATGATTGATATATTTCTTTTTATACCGCAATTCCGTCGCTCAGGGCAAGGTTATCCCGTTGAATGACTTCATTATAGGACTTATGCCCCAATGCGTCCTTGATCTGATTCGATCGAAGCCCTCTGATTCGGCGGATATCGGCAGCACCATAATTGACCAGCCCGAATCCCAATATGTAGCCGTCCACATTTTTAAATTCCACAGCAGCGCAATCATGGCCGTCAGGTTATCTTTTCGCCGCATTTTACTTCGTCCACCGATACCCTATCATTCTCATTGATAATCGGCAAAACCTGCCATTCCAGCAGGGTGTATATGGTGTTGCGGGCGCTGAGGTATCTTTTTCGATTCGACAGATCCTTGCTGGTTAAAAGAATCTGGGCTACTTTCTTATCGTAGCGTTCAAAAGCCTTTTCATAGGCAATCATCAGCCCGGCTTGCCCCACCGCCGACACGGCTTGACGTTTCGGGATTTCATCGGGTTGCCTGGAAAGACCGCTTTTTTTTCACTCCGGAAGCCATGGCTCCTGAATAAACGACAATTAATTCCCGGCCTTCATCAATCAATCTACAAACCTGGCGGGTCAAGGCGCAAATGGCTTTTAAATTCAGACCGTGATCCTCGGCGAGCACATTGCTGCCGATTTTAACCACGACACGCTTCGCCTTTTTGAAGCCTCGCTTGCGGTTATTCTCCATGGTGTCTGTCTAACAGTTCAACGAGTTTAGATAATAATGTCTTTATGCCCGTGCGCTCAAGCGCTGAGACGCAAACAACGGCCTGATCCTCCTGCTTCTTGAAGGCAGCCTGAAATAATTTCGCCTTTTTCTCCGCACCGGACAGATCCAGCTTATTGAGAACCAGAATCCGCGGCTTCTCGGCCAGTCCCTGGCTGTATAGCGCCAACTCCCGGCGGATCGTTTCGTAGTCATCAAGAGGGGCAGCAGGAGTAATGGCGGAAGCATCAATGAGGTGAACCAGGATACGGGTTCTTTCAATATGCTTCAAAAATCGGGTCCCCAAACCCGCGCCCTGATGGGCGCCTTCGATCAATCCGGGGATATCTGCGACCACAAAAGGTTCCCCCCATTCGGTTTGAACGACGCCAAGATTGGGAGTCAAGGTGGTAAAGGGATAATCTCCGATTTTGGGGTCTGCGGAAGAAATGACACTGATCAGGGTTGATTTCCCGGCGTTGGGCAGACCCACCAGGCCAACATCGGCGATAAGCTTGAGTTCCAATTTGAGTTTGAAAACCTGGCCGCTTTCTCCAGATTGGGCGAATCGGGGAGTTCGGTGGGTTGCGGATTTGAAATGCGTGTTGCCTTTGCCGCCTCGGCCGCCTCTGGCGGCGATGAATGCCTGGCCGGGTTTTGTAAAATCCATCACGACCTGAAGGGTATCGGCATCTTTGACCACGGTTCCGGGTGGAACTTCGATAAGCTGGTCGCTTCCGTTTTTACCGGTTTTCTGCTTGCCCTGGCCATGGGCACCGTTTTTGGCTTTAAACTGATTTTTAAATCGAAAAGGGTAAAGGGTCCGACGGTGCGAGGTGCTTTTTATTATCACATCACCGCCCTTTCCCCCGTCACCGCCGTCCGGCCCGCCGCGGGGAACAAACTTTTCGCGTCGAAAGCTGGCGCATCCGTTGCCGCCGTTACCGGATTGAACGGTGATGATCACCTCATCAATAAATTTCACTCGGTATATACGCTTACTTTTTTATGAGAGCGCCCTAGTCTTTCATAGGCTACAACACCGTCAACCTTGGCAAAAAGCGTATAATCTTTGCCCTGCCCGACATTTTCACCCGGATGGAATTTGGTTCCCAATTGACGCACGAGTATATTGCCGGCTCTGACCTTCTGGCCGCCGAATATTTTAACCCCGCGCCGTTGCGCGTTACTATCACGGCCATTTTTTGAGCTGCCGCCTGCTTTTTTGTGAGCCATTATAGAAACTCCTTGCCTGTATGGTCTGGAATTGTTTCGGTAATTTAAAATTCGATATTCGAATTTGACACGTTGCGTTTTAGGATAAGAGCAGAAAATAAAATAATTATTTATTCGTCCTTATCTTTTGGTTCCCCACCCTCTGTTTTCGCTGTCGTTTTTTTGGCTGTGGCGCTCTTGGCCGCAGGTTTATTGGGTTCAGCCTTTGCGGCTTTCGCTTTTTGGGCGTCTGTTTTCTTCGCTGCCGGTTTCTTGGTCTCTGCCTTTTTTGAATCTTCCGGGCTGGCCTCGGACTTTTTGTCTTTTACCTCAGATTCCGGCTTTTTTCCTGCACGGGCTGTCCTGGCCTTGATGCTGTCAATCTGCACTGCCGTGAATTGCTGCCGATGACCGAGCTTGCGGCGATATCTTTTTCGTTTTTTATATTTGAAAACAATAATCTTTCTGGCTTTACCCTGTTCAATGATGTGACCTTCGACAGCGACATCTTCGAGCACAGGTTGCCCGATTTGAATATTTTCGCCATCTGAGAACATCAATACCTGATCAAATTTGACCGGGCTGCCGACATCACCTGGAATTTTTTCAAATCTAAGTATTTCGCCCTCTTGAATTTTGTATTGCTTTCCCCCCGTTTTTACGACAGCGTACATGAGTTTCGTCTCCTTGGATGATCAATATAATCCTGTATTTCAAAATTTGCAAATATTATTCTTTCCTGCCATTTTGTCAAGGAAAAACTTCATCAGCTAAATAATTGAGGACTCGGGATGTTTTTACCAGCGCCGGTAAAGCAATGGGTTTAAGCCCTTGATCATGGTTACCAGCCGCCCGAGAACATTCCCCTGCGGGCGGCAACAAATGATGCCACGCTTTCTAAACGCCCCTCAAATAATTTAGGATTTTAGCAGATGCTGGGTAAATTTTCTGGAAATTTGTATTTTCGGTTATATATTAGGTCGATAAGAAGAATCCTTAGATACACATTCGTGACCATTTGGCGGTAGAACTTGATTTCAGTTTTTCATTTTGCTTAAGATCAATGTAGTTTTGGCTTCGCCGGGAGGACGTTTGAACACTTCGATAAATTACCAAATTATTCACTGGGACAAACACGCCCATACATCCGAAGACCACCGTCTGCTTGGAGAAGAACCCCTTTCGATTCGCCTGCAGGGCAATCCCTACTCGGTGGTGATGCGGACCCCGGGTGACGAAATCCCGCATGCTGCCGGTTTTTGTCTGGGGGAAGGCATTGTCGACAGCCCGGATGATTTTGCGGCCATCGGATTTTGCGATGACGAAGACACCAATGTGGTCACGATTACACTGCATCCTTCAAGACGCGCCAAAATATCACAAATTCTCGACCGGCGCGGGTTCATCAGCCAGACAAGCTGCGGGATCTGCGGCAAGGAAATCGTCAAGGATCTCTATCAAGCCATCAAGCCGGTAAAAAAAGATGTTCGCATTGATATTTCAGGGGCCCACGCCTGCCTGGAAAGGCTTTCTGAACTGCAGCCCCTGCGGAAAAAGACCCGTGCGTCCCATGCCGCCGTTCTATATGATCTAAACTTTGAAATGTTGTCGGTTGCCGAGGACGTCGGCCGGCACAACGCCCTCGACAAAGCTGTCGGCAAATTGTTCCTGGATCGCAAACTCGACCAGGCCGCACTGTTGATTTTGTCTTCGCGAATCAGCTATGAGCTGGTCCAAAAAGCCGCCCGTGCCAAAATTCCGGTAATTCTGGCCTATTCACGGCCAACATCACTGGCGGTCGAACTGGCCTCAAATCTCGATATTACATTGGCGTCCATGGATGATGATGATGCCGGTTTATATATCTACTGTGGCAAACAGCGCTTAGACCGGAAGTAATTCCAGGTGTCGGGATCCGCGGCATCCAATAAATCATTGCGCCCGGAAAAACGAGACCCACGAGTGCCGCGACATATTTTTGAGGCAGACCCCAAAAGGCAGAATAAACGGGGAAATGCGTTCGTGAAGGATTTGTAGATATTCCGGCTCGGCAAAATTCAGTGCAGCTTCTGGAGTTCGATATTTTGAGATATTGATGTGCAGAGTTCCACATCATGATCGCTGAATTCTTTGGAAGTTACCCCATACCGCAAAAATCGAATGAGTCCTTTCAATTTATTTTGGTAGCTGCGACAGAGATCTGCCTGGCTGCTGGCTGCCGAGCGGCTTTTATAACAACTGCGCCAGGTTTCAACAGCCTCCTGTTCGGCCAGATAAATGATATCATAAAGATCTTTTTCTTTGACCGAATGAGCGAATTGCTCAAAATCAAAACCTGTTGAGATCATTGATCTTCCTTTCAATTTAAGAAGGCTGACGGAGAATGAATTTCATCCTTGCGGATCCCACCGGTATATTTATCTTTCTATCAAATCAAAAGCCTCGACAAATTAATTGCTATTGATACCAATGTCAAACCACGAAACAGGCGAATTTGAAAGTGCTGTCAACAGGTTATAAGCAGTTTACAACTTGTTGATTTTTCTTATTATTTGCGCAAGGCAATATAACACATTAAAAACATTATTTATTCTGATACCATGCATTGGGTGTTATATCAGCATGTTGAAAAATATTAACAGATTATGAACAATTTTAAACGCAAAGAAAATCTCTGTATTTCTCAAAAAATCATTGATTTTGGGCCAAAACCAAATTGCTGCGGCGCTTAGGCGAATACGGCCAGTATGCCATTCCAGAGAATCTTTAGCTGTAATGCAATCGGAATTTGATGCACTGAGGAAATCTCCGGTTTTTCGGCGGTCAAGGTTAGCTCAGGCTCCTTTGGGCTGGCGTAACCTTTCGCATCAATGCAATCATTCAGACAGATAATACATTTCTAACCATTTTGGAAAAAAATCTGAACACAAATATCAGAGAAATAAGATTTAAATTATACTGCCATTTATTTCAAACCCCAAAAGCTGAAAGTGTATTGGAATTAGAATTCTTTACTCAAGGTTTTTTCATCGGACTTTCGGTATCGGCCCCGCTTGGACCTATCGGGATATTGAGTTTGCAACGTACATTTTCAGAAGGCCATCTCTCCGGTCTGTTATCGGGGCTGGGAATATCGACTGCCGATGGACTTTGCTGCTTTATTGCGGCATTTGGTTTAACGGCATTATCGGATCTTCTCATTTCTCAACTATTATGGTTCCGTCTAATAGGTGGCGCAATCGTCTGCCTTCTCGGCGCAAAGGTCTATTTTAGCGCAACACCGAAAAAAATTCCGGCTGTTCAAAAAGGGGCCAGGCATCTTGGGGTCTATATATCCGCTCTCATCCTAACCCTCGTCAATCCGATGTTAATCCTTGCATTCAGCGCTATCATCGCAAGTTTGGGTCTGGTAAGTATTGCGTCAGATAAATATTGTGTCCTAACACTTGTGTTCGGGGTATTTGCCGGGTCATCCCTCTGGTGGATCGCACTGAGCGCAGCTGCAAGCATGTTGCGGGTAAATTTCACGAACAGCTTTATTCGAAAGGTCAATCATTTTTCAGGTATCGCGATTTTACTCCTGGGGCTATTCGTTTTGGGAAGTAGCTTCTTCGGCGTATATTGAAAATATTACGAGGCGTGACTCAAGGTGTCACTTAGCGCAGCGCTGGCGATAGACGGAAAAGTGACATCCAGCTCGCGATGGTGGGACATGAACAAAGTATAGCCTTCGGGCCCCATGTACCGTTTGAGTATTTTCGGGTCCGTGCGGGTTAGGTCGACCATCATCAGCCCATCGAGCACGTTGCCAAAAGACGGATCTATGTTGAAACCCAGCAATTGACCGCCCAATTTGACATATTGCTTCAGCAGAATGGGAACGCCTTTGCCGTCTGTCTCAATACCGGCGATCCAGGAGGACAGCTCCTCAATATCGTCGGGCCAGCATTGGGCCTTTGGCCCCTCTAGCTCTGGAATGCACTTTTGTCGAAAAGGTTTACGCGGCCTGATCATGGAAGCCAATTCTTGAAAAAAATTGTTGCTCGCCAGGAAGGCAGCCATCAATTGGCGCGAATAAGACTTGTATTCGTTGGTGATGCTGACGGCGCCGAACAAAATCTTATAGCGCGGATAGCGTACCACGAATTGACCGATTCCTTTCCACAGCAGCATCAAGGGCGCATAATTTTTTTGGTATTCCGGCCGCACAAAAGATCGGCTCATTTCAAGGGCCGGGCCAATTTGCCTCAACAGACGATCCCGGTATTCAAACAGTGTGTAAGTATAGAATCCCTCTCTGCCCATCTTTCTGAGAATTTCGTCAGAAGGAGCCAACCGGTAAGCACCGGCTATCTCTTTTTTATCATGATTCCATACAAAAAGATGGATATAGTGCCGATCAAATCGATCCAGATCGATTGTCCTGCCGGTTCCTTCGCCGGCTTTTCTGAAAGTATATTCTCTCAAGCGACCAAGCTCCTCAAGTACTCTGGGAACTTGCTTGGCAGAGGCGGTGAAAACAGCCAGGTTTTTGTTGCTGATCAGCATCTGTTGTTTGGGCAATTGGTCTATTTCTTTGGCAAGATCCCGCAGGCATACGGGTGAGACAATGGACTGCGGCGTTTTTTTGTTTTTGAATATTTTTTCAGGCGTATTTAAAAATCCTGGGGTCTTGGCAAAAGCATTTCCTAAAAGATAGGTACGAAATCGCAAATATGCGGTAAGATCTGCATCCTTATCGATATTTTGAAGTCTTTTGTAGGGAATCGCGCTTCCGATTTTAAGGCCTATTTGAGTTTGCCTTTTCTTGAGCATCTCGCGTGGAAGCAGCATCGTTCTCAACAGTGGATGAATGAGCCCGGCGATTTGAAACGGCAAACTGTTATGCCCCTTAAAATATACCGGAACCACGGTTGCTTGTGACCATCGTATAAGCCGGGCAACCGTGGTGTGCCAGCACGGGTCCTCGATTTTTCGATTTTCCCATCGAAAATGTGAAACCTCCCCGGCCGGAAACACCAGCAGCATGCCCCCATTTTTCAACCAGCGAACGGCTTGCCGTAAAGCAACCCTGTTTTTCTTTATTGATGAATGTCTTTCGAAAGGATCCACTTCAATAAACAAAGGTCGCAAATCCGGTATTTTACCGAGAAAAAAATTTGCTAACACCTTGACATCCTTTCGAACAGAACAGAGCAAAGATGCCAAAAGAACTCCGTCTATCCCACCAAAAGGATGATTGGCAATGACAATGGTGGGGCCTGCGCCAGGAATTGGTTTGAGATCTTCCTGGCCAATAGAATGTCGAATTCCCAACAGCGTCAGAGCATCGTATAAAAACTGGTGAGGATCCCGGCTATCCGGCAGGGTGCTATAGAGATCCTTTATTTTCCTGATGGCCAGTGCCCGCTCAATAAGGTTATTGGCCATTGGCAGAAATTTTGAGGAAATCGAGTGGCGGGTATGTCCGTCAGTCGATACCAATGATCCGAGAGAGGCTCTTTTATTCAATTTTCATTACCTCCTGTCAGAACGTTAGTTCAAGACCTGATCGGCAGGTGCTATTCGCAGACAACAAACCTCGGAAAACCTTTTACCCTGTGTGTATTAGCTTTTTGTTGTCAATCTGCTAAAACTTTGCAAAATTTGGAGGCAAAAATCGGATAGAAAAAAGAAGACTGCGTGAAGACAAGATAATGGAACAAGACCCTGCCGACCCGACCGGGTCACGAGGAGCAGTTTCAGGTAGGTCCGCAATCGGCGGAATCAGCCGGTGCTGCAAACATTGGATTGCGTTCCGCTTTTTCTTGAATTTGAACCAGATCTTTAGGCTTCTTATCAACGCTGAAGCGTGCTTTTATCACTCGAAATAACGGTTTGACAGATAGCGCCAGGATAATTACCGCTCCGACCACCCCCACCCAGAAAGGTATGATTTCCGAGGCCTGGCCGACCATGGCCTGAGCGGACAATCCAAAGGCTGCATAAATCCGATCGACAATCAGCCCGAAAAAAACGGCTGAAATGGCGATCGTCGCCAGGTAAATGGCCGCGGCCCGCTTGCCTAAAACGCCCGTCAGCACGGTCAACGATGCAATATTGGTCGCCGGACCGACCAGCAGAAAAACCAGTGCGGCACCCGGGCTGACGCCTTTGAGGATAAGCGCCGCGGCAATCGGTGTGGATGCCGTCGCGCAGATGTACAAGGGGATGCCGACGGCCAGCATCAGCAGCATGGCGGGCAGACCCGCTCCAAGATAGGTGCTGAAAACATCATCCGGAATGAGCGCGGTAATCATGCCGGCCAGCAACAATCCCAGCAGAAACCAGCCTGCCAGATCATTCCATAGATCTGTGAAGGCAAATCTGAGCCCAGCCAGCAGCTTTTCCCTGAAGCCGTGATGCTTCCGGTGCTTGTCCGGAGAGCAATTGACGCCGTCACAGCAGCCATCTATCGGGCAGGTAAGGTCGGGGGTGATTTCGGTGCTTTGTTTGTTATCATGAAAAAGGTTCTCGGCGATTCCGGCAGCCGTTGCCGTTACAAATGCCACCACCGGCCGGGCAACGGTCATAATCGGGTCCAGCAGCGCGTATGTGATGGAGATGGAATCGACCCCCGATTCAGGGGTGGAAATCAGAAAAGCGGTCGTGGCCCCTTTATTGGCACCCTGTTTGCGCAGCGACACGGCTGCGGGCAAAACGCCGCAAGATCACAACGGAATCGGTATACCCAGAAGGGCTGCCTTGAAAACGGATGCAAAGCGTCCCCGTCCGAGATGACGGGATACTGAATTGGGGCTGAGAAATACACGCAAGAGCCCGGCAACGATGAGCCCCAAGAGGATATACGGCGATGAATCCAGCAGCAGATCCCAGCTCGACAATAAAGCGTTCGTAATCAAAGTCAATTCTAACTTCCTCTTTTCAAAGATGATACTTTACACAAAAGAGACGGCTGCCGCTCTTGCGATGTCCATCCGATGCTATTCCTGAATATGCTCGAGGCCTATATTGAGAAGCTGGTATACGTGCTCATCATCCAGCATATAATAAATCACCTGGCCCTCACGGCGGCTTCTTATCAAGGCAAGGTCCTTGAGCCTGCGAAGCTGATGGGAAACTGCAGATTCGCTCAATCCGGTAAATGCGGCCAGATCGCAGACACACATCTCGACATTCCGCAGAGCCATAACGATTTTGAGCCGGTTCGGATCTCCCAATACGCTGTAGGTCAGCGCCAGACGGGTAATCTCTTTCGGCGATAGGGCTTCTCGGCGGGCGTTTTCAACGCGTTTTTGGTGAACCACCCGAATGCGGCAACCGTCTTGATCAATGATTTTGGCTTTTTTTAAGTTCA